>Ga0207416_1000921_pt1 | contig 44030 bp, 39 predicted proteins | sample PaiPotPPM11metaG_FD_184107 | JGI IMG/M metagenome (GOLD analysis project Ga0207416, IMG submission 184107) | Iron sulfur acid spring bacterial and archeal communities from Banff, Canada, to study Microbial Dark Matter (Phase II) - Paint Pots PPM... ...
AAAGACGACGACGCCGTTGGCCGTACCCGCCGGGAAGAGCAGGACCGCGCCGTTCGCGAACAGTTGCGCCGTCAAATTCACGCCAGTCATGGGCGCGGCCAGCAGATTCGCGCCGGAGGCCGCCACTGCCGCCGTTGAGTACGTGGCGTTGACAACAGAGCTTGCCACGCCTGCCGCTTGCTTCAGGTTGATGATTGAACAGGCGTTGGGATAGTTTGGGTCCGCGTTCGCAAGCCGCACGTCATGCGCGGCGACGGCGTTGCTGTACATGATCTCCAGGCTGTACAGCAGCACATTCTTCGTGTTGCTGGCCGGGCTGAAGAACGAGACCGCCTGGTTGGCGTTCGCTGCCGTGACCTTGCCGGTGGTGGCGTTGAAGCCTTGTCCCGCGCTGATGTAGGCGCGAATGTGATCCTCCGTCACCACCGGCAGCGCGGCGGAATTTTCGCCGATCACCTTGAGGTTGCCGCTCGCGTCGAAGGCGAGCGCCTGGCCGGCGCCGCTGGGCAGGAGGCCGCCCGCCAGCGCCGAGCCGTCGGGGTTCATGTATCCGGTCATGTCAAACCCCTCGATAGAGACCCCGATAGTCTACTATACATCCACCGTATTCGTGACGGCACTTAAATGACACAACGTCCTGCGAAAAGTTCAGCCCGTAGAGCGGCTGATCCTGGATCAGCAGCACGGGATTGACCTGGCCGCCGACGAAGCCGATCTCGATGGTATCGACGACCTGCGGGTCCGCCGCCATGAACCACTGCGAGGCATTGGTCAACTGCGGGCTGACGATGGGCGTCACGTAGCCGAGCATGGGATTTATGTCATTGTTGGGCGAGCCGGGTACGCCCGCCGACTTGGTCATGACCATCGCCGAGAACTCAAGCTCCGGCGGCACGACCAGGAATTTGGGGCGCAGGCCGATGCGCTTCCCGGCGAAGTTCGTCTGCTCGCGCATGGCCGTCACGCCCGCCTGCATGGCCGCGGTACTCAGCGCCGACGCGCCCAGGTTGCTGTGCGGCGCGCCGCTGGTGAAGAGCGCGGCGCCGTCATAAACTGTGGGGTTGCCGCTTAAAAAGGCGTAGACGAACTCCGCCAGCGTATACGCCGCCGCGGCGGCCAGCTTCGTCGGGATGGTGCGAATGGCGTTCAGGTCGTCGTTGACGATGGTCTCGCGCGAGACCGTCACCAGGTTGCCGCGCTTTTGCGGCACATACGTCGCGGCGCTGTCTTGCAGCGTCACGGACGTGTAGGCCGAGTCTTCCGGCACGATGGGCAGCGAGCCGAACGCGCCCATGCGCACGCGCGTCTGCTGCTTGAAGTCGCGGATCGGCACGATGGTGCAGAACTTCATCCATTCCGCCGCCCAGGTCTGGTAGTCGCGCAGGAGCCGCTTGTTCATGGACGTGCCGAGCAGGTAGGTGAAGGTCGCGGTGGTGGTGTCGGCCTCGGTGATGCGCTGCAGCGGCGCGTGTTCCGAGACGCGAATGTTGCCGAGCAGCGAGCGGTCGCTGATACCGGCCACGCTGGCGTCGCCCGTCACGCGCGCGTAGGCTTCGCGGATCGACTGGAAGCCGCGTACAGATCCGAGCCTTGTCCTGTCGGCGTCGGAGAGCATGTCGCCGTTCTTGTCAAACATCAGGTCGAAGGCCGCCTGCATCTTCTCGGCCTCGGTGATCTGCGCGCCGATCTCCACGCGCTCGTAGCCGTGATCGCGCACGAGACCCGCCCGCGTCAGGTCGGCCAGCATCTGCCGGTTGAGCGTCAACTCGCGATCCAGTTCCGCGGCCTCGAAGATGCGCCCGGCGAACTTCTGGCGCACCACGCCGCGCACCGCTTCCGGTAGCACGCTTTCCGCCAGGCGCCGTTCCAACAACAACTGCGCGCGTTCCAGCCGCAGCTCGCGCAGCAATTCCTCGCTGTTGCGCCCGATCTCCTCGCTGATGCGCTGCGCCGCGCCCTCTGCCGGTGTTTCCGCCGCGGCAGTCGCAATCAATTCTGACGCTTCTCTGGGGGCGGGTGCAATGATTTGCGCCGGGGTTGGGCGCGCGATTACCTCTCTCCCAGAGAGGCTGTCTCTCCCAGAGAGGCTGTCGATCCCCACATTTTCAATGTCCTGTTCCATAGCTCCTCCTGTGTTTGTGTAATAGAGCAAATCTGCCTGTTGTCCGGCCTCCGTGCCGTGTAAGATGTGCTGGAAGACGCCGCCAGCGCTCGGCCTCGTCACGATGTCGCACGAGTTGAGCGCGAGGACGTTGGTGACTTCCTGCAATCGTCGCCCGCCCTGCGCCTCGCTCATGGCTTGCAGCGTGCCGAAGATGTCGATGGACAGCCCGATCAGTTCCGGGCGACCAAGCGCGACGGCCTCCTTGATCAGTGTCCACAGCCAATCCGCCGATTCCAGGATGTGCAGCGTCGCCTCGACATGGCCGCGCTGCTCGCCCGCCGCTGGCGGCACGTAGAGCGCGTCGCGATAGAACCCGGCGATATCGCGCACCGAGCGGCAAGCGGCTGTGCTGTGATCGAGGTATGCTTGCGCCCCCTCGACCAGCCGCGTCACGGCCTGCAGCGCGTCCGGCCCGTAGTAGAAGCCGTTGGCCGAGGCTCCGCCGCGCAGGACGGTGACGCGCACCTCGCGCTGCTCGCCGAAGTTCTGCCCTTCGCGGATATGCCCCTCCACCTGGATGAGCGTTCCTGGTGTTTCGTTGAGACGATCAGCCATTGCTCCGTTCAGGATAGGCACAGGCCCGGCCTCTACAGGTTCCGCGCCGTTCAGGACAGGGACAAGCCCGGCCCCTACAGGTTGCGCGCCGTTCAGGACAGGGACAGGCCCGGCCTTTACAGGTTCCGCGCCGTTGTGGGCCGGGACAAGCCCGGCCTCTACATATTCCGCGCCGTTCAGGACAGGGACAAGCCCTGTCCCTACATATTCTGCCCCGTTCAGGACAGGGACAAGCCCTGTCCCTACATGTTTATCCATGTCGGTTTATCCCTCTTCCTGGTCGAGGCTGAGGAATTGCGGGGCTTCGCGCCGCGTGCGATGCGTCGCGCCGGGCTGCGTCATGTAGTTGTTGGCCTGTGTCACGCCCTCCGGCAGGTCGTGGTAATCGGGCGAGTCGTGCAGTGTGGCGAGCGTGTCAGGGGCCAGCGCGCCGGGCTGATCCGTCATGCGCGTCTCCTGCGCGAGCGGAGGCGGCAGCAGTTTGCTTGCCAGCGCGTCCGGTTCCGTGCCGTCCTGCACATCCAGGGGTTCCGCGCCAGTCTCCGTTTCCAGATCGGGCGCGCGCGTACCCCACAGGATATCCGACAGCCACGGCTCATCCTCGCCGGGGGCGGCGAGCGGGTCGTCGAAGATGTCCATGCCGGAGGGATGGGCATACTGCGTCAGGTCGGGCAGGGACGGATCGGGCTGGCCCTGTCCGTACCACACAATGTCCGTGTCGGACAGCCCGGCGACGCCGTTCAGCGCGGGCGCGTCCGTCTGCGGCGCGGAGAATGTCGGCTGATTGAGCCAGGACGGATCGGCGGCCATGTCGCTGCCGCGCGGCTCGCCCGCGTCGGCCAACTGCGCGGGACTGGGGATGGCCGCGTCCGCGCCTGCCAGGTTCAACGGCTGGTACGGCAGCGCGGGATCAAGCCCCAGCCGCGACAAAGGGGAATCAGTGTTCACGAGGTTTCCTCCAGAGGTGAAGGTGCGAAAAGGGGACGATGTACGAGGGAAAGTGGATGGGGTGAAACGTGAGGGTGGTCTGTACCCTGACACCTATCAAGGGTGTCGCTACAAATCGCACGCCCGACGATAATGACATGTAGTGACACCCTTGATGGGTGTCAGGTAATGTGCATATCACATCGCCTGCTTGCTATGACAAAGTATAACCGCCCGGTTGGTGTTTGTCAAGGGTGATGATTGTTGGAGTAGCAGGGCTGTTGCAAGAAAAGAGGGCCAGGGCAATCCCTCGTGGTTGCCCTGGCCGTTTTAGTAAAGCATTCTAGAAGATTGCTCCCTTCGTATTGGCTTCATCTAGCATGGTCTCGCTGATATCAACTCCATTGAGCTTGACATAGCTCAGATCGGCTCCGCGCAAGTCGGCTCCATTGAGCTTGACATAGCTCAGATCGGCTCCGCGCAAGTCGGCTCCTCTCAAATTGGCGTTGCTCAGGTCAGCGCCCCTCAGATCAACAATCACCTTCCCCTGGTAAATGAGCCTTGAATCATGGAGAAACCGTATCACATCTCCCTTCCGATCATTACCTACTCGTCGCAGGGCTGTCAATGTTCGTGCGCGCGCTATATCCTGAACATTGCTTCCTGGCTGTGACTCCATCAAATTCTTATCCAGGAGCAATCCTACTATGTGATCCTGGTACGCCTCCAACGCAGATTCCTGCTTACGGCTCTCTTCCGCCTGGAGATCAATCCGCTGTGTTCGCTCATTCATGTTGCCATCTTCTCGTTGGCCTTTAAGGACAGATGGCAACGCCGTTACAAAAATTGGAGCGCTCAGCATTTGCAACCAATCCCAGAGACTTCCATTTTGTGAGAATTGTGTCCATCCCCAATGGAAGAAAAACCCTCCTATCGTTCCCACCACTATGGCTATCCAGAACGCCCCTATGAGTACGGTCCACGCCATGGGCCATCTGATTGACAACTGTTTGAGCCTTATCGGCATGGGCTGAGTTATTACACCTGCCATGGAGAACCTCCTCTCGAGGGTCATCGAATGTGTTCGCGCTTAGCTGAATGTACGTGATACATGAATTCCGGAGACGAACTTCCAACATTACGAGTCTTATCTCACCTCTTCGTAGATTCCGGGTCAGGTTCGCCTATTCTACCCGCCGGATATCACGCTTGCACAGCGCCGCGCCGTAGAGCGCCAGGTTCAGGATGCCAGCGCCGATGAATACCAGGCTCGGACTGAAATGATCGGCAACCAGGCCGGCGATTGCGAACCCTACCGGCCAGAGGCCATAGGCGCCCAACTGATCGATGCTGCTCACGCGGCCAAGTTTATCTTCTGGCACGAGTTCTTGCATGAGCGTGATCCAGATGATCGAGCCGATTGCCAGGCCGAGATTGACCAGCACCATTCCGATACAAGCGATAAACGGCATCATGAACCGGGGAAGCGGCAAACCGAACAGGATCAGTCCGAGGCTGGCGATCATCATCACCACGTAGATCATCATGCCGCGTTTATGCATACGACCGAGAGAGGCCGAGAGAGGAATAGCGATGAGCGCCCCGATGCCGCCGGCGGCGCTGACGATCCCCAGGAACCAGACGCCCTGTCCGTAGACATCATGCACGAGCTTGGGCAGCGCCACAACCAGCGAGCCTGCTCCACCGACAGCAGAGAGCGCGCCCAGCAGCATCGTAATCCAGAGAAAGGGCGAACCGGCCACATATTTCAGACCCTCGCGCATATCTGCGGTCACACCACGTATCCCACTACGTGACTCAGCTTTTGAGACGGGCGCTTGAGCTAATGTTGTGGAGGGCAGGCGCAGTGTGACAAGACACGCAGCCGAGATGAGGAAGGTCAGCCCATCGAAAGTGAAAGCGCCGGCTGAACCTGTGAGCGCCACGCAGGCGGCTCCCAGCAGCGGCCCCAGCGAGGCGTACAACTGGTAACTGAGTTCAGTGAGCGAATTCGCGGATGCCAGGTGTTCTTTGCTCACCAGTTGCGGGATAATGGACTGGTAGGCCGGCATGAAAAAGCCGCGTACTGTGCCGAAGAACAGCGCCAGCAGGACGAGATGCCACAGTTGCAGGAGATGGGCCGCGCCGAGCGCCGCGATGAGCAATACCGCGACAGCGCGTCCCCCGTCCGACCAGAGCATCACCAGCCGCCGGGGCAGCCGATCAGCAGTGACGCCGCCAATCAGGAGGAATAGTAACATCGGCAGCGTTTGGGCGATAACCACAAGACCCATAGCAGTGGCCGAGCCGGTCAGCAGCAGCACCTCCCAGGCCAGGGCGGTGACAAATGCGCCATCGCCGAGCGCTGAGATGGTCTGGCCGCTCCACAAGAGCGTAAAAGAGCGTGATTGGAATGCGCGTGTAAATGATACCCGATTTGTGATTGCGATACTCATGATGGTTTCCTTTCTTGTGTTTATGTAGCTTTTTATCAATTCAGATAGCTATTTCTCAATGTCTTTTGTCTCTCACCTTTTACTTACGACTAAATATGGCCCAGTTCCCAGGTGGAGGATCACCTCCCCTGGGCCTGTGAATTCTTGCTGAAAAACCGGTTTCGCGCGTTTTGCCTGGCCCCCACAAGGGGGGCCACTACATGTCGCACCATGCCACCGGGGAACGTGTAGTGGCCCCCCTTGTGGGGGCCAGGGAGAATTCGCCCCGGATCACCTCCCCTGGGAACCTTGAAAAACTGCCTCGATGGACGCTAGCGCCACTGTCTGAAGGACACTGTGACCATGATAAACTCAGTGTTCATGTCGTACTCCTTTCCTTGCTGACTGGCTGAATGCCTCTGTGAATTGTTCGATACGCTGATCATTCTGAAATCTTCTTTTGTTATCTGTTACTTCCAACGGAGCTGAATGTCCATGTTGTTCTCCTTTCTTTGTTGACTTTTGCCTTGAACGTTGCTTCTCTGTTGTTAAGTTTCTCGTTCACTCGTGTGAACTTCTTTCTGCTCATAGTCTACCTGTCTTGTGGCGCTGGCACATCTGTTAAACAACATATTCTGATTACCTATCTCTGGATGGTGGTACATGTAGGAAAAGGGATTGTTTCGAGGCAGTTCCAGGTAGTCTCGGCAGCAGCGAAGACGGTCTAGGTGGAATCAATTACGTAAGGGAGAGGAAGTCATCAAAGCGGACAGAATGAAGCGATAAGTATCGTTGATGCTCTACAGGATATCAGTAAAACAACGTAACAGGCATTTCTGTAACGAACTTCGTGAGGTGCTTTATCGAGAGGACTCAGACGAGATGATGGTCTATGGCATAGCGAGTGGCGGCGCTGCGCGAAGAGACCTGAATTTTCCGGTAGATGGACGTCAGGTGAGCGTTGACGGTGCGCGGACTGATGATGAGATGCTCGGCGATCTGCGAATCCGACCATCCCTGTGCTATCAGCCGCAACACCTCGACCTCGCGTGCTGTCAGTTCGTCAGGGTAAGCAGATTTGGCTGGTGGCTTCACATCTTTAGCAGGTGGCTCAGGAGCAATTGTTTCAGTCGTGATATCCTTATCCAGCATAGCAATAACCTGTTCGAGCGTCATGGCTTTTCCCTTGTCCCATACTCCCTGGAACACTTCCTCCCCTAGCTGCATACGCACATACTCCACCGCATGTTCATAGTCTGCTCGCTCATGCGGACCCATTTCTACATAAGGATTGAGTGGTTCTGCCGCCCCGAACAAGAGAGTCGCACGCTCGAACCGCTCCCCACCAACTGCGATGTGCGCCAACTCAATAAGAATAACGCCTTTCATCGATTTGTGTCCTACTTCTCTCGCCAGCGACAGACCTTCGATTTCTAATGTTGCTGCATTCGCGAAATTACCTTGTAATCGCTTGATCCTCCCAAGGCTTACTAACGATGCAGCTACGTTATGCCTATTGTCCATCTCTCGATCCAATACTAGGGTTTCCTCAATCACCGTTTCCGCTTGTATAAGATCCCCTTGAGATAGGAAATTATCCCCCAGCGTTCCTAATGCACGAGCGATGTTATGCTTATCGCCCAATTCTCTTGCGAGTACAAGACAATCCTGACAATAGATAATTGATTGCTCGATGTCGTCCTGAAAGCACTTTATTTGTGCTATGTAGTACAATGCTTCAACAATATCAGGTTTGTTGCCAAGTTCCCGAGCGAGCACAAGACACTCTTGTGCAAGTGTTTCTGCTTGCGTCAAGTTTTCCTGCTCAGCCGCTGCTCGCACAAGGGCAGTCAGCACGGAAATCAAGCTATGAGTATCACCCAACTCCCGGAAAATTGCCGCGCTCTTTTCTAAGAGAGGGCGTGCTTCATCGGGACCATCGTGGCCAAGGATGAACCAGCCCAGGTCTTGCAGCGAATTGGCAAGCGTCCATTTGTCTCCTACTTCTCGCGCCAGGGCTACGCTCTCTTCTAGCCGAGAACGAACTGACAGGGGAGCGTTGCGCGAGTTCGCTTCCCACATAATAAGCGATTCGGCCAGCCCCTGTTTGTCTCCCAACTTGCGATAGAGAGCAACTCCCTCTTCGAGCAACGAACGTCCCACAGCAGCATATCCCAGGCGAATTGCGAAGCGCCCCGCGCCGGAGAGCGCTTTCGCTCGCGCTGCCGTTGGTTTGTCTGTTTGGGGCAGTGCTAATGCCGCCTCTAGCCAGCGCCGCCCTTCGCTCCAGTAGCCCCGAATAAGCCAGAAGCGCCAGAGCGCCCCACAGAAGCGTAACGCCAGTTCTGTCTCCTGCTGCTCCATGAGCCATTGGAGCGCGGCGCGCAGGTTCTCCTGCTCCTGTTCCAGCCGTTTCAGCCACGCCCGTTGCTCTTTTCCTTTAAGATGCGGTTCCGCTTGCTCCACCCATGCCAGAAAATACAGCGCGTGGGCTTGCTGCGTTTCCGCGAGTTCGCCGCTTTCTTGCAGGCATTCCAGCCCGTATTCGCGGATCGTCTCTAGCATGATAAGGTTCAGCTCTTCTCCCTCTTGCTCCACCTGCAGCAGCAAACTCTTATCGAGCAGCGAGGCAACGCCGTCTAAGAGAAAGAGCGTATCTTTTCCCGGAACCACATCAGCGCAGACAGCTTCCATCGCTTCCAGTGTCCAGCCGCCCACGAAGACGGAAAGCCGCCGGAAGAGGCGCTGCTCTTCTGGATCAAGCAGGTCGTAGCTCCACTTGAGGGCGTTGCGCAGCGTTTGCTGGCGTTCTGGCAGCGTGCGGGCTGTACTCGTGAGCAGCGTCAAGCGCTGTGAGAGTCGTGCCAGCAGAGCCTGCGGGGGCAAGAGTTTGATGCGAGCGGCGGCAAGCTCAATTGCCAGTGGCAGTCCATCCAGACGTATGCAGATCTCCGCGATGATATGAGCGTTGGCCGGGGTCAATTGGAACGAGGGGAGAACCGCTCGCGCTCGCTGTACAAAGAGCGCGATGGCTCCGTAGCGAGAAAGCGTCTCCAGGTCTGGAAGCTGTTTGAGATTTGGCAGCGCCAGGGGGGACGCGGGAAACTCCTGCTCGCCCTGGACATGCAGCACGATCCGGCTTGTCACCACCAGCTTCAAGTGCGGACATGCCATGAGCAGTTCCTCGACCTGGGACGCCGCTGCCACAATCTGCTCGAAGTTATCCAGGATCAAGAGCATATATTTGTCTCGCAGCGCCACTTTCACCTGCTCGAAGAGTGGCTGCTCGCCAACCTCGCGAATCTCCAGGGTATCAGCAATGCCGGGAAGGACCAGGGCGGGGTCGCTGACCGGTGCCAAGGCGACGAAGCAGACGCCGTCAGGAAAATAGTCGCGCATCTCGGAAGCGATCTGTAAAGCCAGGCGTGTCTTGCCGATGCCTCCCGTTCCCAGAACTGTGACCAGCCGAATATCTGGTTGTTTGAGGAACTCAGCAATAGCAGCGACTTCCTGCTCGCGCCCAAGTAACGGCGTGAGAATGGTCGGTACTTTCCAGATGGGCGCAGGTTTGCGGGCGCTGACTGTTGGTTGTGGTTCATGATCTGCTGGTGAAGATAGCTCACGAGCAACGGGATCTGCTGCGGCACGCCGCTCTGCCTGTTGATGCGCCTGTTCCAGGGCGCGAGCAAACTCCTCGACACTGGCAAAACGCTGCTCAGGTTCTTTCGCCAGCGCTCGCAATATAATCTCTTCTACGGCAGGCGCGAGGCCAGGTACTCGCTCGCGCAGCGATGGCGGCGGCATGGTGAGATGCTGCGTGGCGATCTCAAGCGGCGTTCCCCGAAAGGGAGGCGCGCCGCAGAGCCACTCGTAAACGACGACGCCCAGGGCATACTGGTCGCTCGCGGGATGGGGACGGCCTTGCAATTGTTCGGGCGCGAGATAAAGTGATGTTCCCGCGACTTGCTGGGCTACTTCGTGGGTACTGTAGGGGTGGGTGTGCGGCGCGAGCAGCGCCAGGCCAAAGTCACTGAGCAAAATGTCGTCATGGGAACCGATGAGCATATTCTCCGGCTTAACATCGCGATGGATCAGGCGCTGCTCGTGCGCATAGTCCAGAGCCGATGCCATTTGCCGGACGTAAGGGATGCTATCATCGAGCGACAGGCGGCTGCCGGTAGGATGGCGCTGGCGCAATGTGCCACGCGGGGCATACTCCATCACTAAAAACGGGGTGTCTGCCTCGACCGCAAAATCGAGGACGCGCACAATATGGGGATGGACGAGGCGTACCAGTGTCTGCGCTTCCTTCAAGAAAGCCGCTCGTTCCTCCTCTTTGAGGACCGCGTGCAAGATTTTGAGCGCGGCATTGCTTTTGAGGTAGATATGCTCGCCAAGATAAACCTCGGCGAATCCGCCATGCCCAAGCAGGCGCAGCAAGCGGTAGTTGCCAAGCTGTTGACCCACGCGATCGGTCATGATGCCCCCCGATGTCACTACGGTAATCTATCGCATATCTTTCGCTCAGTCAGCCCGGTTTCAGACACAATTCCCTGGCAATCGTTCAGGGCGATTTTTCTATTGTTAGTGTAACACAACTACACGAAGCTTTACAAGCCACCCGTTGTAGCACCCGCTCCACTCGTTGGCTCGCTGTACTAGAATATCTCTGCCAGACTTGATCCCTGCCTGAACAAAATAAGGAACATGTGGCTGGTCCAGCCACATGTTCCTTATTTTGCTTAACCTCAGCATTGCGCCCCTATTCCCCGTAATAGCCGATGACATCGCTGCCGCCCTGTGTTGGCAGCGAGCCGCCCTGGTTCCAGTACATCGGGCGTTCGGCTACAAAGGGCGCGTTATTTTGCGCCTGCAGCAGCAGCGAAATCTCGCTATTGCGTGTCAGGTATTGATGAGCTACGCTGGTGATGTTCACCGTGTAGCGCGTCTGCGGCCCAACGAGTAGCCACTGCGTATAGACCTGGCTGGCCTGGTTCATCATCGTCAGGAGAATGCGTTCGGGATTCGCGGTCGGATTCTGCACCGTCAGCCACTCGTTGAAGCCCGTGCCGACATAGCCTTCGGCGAAGCTGTAGGCCGATTGCGCGGCTGGCCCCGGCTCGCCGGTCACGTCGGAGACGCCGGTGGCGTTAGAGATACCGCTGCCGGTGTAGTGGAAAAACATCTCGCGCTCGGCGATAACCTTCGCGCCCGTCGTGGTGATCTCCGCCGAGACGGAGCCGCCCTGTGAGGCGTTTTGATTGACATTCCAGATAACCTGGCTCAGCGGCGCGATGCTCACGTGCGCGTTCTGCGTCGTCCCGTTCGGGTATTCCAGCGTGATGGTCACGTTGGCGGTAGTATTGGCTCCCGTGTCGAGATTTGCCAGCACGAATTGTTCCTGGAAGCTGGAACGAGTGGTTCCCTCGGCGAAGAGCCAGTCGTTGGCTAGAGCCTGCGCGCCGACTACGACCGCGCCTCCGGAGACCGTCCCCGCCGCGCCCGCGCTGACATTGTCATAATACGAGGGCCGTTCTATTACCACCGGCTGCGATGACGTGACAATCGCCGCGACGTGCGGCGGCAGAGCCAGCGTATTCGAGCTGATCGTGCCGCGCGTACCGGGGGCGACCTGCAATGTTTGCTGCTGCACCTGCGCGCCGTTGGCATAGTATGTAGCCGTCACCGTGGCGCTGGCGCTGCCAGGATTGAGGATCGTGAAAAACGACGAGGAGCCGCCGCCCGTGGGAACGTCGGCGAAGTAGAAGGTCGTCGCCGTGTGTGTCGCCCCCATCACATCATCGCCGCTATCGACCACGCCGTTGAAGTGAAAATACATGGGCCGTTCTGCTACGATGCCGGGACAGTTGGGCGTGCTGGACGTATTGACCGTCACGAACGTGGAGACATTCGCCGCGCCCGACTGCGTTACGGGAAAGCCCAGGTCGTTGTTGACATAGCGCGTGGCGCGGGTTGACGCATTGATGGTGGTTGCTATCGTCTTCGTCTGAGCTATGCCGCCGACCGGCGTATACAGGTATTTCACGTTCACGGCACACGCCTGCGACGAGTCGGGGTTATCGAGCGTGATGTATTCGTTGAAGCCGCTGCCGATGCGCCCTTCGCCGAAGTACCAGTTGTCATTGACCGGTATGGCTCCCAAAGGACCTGGCGTGGCTGTGATGCCCGGCGTGGGGGTCGGCGCATTGCTCTGCTGCGCCTCTCCCAGCTTACTGGCGAATTCTTCCGTGAACCAGATGTTGTTGTTGCTATCCACGGCCAGCCCATCGTGCGGGTGCTTGTCGCTGCCCGTACCGCCCGGCAGGACGTACATCGCGAACGAGCTATTGCTGGGATCGAACGAGCCGATGCGCGCGCTCAGCGAGTCGTCGAACCAGACGGTATTCGTGCTATCGACGCCGATGCCGGAAATATGCGTGTTGCAGCCGGAGCCAGGGCTGCAACTGGGCGGCGGCACGTTGAATTCAGTGACGCCGTCGCTGGTGTCGTTCACGGCCTGGTTGATCGCGAGCCGCCCGATCCTGCCGTCAAAGCCCTCCGTCCACCAGATATCGCCGCTGTAATCGAAGGTAATCAGGTGCGGCGTCGTGTTGGACAGGGGATCTTGCACCAGGTACTCGGAGATCGCGCCGGTAGATAGCGCGCCGGAGGATGGCGGCTTGAACCTGCCGATGCGCGCCACGTTGCTGTTATTTTCCGTGAACCAGATCGAGCCGGTCGCGGGATCGGGGCCGACAATGCCGTAGGGGTTGCTACTGGCCGAGGGCGTCGGCGTCTCGTGAAATTGTCTGCTGGACGGGTTGAACTCGCCGATATTGCTCGCGCCGAACTCGGTGAACCAGAGATTGCCCGACCGGTCGAAAGTGAGATCATAGGGCATGGCGTTGGCCGTTGGCACGCTATACTGCTGCCACGTCGGGCTGCCCTGGTTGGAGATAAGTTCGCCGATGGCGTCAGTGGCAGGTTCCGTGAACCAGACGTTGCCGCTGGCGTCAAGCGCCAGGAAGAGCGGGCTGGAGAAGCCGCCCGGCTCGGTATAGTTCTGCTCCAGGGTGAAGGTCTGGCGGTTATACTCCGCGATGCTGCCAATTTGCGGGCCGCAGGTTGGCTGCGGATCGCAGCCCGGCTCCGCCACCCAGACATTCCCGGCGTTGTCGAAGCTGACCCCCCAGGGGGTCGATGAGGGGAGCGCTGTTTCCTGAATGGTCGGCGCGTCGGCATGGGCGGCCAGGTGCGGCCCGCCAATGACCAACCAGGCGATGGCGAGGCTGGTCAGCGTTGCGACGAAAACAAGCGTGATACGAACGATCAAAGAAATATGACGATTGATTTTCATAGACTAAACACACGATCTAGGACGAGCGCAATGCATTGCGTCCCTACAATAGACATCAGCCATTATTAGTAAGAACGAATGGTTGCTCACGAATGGGTGCGATAGCCATTTTTTCTTATGAAGGGTAGTAGCAGCAGACAGAGAAGCGGACACAGACGCGCCTGTGTCCGCTTCTCTGTCTGCTCCTTTTTATACTTCTTCGTCGGAGGACGTTTTGAGCGTCTCAACCTGATCTCGCAGTTCCGCGGCTCGCTCGCTCTCGCCCTGGTCTTCGTAGATCTGCGCCAGCGTCTCGTAGGCCACGATCAACGAAGGATCGAGCGCGATGGCCTGCCGGGCCGCTTCGATCGCCTCGTCGTAGCGTTTCACTTCGCGCAGCGTGTCGGCGATGTCGTTGTAATAATCCGCGTTGACCGGATCGTTATCGATGGCGCGCTGGTATTCTTCAATCGCTTCGTCGAAGCGTTCCAGCCCATCATAGGCGGTGGCAAGCTGGTAGAATCCTTCCGCGTCATCGCCGTAGCGTTCCAGCAGCGTCTGCGCTGTGCTGATGGCCTCGTCGAAGCGTTCCATCAGGTTGAAGGTGTCGGCGAGACCGGCATACGCCGCGGCAAGCTCATCATCATCCAGGTCGCTGCGCTGATCGATCAATCCCTGGTAAACGGGGATGGCTTCCTCGTAACGATCGGCCTCAAGCAGCGTTTCGGCCAGGCTGAAGCGCGTGGCAACGCGGCCCGGATCGATTTGCATGGCGCGGACATAGGCGTCGATGGCCGCGTCGGTACTTCCCAGCATCGAGCGCCACGTGCCGAGATGATCCCAGGCATCGGCATCATCGGGCGACATTTCCACAATGCGCTCGTAGGTCTCGGCGGCCTGCTCGCGGTCTCCCATCTGCTCGTACACCGACGCCAGCATATCATAGGCGGCGCGGCTGTCCGGCTCAATCGCCAGCATCTGGTTCGCGGAGGAAAGCGCGTCATCGTAGCGATGCATATCCAGGTAAATGCTGGCTAGCTCGGCATACGCGGATGCCTCCTGTGGATGATTGTCGATGCGCTGCTCTTGCTCCATGGCATGCCGCCATTGCTCGTTGATGCGCCCGCGCACATTGTGCAGAGCCTCGGCGGCGGTGGCATTCTGAGCGTTGAGGACCAGCGCCTGCCGGAATGCCTGAACAGCATCCTGGTAGAGGCTTTGCAGGCGGTAGGCGTCGCCCATGCTCACATAGAGTTCGTCGTTCTCCGGGTCTAAATCAAGCGCCAGTTGCGCCGTCTCCAGGGCATCTTCGTACAATCCTAACTCAACATACAGGGTGCTGAGAGCGGTATATGCCTCGATCAACTGCGGATTCAGATCAATAGCTCGCCGGTAGCCAGCCACGGCCAGTTGTGAGTCGCCGAGTTCTTGCTGCGCCAGCGCCAGGTTATAGCGTGTCTTGGCATCGTCGGGATCCGCCTCAACGGCCCGCTCGAAGGCGGCAGCAGCGGCCTCGAAATCTCCCTTTTGCGCGGCGCTGACGCCGCGTTCATTCCAGCGTTGCAGCGCGGCGCTATCAGGCCGGGAGGCCGCGTCACTCGCTGCGTTATTGTCAGCATTACTCATATTCATACGCGATATCGTTCTACCTTTCACTTCGTCGTTCTTTGTCGTTCTTTATGGAAGGTTATCCACGTTGGTGTCTGTTTTGCCGTAGCTAGTATAGCACGTTCCGCGCGATTGTACCAGACGTAAGAGCGTAGGGGTCAGGGCCTGGGAATTCTCTCTGACCCTACGCGCCTGACCCCCACAAGGGGGGCCACTACATGTTCCCCGGTGGCAACATGTAGTGGCCCCCCTTGTGGGGGTCAGGCAACACGCGCGAAACCGGTTTTTTATCAAGAATTCCCAGGCCCTGGCTGCTGCCCATTGTGGCACGAAATGACGATGAAATTTACCGCGTGATGCGCAAAGCCACCTGTAAGGTGTAACGACCCTGTGGGTAAAACGACTCGCTGTAGGCGATAGGCGCGCCGGTGGAGTCGAACGTCGTGCTGACCACGCGCATTCCTGGATCTCCTGCTGGAATGCGCAAGAGATCGGTGGCGCGCTGGCTGGCCGCTTCCCCGCACACAGACTGCTCCACAATGGCGGGTGTGAGACCCTCCGATGCCATGATGGCGTACAGCGAACCATCACTCAGTTCTTTGGCGCGTTCATAGATGCTGGCCGCGCGCGGATATGGCAAGTAATCGATTTCATGGGCAATGGGTAGATCGTCTGCCAGGCGCACGCGTTCAAAGCGAATGGCCTGGTCGGTATCGCCGAGGCGCAATTGCTCGCGCACGATAGCCGGGCCGCGCAGCAATTCGCTGACCAGCAGCAGTCCGCCGGGCCGTTGGCCGCGCTTGCGCAGTTCTTGCGTCAGGCTGGTTAGTTCGCTGACATCCTGCTGCACGCGCGGATCGCTCACGAACGTTCCCCGGCCATGCTCGCGATACAGCAATCCCTCGCGCACCAGTTCGGACAAAGCCTGGCGCACCGTGGCACGGCTGACGTGATAGCTGGCAACAAGTTCCGGCTCCGATGGAATGGTGGAATGAGGAGCAAGATGGCCGGAAATAATCTGCTGTTTCAGCGCCTCTTTGAGTTGGTAGTACAGCGGTAATGGATTTGATCGTTCCAATGTCGGCATATGCGGTCTCCCCTATGTCCAGACAACAGTTAAAAAAATACAATATTCTTTGCCATCCGCATGATGGAGTTGATGCCGCGCAGTATCAGTTCCATCATGCAGGTGGCAAAGAATATGACCATCCTTCTGCAAAAGCGGCCAGATCAGGCAACGTTGCTGCTTACTGCTACCCGCTCAACCTCTTTCTTCAGGCGAGCGCGGTCAGCGCCCACAACGCGCGCGACTTCGCGTCCGCTCTTAAAGATAATGAAGGTCGGAATGCCCTGAATGCCGTAGCGCCCTGGGGTATTGGGGTTGGCGTCCGTATCGACTTTGGCAAACTTGATCTTACCGACATATTCATCGCTCAAGGTTTCATAGAAGGGCGCGATGAACTGACAGGGGCCGCACCACGCTGCCCAGAAATCAACGATCACCGGCGTGTCAGACTTGAGTACCTGCGACTCAAATTCCTGGTCGCTCACATACATCAGGTTAGCATGTGACATGTGCTTATTCACTCACTTTCATGTAACGTATCTTTGTTTCGGGTTTCTACATACCTGCTATCACCAGGTCTACTGTAAACAACAAGAATGTTTCTCTGCTTATTCCTTTTTTTTGTCAACAGTACAGAGAGGTTACTTATCGTCTGCGGCCCCCGCCCTGCAAGATTGACAGAATTTCCAGGATGTACAGGAACAGGTTCAGCACCGTGATGAACAGCGAGACGGTCAGCCCGATGGCGTTGGGCAGCGTATCGGCCATGTATTTGGCGCGCTGCACGTAGAACAGCACGTAGCCGGAGAAGATGGCAACGCCGATCACGGAGATGATCAGCACGATCAGGTTGCTAAACCCGCCGAAGATCAACCCTGCAAAGCCGGCCACCATCAACAAGATTAACCCGAAAAACAGGTAATCGCCCAGGCGCGAGAAATCGCGGTGCGTGGTCCAGGCATAAACGGACAGGGCCAGCGTGGTCAGCGCCGTGATCAGGAACGCCTCGCCCAGGATGGTGGGACTCGTCGCCAGGTAATAGCCGATAATCGGCGAGATCGCCATGCCTTCTAGAAACGTGAACAGGTAGAGCAGGATCAGGTTCAACGGCGTTCTCTGGATGGTGAATCTCAGGACGATGAGAACCACCAGCCCGGCGATGGCTACTATCAGGTAGCTGCCGATGCTTGTTATCACAAACGAGCCGATAAACGTGCCGATCAAGGCGAAGATGAAAGAGAAGGCCATCAGACCCATCACTTTGGCGATCAGCGAGCCAGTCTGCACTTGCATACCCTGCTGCAGCGGCTGATATTGGTAGCGCGACGCGCCAAACCCTCCGCGCCTGCTTCCGCCGTAGGGGCCATTATTGTAAAACATTCTACACCTCAGTGTTCTGTATGTGATACTTCATTGATGGGGCGCGATTTATCGCGCCCCATCAAAAAAGACAATATCCTCAATTCATACATATATATACGATGATAGATGATGCAGAGTTACGACGTCACCACCGCTACAGAACGCTCCACACGCCGCAGACTTCACAGATGGCGATTCCCACGTCGCCGAGGCTCCGGCTGTGAGTGTTCCAACAGTCATACGTGATTGCCAACGAGCCGCAGTTCCAGCAGCGTCCTCTGCCTCCGGTCTTGCTCTCGTCCTCCAGCCGGTGCAGCAGCGTGCTGCGCGCCTCTTCTGAGCCGGTGTAGGCCGGGTTGTAGGCCAGGTGCAGCAGATTGCCCAACGGCAGCGTAATTTCGTGCGTCGCGGGAGGCGCTGCGACGGGCGGCGGCACAGGCGCAGGCGGTTGTTGGGCCGGTATGGCTTGTTGCGACGGACGGCGGAACGTGGTGCGCCGACCAGGCTCAGCGGCAGGCGGATACTCCGGGCGTTCGGCGACAAAGTGGTCGCCATTCATGGTAGGGGTACGTGGCGTTGGCGCTGGAGCCGCTGCAAATGGCGCGGCACGTTCGACGAGCGGCAATTCCGCTCCCGGCTTTTCCGCGCCAGCGGTCGCGGGCGGCGTCTCCGCGTTGCCGTTTTGTTGTTCGATGGCATTGTTGTTGCCATTGGGTTCATCGGGCGGATTTGCCCGTTTGCGTCGTGTCGTTGGCATGGAGATTGCTCCTCAGATTAACCCTTAAAGAAATCCGCGTTGATCTTGATAAATCGTTTCCACTCTTCAGGAACAGCCGACTCCTCGAAGATGGCTGTTACTGGGCAGGCTGGCTCGCACGCGCCGCAGTCAATGCACTCGTCGGGATTGATGTACAACATCGTTACCGTTTCAAAGTCATCCTCGCTCTGTGTTGGATGAATACAGTCAACCGGGCAAACATCTACGCACGAAGCGTCCTTCACATTGATGCACGGCTCAGTAATGACATACGTCATGGTGTAGATATCCTCCTCTTAGCTCGCCCGGAAGACAGGCCGTCCGGCAAGCGAAGTTAGTATTTTTTCTGCCACGCTCAGTATAAGGGGTGGGGACATTCTTGTCAATTCTTATTTTAGCGGACGGAGACAAGAGATGCCAGGGCATAAGTCCGCGCTTATAGGCTTTGCCCCTTGAGCTTGCCATAAACAATGACGCCGCGGTAGGTCGTGAATTACGATCTCCCCGCGGCGTCGCTGCTTCCCGCGTCTGGCAGCAGCATCGGCTGTCCCTGATTCCCGTTCGCGGCAGCGCCGTTGCCGTTGGACAGGCCCGCCAGGATCGACGGCATCGCGTACTGATCCTCGTCTATCGGCTGGTTGAAGAGCGCCTCGAACGCTGGCCCCTCCAGAGTTTCCTCTTTGATCAGTCGCTCGCTGATCATGATCAGGCGCGTCTTATTCTGCATGAGGATTTGATAGGCGCGATCAAACGCCTCCTGGATGATGCGCCGCACCTCTTCATCCACTTCGCGCGCCGTCTGCTCGCTGTAGTTGCGCTGCTCGTTCAGGTCGCGGCCCAGGAAGACCAGTTCTTCTTTGTGTCCCAGCGCCATCGGACCGATGCGGTTGCTCATGCCGTACTCCGTCACCATCGAGCGGGCAACCTTCGTCACGCGCTCGATATCGTTCGAGGCTCCGGTCGTCACTTCGCCGAAGATGATCAGTTCCGCCACGTGGCCGCCGAGGGCATAGGCCAGCAGATCCTCGAACTGCGGCTTGCTCCACAGGTAGCGATCCTCCGTCGGCAGCAGCATCGTGAAGCCGCCGGCCTGACCGCGCGCCACAATCGAGACCTTATGCACCGGGTCGGTATTGGGCAGCATCCGCGCTACCAGCGCGTGGCCCACCTCGTGGTAGCCGGTGATCGCTCTCTCGCGCTCGCTGATGATGCGACTCTTACGCGCCGGGCCGGCCACCACGCGGTCTATTGCCTCCTCAAGCTCAGACATGCCGATCGTGCGCTTGTTGCGCCGCGCGGCCAGGATTGCCGCCTCGTTCAGCAAGTTGGCGAGATCCGCGCCCGAAAAGCCCGGCGTCTGCTTCGCCAGTACCTCCAGCGAGATGCTCTTCTCGAACGGCTTATTTTTCGCGTGGACCTGCAAGATGGCGATACGCCCTCGAATGTCGGGCCGATCCAGCACCACCTGCCGGTCGAAGCGCCCAGGACGCAGCAGCGCCGGGTCGAGGACATCGGGCCGGTTGGTGGCGGCAATCACGATCACGTTGGTATTTGTATCGAAGCCGTCCATCTCGACGAGTATCTGGTTCAGCGTCTGCTCGCGTTCGTCGTGCGAGCCGCCCAGGCCCGCGCCGCGCTGCCGCCCCACGGCATCGATCTCATCGACGAAGACGATACACGGACTGTTGCGCTTCGCCTGATCAAACAGGTCGCGCACGCGGCTCGCGCCTACGCCGACGAACATCTCCACGAACTCGGAGCCGCTGATACTGAAAAACGGCACGCCCGCCTCTCCGGCCACTGCTCGCGAGATCAGCGTCTTGCCTGTTCCCGGCGGGCCGACCAGCAGCAGCCCTTTGGGGATGCGCGCGCCCACAGCCACGAACTTCTCAGGATATTTCAGGAATTCTACGATCTCCTCAAGTTCTTGTTTGGCCTCGTCAACCCCTGCCACATCGGAGAACGTCACCGTCGGCTTGTTGCCCATAATCATGCGCGCGCGACTCTTGCCGAACGACATCGCCTGGTTGTTCGTCCCCTGCGCCTGCCGCATCATAAACAGCAGGAAGACGCCGATCAGCAGGAAGGGGATCAGGCCCAGAAAGACGTTGAGCCACGCTCCCAGCGCGCTCGGCGCATCGTACTGCAAAACCAGGTAGCTATTATTGGTATAATCGATGCCATTGTCTTTGAGAACCTGGGTCACGTCAAAGGTATCATTGACGTTCGCCTCCTCCTGGGCCGCGTTGGAGCTATTGCCCCGCGTCAGGGTCAGCGTATCCGTACCCACTTCCAGCGTGTCCTGCTGTTGATGAGCCGTGTCGATCTTGATGTCCGCCAGGATCGTCGAAACTGTAACCTGTTTCGCGCCCGCCGGTGAACGGAATATGAACACGATCAGCACAATCGCTACTGCCACCAGTAAAAGTAAGACGCTTGTCCTGATCCATTTCCCACTGCTCGACATGAAGCTTCCTCTCCAGGACAGACCACGCGGCCTGCCCCCCAACTATGTTCTATAGGCCCGGAAGAAAAGAATTCCTAATGATATTTTGGGCCTATTATACCACAGAGTTTGCGAATCCTCGCCACCGGGTATTCATGGCGAGTCAAAGCGGCCAGGGCAATCCCTTGCGGTTGCCCTGGCCGCTTCATCAACGCCCGCAATCTGCTCAAGGGGTATGTCGCGATTGGCGCGTGGGACTAGATTGAGGTGTTTGTAACAGTGGCGATAGAGGATGAGTCTGGAAGAATGACCATATGACCTCTGAGGCGCTGCTTGGATATGTGCCATGATCTGTGTGTATAGTGAACATGACGCGAGGCCACATATGCCCTTCACCTGCAATACGGTAGCCTATGACCGTTGCATTGTCTCGACAACCTGTCCACGCCTCGCCTATCACATTCCCATGGTTGTAGAATACGGTTGGCCCTTTTGTGCAGCCATTGCGGGTCGCCCATCCCTGCAACCACTGTGGAATGGGAGGTTCGTTTTTTTTCACGTTGCCATAGTAGGGAACAACGGGATCAGCCGTACCATGAAATTCAAGGATGGGAACCGGACGCTGAGGATCGCAGCCTCCGGCGACGGGAAAATATGAGCCGGAAACTGGGGCAAACGCTGCGATACGGCTGGATAGCTTACAGGCCAGCAGGTTTGTCATGCCGCCGCCGTTGGAAAAACCGGTCGCGTAAATACGCGATGGGTTGATACACAGCGTCGCTTGCACATGATTCAGTATGTTGCTGACAAAGAGAACGTCATTTACATGCGGAAAGCGGAGAGGGCCTGTATCCCAACCAGTACGGCCATCCGGGCCGACTACGCCCTGGGGATATATCACAATGAAATTCTGATGGCTGGCCAGCGTGGTAAAACCGGTACGATATGCCTGCTGAAAAGTATTACTGCCATGCCCGTGAAAGTTTAAAACGAGCGCGTAGCTGGAATGAGAAGTGTAGTGCGGCGGCAAGTAGAGGAGATATGAGCGCGTCAGACCACCTGAGACAAGCGATTGAATCATGCTCGTTCCTGGCGCAATTGGCGCTGGCTGGCCGCAGCCCAGACTTGTGATTGGACTTGTTACGACAGTTCCGCCAGGCTGCTGCTGTTGAGATGCGGCGAAGAGTGGTTGATAGGGAGTACAGCCTGCTATGAGTAGTAGACAAAACAGGGCCGCCAGCCCGATTTTCCCGAAAGGTATAGGTTTCATCATCCACCACCTTCTTGTAATTGTTTTATACCTGCTGCGGGTCATGTGGACTCTGTCCTTTCTTGACCTCTGGTGAGTGGACAAACAGGTTTCTGATCCGATCTCTCAGCATAACGAGGCGCGGTGATGGGCGCGAACGCCCGACAAGGTGGCTCACAATAGGTATATTCATGAGAATGATCGTCGTTAGCACTGCTGCGCTCGCTGTCAGGAACCATGTCAAGAAGACACGCAGAGCAACAGGCCAGCTTACTGGCATGGCCGGAACGAGCGTGTGCAATAGAGCGATCAGAAAGAGTACATGGATCAGGTAGACACCGAACGAGGCATCCGACAACGTTTGCCAGAACTTGTATCCCTTCGGATGTTGGGCCGTGTCCACCTGCCTCGTCCAGCGAGAAGCCAACCAGGTGAAGAACACGATTACGGCCAGGCTGTAGGGCGTCATGATCGGTTGTAGCACAGAGACCGCGTATCCCATCGGTTCATGGTACACGTCTATCTGGATAAAGAAATGCGCCCATAACGCCGCGATGATCACGGTAAATCCAACCGCGATCCACCATCCATGATGCAGTAAAAAAGATTGCACTTGCTGAAAGTAGATCGCGGCCATTGCGCCCAGGATGAAGTACAATTGGTAAGTCAGCACAAAACTTCCCTGATAGCGGGCTATAAATTGCCACACGCCTGAAGAGGCGAGAGACCCGGTTTGTAAATAATGATAATCGAGGTATAACATGGCTACTTGTATGATAAAGCTTACGATCAATGTTTTCCAGGGATAGCGTTCAACGTATTTCAAGAACAGCAGGAATAACGGCAGGACGATATAAAATTGCAGTGTCAGCAGGATATAGTACAACTGGAAGGAAGCGGTGCCGGTCAATATATCGAAGATGGTCGTTTGGATATACTGCCCGAAAGAGAGCCGTGGTGCGTTGGCATAGACATACACCGCGCTCCAGACACAGTACGGGATGAGTATTCCGATACTGCGTTTTTTCCAGAAGCGTTTGAGGTTAAAAGGCTTGCCATAGTAGACATAGACGAGCGCGAAGGCCGAGACAAACATGAATAGTTCCCTGGTATAGTGCAAGGCAACGACGATGGCATTCTGAAACTGCGCTCCTACAGCAGATTGGTTGAGAAAGACGGTGAAAGCTACCGCGTGTACGCCAACGACGCAGAGGGCTGTGACCGCCCGCAAAGGATCGATTTCATAGATATGCGGGCGGGATTGAGACTGTCCTTGGCGGGATTGCTGCTCGACATCTAGCGCCATTACCGCTGACCTCCCGCGAAAAGCTGTTGCAATTCGCCTGCGCGCAATAGAGGACGATCCACTTTGCCCGTGGCGTTTCTTGGCAGTGTCTCCAGCGCGGTGAAGTTGGCAGGCACTTTATGTGGGCTAAGATGCTGAATGGCATACTCCCTGAGATTCTCTACGGCATTCTGCTGTCCACAATCATCATGAAAAAGGCAATCTATCAATACGCTCTGGAATTGCCCATTGAAGCTGCGCGGCTGTATATATCTTTTTTTCCTTCGATTTCTTAACAAAAGAAACGACACATCGATAACTTGTATGCTCATAGATTTCTTTCTCTCTTCATATCCTACTATGCTGCTCTCAAGAAACTCTCAAGGGGGCGTAAAATATCTGTAAGAAACTTCCGAAAACTACACTCAGGGTTTCACGCCAGAAACGGTAAACGCATCTAGACATAGACTCCACAATCAGGGATTCAATCCACGTAGCGCTTTTGAACATCTAGAATAGGACATGAGATCGTTTTGACAGTAAAGAGGAGTCTGCGACCATCCGTCACCTGCAGAGGGGCGCTATTGACCCGCTCACACAGTGCAGCCAGACCGCGGTTGTATCGGCGAGCATGAGTTCGCTCACACCGAATACGGAGATGAACGGCATGGTCATCGTCATGTGAACGGCAAACGAGTTCTGAGATGGACTATCAAGTTTTCAAGGCCAGCAAGGTATAGCCTTGCGCTTCGCTAGCTCCCCCCAGGACCGCATAGTGAGCTTCCACGGGAACCTCGCGCCCGTCTTTGAGGGTGATCGTGTACCGCGTCGCCTGCTCCTTGAGGTGATGAGCATGCATCGAACGGAGGGTGCACTGATCATAGCAAAGCAACGTGCCGTTGCTCGTGTGGCAGGAAAACAGACTGTAGCATTTGACCTGATCGACGACTTGCTCAGCCGGCCAGCCGCAGAGTTGGCGGGCGGCTTCGTTGTACAGCGCCACCGTGCGGTCGGCGGTCAGCACAAGCAGAGGCATGGGAACGTGTTCAAACGCAGCCAGGGCCAGCCGGTCTCGCTCCGCTCCCCCCCCGTTTGAAGGGTCCGCTCGAGGCGTTTGCGCAGGCTGTGCGCTCAAACGGTATCCGAGGCCGCGCACCGTCTCGATAGGCGTAGCGGCTCCCACCGGTTGATGCAGCTTGCGGCGCAGGTTGCTGACGTGAATATCGACGGAACGGTCAAACGGGATGCCGTGATCAAGGCCATGCAGGTGATCGAGTACCTGCGCCCGCGAAAATGCCCGACCGGGGTTCCGCATCAGCAAAAAGAGCAGTTCATATTCCAGAGCCGTCAAGACGATGGCGTTCCCATGAGCCTGTACCTGGCGTAGTTCTGGGTCAAGTTCGATGGCTCCGCAGCGTAAAACCGGATGATCGCCGTCAGCATGGAGCCTCGTCCGGCGCAAGGTCGCTTTGACGCGCGCCAGCAGTTCGCGCGGATGAAACGGGAGAGCGAGGCAATCATCGGCTCCTGCCGCGAAAGCCAGCAACTTCCCGAGTTCGTCAATCTGTTCGCCGAGGATAAAAATAGCCGCCTCGTCGTCCTCCTGCCGCAGCGTGCGGCACAGTTCGAGGCCATCCAGCAGGGGCAGGTGGTGATCGAGCAGCAGAAGGGCCGGGTGATGTTGCCGTGCATACTGCAACGCGGCGCGCCCAGTATACGCGCACAATGTGGCATAGCCTTCGCGCTCCAACAAGGCTTTGAGTAGATCAACGGTATTGCGCGCGTGATGCGCGACCAGGACAAGTGGAAGCGGATGATTGGCCCATGTGGACATAGTGATCCCTCGCGACTGCATGTAGACAGCATACAGGGTTTCCTTTCATTACCATAGAAGCATGCATTCTGGTTCTCACAATCCCATCACAATGAGAGGTGCTACAGGCACAAAACAATCACAATTTCATCACATACAAAAACCATACAAGTCATCGCGATCAATCCATACATATGAACGGTAGCATTGTTGGTAGGAACACAGCAGGAGGGTAGGGCGACCACAAGGTCGCCGTGAAAAACCTGCAGTATAACCCGTGAAAGGAAGATCGCGATGAACGAGCAGCATACAGCATTGGAGGGGTTCAGGCGCGAGGACGTGATCATTCGCGTCATGCGCCGTTCAGATCTGCCGGTGATCATCGCGCTGGATGCCCAGGCGTTCGGCACGGAACGCCCAGCATACTACGAACACAAACTCACGACGTTTGACCCGGCAAATCCGCGCGCTCCCGCAGTTTCCCTGGTGGCCGACTACCACGATACGGTATCCGGCTTCGTGATGGGTACGCTGGCCTATGGCGAATTTGGCTTGCCGCAGCTCACTGCCCTCATCGACTCGATTGCAGTGCATCCGCGCTTGCAGCGGCAGGGTATCGGGCAGCGCTTGATCGAGGCATTCATTGAGGAAAGCGAGCGGCACGGCGCCGCCAGCGTCTACACGCTGGTCAACTGGGACAACTGGAACCTGCTCAAAGTGTTTCACTCGCTCGGCTTCTCGCTGGCGTCAACGATCCCCCTGGAACGCCGCATCAACTCACGTGGAGGACAAGACTGCCATGAGCAATGAATTGATGCAGCAGGGCTGGACGCGGCGTTTCACCGCCATCGGGCGCCGCCTGAACGAAGCCGTCGAAGTATACAACCAGTTGGGATTCGAGGTTTGCCTGGAGCCGGTCAACCCGGACGAGAATGAGATACCGGACAGCGAAAGCTGCAAGGGCTGCGTGGTGACAACGCTCGCCCGCACTATTTATACCCGTCCTTCCAACGGGAACAATCCACACATCGTGTAACCGCAACAAAGCAAAGGAACAATGCCATGCCACAATTCACCGGGCAAGAGCCGGAAAGCTTCGGCTTCGAGGAAATTCTCTACAGCAAGCGCGACTGGGTGGCGACCGTCACCTTCAACCGCCCGCAGAGCTACAACGCCTACACCGGACACACGCTGCAGGAGATGACCCAGGCATTTCGCGACGCCGCCTGGGACGATCACATCGCCGTCGTGGTGCTGACGGGCGCGGGCGACAAAGCCTTCTGCACTGGCGGCGATGTCAAAGAGTACGCCACCGAGTACACACAGCGCCCGCGCGACTACTGGAAGTGGATGGGGCTCTTCATGGAGTGCCTCGACATGCTGCGCAACATCGGCAAACCAACCATCGCGCGCCTGAACGGCATGGTCGTCGGCGGCGGCAACGAATTCAACATGGCCTGCGATCTCGCCATTGCCGCCGATCATGTGCGCATCCGGCAGGTGGGAACGGAGGTCGGCAGCGTGGCCGCCGGAGGCGCGACGCAGTGGCTGCCCCTGCTGGTCGGCGACAGGAGAGCGCGCGAGATCCTCTGGCTGGACGAATGGGTCGATGCCGAAAAAGCCCTGGATTGGGGACTGGTCAACCAGGTTGTTCCCTATGCCGCGCTGGACGACGCGGTGGCAACGATGGCCGCCAAGCTGGTTGATAAATTCCCCGAATGTCTGCGCTACACCAAGCAGCAAACCAACTTCTGGAAAGATTTCGCCTGGTATCAGACCGTCGGCCACGCCCGCGACTGGCTCTCGCTGCACTACACCTCGCTCGAACCATACGAGGGCATGACGGCCTTCGTCGAGAAGCGCAAACCGGATCACCTGGGCGTGCGCCAGCGCGCCGCCAGCGGCGGCTCAAGCGAGTTCCTGTGGGGGCCATATCAAAAAACGTGTCCCGCGTGCGGCGCGCGCGGCCTGCCCGCGCAGTTCGCTCACTGCGGCCTGTGCGGTGCGGCATTGTAACGGATGATGTGACCAGCACACCAGATAAGAAAGGAACTGATCATGCAAGCTGCTGTGTTCTACGGCCCCAATCAACCTCTGCGCGTGGAGGAATGGCCCGATCCCGAATTGAACGCGGGCGAAATCCTGGTCAAGGTCGCGGCCTGCGGCCTCTGCCATACCGATCTGCACTATATTGATCACGGCGTGCCGACCGTGAAGCCGCCGCCGCTGATCCTGGGACACGAGGCGGCTGGCATCGTTGTCCAGATCGGTCCTGGCGTGCAGAATTTTCAGGGAGGTGAGCGCGTCCTCTTGCCGACCATCCTCTCCTGCGGACACTGCGCCGCCTGCCTCTCCGGGCGCGAGAATATCTGCCAGAACAATAAGATGATCGGCAACGATGTAGACGGAGCATTCGCGCAATACGTGAAAGTGCCTGCGCTCGACGTCTTTCTGCTGCCCGAAGAGATTCCTCTGGTGGAAGGCTCCATCGTCGCCGACGCGCTGACCACGCCCTATCACGCGGTGAAGAATCGCGCAGAGGTGCGGCCCGGCGATACCGTCATCGTGATTGGCTGCGGCGGCGTCGGTCTCAACGTTGTGCAATTCGCGCACCTGGCGGGCGGCATCGTGATCGCCGTCGATATCGCCGAAGAGAAGCTGGAATGGGCGCGCAAGCTGGGCGCCGATGTGACGGTGAACGCGCAAGAAGGCGACCTGGCGCGCCGGATTCGCAAGCTGACCGGCGGCGGCGCGGATATCGCTATCGAGGCCATCGGCAATCCCACGACAATCCAGGAAGCGTTTGTGAGCATCCATCCCGGCGGGCGGCTCGTCGTCATTGGCTACACTGATCACGATATCAGGATCAACGCCGGGCGCATCATGTACCGCGAGATGGAGATTCGCGGCAGTCTCGGCTGCCGGCACGTTGATTATCCCCACGTGATTGAACTGGTTCGCTCAGGGCGCGTGCAGTTACTCCCGCTCGTGACGGGCCGCTTCCCGTTAGCGGATATCAACGAAGGACTCGATACGCTTCGCAAGGGTCAAGGGATACGTTCCGTTGTCGTCATGCAATAACCGGAATGGAGGAAGCGGCAATGGCGCTCGCATCAAACACCATATTCACGTTCGATATCAGTGAAAAAGTCGCCTGGCTGACCTTACACCGGCCCCCGCTCAACATCCTGACCCTGGAGATGGTGCGAGAACTAAACGACGTGTTGCGTGATCGTGTCGATGCCGGCTGGCTGAAAGCGCTGGTCGTGAGGGCCACCGGCAAGGCATTCTGCGCGGGCGTAGATGTGGCCGATCATCTTCCAGAGCGCGCCGAAGCGATGATCCGCGAGTTCGGCGCGCTGTGCCGTCAACTGCGCGCGCTGCCTATGCCGACCATTGCCGTTGTTCAGGGTGCGGCGCTGGGCGGCGGCACAGAACTGGCAATCGCCTGCGACATGGTGGTAGCCGCGCAGTCGGCGCGCTTCGGCCAGCCGGAGATCAAGCTGGGCGTCTTCCCGCCGGTGGCCGCCGCGCTCTTCCCCTCGCTGATCGGCTACCAGCAGGCGGCACGCCTGCTCTTCAGCGGCGAAACGATCAGTGCCGAAGAGGCCGCGCGCCTGGGCCTGGTCACATTCGCCGTCGCGGACGGCGAGCTGGCAGCGGCGCAGGAACGCCTGCTCGCCCAACTTCGCGGCCTGAGCGCGGCGGCGCTGGCAATGACGAAACGGGCGCTGCTGATAGGCGCGCGTCACGGTGAAAAGGCCCTGCCGGAGATTGAAGAACTCTACATACACACGCTGATGGCGACAGATGACGCGCGCGAGGGCATCCAGTCGTTCATGGAAAAACGCCCGCCTGTGTGGCGCGATGCGTAACAACACGCTTTTTCCGCGTATTCAGGTGAAGGAGGCAACTGGTGATTACAAGCGAAGAGACAGGTTTCGCAGAGGAGACGACCCTGCTGCAAGTACTGGAGCGCTGCCACGCGCTGGCGACGAGCAACGAGGTCACGGGGGATGAGCCATACGGCGCAATCGGCTACTTCCCGGTCTACTTCCCGGAAGAGATCGTTCATGCTGCCGGACTGCGCCCTCATGCCCTGCTGGGCGGCGGCAACAAGCTCGAAGTGCGCCTGGCGGACGCGCGTATCGGCTCCTTCGTCTGCTCCATCTGCCGCAGCACGACCGAGCTTGGGTTGAACGGCACGCTGCGCGGCATGAAGGGCTTCTTCTCGCAGCCCATCTGCGATGCCGCGAAGCACATGGCGGGCATCTGGGGGCGCAACTTCCCCGCGCAGCTTGCGCAAATCCTGGCGCTGCCGCAGAACGTCACCTCGCCTGCCGTCGTGCAGTATATCTACGACGAATACCAGCGATTGCGCGGCGTGCTGGCCGAACAGGTGGGACACGCGATCAGCGACGAGGCGATCCGCGCCAGCCAGGGCGTCTATAACGAGAATCGCTGCTTGCAGCGCGAACTGTACCGCATCAGGCGCGACGATCCGGCGCGGCTCTCCGCCGTTGAAACATACTTACTGGTGCGCGCCGGGACGCGCATTCGCCGTGAAGCACACAACGGCATTCTCCGCAAGGCGCTGGAGTTGATTGTCGGGCGGCGCGTGCGACCGCGTGACAAGCCGCGCGTGGTATTCCTGGGCGGCTTCTGCGAGCAGCCCCCGCTGGAGATGATCGAGACCATCGAAGACGCCTGCTTCATCGTCGATGATGATCTGCTCATTGGGCAGCGCTGGCTCACAGAAGAGGTGCCGCTCGATGGCGATCCAGTGTGGGCGCTGGCGGAAAGCTATGTCATGCGATCAGCCTCGAGCCCGGTGCAATATGATTCGTGCAAGCCCAAAGAGGAGATGCTCATGCGAATGATGCAAGCGGCCCGCGCGGAAGCGGCCATCATCACCGCCGCCAAGTTCTGCGAGCCGGGCCTCGACGACCAACTGGCGCTCTCGCACAGGCTCGATGCGGAGAACATCCCCTACCTTGTACTGGAATTTGAAGAGAAGATGACCAGTTTTGAGCAGATGGCGATGCAGGTGGAAACCTTCGCCGAATCGCTGCTGTTCCAATAAACCTCACCTGAAAGGAGAGCCGACATGAGTGCCAGCACAACGACCGGCAAGCTGGATGCACGCAAAGAAGGGCAGCGTCTCGTCAACCAGTGGCTTGCCAACTTGCATACGGCCCACGAACGCGGACAGCCTGTCGCCTATATCTTCGTCATGGGCAACGCCATTGAAATCCTGCGCGCCTTCGACTTCGAGATGGTCTTTCCCGAAATCAATTCGCTGCAATCCGGCGTGCGCAAAGTCTCCGGCGACTTCATCACCAAAGCGGAAGATTATGGCTTCTCAGCCGATGTATGCAGCTACGTCAAGGCCGATGTGGGACTGATGCTCAGCAACATGCAGCATCCCTCCGGCACAACGATGCCTGAGCCGGACCTGGCCATCGCATCGAGCCTGTGCAATGTCTACATCAAGTGGGCGGAGATCTGGGAGCGGCGCTTCGGCACGCCCGCCTTCGTGCTTGACATCCCCGGCAAGCGGTTCGCCACCTGGAAATCGCCGCCGGGCAGCCCGCAGCACCTGGCCGACTCGCGCTGGGTCGAAGGGCAATTCCGCGACTTGATCGCGCGCTGCGAGCAGATCACCGGCAGGACATTCGACCCGGATCGTTTAGCTGAGGTCGAAGAGCATGTCAACGAGATGGTGCGGCTCTGGATCGACATTCTGGCCTTCAACCAGCGCAGACCCGCGCCCTACAACTCGATGCTCGATGGTCTCACCTATATGGGCGTTCTCAACGCCTGGCGCGGCACGCGCGCAGGTGTCGAGTACATGCGCCTGCTGCACGATGAGATCTCCGACAAAGTGGCGCGCGGCGAAGGGCGTGTGGCGGACGAGCGCTTCCGCCTGATCTTCAGCGGTACGCCCTGTTATGTCAATATGCGCCGCATGATCGAACTGTTCGAGTCGCACGGCGGCGTCTTCGCGGCCTCGGACTACCTTACCTACGCGGCGGGCGGGCTGGACAGCGCGGGCCTGTTTTATGATACCGCGCGCCCGCTTGAGAGCCTGGCCGAAGTCACTACTCTGGCCTCGCAGGCAGGACTCTCCAACCACTTCTTCTCTCATCATCAACTGGCGCAGCAGGTCAAAGAGTTCGCGGCGGACGGCCTCGTCTATCATGGCATCAAAAGCTGCCGCACCGTCGCGACCAGCATGGCCGACAACCGTGAGTACATCAATTCCCGCTATGGCATTCCGACACTGTACATCGAGTCCGACCTGATCGATCCGCGCTACTGGTCGGACGCGCAGTTGAAGAATCGCATCGACGCATTTTTTGAAGTGTTGGAGCAGCGCGCTCTCTTGGAGGGTCAGTAAGATGAACTACGTCGCAGGTATCGATATCGGGTCAACGCAGGCCAAAGGCATCATGCTTGACGAACAGGGAACAATCACCGGCAAAGCCATCATCGACATGGAGACAAACATGGCGACGGCGGCGGAAGTCGTCTTCCAGCAACTCCTGGCAAGCACGGGCCTGAGCGCGACGAGCATTGCCTTCACTGTCGCCACCGGCTATGGCCGGTACCGCGTCACCTTCGGCGATCTGCAAGTCACGGAGATCAGTTGTCACGCGCGCGGCGCGCTGGCGGCCTTCCCCAACACGCGCACGGTGCTGGACATCGGCGGCCAGGATACAAAAGCCATCCGCATCGGCGACTCCGGCGAAGTGACCGATTTCGCCATGAACGACAAGTGCGCGGCAGGTACGGGCCGTTTCCTGGGCGCGGCATCCTTCGCGCTTGAGATGCCCATCTCCGCGATCGGGCCGCTGGCTATGAAGGCGACACACCCCGTCAGGATTACGACGACCTGCACGGTGTTCGCTGAGACGGAGATCATCGGCCACCTGGCGAAGGGCCACCGCGAGGAAGACGTGCTGATGGGAATGCATCACTCTATCGCCACGCGCTGCGCTTCCCTCGTGCGGCGCGTCGGGCTGGTCCCCGAAATCACTTTCACCGGCGGCGTCTCGCGCAACCCGGCCATGGTGGCGCTGCTGCAAGAGGTGCTGGGCGTGCCGCTCAACGTGAGCGATCAAGCGCAGTTCATGGGCGCGATCGGCGCGGGTCTCTACGCGCTCGATAACTTGCGCGCCGGTCGGCGCTCCGCGCATTGCGGAGAGGAGGTCGCGCGATGATACGCTCTGCTGGCATCGATATCGGCTCTACTTATACGAAAGCGGTGATGCTGGACGTAAACCGGAAGGTAATAGCGACCGCCATCCGGCGCAGCGGCTACAAACCGGCGGTCGCTGCCGCGCAGGTCTTCGATGACCTGCTGGCGAACGCGGGCGTTTCACAGGAACAGGTGACGTATGTTGCCACCACTGGCTACGGGCGCTACATGGTTCCGTTCCGCCACGCGCAGATCACCGAGTTGACCTGCCACGCGCTGGCGATCTCCTCACATTTCCCGCGGGTACGCACCATCCTGGACATCGGTGGGCAGGATATCAAAGCTATTCGCATCGACGAACGCGGGCGTGTGCGAGCGTTTCGCCTGAACGACAAGTGCGCGGCTGGCACGGGCGCGTTCCTGGAAAAGACGGCTCGCTATCTGGGCCTGACCACCGCCGATATCGGCCCGTATGCTCTGCGATCCGACAAACCGGTCGAGGTCAGCAGCGTGTGCGCGGTCTTCGCCGAGTCCGAGGTAATCAATCATCTCTCGACGGGTGTCGCGCCGGAGAACATCATCGAAGGTGCCATTGTCGCGCTGGCGGGCCGCGCCGTGCAGTTGATGAAGCGCGTCGGGCTGGAGGCTGAGTTCGCGTTGGCCGGCGGCATGACACACAACGCGGCGATGATTGACGCGCTGGCAAAGCGGCTCGGCGTGCCGCTCAACCTGCCGCCGCAGGGCCTGGGCCAGCTCAACGGAGCCTATGGCGCGGCATTGTTGGGACTGCGCCGCGCGGAAAGGCTGCTGGCCGATGGCCGCGCCATTCCCGCTCCTGGTTCGGAGACAGCCACGCCAACAACCCTCTTCGCCCCCAGGCGGTGGTCAACATACACGAGTATAGAAGCGGCGCTGTCATGAGCAGGAGGGGCGCTTGCGCCGCCCGCACGTCACGAGATCGTTTAATCGGTACAAAGAAGGAGGAACGAGCATGGATGTCTTTACACGCCTTTCAAACGAGCATACAACACTGTCACCTTTCATTGAGGATATACAGGCAGCCGCCTGGGCAGGCAACAGGGAAACGCTGCTTGCCCGGCTGGCCGTTGCGCGTGCCGCTCTCACCAGCGAACTCGACGCCCACATCGCGCTCGAAGAAGATGACGCCTTCGCCCTTGCTGAACAGGCAGTCGGGGCGGACATCGTCGCGACATTCCGCGCGGAACACACCGAGATCCAGGAACTACGCGACGCGATGCTGGCTCAGGCGGAGCAGGGTAAGGTATCTTTCAACCTTTGTCTGCAATTCTGCGACCTCATGCAGGCGCACATGCTGCGCGAGGATGGGATGCTTTTCCCGTCAACGGCGCCAGCCTTGTGACCTTGCCGGGGAAAATGTATGTTCGCTCTATCGCCAGGGACGCATCTCGCTCCTCACAAGATAGATACTTCATCTTGATGGCGAGTACATACGCTCCTGGCGTAGCGCCTGCTTGAGGGTATGTGTGCCACATGCTCCGGCAACATCAGGTGCTGTACCCTGAAAGGCTGTGTTGTTCTTCGTGCAGGTCATTGCACCGTCAACGTTCCTACCATGTAGCCCTTCGTCAGCATGGGACCCATCCAGCCGGATGCACCGGTGCCGCAAGGATCGAGGCAGCGGAAAGTATAGGTTCCTGCTTTCCCGATATGGAACGTGAAGGTGACACTGGCGTAGCTGGCTCCAGTGGGTGCATCGCCGGGGATAGGAACGCTGAGGCCCAACTGCGGGATGGTAAAGGTATGTGCTACTTTATCGAGAGCAAGAGCGGAATACACGTTGCCCTCAGCCAGCGCAATGTTTCCAACCGTTCCCTGAACCTTGCCAAAAGGAGAGCCAGCAGGTAAAAGTGTATCGCCCAGATCATAGTTATGGATAGTCACCGTCACAACGCTATTGGCTGGCACAACGAGGTTGGTGTTTGAATATCCCGGCCAGTCTTTCTGCATCCCCGGCTGATTGATGAGGATACTCAGGTTCAGACCGGCATGCTTGATCTGAGCGGCATGCGCAACCGACTGGGCCGCCGGGCGTCCAAAGACCACGTTCAACGCGTTGAACGTGCCGAAGACCAGGGCGGCGCAAAATAGCATACCAATGACGGTTCCTACAAGGACGAATGCCAATGATGAGCGCTGCTGTTTCTTCTGATTGCTAATGGCGTTTCTCGATATCTGCGACATAGTGTTTTCTCCTCGAATGGGATCTGCGTGATCCCTTCTCTTAGTACTGTATGTGAAAAGTATAGCGTCACCACATCTCAGAAACATCACAAAGTGAGGCAATATTCTCACACACTGGTCACAGAGAGATTCTCTGCATCACGTTCTCATCACAGCAGTGTCCATTCCCTGGGATATCAGGCAGAGAATGGAACGGGACCAGGGAACTGCTCCACTGGCGCGAGCAACGGTAGACCCTCAGTGCGAATTGCTCTTGAAAAGCCCGGCCTACGGAGCCATCTCCCCCAGGTAGTTGACGGTCGCATTCCCGGCGGTGAACCAGAGGTCACCGGTTGGGGCAAGCGTGAGGGCGAAGGGAGAGGTGGACGCGAGAGAAAGCCGGTAGAAGGTGTAAGTCTGTTTTCCCGGCACATACCGCACCAGCATATTCGCGCCCACATCCACGAACCAGATCGTCCCCTGCCGGTCGATGACCAACTCAGACAGCGCGGGAGAACGTCCTGCGATGGACGGCACAGGCAGTTCGGTCAGGTTGCCTGTCGCCGGATCAAACCGGCCGAGCTTGCCAGGCGACGCTTCGGTAAACCAGATCTGCCCGGCAGCATCGATGGTCATGGCGTAGATCTGCGCCTGCGTCTGCGCAAGCGGATAGATGGTGATCTGTCCTGTCGCCGGGTCGAGGCTGCCAATCGCGCCGCCACTCAGATAGCCGAACCAGACCAGCCCGTTGGGCGCGACGACCAGGCCGGAGGGCGAGGCAGGCAACGGCCAGACATGGACCGCTCCCGTCCTGGGATCAAGCCGCCCAAGCGCATTGCCATCCGACGCGGTAAACCAGAGCAAGCCGTGTGTGTCGAATTGCAGATCCTGCGGGCCGAGCGCGGCTCCGTTCCACGTTCCAAGCGGAAAAATCTGAAATGTTTGCTGCCTGGGATCAAACCGCCCGATGTCGTCGGCGAACTGCTCAGAGAACCAGATACTGCCCTCATGATCGATCACGGTCGCCATGATGCCATAGCGCCCATCAGGCAGCGGCCAACTCGTCACCGCCCCTGTCCGCGCAGTGAGGCGTCCCAAACGGTTCGCATTCATTTCCCCGACCCAGACATTCCCCTGCGCGTCTACGGCAGGCTGCATCACACCCACATTCGATGTCGCGAAGGTATAGAGGCGCCGCTGCGCAGTCAGCACCGTCGTGGAGAGAGAGGGCGTAGGAACAACATGGACTCGCCCCTGCTGCACCGGCAAGACGTGCGAAGCGGGGGAAACTGCTGTCGTCTGACTGGTTCCACACCCGGCCACCACCACGAGCAGAGCGCAAGCTACCAACGACGCCACCACGAGGAAGGACGGCGATCGATGGCGGCGCGCAGCACGTCTCTGCTGAGGAATGATCGTGGGTATCGCACGCATAGTCGCTGCTCTCCTTTCTAGAATGGTTACACTATAGGAGATCGGTGTCACAGATCACTCACGCGGCAAGCCAGGATCATCACAAACAGGTCACGATAGCGCAAAAATCTCACGCGCGCTCAAAGGCTCTGGAGTTTTCGAACCATGAGGGCAATCATCGCGTACAGCAAGCTTGCTGCTCTCGCTTTTCTAGCAAAGCTCGAGGATGATGGTGAAAACGATGCAACCAGACGCGATGGCGTTCCTGTACTCGTTGTCGAACTGAGCGCCATCGATGGGGAGCCATCTGCTGTAAGTGATCTTGCAAACAAGCAGGGACATTTGGCTGCTCCACAGCCCATTCATACGAAGGCGACGCGGTGACCGTGTGGTGACGCATGTGTGGTATGTGCCGGTCTCACCATGTCCAACACGCTGCGCGATCGCTGCCGGCAGCGGTTGGAGCGACTGGAACATGATGGAGACGACGAGAAAGAGTGCGCGTTATTCCGCTCTCAAAGCTACAATCGCATCAAGACGCGAGGCTCGCTGCGCCGGGTAGAAGCCGAAGAGGATACCAACGACTGCCGCGAACCCGAAGGCCAGCAGAGCTGAGAGCGGATTAAGCACGTTGTCAGCACGGCGCTCCCTACCGCGCCGCCGATACCCAGCAGGATGCCGACCAGGCCGCCCAGAATACTCATCACCATGGCCTCGATCAAGAATTGCAACAGGACATCGGATTGACGCGCTCCGATGGCTATGCGAATGCCGATCTCGCTGGCTATTTTCCCCCAGAGGTTAGTGGAGCGAGCGCGACGGCGAATATGCGACCGCCGATCATATCCGCCGCTCCCGTGTAGATGATTCCGTGATCAAGGGCGAACTGTGGGCGGCGCAAGCGCCCCCATCTCCTACTGACATCGTCTCTCGCTCATTCGTGCAACAGCCCTGCCCGCTCGATTACGAAACTTGACAGATCGCAACCTCTTCGTGTATATTTTATGCATCAGGTCGGGTCGCAATTTCTTGCGCCCAATCATCGTGACCACTATGACCATTTCATAGAGAAAGAGGACGACGCATATGGCGAGCGAGCAGAAGCGCACAACCTATTCCGCTATTCTGCCTTTTATCCTCGTCTTCGACATGGCCCATGTGACCATGCTTCGCAGCAGCCTGTCGTCTTTTTCTCTTGTACCGATCCCGATCACATAGGCGGGAGCAAAGCATAAGCATACAAGGGGGTGCAGGCGACAAACCTGCACCCCCTTCTTTTTATATACAACTATGAACACATACCATCATAGCAAGAAAAGAGGCAGCGCATGACCAATATATCTGATGCACGAGAACAACTTGAGCGGCAACGATTCTACATCACCACGGCCATCGATTATCCTAACGCGCCGCCGCACATCGGCCACTCGCTCGAAAAAGTCGCCGCCGATGTGCTGGCCCGCTATCATCGCCTGCTGGGACACGATACATACTTCAGCATGGGGCTGGACGAGAATAGTCAGCACGTTGTCACAGCGGCGGCGGCTCACCAGACCGATCCTGTCGTGTGGGTGCAGCGCATGGACGAGGCATTTCGCCGCGCCTGGGCCAGGCTGGATATCTCGTATGATCGCTGGATTCGCACCACGGAACCGGCCCATTTCCGCGCCTCGCAGGAGATGCTGCGGCGGGCGCGGGAGCGCGGCGACATCTACAAGTCCACCTACTCCGGTTGGTACTGCCCCAACTGCAACAACTATTATACGGCTGATGAACTGGTCGATGGACATTGCCCATTGCACCCGTCGATTGTGCCGGAGTGGCTCGAAGAAGAGAACTACTTTTTCGCGCTCTCGAAGTACAGCGATCTCCTGCTGGCGCACATCACCAACCATCCCGATTTCATCGTGCCGGTCAGCAGGCAAGCCGAAGTCCTGGGCCTGATCAAGCAGGGCTTGCGCGACTTTGCCGTCTCGCGCCAGGTACGTCCCGGCGCGGTACCCTGGGGCGTGCCGTTCCCCGGCGACGAGTCGCAGGTGATCTACGTCTGGTTCGATGCGCTGACCAACTACGTGACCGCCGCCGGCTTCCCCGATGATCCGGCGCTGTTTGAACGTTATTGGCCTGCCGACGTCCACGTCATCGGCAAGGACATCACGCGCTTCCATTGCCTGTACTGGCCGGCCATGCTCATGTCCGCGGGTTTGCCGCTGCCGGAGCAGATAGCGGTGCATGGCTTCATTACACTGGATGGGCAGCGCATCTCCAAATCGGCTGGCAACGTCATTGATCCGGTGGCGTTAGCCGACGAGTTCGGCGCGGACGCTGTCCGCTACGGGCTGCTGCGCGGCCTGTCCTTTGCCTCCGATGGCGATTTCGCGCGCGCGGAACTGGTACAGCATTATAATGCCGAACTTGCTAACGATCTGGGCAACCTGCTCAATCGCGTGGTTACAATGGCGGCGCGCTACCGGAACGGCGTCATTCCCGCGCCAGGGCCGTCAGGTGAATTGGAGCAAGCTGTGCAACATTTAGCCGGAGAGACGCGCCAGCGCGCGGGCGAGGCTTTGGAGCGATGGGAGATTGGCAGCGCCCTCAACATCACGTGGGGTCTTGTGCGCCGCGCCAACCAGTACATCGAGCAGCGCGCACCCTGGAAGCTGGCGCGCCAGCCCGACCAGTCGCAGACCCTGGATACCGTGCTATACACTGCGGCGGAGGCCACGCGCATCCTGGCGGTTTTGCTGGCCCCATATATCCCAGCGGCCAGCGCGCGCATCCTGACACAGCTCGGCCTGGAACCGCTCAGCGCCGACGCGTGGCCGCGCGAGGGTATATGGGGCAGCCGCCAATTGACGGCTGTCGTGTCAGGGCCATTGTTATTCCCGCGCATCAATGTTGAATGAAACGGTGTAGGGGCGAGCTAGCGATGTGGCGGGGTCAGAAAATGTGGCGGCGCAATTCATTGCGCCAGTGGGGCTGATTTACCGCGCTCTTAGTCGATCCTGGCGCAATGAATTGCGCCGCCACATTGATCCTTGTTTCCTCCATGTTGGGATGGAATTGCAAATACGATCAGGAAAGGATGCGATCATGTCGATCATCGAGGTGGATGGATTAGCCAAAACATTCATAACGCGCGAACGCGGCGCGGGACTGGCGAACAGTCTGCGATCATTCGTCGCACCGCGCTATCGCGAGCGCGCCGCCGTCAAGCGCATCAGCTTTGCGCTTGACGCGGGTGAAGTGCTGGCTTTTATCGGGCCGAACGGCGCGGGCAAAAGCTCCACCATCAAGATGCTCACCGGCATTCTCTATCCCTCGGCGGGTATGGCGCGCGTGCTGGGCTACGTCCCCTGGCAGCAGCGCCGCCTGCTCGCGTTTCATATAGCCAGCGTCTTTGGGCAGAAGTCGCAGTTGTGGTATCACCTGCCGCCGCAGGACACCTTTAACCTGCTGGCGCGCATCTACGAACTGGACATGAACGAGTATCGCAAGCGGCGCGACTTCCTGATCGACGTCTTTGACATCGCCGATCACCTGCAAACGCCCGCGCGCAAACTGAGCCTGGGCGAGCGGATGCGCTGCGAACTGGCGGCGGCCCTGCTGCACAAACCATCCATCATCTTCCTGGACGAGCCGACCATTGGCCTGGACGTCATCGCCCGGCAGCGCATTCGCGACCTGATCGGCCAGTTGAACGTGGAGGAGGGCGTCACCGTCTTTCTCACCTCGCACGACGCCGGGGATATCGAGCAGGTCTGCCGCCGCGCCATCATCATCAACCACGGCGAGATCATCCTGGACACGCCCGTCGCCCGCATGAAACGCGACTATCTGAAAGTGAAGACCGTCGATCTGCTGCTGGAAGATGCGGCTGACGAATTGCTCAAGATCGACGAGGCAACGGGCCAGCGGCGACTCAGCGTACAACCGCCTGGATCAATTCACGAGGAACTGCTGGACACGCGAGGCATCACCATCTTGAAGGTGAAAGGACACGGCCTGAAACTCGAAATCGACACCTCGCTAAGCCCGCTGGAGCCGGTCATCGCTGCCATCATGGAGCGCTGTCACATCCTGGACATGACCATCGCCGATCCGCCGCTGGAGGAGATCATCGCCAGGATTTACAACGACAAAAATATAGGGACGCAATGAAGAACTTGAAGTAACAGGAGAATAGCCAATGCAAACCTTCACCGCGCGTCCAAAACGATCAGGGCGACAACGCTTTCTTCTCGTCCTGCACAAATACCTGGCCGTCCTGCGCGTCAGCGCCGCCAACAACCTGGCCTACCTCTCGGAAGTTTTCTTCCGCGCCATGTTTTTGCTGGTCTTCATCTTCGTCTTTCTCCAGTTGTGGACCGTGACCTACGCGGCGAAAGGCGTTCACGAGCTGGGTGGCTACTCCATCAACAATATTATCTGGTACGTGGCAGTGACCGAGATCATCGCGCTCTCGCTGCCGCCGTTGTCGCGTCAGATCGATCAGGAGGTGCGCTCCGGCCAGATCGCCTACTTGCTTGGGCGGCCTTGCAACTATGTGCTGTACCGTTTCGCGCAATACCTGGGCGAGCGGCTGGTGCGCCTGGCGATCAACATTCCAGCGGCGGCGATCCTGGCGTGGCTGTTCGTCGGACCGCCGCCCATCAGCCTGTTCTCTGTGCTGGCGTGGCTGCCGGCGCTCTTTCTGGCGCTGATCATCGACTACCTGATCTACGTGGCTATCGGCCTGCTGGCTTTCTGGACGGAGGATACCACACCCTTCTTCTTTGTCGTCAACCGCCTGGCCCTGATCCTCGGCGGCGTGCTGGCTCCTCTCGCTGTGCTGCCGCAGCCGATACGCGGCATCGCCGAGATACTGCCGTTCAGCGCCGTCTTCTACGATCCCGCCAGCACGCTCATACACTTCAACGTCAGCGCGTTCGGCTGGGCGCTGCTGCAACAGGCGCTCACGCTGGCGGCGGCGGGCGCGCTCCTGTTCGTCTTCTACACATTCGCGACGCGCCGCGTCAGCATCAACGGAGGGTAGGTGATCGCCATGTTCGTCATCAAGCGCTTTGGACATACGCTGCGCTTCATCGGGGCGTATACCGCCGCCAACGTGCAGGCGGCGCTGGAGTATCGCGCCTCGTTTCTCATGCAGGTGGTCTCGATGGCCGCTAACGACAGCATCTGGCTCTACTTCTGGTGGAGCTACTTTCAGGAGTATCCGCTCTCGCATGGCTGGCAGCTCACCGATATCGTCGTGATCTGGACCGTCTCAGCGTGTGGCTACGGCATCAGCGCCTGTGTTTTCGGCAATGCCAGCAACCTGGCGACGCTGATTATGAACGGCGGCCTGGATGCGTACCTGGGGATGCCGCGCAACGTGCTGCTGCACGTCTGCGTCTCCAAGTCCGACCCGATGGCCTGGGGCGATGTCCTCTTTGCCGTTGGCGCGTTCCTGATCTTCTTGCATCCCAATCCGTTGACTTTTGCCCTGTTCATTGTGCTGGCGCTGCTCGCCGCGCTGATCTTCACCTCCTTCGCCGTGATCCTGTGTTCGCTAGCCTTCTTCCTGGGCAACACCGAAGGTCTGGCAAGCCAGTTGATGGGCGCGCTGATCACCTTCAGCACCTACCCGATGAACCTCTTTGGCGGCCTGGTACGGCTGCTGCTCTTCAGCGCCATCCCGGCAGGCTTCATCTCGTTCATCCCCTTGCAATTGCTGCACCACTTCTCGTGGCTGCTCTTCCTGGCGCTGCTCGGCTTTACCGCACTGATCCTCGCCTTCGCCGCTGGCCTCTTCCAGCTTGGCCTGCGTCGCTACGAGAGCGGCAACCTGCTGGGGATGCAGGCATGATCATTCTCGCAGCGCGCGGCGCACCAGCTTACCCGACGCATTGCGCGGCAGGGGCCCGACAAAGTATATGGCGCGGGGCAGCTTGTAGCGTGCCAATCGCTGCCCGGCATAGGCCAGCAGTTCGTCGGCGGAGGTCGAAAGTGTGCTGCCGTCGCGCAGGTGGACATAGGCGATGGGAACCTGTCCCCACTGCGCGTCGGGCTGCCCGCACACGCCGGCTTCCGCCACGTCCGGGTGCGACAGCAGCACGCTTTCGACCTCCGCCGGGTAGACGTTCTCGCCGCCGGAGATAATCAGGTCGGCGCGCCGGTCCAGTACGTAGAGGTAGCCTTCGCCGTCAAGATAACCGATGTCGCCGGTGGCGAGCCAGCCGTCGCGGAAGGCGCGCGCCGTCTCCTCCGGGCGGTCAGCGTAGCCGGGCGTGATCGTCGGCCCGCGCAGGTAAATTTCCCCCGGCTCACCGGCAGGCGCTGGCTGCCCGTCACGCAGCACGCGCAACTGCACGGGCATGAGCGGGCGACCGGCGGAGCCGGGTTTGCGCAAGGCATCGCCCGGCGCGAGCGTCACTGCCTGCGAGCAGGACTCAGTCAGGCCATACGTCTGTACGACTGGAATGGCGCGCCGCGCGCACTCTTCGAGCAGCGGATACGGCGCGGGTCCGCCGCCCAGCAGCACGCAGCGCAATGCTGGCGGATAGCCGCTGCCCGGCTGTTCTGCATCCAGCGCGTCAAGCATACGTTTCAGCATCACGGCCACGACAGAGATCATCGTTACCCCATCCTCGCGTAGCGATCGGTTGACCGTGGCAGCATCGAAGCGTTCGTGGACAATGACGCCAATGCCGTAGATCGCGCTGCGCATCAGGATCGAGAGGCCGCCGATGTGGAAGAGCGGCAGGCAGGCCAGCCAGCGATCGTCCGGCGCGTGGCCGAGGTTAAGGACTGAGCCGACGGCGTTCCACCATTGCATCCCGTAAGTGATGATCGCGCCCTTCGGCTGGCCCGTTGTTCCCGAAGTATACATGATGGCCTGTATAGCGTCCAGGTCGATCAGCGAGCGCAGGGCGACATCCGCCCCCGGCAGCGCGCCGATCGCCGTCGTATTGTTGCCTGCCGTCTCCGCCAGCGCGGCGCGCCGCAAGTCTGACAGTTCCCGGCCAATCGCGGTGGCGGGAGCTGCGCAGCGCGCGTCGTGTACCAGCAGTGTAGCCCGCACATCGCGCAATTGCCAGCACAGTTCGCCGGGCGTCAGGCGCGCGTTGAGAGGAACGAGAATCGCCCCCAGGCGCGTCAGGGCATGGACAACAGCGACATAGGTACATGAGTTGCCTGCCAGCAGCGCCACGCGGTCGCCCGCCTGGACGCCGAGCGTGGCAAGCTGTCGCGCCGTGCGGCTGGCCGCGCGATCCAGGTCGGCGAAACTCCAGCGCGTCTGTCCATCCTGCACGGCCAATCGCTGCGGGAAACTGCCGGCAGAGCGCGCGAGCCAATCGGGCAAAAATCTAGCGTTCTCTATTCTATCCATAGCTCTTCATCGCCTGTTCATCGAGGGTTACGCCCAGACCGGGGCCGCGCGGCACGGCCATCACTCCGTTAGCGATAGGCAATGCTTCGACAATCAAATCATCGGCCAGCAAATCAGCCGTAGCGAGGCCGCATTCCAGCGTCACGGCGGGCGTGGCGGCGACAAGGTGCAGCAGTGCGGCCAGGCCGACGCCAGACTCGATGGCGCTGCTGATCACGCACCGCACACCGCTGGCCGCCGCCTCGTCGATGATCTGCCGCGTGACGCGCAAACCGCCCACCACTTGCGGCTTGATGACAAATACGTCGGCGTCATGCGATGCGAGCAGGGCGCGCGCGCTGTCCAGGCTATCCAACGCCTCGTCAGCAGCAATCGGCACAGCAACCGCCGCGCGCAAGGCGCGCAAGCCCTCAAGATCGGCCCTCGGCAGCGGCTGTTCGACATACTGGATGCCGTAGGATACGCAGCGCGACAGCACGGCCAAAGCTTGTGCCATATCCCACGCCTCGTTGGCATCGAGCCGCAAGGCGACATCTGCCCCGATAGCCTCTCGTACCCGCGCGATCCGGTCGATTTCGCTCTCTACGTCCCGCTCCATGCCCACTTTCAGCTTGACGCAACGATAGCCTGCCGCCGCCGCCTGCCTTGCCACCTGCACAGCCGTTATCGGATCACGCGCGCCGATCACGGCGTTCACCCGCACGCTCTCTCGCGGCTGCACTCCTGCCGGAGCGAGCAGCTCGCTGGCGCTGCATCCCCTGGTTTTCCCCAGCGCATCGAGCAGCGCCATCTCCACGCCGCACGCTGTCGGGCCATTCGTAGGGGCGGGGGTGGTTGTG
>Ga0207416_1000922_pt1 | contig 44026 bp, 35 predicted proteins | sample PaiPotPPM11metaG_FD_184107 | JGI IMG/M metagenome (GOLD analysis project Ga0207416, IMG submission 184107) | Iron sulfur acid spring bacterial and archeal communities from Banff, Canada, to study Microbial Dark Matter (Phase II) - Paint Pots PPM... ...
CCCTTTAATCCCGCCGTCTGGCTCCCCGTCCCGCCGGGCGCGACGCTCCTGCGGGTGGACAATGTGCCGATCGCACAGACCGGCAATCCCGCGCCAATGCTCAAGACGCGCGGCGTCACCGGTACGGCGCTCTGGTATCGCGCGTCTTCAACCTATGGCGCGGTCGCGGACTGGTACGCCATACATTTGCCGGAAGACGGCTGGCAGGAGGAGCCGGGGCATGGCGCGATGCGCGTCTTCCAACGAGCGAGTACGCTGCTTTGGATCTCCGACGCGACAAACCCCGATGTCTGGCGGCGACTGACGCAGCCGAACGCCGACCCGCCGCGCCGTGCCGCCAGGGAGAACGCGCAGGACGCGACCTTCACCGTCCTCACCTACCGCACCGACGGTTCCGCCCCTCCCTCCTTCGGCCGCTGGCCCTTCGGTGGCCTGGGCCGTTTCGGCGACGGGCCGGGGCCGCGGATCTGAGTTCGGAGTTCGAGGAAACCCGACCCCGAACTCCGAACCCCGAACCTCGAACCCGTTATGCTACAATGCCCGAAACGCGGGAAAGGTTGAGAAGAGGACGCTATTTCATCATCATCCCTGCAAATCTCTGGCCGATAATCAGTTCCGCGATGGATTCGTAGTCGTTGTCAGTATTGGAGGGGAAGAGCATGACCGAACTGACCGGGGGACAGGCGCTCGTACAATCGTTGAAACGCGAGGGCGTGAAGGTGATTTTCGCGCTGCCCGGCGTGCAACTGGACTGGGCATTTGACGCGCTCTACGCGGAAAAAGAGAACATCCGCATCGTCCATACCCGGCACGAGCAAGCGACCGCCTACATGGCAGACGGTTACGCCCGCACGACGGGCGAGGTCGGTGTTTGCCTTGTCGTGCCGGGGCCGGGGCTGCTGAATGCGACGGCGGCGCTCTCGACTGCCTATGCCTGCTCCGCGCCGGTGCTCTGCCTCTCCGGGCAGATCCAATCAGACCTGATCGGCGTCGGGCGCGGCATGCTGCACGAAATCCCGCACCAGTTGGAGATGTTGAAGTCCGTCACGAAGTGGGCGGCACGCGGCATGACGCCGGAAGAAATCCCCGGCCTTGTGCGCGAGGCATTCCAGCAGATGCGCACGGGCCGCTCGCGCCCGGTCGAGATCGAAGTGCCGCCGGACATCCTCGCGAAGTCCGGTGAAGTCGAACTCTTCGCGCCGGAGAAGGTGGACCGCGAGCGGCCCGTCGCGGACCCGGATGTCACTACTCGCGCGGCGAAACTGCTCGGCGAGGCGAAGAACCCGCTGATCGTCTCGGGCGGCGGCGTCCTCTCCAGCGGCGCGTGGAATGAGTTGCGCGCGGTCGCGGAGATGCTGCAAGCGCCGGTCATTATGTCCCGCAACGGGCGCGGCGCGCTCTCAGACCGCGAATACCTCGCGCAAACCTCGCTCGGTGGCCGGGAACTGCTGCCCGATGCCGATGTCATCCTCGCGGTCGGCACACGCTTCGTCGAGCCCGCGACGCAGTGGGGCCTCACGCCGGAGCAGGTTGTCATCCATATGGACATTGACGAGGAGGAAGTCGGCCGCAACATGGAGCCGACGGTTCGCGTCATCGCGGACGCCAAGGCGGGCCTCGCCGCGCTCGCCGCGCAGATCGGCAAATACAACAGCAAACGCCCCTCCCGCGAGAAGGAACTGAACGACCTGAAGGCGGGGTTGGAGAAGAAGATGGCGGAAGTGCAGCCGCAGGCGGATTTCGCGAAGGCGCTGCGCGCCGCGATGCCGGACGATGCGATCCTCATCAATGAGAGCACGCAGGTCGGCTACTTCTCGAACTTCGGCTTCCCGGTCTATCACCCGCGCACCTTCATCACCTCCGGCTATCAGGGGACGCTCGGCTACGGCTACGCGACGGGCCTCGGCGCGCAAGTCGGCAACCCGGACAAGAAGGTCGTCTCGATCAACGGCGACGGCGGGTTCATGTACAATGTGCAGGAACTCTCCACGCAGGTGAAGCACACTATCCCGATGGTGACGGTCGTTTTCAACGACAATGCCTTCGGCAATGTCAAGCGCATTCAGCAGCAGACCTTCGATGGCCGCACGATCGCCTCGGACCTGCACAACCCCGATTTCGTCAAACTGGCGGAGTCGTTCGGCATGGCAGGCATGCGCGCGAAGAGCCCGAAGGAACTGGAGAAGACGCTCGATACGGCGCTGGCGCTGAATGCGCCGGTCTTGCTCGAAGTGCCGGTCGAGCAGATGCCCAGCCCGTGGGCGCTGATGTGGGGTCGCTCGCAGCCGCCCTCCGTGATCGGGCCGCGACGGTAACGGGGGATTTTACCCACCCCCTGCCCCCTCCCGACACGGGAGGGGGTTTTCGCATTTTCTACGATGCGATGACCGATCCGGCGTAGGGGCACCCCTTGTGGGTGCCCGATTCGGTTGTGGGTGCCCGATCCCCTTGTTCCCGCCCGGAGAGGGCACCCACAAGGGGTGCCCCTACAGGGAATCCTTGTGGGTGCATCGAAAACGCACACATGCTGTCCATTGTGATGGCGAGGGGGCTTTTTCATGCATCTATGCTACACTCGGCGTACACGGAAGCGATGCTCTCCACCATGTTCAAGAGTTTCCGCGACGACGTGGCGCTGATTGGCGCATTGTCTCGTATGCGGGCGAGTTTGTGAGGATACATGACGATGGCGCAAGGCGTGCGACGTGCGGCGCGGACGAACGGCAACGGGGCGACTCTCGGCTTCGAGGCGACGCTGTGGGCGGCGGCGGACAAGATGCGCGGCAATCTCGACGCGGCGGAGTACAAGCACGTCGTCCTCGGCCTCATCTTCCTGAAATACGTCTCGGACGCCTTCGAGCAGAAGCATGCTGACCTGACCGCGAAGATCGCGGAGGGATATAACCCCGAAGACCCCGACGAGTACACGAGCGAGACGATCTTCTGGGTGCCACCGGAAGCGCGCTGGTCGCACATCCGGTCGCAGGCGCGGCAACCGACCATCGGGCGGACGATTGACGACGCGATGATCGCCATCGAGCGCGACAACGCGAAGTTGAAGGGCATCCTGCCAAAGACGTATGCCCGCGAAGCCCTCGATAAGCGGCGGCTCGGCGAGGTCGTGGACCTCATCAGCAACCTCGGCTTCGTGCAGGAAGCCATCGCGGGCGAAACCGACGAAGAGCGGCAAGCACGGCTGGCGACGCATCGCTCGCTGGACACCATCGGGCGGGTGTACGAATACTTCCTCGGCCAGTTCGCCTCTGCGGAGGGGAAGAAGGGCGGCGAATTCTACACGCCGCGCGCCGTCGTGCGGCTCCTGGTGGAAATGCTCGCGCCGGACGAGCGCTCGCGCATCTATGACCCCTGCTGCGGCTCCGGCGGGATGTTCGTGCAGAGCGAGAAGTTCATCGAGGCGCACGGCGGGCGGCGGGGCGCGGCGGCAATCTACGGGCAGGAACTGAACGACACGACGTGGCGGCTCTGCCAGATGAACCTCGCCATCCGGGGCATCGAGGGCAACATCGCCCGCGCCGACACACTGCACGATGACCGCCACCGCGACCTGCGGGCAGATTTCGTGCTCGCCAACCCGCCCTTCAATATCAGCGATTGGGGCGGCGAGCAGTTGCGCGATGATGTCCGCTGGCAGTACGGCGTGCCGCCTGTGGGCAACGCGAACTATGCATGGGTGCAACACTTCATCGCGCATCTCGCGCCGAGCGGCACGGCGGGCTTCGTGCTGGCGAACGGGAGCATGAGCAGCAACACCGGCGGCGAGGGCGACATCCGGCGGCGGATCGTTGAGGCCGATCTGGTGGATTGCATGGTCGCCATGCCGGGGCAACTCTTCTACAGCACGCAGATTCCCGTCTGCCTCTGGTTCCTCGCACGCGGTAAGGGCGGGCGCACGACGACCGACCGGCGCGGCCAGACACTCTTCATTGATGCGCGCAAACTCGGCACGCTGATTGACCGGACACACCGCGAACTCTCGGATGAAGAAATCGCCCGCGTCGCAGGAACGTACCATGCATGGCGCGGCGACGCGGGCGCGGGGGAGTACGCGGACATCCCCGGCTTCTGCAAGAGCGCGACGACCGAGGAGATCGCGGCGCACGGCTTCGTGCTGACGCCGGGGCGATACGTGGGCGCGGAAGACACCGAAGACGATGACGAGCCATTCGAGGAGAAGATGCAGCGGCTTGTGGCGACGCTGGAAGAACAGTTCGCTGAGAACGAGCGATTACAGAGACGCATTCGAGAGAACATACGAGGGTTTGTGGATGTCAACTGAGATTCCTCAAAGCGCGCTTGGATCGCTAGTTTCTATCATCATTGACCATCGGGGCAAGACACCGAAGAAACTTGGTGGCGACTTCGTACAATTGGGTATTCCCGTCATCTCGGCGAAGAGCGTTAAAGACGGGCGCATCATCAATGAAGATGATCTTCGGTGTGTCACGCAGGAAATGTTCGACCGATGGATGTCGGTTCGTCTCCAAAGTGGAGATGTGCTGCTCACATCTGAGGCACCTTTGGGAGAGGTCGCATTCTTGCAGGATCAATACGATTACTGCTTGGGACAGCGTTTATTCGCATTGCGCGCTGATCCCCACGTTTTGGATGGACGATTTCTCTATTATGCGCTTCGCTCAATGCCGGTGCAGCAACGTCTCCATGCGAGAGCAACGGGAACAACAGCACAAGGAATTAGGCAGTCCGAGTTGGTCAAGGTTAAGGTACCTGTACTTCCCCTCGAAGAGCAGCGCGCAATAGCCGCCGTGCTCGGTGCGCTGGATGACAAGATCGAACTGAACCGCCGGATGAACGCGACGCTCGAAGCAATGGCTCGCGCGCTCTTCACATCATGGTTCGTGGACTTCGACCCCGTCCGCGCCAAGATGGAAGGCCGCACCCCGTACGGCATGGACGCCGCCACCGCCGCCCTCTTCCCCGCCGCCCTCACCGATTCGTCCCTTGGCCCAATCCCGGCGGGGTGGCATGTCGCGCCGCTGCCTGATGTGATCGCGATCAATCCTTCACGTACGCTCCGCAAGGGAGAGGCTGCACCATATCTAGACATGAAGAACATGCCGACGAGCGGACACCGGGCGATTAAATGGACAGATCGCGCGTTCGGATCAGGGATGAGGTTTATCAACGGCGATACTCTTTTGGCGCGGATTACGCCATGCCTCGAAAACGGCAAGACGGCTTTCGTGGACTTCCTAGAAGATGGGCAGACTGGTTGGGGTTCAACGGAGTACATTGTCTTCCATCCTAAGCCGCCGCTCCCTGCCGAATACGCTTACTTCCTTGCGCGGGATGAGGAGTTTCGGGCACATGCAATTCAGAGCATGACGGGATCAAGTGGACGCCAGCGCGTACCTGCCAGTTGCTTCGATCGCTATCTGCTCGCCGTACCACCTGAATCAGTCCTGAGATGCTTCGGGGCCACGGCTCGTTCTTTGATGGGCAAGATACGAGCGAACAGCGAGCAATCCCGCACGCTCGCCATCGTCCGTGATGCGCTACTGCCGAAACTGCTCTCCGGCGCAATGCGCGTGCGCGATGCGGCGCGGGTCGTGGCGGCGGTGTAGGGCGGTGGGGAGGGCACCCACAAGGGGCGCCCGTACGGATCGGTGTGTAGGGGCAACCCTCGTGGATGCCCTCCCTAACTCGTGGTTGCCCTCCCTAACCCGTGGTTGCCCTCCCTTGTCGGCGCCTCGCGATGATTGCCCTGATGGGACAGGCAAAGGAGAGAAACGATGCCCTATGATCCCGATCAGCATCATCGGCGTTCGATCCGTCTACCGGGTTATGATTACGCTACGTCCGGCGCGTATTTCGTCACCATCTGCACCCAGCATCGTGCATGCGTCCTGGGGACGATCGAAGGAGACGCGATGTGTCCGAATGCGGCGGGGGAGATGACGCTGTCTGTCTGGTATTCGCTGCCGGAGCGGTTCCCGTGCGTCGCCCTGGACGCGTTCGTCGTCATGCCGAATCATGTGCATGGTCTCATTGTCATCGCGGAAAACGCCTCTCTCGCACCCGGACGCGCGGAGGAAATGACTGCTCCCTGCGCATCGCTCGGTGCGGTCGTCGGCGCGTGGAAGTCATTAACGACACACGGGTATCTCCGTGGCATCCATGATTGCGGCTGGGCATGCTTCGACAAACGGCTCTGGCAACGGAACTATTGGGAACACATCGTTCGTGACGATGCGGAAATGCAACGGCTTCGTAGGTACATCCTCACCAATCCTTCCCACTGGCATGGGGATCAATTGCACCCTGCCGCTCCATCGTGGAATCAATGATACGGGCAACCATGGGGAGGGCAACCACAAGGGTTGTCCCTACGGATGGTGGTGTGTAGGGGCAGGCCTTGTGTCTGTCCTCCCCGGCTTGTGCCTGGGCACCCACAAGGGGCGCCCCTACAGGATGTGTCCGGTGTGATGCTATGCTACGGAAGAAGGATATGCGGCGTGGATAGTGGGGCGGCGGCATGAGCGGACACATTGCGCGGCTTGTCGTTGGCTGCTACGCTATCCGCACAACTCCCCGGTATCATTTCCGGTTGGGCAACCCTTGCGGTTGCCTTTTCGTGCGCAAAGAGAATGCGGGGCAAAAAGGAATGGAACAAGGGGCGGGGACCGCTACGCAATAACCCGCCCTGTGCTCCATCGTGAGTATACTACGGCGAAAGTGAGATGCACGGATGGTGAGCGCAGCAAAATTTACCGAGTCCGATGTCGAAGAAGCCGCCCTCGAATGGTTCGGTGATCTTGGCTATACCGTCCTTGACGGGCGCACCATCGAACCGGAGAAGCCCGCCGCCGAACGTGACGAGTTCCGCGATGTGCTGCTTGCGGGGCGATTGCAGGACGCAATCGCGCGCCTGAACCCGGCCCTTCCCACATCCGCCCGCGAAGATGCCTATCGCAAGGTCGCGCTGCTCGCCGACCCGAACCTGATAGATCGCAACCGCGCCTTCCACCGTCTGCTCGTGGACGGCGTGCCGGTGGAATACCGCAACACGAACGGTGAGATCGTCGGTAATCTCGCGCGCATCATTGATTTCGAGGAGGTGACGGCGAACGATTGGCTCGTTGTCAATCAGTTTACCGTCGTGGAGAAGAAGCAACGCCGCCCGGATATTCTCGTCTTCCTCAACGGCCTGCCAATTGCCCTCTTCGAGTTGAAGGACATGACGAACCCGCAGGCGACGATCTGGAACGCCTTCAACCAGTTCGAGACCTACAAGCAGGACATCCCCTCGCTCTTCACCACCAACGAAATCCTCGTCATCTCCGATGGCCGGGAAGCCCGCATCGGCTCCCTCACCGCAGACCGCGACCGCTTCATGCCCTGGCGCACGATTGACGGCGCGGCACTCGCGCCGAAGGGTATCGCGGAGTTGCAAGTGCTGATCGCCGGTGTCTTCGAGCGGCGGCGCATCCTCGATTATCTCCGTTCCTTCATCGTCTTCGAGGAAGATGACGGCGCGCTCCTGAAGAAACTGGCAGGCTATCACCAGTTCCACGCGGTCCAGAAGGCAATCGCCGAAACCGTGCGCGCGGCGGACAGTACCGGCAATCGCAAAGTCGGCGTCGTCTGGCACACGCAGGGCAGCGGCAAGAGCCTGACGATGGTCTTCTACGCGGGCCGGATTGTCCTGCATCCCGCGATGCAGAATCCAACGCTCGTGATCGTGACGGACACGAACGACCTGGACGACCAACTCTTTAGCACCTTCGGGCGCTGCCACGAACTGATCCGGCAAACGCCGCAACAGGCAGGCAGCCGCGACGAATTGAAAGAGATGCTCCGCATCGCGTCCGGCGGCGTCATCTTCACGACGATGCAGAAGTTCTTGCCTGATGAGAAGTTCGGGCAGTTCCCCTTGCTCTCAGACCGCCGCAATATCGTTGTCATCGCCGACGAAGCACACCGCAGCCAGTATGGGCTTGTGCAAGGCTACGCCCGCTATTTGCGTGACGCATTGCCGAACGCCTCGTACATCGGCTTCACCGGCACGCCGATTGAAAAGGCCGATGCCAACACCCGCAACGTCTTTGGCGAATACATAGATGTCTATGACATCCAGCGCGCGATTGAAGACGGCGCGACCGTGCCGATTTACTACGAAAGCCGCCTCGCCAAACTCGCCTTGCGTGAGGACGAACGCCCGAAACTGGACGAAGACTTCGAGGAAGTGACCGAAGGCGAAGAAGAGGACACCCGCCGCAAGTTGCGCTCGAAATGGGCCGCGCTGGAATCGCTTGTCGGTGCGGAAAAACGCCTCGACCTGATCGCCCGTGACCTTATCGCGCATTTCGAGGAACGCACGGCGGCGATGAGCGGCAAGGGGATGATCGTCTGCATGAGCCGCCGCGTCTGCGTGGACCTCTACAAGGCGCTCGTCAAACTGCGCCCCGAATGGCACAGCGAGGATGACGCGACCGGCGCGCTGAAAGTCGTGATGACCGGTGATGCGACGGACCCGCTCGATTGGCAGCCGCACATTCGCAACAAGCGGGGCCGGGAAGCCATCGCGACGCGATTCAAGAAGGTCGCCGATCCGCTGCACCTCGTCATCGTGCGCGATATGTGGCTGACCGGCTTCGATGTCCCCTGCCTGCATACGATGTACATAGACAAGCCAATGCGCGGCCACAGCCTGATGCAAGCCATCGCGCGCGTCAACCGCGTCTTCCGCGACAAGCCCGGTGGCCTGATCGTGGATTATCTCGGTCTCGCGGATCAGTTGCGCCAGGCCCTCGCGACCTACACCGAGAGCGGCGGCAAGGGAAACGCGGCGCCCGATCAATCGGAAGCCGTCGCCATCATGGAAGAGAAATATGAAGTCGTCGCCTCGCTCTTCCACGGCTTCGACTATGCCACCTTCGCTACCGGCACGGCGGCGCAACGCGTCAACCTCGTCATCGCGGCGCAAGAGTTCATCCTCGAACGCGTCAAGGACGGCAAGAACCGGCTGATCCGCACGTTTGCGGACCTCTCGAAATCCTACGCGCTCGCCGTCGCGCGCGATGAAGCCCTCGCCATTCGTGATGACGTCGCCTTCTTCCAAGCCGTGCGTTCAGGATTGGTGAAGGTCTCCGCCCGCGAAACGCAAGCAGCCAGCGATGTAGATTATGCCATCCGGCAGATCGTCTCGCGCGCGGTCTCATCGAACGAAGTGATAGACATCTTCGCGGCGGCGGGTTTGGACAAGCCGGACATCTCGGTACTCTCCGAAGAGTTCCTTGCCGAAGTACGCGACTTGCCGCAGCGCAACCTCGCGGCGGAAGCCCTGCAAAAACTGCTCGCGGACGAAATCAAGGAGCGCGGCAAGTCGAATGTCGTGCAGGGTAAGAAGTTCTCCGCGATGCTGGAAGCATCTATCATAAAATACCAGAACCGGGCGATCACGACCGCGCAAATCATCGAAGAACTGATCGCCCTCGCTCGGCATCTGCGCGAAGAGCAGGATCGCGGCGCGCAACTTGGCCTGAACGAGAACGAGATCGCCTTCTACGATGCCCTCGAAGTGAGCGATAGCGCCGTTGCCGTCCTCGGTGATGACACACTCCGACACATCGCACAGGAACTCGTGCGGACGATCAAGGAGAACGTCACGATAGACTGGACAGTGAAAGAGAGCGTCCGCGCGAAACTGCGGCTCGCCGTGAAGCGCATTCTCCGGAAATATGGCTACCCCCCGGACAAAGAGGAGAAGGCCATCGAAACCGTGCTCGAACAAGCCGCACGCCTGGCCGCAGATTGGATAGGCTGGTAATCGCACGTGCCGTGCGGAATGACTACGCACTACCACGGATCAGCCGTTCCGGGCGGAAGGTGGCGAGGCGCGGGTCAACGATGCCCGTCGTAATCTCCCGCGCGACGATGCGGCCGAGGAGCGGGCCCATCGTCACGCCGCTATGCGTGCAGACGATATACAACCCATCCATACCCGGTACGGGGCCGACGACGGGGTAGCCATCGCCGGGGATCGCGCGCACGCCGATGAGCGCCGCCTGGATCGGCGTGCCCGCGAGGCTTGGCACGACTGATACGGCGCGCTCATAGACGTGGTAGGCGATCTCCGGCAGCGGCGTGGTCGGCATCTCGGGATGCGTGATCGGGTCGAACTCCGTCGCTTGCAGGCGGAGACGACCACCGCCGTCGGGGCGCACATTGATCGTCGCGGAGTTGAGTAGCGCGCGGAGCCGCACCGGCGCGGCGGCGGTGACGACGAGCATGCCGACGGTTGGCTCCATCGGCAAGTGGAACCCGGCGGCGCGGGCGAACTCTCCGCTCCATCGCCCGACGCAACTGATGACGAGATCAGCGGCAATCCGCTCGCCGCTCTCGGTGACAACGCCTGCGACGCGCCCGCCGGAGCGTGCGACCGCCGTGACGCGGCAGCCCGTGCGGATCGTCGCGCCTGCCCGCTCGGCGGTCCGTGCCAGCGTTCCGACGAGCAGCGGCACATCCGCGTACCCCTCGGCGGGGAAGAAGGCGGCCTGTTCCACACCGGGCGGCGGCACGAGGTCGGGTTCGAGCGCACGCAGTTCGGCGGTTGTCAGGATTTCCGCCTGATACCCCCAATCGCGCAAGCGGGCGACTTTCTCCATCAGCGCGGTGTGCCCGGCTTCGTCCGCTGCCCACTCCATACTACCGTCCAGATGGAGCCAGGGCGCGCTGCCGAACTCGCTCGCGAGGATGCGGTGCTCCGCCATGCCGCCGGTGTTGAGGATGTGATAGGCGAGCGGCGGTTTGTTGTTGGCGTTGAGCCAGGCGAAACTCGCGCCGGAGGCGCCACCGGAGAGAGGGCCCGCTTCGAGCAGCGTCACGCGCGCCCCGGCCCGCGTCAGCCGGTAGGTCACCGATGCGCCGATCATCCCCCCGCCGATGACGACAATATCGGTCATCCTAGGCTCGCTCGTCGCCGAGCGTGCTGCCGAGGCTGGCGGAGACCTGCGCCGCGCCCTCCCGGACGACGACGGCGAGGGCGGGGCGGCGCTCCGGCCCGAGGCGCTGCGCGGGGCCGGAAAGGCTGAGTGCCGCGATCACCCGGCCGCGCGCGTTACGGACCGGCCCGGCGATCCCGATCAGGTCGTCCGCCCGCTCGCCGCGATCCAGCGCGATCCCCTGCGCGCGCACCTTCGCCAGTTCGGCGAGCAACGCATCCGGCTCGGTGATCGTGCGGACGGTGTAACGGATGGGCGGCGCTTCCGTGAGGAGCAACTGGACTTCCGGCGTCTTCAGCCAGGCGAGCAGAATTTTCCCCGCCGCCGTGCAGTGCAGCGGCCCGTGTGAGCCGACCGGCGTGACGCTGCGGATCTGCCGCGCGCACTGCACCCGCTCGATCACGACAGCCGTGGAACCTGTGCGGATGACGAGCGAGACGGTCTCGTCCTCCTGGGTGACGATCCGTTCCATGACCGGCAGCGCGATCGCGCGGATATCGAGTTGATCTTCAAGGGCGTGCGAGATGCGCAGGAGTTTCAGCCCGAGGCGGTAGAGACCGGTGCGGCCGTCCCGCGTCACATAGCCCGTCTGGACGAGCGTGCCGAGCAGCCGGTATGTCGTACTCGGATGCAGCCCGGCGGCATTGGCGACTTCGGTGAGCGATGCGGGGCGCGGAAACGCGGCGACCCGTTCGAGGACGCGAAGCGCGCGCTCGACCGTCTGCATCGGCGCGCCCGGCGCGCCGGCGTGGGCCGTTTCCCCATCAACCTCGTCCGCCTTGACGGTATACATTGCAAGTGCCCCCTGATGTCTCATTCACCCCGCGCAATCGCAATTGCACCCCGCGATAGTCATACCATACCACGCCTGCGAATGTCGAGATGAGTAACGTGCCGGGCAGCCCTCATTACTCATTACTGCTTACTCGTTACTGCCGCCACGCTTGCATTCCCCTCACGGCACGCATATCATTCGATAACAGAGGAATGGTACAAGAATGCGAGAGTGTGGCGGGATTTCGGCGTAATCACGGAGCCATTGCGTGCGCGAACAGCGTCTGAAGCCAGCCCTCGCGGTTCCCGGTGTGGCTACCTCCGGGATGCGCGCGCGCCTCGGCGCTCGTCTTCGCTCACTCGGCTTCTCTTATCTCCTCATCCTGCCCGCGGTGATTATTCTCGGCTTCTTCCATATCTTCCCGATCTTTTACGCCTTTTATATCAGCCTCCACAAATGGAAAATCAAGAAGCAGAGTTATGTCGGCCTCGACAACTATACGCGGGCGCTCCATTCGACGGAATTCTGGGACGCGATCCGAACGACGCTCTGGTACGTCGTCGGGACGGTGCCGATCGGTCTGGCGCTCTCACTCTTCCTTGCCATCCTGATCTTCCGACCAATCGCCGGGCGCACGTTCTATCGCATCGTGCTCTTCCTGCCGTACATCACGCCGCCCCTCGCGATGGCGATCGTCTGGGGGTGGATGTACAAGCAGGACGGCGCGGGGTTCATCAACGCCTTCCTCGGCAACTTTGGTATCGGCAACCACCGTTGGCTGCTCGAAACGCGCGGCTTCTTCGATCTCATCGCGTCGAACTTCGGCATCCATCTGCCGCAGTTCTTGCAAGGGCCACCGCTGCCGCTCGTCGCGATCATGGCCTACTCGCTCTGGACCGCAGTCGGCTTCGATACGATCATTTTCCTCGCCGGGCTTTCCAATGTGCCGAAAGACGTGATTGAGGCAGCGCAGATTGACGGCGCGAACCAGTGGCAGATCGCCACACGCGTGATCGCCCCGCTCCTGCGGCCGACGATCCTCTTCCTCTCAATTATCTCGGTGCTGCGAGCCTTCCAAGTCTTCAACCCGATCTACGCGATGACGGGCGGTGGCCCGGCGCAGAAGACCGAGACGATCACCTTCTTCATTTTCGATCAATTCTTCCAGCAGGTGAATGTCGGGTACGGCGCCGCGATCGCGCTGCTGCTCTTCGTCATTCTCTTCTTCATTACTCTCGTGCAACTGCGGATTGGTGAAGAACGTCGCGTGGGCCGGGCGGGGGGCTGAGAGATGGCGATACGCACAGCATCGCGGGGTGTGCTCTCGTCCGCACAACGCGCGCAGCCACGGGCGGTGCGGACGGCGCAGGCGCGGGCACGGCGGAATCTCGTGTCGCACATCGTCCTGTTGATCTTCGTGATCGGGGCGCTCATCCCCTTCTATTGGATGGTTGCCACGAGTGTGAAGACGCTTTCCGAGTCGTTGCAGTCGCCGCCGACATGGATTCCGCAGCACGCCAACTTCAAGAACTATACGAATGCCTTCCACTCGGCGCCGTTCGGGCGATACCTCTTCAATACACTCTTCATCGCCGGGATCACCGTGATCTGCAATCTCCTCACTTCCGTACTGGCCGCGTACTCGTTCGCGATGAACGACTTCCCCGGCAAGCGGGTGATCTTCGCGATCCTCCTCACGACGCTGATGATCCCCTTCGAGGTGACGCTGATCCCGAACTTCATTCTCATCAAGAACCTGCACCTGTATAATACCTATTGGGCGCAGATCGTCCCATGGGCGGCGGGGACGTTCGGTATCTTCTTAGTCCGGCAGTTCTTCCTCAGCATACCGAAGGAGATCTTCGAGGCGGCGGTGATTGATGGCGCGAGCGCATGGGGAATTCTCTGGAAGGTCGCGGTGCCACTCGCGCGCCCGGCGCTTGTGACCCTTGCCCTCTTCAGTTTCATCGGCTCGTGGAACTCGTTCGTCTGGCCGCTGATTGTCACGACGAGCGACAGCGTGCGACCAATTCAGGTCGGCCTGTCGCAACTGAAGAGCGATGCCGGGAACAACAACTTCCCCATCCTTATGGCGGGGACGGCGCTGACGATCGTCCCGATCAGCATTCTCTACTTCTTCGTGCAACGCCAGTTGATCGAGGGTGTTGCGTCGTCCGGCGTCAAGGGATAGCCGGTCCTAACCCCGGCCCCTTCCCTAATGAGGAAGGGGAGACGGATGGGAAGCGTAATCGGGGGATGTTGGAGGGGCGATGCGCGTATCGCCCGATTTCCCCTCCCGCGTTGGGAGGGGCTAGAGGTGGGTAGAAAAGGAGTGGTCACAGTGAGCGACAACGGGCTGTTTGGCAAACGATTGAACCGGCGGACATTGCTCGGCGGCATCGCGGGGAGCGCGGCGGCGGCGATCCTCGCAGCCTGCGGGAGCAGCAAGGCGACCGACACGCCGAAGCCCGCCGGCACAACCGCCCCGGCGTCCGGCGGCGCGGCGACGGCCGTGCCCGCAACGACCGGTGCGGCCGCGACGAGCGCGCCCGCCGTCGCCACGACCGCACCCAGCACCTCCGGCTCGACAACCGGCAGCGCCACAACCGCCAGTGGTTCAGCGACGGCTGTGACGGTTGATACCTCCAAACTCTCCGCCGGGCAGTCCGTCGTCGCGCAGAAGTTCGCGACCACGGCGGGCCAGGGGAGCGACATTGACAAGGTGGACCTGAAGGGCAAGACCGTTCAGGTGGATTTCTGGCACGTCCAGTCGAAGCAGAACGAGGACGCGCTGAAGAAGATCGCGGCGGACTTCAACGCCGCCAATCCCGGTATTACCGTGACCCCGGTGTACATCGGGGACTACAACACGATCGCGCAGAAGATCCAGGTCGGTATCCAGGCGAAGCAAGTGCCCGCGATGGCGGTCGGTTATGAGAACAATGTCGCCAACTACCAGCAGGCCGACGCACTCCTCGACCTGACGCCCTACATCAACAGCAAGACGTACGGCTGGACGAAGAATGACCTCACGGACATCTTCCCCGGCTTCCTGGACCGGAACATCTACCCGGATTTCAAGAACCAGATCCTCTCCGCGCCTTTCACCTCCTCCATTCTGATGATGTGGTACAACGCGGACATGCTCAAGTCCGTCGGCTTCAACGGCCCGGCGAAGACGTGGGATGAGTTCAAGGCACAGGCGGCGGCAACGGTGAAGGCCGGCAAGCGCGGCTATCCCGTGCGGGCGGAGACATCGGATGTTGACGGTATGGTCTTCTCCTTCGGCGGCGAAGTCATCACGCCGGACAATAAGAAGGCGAAGTTCGACTCCCCGCAGGCGCTCGCCGCCCTCCAGGTGCTGGAGGATATGGTGAAGGCAGGGACGACATTCATCACCGACGCAACGAGCAACGAGGACCAGACGTTCTTCACAAACGGCGATGCCCCGTTCTTTCTCGGCTCCAGCACTGGCCGCGCGTACATCGGCGCCGCGATGCAGAAGGACCCGAAAGACCCGACGAAGGGCGATAAGTTCAATTGGAGCGGTACCGTCATCCCGCAAGGGGCGGACAACGTCAACACCCCGAAGACGGCGCTTTACGGCGCGAACTCCATCCTCTTCAAGACGACGCCGGAGAAGCAACTCGCCTCGTGGCTCTTCCTGAAGTACTTCGCCTCGAAGGATGTCACGGCGTACTGGTCCATCCAGACCGGCTATCTGCCCGTGCGGAAATCCGCTGCCGAATCGGAGACGTTCAAGACGTTCGTCAGTGGCAAACCGCTCAACCGCGCCGCCTTCGACATCGCACAGGCCGGCAAAGGCGAGCCGCAGCCGGCCGGCTGGACGAAGGCCCGGAAGGATATCCAGAACGTCGAGACGCAACTGATCAACAAGCAACTGACTGCCGCGGACGCCGCAAAGCAGATCCAGTCAAAGGTCAATGATGACCTCGCCAACGGGTAATCAGGGAGGGAACATCGGTGTGCATTGCTTGGGGCCGTAAGGCCCCATGCGCGGTCAGCGGTCACGGAGTGATATGTCCGTGGCCGCTGATTTTTTTGTCCGCGCCTTCACTCTCTCCGTCTTCCGCCACGTCGGTGTGAATTGCCGTGATCTCTCCTGGAATTGCCGCGCGAGGTATGCGGAAATTTCGCGGAAACTCGCGTTCATTCGATACATCGCAGTGCTCGCGTCGGCGATGTGGGACGAAAGGAGAGAGATGATGACACAGTTACCAACCACGGAGGCCGAGGTGCGGTATGTGGAGCACCAGCGGCGGGTCGCATGGGTCAATGAACATGCCTGGAAGTACGAGACGATCACACGGCGATCACTGCGTGTGCCGCTGGCGAAGGCGCTGTTGGCGCTGGCCCGGCGGATCGCGCCGCCTACCATCAATGCGGGACGAACGGCGAATTCGGCAACGACTCTCACATAGTATCGGTGCGAGCAACTGACGGTCGGGCGATCAACAAGGGGAGGGAGCGTGTAACAACTCGCTTCCTCCCCTTGTTCGTCACATCGTCGGGTCAGCCGATTACCTGCAAGTCGCGGCCAAGGTCGCCGAGACCTTCCGCGCCGTGCGGCGTGATGGCGATGGTGTCCTCGATCTTGACGTGGCCAACGTCCGGATGGAGGAACTCGGTTTCGAGCGAGAGGATGTGACCGCTCTGGAGTGTCCGGCCCGCCTGCTCGGGCCGGTTAATCATCGGCTGCTCGTGCGAGACCATGCCGATGCCGTGCGCGACGATCCGGCCGATTTTCGCGTGGCTACTCGATTGCAGCGCGTCCTGTGCGGCGGCGTTGACATCGCCGTAGGTCATCCCGGCGCGCAGTTGACGGCGGACGACGCCCTGAATCTCCAGACAGGCGTCGGTCAGTTCACGCCCCAACGGGGGCGGCTCGCCGAGCGTGCCCATCCGGCAGATGTCCGCAAGGTAATCCTGCTCCTCGCCGCCGCAATCGAGATGAAGCATCCGCCCGCCCTCCCAGCGTGTTTCGGAGGGGGCACGCAGATAACCGGGCCCGGCATTCGTGAAGGCCCAGAGGAAGGTGACGCCGTGCGCGCTCATCTCTCGCTCGATTGTCGCGGCCAGTTCGCGCGTCGGCACGCCGTCGTACCCGGCGCGGAATCCGGCCTGAATCGCGGTAGCGACGCGGTCCGAGACGTCACGCAGGATGGTGATCTCGGCGTCCGTCTTGATCGCGCGGAGTTCGTGCAAGAGGTCCGTCGCGTCCACGAAGGTCGCTCCCGGCAGTCCGGTTTGTAGCGCCATCAGTGTGCTGGCGGGGAGGAAGGGCATCTCGACCCCGATGATGCCCCCCGCGCCGTGTGACTTCGCCATTGTCGCGGCTGCCGTTGCGGAGGAGAAAGCGTCTCCGGCATCGAGGTTCCGCTGGTCAATCCAGAGGGGCAGCACATCCAGCCCCATCTTCTCGCCCGGCGCACCGATATAGAGGGCGTCCGTCACATGCCCGTGCCCGCGCGGCACACCGACGAAGGCGAGATACTGACTGGAGCCCATCCGCTGGCCGCGCTCGTGAAAGTGATAAACGTAGCCACCGGTGAGATAACGGACATTGTGGCGCGTGCTGGCAAGTAGCAGGTCCATGCCCGCCTCGTCCATCAAATGTGCGAGTTTCGCGCGGTCGAATGGGGCCATGATTCTCCTCCCGGTCTCTTAGCGATATGCAAAGCGGGGAACGGCGTGCATCTACCCGGTAGTACCGCATGGCGCGCGTGACTGTCAAGGTCAGGGCTTCCGCGCGTTCTCGGCGGGCGCCGGCAAATCGAGAAGGGACGATGCGATGGCGACGACATCACGCTGGAGGAGGGGCCGGGGATGAGGACATCTCCGCATCGCCTCCGTCAGTGAACCAGGCGCGCCGAATCGCTTCACGGATGAGATCGTCGAGATTGCGATGGTGCTGTACGCCAATCTCGGCCAGTTTCTTCCATTCCTCGAACGGCAGCCGGAGCGTGTACTCCATCATCGTCGCTGGGTTCGGTACTGCTTCCTGGGGCGAAGCGGACGGTGATACAGCCTGCATCACCTGCTGACGCACCTTCTCCAGGCTCACTCCCAGGCTCTCCAACACCCCTGCCGCGACTCCCTGGCCTTCTCGCACGAGCCCCAACAGCAGGTGCTCCGTGCCGATGTACTGGCTCTTCAGCCGCCGCGCCTCATCCATCGCCAACTCGATCACCTTCTTGGTGCGCGGGGTGAGGCTAGGATCACCGACAACCAACCCATCCCCCCGTCCGATGATGAACTCAACGGCGGAGCGCACTTTGGGCAGTTGGACACCGAGATTGGCGAGCACGCGGGCGGCGATCCCATCGCCTTCCTTCACGAGGCCAAGCAGAATGTGTTCAGTACCGATGTAGTTATGATTGAACCGCTGCGCTTCTTCCTGTGCCAGAGAAAAGACTTTGCGCGCCCGTTCGGTGAATTTCTCGAACTTGTCTGCCATTGCGTGCCCCCGATACCGTGTGGTGATTGGCGTCCGCACAGTATAGCGCGGAATGGTATCGGGAAGATGGATCGGGGAGACGAGCGAGAGGCAATTATCGGCGTTTCGCGCGACGCCAGAGAAGGAAGGCGAGTCCCGTGCTTGCGGTGGCGCAGAGCGAGAGCATGCAGCCGCAGGGAACGATGCAGCAGAAACCGCCGCGCCCGGTGGGAACGATGATCGCGTTCGTGGTCGCTGGTGTCTGCATTGATGCTCCCATGCGCCGGATCGGTTGCCGTTGGGCGGGTCGGTGCATGATTGGTGCCAGTCGCGCGATCCCGCTGTGCGACGCTGAATCCGCGGATGCGCGATGCAGGAAGGAATGGCGCTGGCGATGGGATGAGGATGCGACGGTCAGACGGCGAGGTCCCGCCGTTTGAAGAGGGCGAGCGCGCCGAACCAGAACCCGAGTACTACCACGCTCATCGTTGCCGCCGCGAGCCGCTCCATCCGGATGGAATCGGGTGGATTCCCTGCCTTTCCCAACCTTGCGTTTTCCGGCTACACTGCGTGAGAGACAACTGACGGGATGCGCGATGGCAGATGAGGAGGACGGAGCATGGCGAAGACGATAGCGGTCATCGGATTAGGGGCGCTTGGGGAGCCGATTGCGGCGACGCTCATCAAGGCGGGATTCACGACCCTCGTCGTGCCGCACCATAGCCGCGTCTCGGCGGAACGGCTCGCGTCGCAGGGCGGAAAGATCGTGGACACGCCGAAAGAGGCGGCGGCGCAGTCGGATTACATCCTGACATGTGTGCCGGACGGGCCGGAACTGACCGAGACCGCGCTCGGCGCGAATGGGATCATCGCGGGCGCGAAGGCGGGCGCGGTCGTCATTGATATGAGCACCGTCTCGCCGACGTACACGCGCGAGGTCGCGACGAAACTGGCGGAGAAGGGCGTCGGGATGGTGGACGCGCCCGTTTCCGGTGGCCCGCCCCGCGCCGCGACGGGCGAACTGACGATCATGGTCGGCGGTGACAAGGAGACGGTCGCGAAGGCGAAGCCGGTACTCGACGCGCTCGGCTCCGGTGGCAAGACCGTCACGCACGTCGGGCCGATTGGTGCGGGCGAGATGGTCAAACTGGCGAACCAGTACATCATCAGCGCGATCATGATTGCCAACGCCGAGGCGCTGACCCTCGCCGTCAAAGGCGGCGTGGACGCGCAGACCGTTAAAGGAGTGCTCTCCACCGCGACGGCGGGGAATTATCTGCTGAACAACTGGATTGACCGCACGATCTTCAAGGACGAGTACACGCCAGGTTTCTCGATGAAACTGCTCCGCAAGGACCTCAACGCCGCCCTGAACGCGGCGAAGGACCTCGGCGTGCCGACGGAGATTGGCTCCCGCGCGATTGAGTTGTACGATCGTGGCCTTGCGGCAGGCATGGCTGCGGACGACTACAGCGGGGTCAGCCGCTTCGCGCAGGATGCCGCGAATATCACGATCGCCACCGGCAAGCCGCGCAAGGGCGGGGAGGGCGCCAAGTGAGCGCCACACCCGGCACGTATCACGACGGATCGCTCAAGGGGAAATGGGCGCTCGTCCTCGGCGCGTCGAGTGGCTTCGGGGAGGCGAACTCGCTCGCGCTCGCGCGGGCCGGGGCGAGCATTCTGGGCGTCCACCTCGACCGCCGCCAGACGATGCCGAATGTCGAGCGGATCACGGGCGAAATCGAGGGGATGGGGCGGCAGGCGCGCTTCTTCAATATCAATGCCGCCGATCCCGAAGCCCGCAAGGAGGTCCTCGACATGGTCGCGGCGGAAATCGGGCCGGGCGGCGTGCGCGTCGTCCTCCATTCGCTCGCCTTCGGCACCCTGAAGCGGTTCGTCGGTGATGACGTGATCAATCAGAAGCAGATGGACATGACGCTCGACGTGATGGCGCACTCGCTCGTCTACTGGGTGCAGGACCTCGTCGCGCGGGGCCTCCTGGGGGAGGGCGGGCGCGTCTGGGCGATGACGTCGGCAGGCGGGCATCGGGCGTGGCCCTCCTATGGCGCAGTCTCGGCGGCGAAGGCGGCATTGGAGGCGCATATTCGCCAACTCGCCGTCGAACTGGCGACGCAAAAGATCGCCGTCAACGCAATCCAGGCGGGCGTCACCGATACTCCGGCGCTCCGTAAAATCCCCGGCAACGACGCGCTGATTGACTACGCCGCCCGCGTCAACCCTGGTGGCCGCCTCACGACGCCGGGCGATGTGGCGAGCGCCATCGTCGCTCTTTCGGGCGCGGGCACGGGCTGGATGACCGGCAACGTCATCCGCGTGGACGGCGGCGAAGACATCGTGGGGTAGCAATGAGCAATGAGCAATGAGTGGGACGTGGCGCGCCACGTCCCCATCTCCCCTTCCCTCATGGGGAAGGGGTTGGGGGGTGTGGGCGAATGCGTGTTTGTGTCGTGACCGGTGGGGCGAGTGGAATCGGGCACGCAATCGCGGAGCGTTTCCTGCGGGGCGGAGATGCGGTCGTCGTGCTTGATACCAACGCGGAGCAGTTGACGGCAGTCACGCCCGCACTCGCGGCGCTCGGCTCCGTCGCGTGCATCAACGGCGATGTCTCCGTGAGTGCCGATCTCGAACGGGCGGCGGAAGTGGCGGACACCCTCGGCACGCTCGGCGTCTGGGTGAACAATGCCGCATACAACATCATCGGCGCGATCCATGAGATAGATCGAGAGACATACGACCGGGGCATGGCGGTGGATTTCGGCGGCGTCTTCTGGGGCGCCGCCGTCGCCGTGCGTCGGATGCTTCAGCATGGCGGCGGGAATATCATCAACATCTCATCGGTGCAGGCGCTCGTCGGGCTGCGGGGCTTCCCGGCGTACGCGGCATGCAAAGGAGCGATTATCTCGCTCACCCGGCAGGTCGCCGCCGAGTACGCCGGGCGGAATATCCGCTGCAACGCCATCGCGCCGGGCGTGATCGTCACGCCGATGAACGCCAAACTCCTCGCCGAATCGGATGACCCCGAGGCGCTCAAGCGATCATGGGACATTCTTTGCCCCATCGGCCGCTACGGCAGACCGGAAGACATTGCCGAGACCGCCTGGTTTCTCGCCTCCGAGGGCGCGTCGTTCATCACCGGCCAGGTCATTCAGGTGGACGGCGGCGCGACGATTGTCGCCCGCGGGCAATAGAGATAGGCGAACTCTGTCTCCCCTGAGCCTCTGTGATTCAATCTCTTTCCCGCTCCTCCGCGAGGAGGGCGACGGGGAAGTGGGCGCAGAGATCGGCGAGTGGGAGGCCGACCGCGCCGCCGCGTTCGCTGACGGTCAGTTCTTCGCCAGTGAAGGCGTTGCGGTAACGGCGACCTGCATATGCCGGCGGGAGCGCGAGCCAGGTGTCGCCCCAGATGTCCGCGCCGAGCGGTGGCTGCTCCTCGCCGCCCGTCAGGCCGACGACGAGGCGGGGCGCGACGACGATTGCCGCTTCGTCGCCATGAGAACGGATGAAGGCGCAAACGTGGCCCGCTTTCGCACCCTGTGCATCGAGCGGACGATACGCGCCGTTCGTGAACAGGGCTTCGTGTGTGCGGCGGAAGTCCAGCGTGCGAGAGACGACGAAGAGTTTGATTCGGCCGTCGTTGCTGGTGTCCAGCAACTCATGGGTGAGCGCGACGCTGCCGCAGCCCGGGCAATCGGCGCGCTCGCGGAGATCGGCGAGGATGGCGCGGCGCCGGTCGTAGTCCACCGGGCGGCGATTATCCGGGTCCACGAGGCTGAAGTCCCAGAGTTCGGTACCCTGATAGATGTCCGGCACGCCGGGTGAAGTTAACTTCAGGAACTCCTGTGCCAGCGCGTTCCACTGGCCGAAGAAGGCGACGCGGCGCTGCACGGGCGCGAAATCGGCAAGGAAGGCATTCCGTTCGCCCTCCGCCAACACGGTCCGGACGAACTCCTGGAGCGCGCGGTCGTACGCCTCATTCGGGTTAATCCAACTGGTATGGACTTTCGCTTCCTTCGCCGCCTTCAGCATGTACGCCGCGATCCGCTCCCGGAACTCGCCGAACGATGCGGGCGTCGGGAAGTCCGTCGGCCACGCGCCGAGCAGCGTCTGGTAAAGGAGATATTCGGCATTGCGGTCGGGGAAGCGGTCCCCCGCGATCTCCGTCTTCACGCGGGCGTTCATCCGGCCCCAGCGGTTGAGGGCGGCGCGCCACTCGTCGGGGATTTCGGAGAGCACATCTATGCGCGCTCGCACGTCCTCGCTCCGTTTCGTGTCATGCGTGGAAGAGGCGAGCATCGTGTGCGGCCAGCGGCGGGCGCGTTCGGCATTCCGCTGATGGAACTCCGGCACCGAGACGCCGAACTGCACCGGGTGGCCGCCCACTTCGTTGAGCGAGACGAGGCGGTTGTAGACGTAGAACGCAGTATCTTCAACGCCCTTCGCCATCACCGGCCCGGTGATCTGCTGGAACTTCATCACGAATTCGATCAGCCGCGGGCGGTCCTCCGGGCGGAAATTCTCGATGTTCCGAAGCAGCAGGGTATCGCGCAGAAAATCGAACAACTGGCCCGCCGTACGTGGATTGCGCCGCTTCGCCTCCGCCACTGCTGCCTCGACGTACTGCGCGTCGTGTTGCGTCACCGTCGCGGTCGCGTCCGTCGTATAGGTACGGTAGACCGGAAGACAGGCGATCACCTCGCGGATGGCGAAGGTGAGGCTATTCAGCGTGAAATCGCGGTAGGAGCGGTTCCGTTCGGAGATGCGCTCCAACTGATAGGCGAGCGCGTTGATCTCACTCGCGAGCGAGATGAGCATGATCATCTTCTTCGTCGCGTTCGTGAGGTTGTTGAACGCCGTCTGGTTGCCGGTGAAGCGGCCGTAAATCTCGTCAATCGCCTTGCGGTTGCGCGCGTCCACGAAGAGGCCATTCGCCTCATTGAGGAAGTCGTACCCCGTCGTCCCGGCGACCATCCAGTTCTCCGGAAGCGTCTCGCCCTCGGTGAGAATCTTTTCCGCGACAACGTAGAGCGGCAACTGCGGCGATGCACCGTCGTTTTCGATCTGCGCGTCGAACCAGGCATGCACCGCCTCTTCGAGTTCGCCCACTTCCTCCTCGTCGTGCTCCGGCATGCGTGCGCGGACGCAGGCGAGGAGGTACTGCTCCTGCAATTGGCGGAAGTAGTGCGGCGGGTCCCACAAGCCGTCCGGGTGGTCAATGCGCAGACTGGTCGCCTTTCCCTCCGCAAGCAACCGGAAGACGAGATCATGCGTCGCCCGGAAGACAGGGGGCAACTCGACGCGGATCGCCGCCAGTTGGTTGATATCGAAGAAGCGGCGATAGTTGATCTCTTCCGCCGCGACGCGCCAGAAGGCGGGGCGATAGGGCTGCACATCGAGCAGATCGTCGAGCATCTCGATGCCCGTCTCATCCGCCGCGTTGAAGGCATCGAGCGCGGCGGTAATGGCGTCACGAATTTCCGGGCTGGCGTCGGAGAGCGCGGCGATGCGCCGTTTGATCACCTCTTTTTCGCGGTGTCGCTCCGCCATCTTCTCGGCGTCGGTCTCGTCCGTCGTGGGGAGATAGCCAAGCGCGGTGAGGATACTTTCCATCTCGAGCACATGCGCGTTCTCCGTGCCCAACCGTGCAATCAGCGCGTCGAGGCGGTAGCCGAGAATGCGGTCGTAGGTGTGCGGCGCGATAGGCAGCACGGTATCCCAGTAGTGGAGGAAGAACGCGCCGCTCTCGTACGAGAGCCGCAACTGACCGCTTTCAAGCGCGCCGCCGTACTGGTCGCCGAGGATCGGCAGCAGCACCTTGTTCGCCAGTTCGCGCTTGACCGGGTGCCAATTAATGTCGAAGGTCGTCGCGTAGAGCGAACTGGGGCCATTCTCCAGCACGTCCATCCACCAGCCGTTACCGGGATCGGCGATGCCCATGTGATTCGGCACCATATCGAAGACGAGGCCGATCCCGCGCTCCCGTAGCGCGTCGGCAAAGGAGTCAAACTCCTCCCGCGTGCCGATTTCGGGGTTCAACTGGCTATGGTCGCAGATGTCATAGCCGTGATCGCTGCCCTTGCATGCTTTGAGAAGCGGCGAGGCATAGGCATCGCTGATGCCGAGGTCGGCGAGATAGGCGACGAGCGGTTGCGCGTCCGCGAAGGTGAAATTGCGGTTGAACTGGAGACGGTACGTCGCGCGCGGAATGCGCGCCCGCTCCAGCGCTTGCCGTGCGATGGTCGCGACGGACGGCAGGGCGCGGATCTCTTCCAGTGTCGTCTCTCCTACTTCCATGCCAAGCCCCTCTCCGAGCGCGATGAAATGTGTCACCCATTCCTGCGCTGACTCATCGCCGCGCCGTGCCCGCCGGTGAAATTCGCGGTAACGGGTCTGTAGAAGGTCGTAATAGACATTTTGGGCGTGCCAAAAGACGATTCCGAACGGTAACAGGTGCGCGATCTCGACAACTTCCCGCAGCGCGATGAGCGATGTGATCTCCACCGGATCCGCCCGGAGTTCTTCGGAGAGCAGTTCCGCCCGCCGCCGTAGCATGTACGAGAGCCCGGCACTATCGAGATTGACGTGCCATGTTTCCGCGTCCGCGAGGATTGCCCGGATGCGCTCGCGGTCCAGCGTCTCCGCCGCGAGCGCACGCCGGAGATCACTGTTCATCAGAAAGGCGGCGGCCGTCTGGAATGCTTGCGGCAGCGGCACATGGAGATCGCGCACGAAGCGCATCAGTGGCGCCTGACGGTCATACATCTGGCGGTAACTCGCCTCGTCCTCCGCGAGCGTCGCGTCGAGGACGGTGTCGAGGATTTTGCGCTGCTCGTCGCGGAACAAGGTCTTGAGCGAGTACAAGGATTCACCGAAATAACGGTCCATCGCCCGGATCGCTTCGGGGAAATCCACGCGCGCGAAGGCTTCCGTGCTATGCGTGACGAAGGCGCGATATTCCTCGTCATCCATATCGGAGCCGACGCCGCTGCTGATCGTGTGATCGCCGAGCGAGAGCGCGCCGAACGTCTCGACAGCGGACTCGCCCGTGATGCGCGAGGTGAACCGCGCCCGCCCGACGACGAGCGCCGCCCGGCCCGCTTCGAGCCGCTGATAATCCTCGCGCTCGACGGTGTAGCAGTAGACCCACGCACGGTCCGGGTACTCATCGAAGAGGGAACTGATCGCGTAGTGCGCGGCGAGTTTCGCGGTGTCCACGATGGCGGGCTTGACGAACTTTTCGTAGATGAGTCGCCCATCGCGGTGCTCGCGGATGTTGCTCTTCGCTTCTTCAAGAAGATCGAGGAACGGCGATTCGAACTGTTCGCCGGCGATCGTCTCCGCCAGTTGGATCACGCGGCCCGCATACTGGATCACCTGCACCGTCTCGATGCCGGAGAGTTCATCGAAGAACCAACCGCAACTCGTGTACATCAGCATCGCGTGCCGCTGGAGTTCGAGCATTTCCCACAGCCGCACGCGCTCCGCCTCGATCAGTTCGTGTGTCGTCTGCTCCGTGAGGAAGCGTGCGACATTCTCGTCCGAGCGGTCGAGGATGACGGAGATATACGCATCCCGCGCCGCCCACGGGTCCTGCACGAGATCGCGCATCCCGGCCTCGTAGATGGGTGCGACGGCGTCCCGCAGCCAGTCGAGCGCCACGCGGAGCGGACCGCGCCACTGCTGATTCCAGTCCGGGTGGCCGCCGGTGTTGCAGCCGCAGTCGCTCCGCCATCGCTCGACGCCATGGTCGCAACTCCATGCGGTCTTCTCGATGATCTGTACCTCGTGAGTCGGCGGGAACATTTCCAGATATTCGCCGTAGATGGTCAACCGCGCGAGATCGTTCGCTTCGATATGCTGAAGCGCGTAGGCGAGCGCCATATCGCCGTGCGCGTGGTGATGGCCGTACGTCTCGCCATCAGTCGCGATATGGACGACTTGTGGCCACGTCCGGTCATCCGAGAATGCGCCGAGCAGGCGATTCGCCAGGTGCTCACCCCGGTTCAGCAACCCCTCGAAGGCGACGCCGCGCGAGATCGGGCCATCGTAGAAGAAGAGCGCGATGCTCCGACCCGACGGCAAATGCTGCACGTAGGCGCGCGTCGGATCAATCCGCGCCCCGGAAACGTCGTCCCATTCATCGGCGTCACGTTCGCGCACCAGCCCGGCCTGCGACGGCGCGAGGACCGTGAAGGTGATGCCCTGCTCCGCCATGATGTCGAGCGTTTCGAGGTCCACGGCGGTTTCGGCGAGCCACATCCCTTCCGGGGCGCGGCCAAACCGATGCGTGAAATCCTCGATGCCCCAGCGGATCTGCGTCCACTTGTCGCGCCGGTTCGCGAGCGGCAGGATCATGTGGTTGTACGCCTGTGCCATCGCCGCGCCGTGGCCGGAGAAGCGCTCCTGACTCTCCCGATCGGCATCGAGGATCGCCGCGTAGATCGTGGGGGCTTTCGTCTCCATCCACGCGAGTAACGTCGGGCCGAAATTGAAACTGATGCGCGCGTAGTTCTGGACAATTCGTGCGATGCGCTCCTCGCCGTCGAGGATGCGCGCGGCGGCGTTCGGCGCGTAGCACTCCGCCGTGATCCGCTCGTTCCAGTCGTGATACGGATAGGCGGAATCCTGCAACTCGATCGCTTCGAGCCACGGGTTCTCGCGCGGCGGCTGATAAAAGTGGCCGTGGATGCAGACGTACCGATCAGTCATTATGTCCCGGTTTCCCTTATTCTCATCCCCGGCCCCTCTCCATCGCCCTTTGGCTTCGATACCGTGATGGCTCGGCGGCGATAGAGAGGGGAGGGGAAGCAGATGTTATGTCAGCGCTTCCGTTCCGAATAGGACAACGCTCAGCGGCGGCAGCGGCAGCGTCGCGCCGCCCGCTGGAAGTATACCGGGTATGCTGCTCCCTGGCCCGCGCCAGCGTGCGGCGGCGGAATCGAGGAGCACGCGCCAGGCGCTTTCCGCCGCGATCGTCGTCCGCTGCTCCCGGTCGCTGAAGTTGAACAGCGCGAGCGCCTGATGCTTCCCGGCCCAGCGACGGACAGCGAGCGTTTTTGCATCTTCATCGCGGGAGACATCGAGGGATTCCAGGTCGAGCGCCGCGAGGGCGGGCAGCGTGCGGCGCAGGCGGAGCAACTCCTGATAGAACCGCCAGAGCGTGCCATGCGGGCCGTCCTCGCGCTCGCGGTGCGTCAGTTTGGAGCGCTTGAAGGTTGCGTCATCGTCGGGATCGGGCACGTCGTCTTGCCAGCGGAAGGAGGAAAATTCGGCGCGCCGTCCTTCGCGCACCGCCGCGATCAATGTTTCGTCGCTGTGGCTTGTGAAGTACTGGAAGGGCTGCGGCTCGCCATACTCCTCGCCCATAAAGAGGAGCGGGACGAAGGGCGAGAGAAGGACCGCCGCCGCCGCCAATTTCGCTGCCTCGTAGGAGACGATATGGCTGAGGCGGTCGCCCGTTGCGCGGTTGCCGACCTGATCGTGGTTTTGCGCGCAGACGACGAACCGCCATCCCTCGGCGGGGAGCGCGCGGTTGCCGTGCCGTCGCTGCCGGTGCGTCGAATATTTCCCGGCGTAGACGAAAGACTCGCGGAACGCCTGTGCGAGGTCGTCAATGTCCGCGAAGTCCGCGTAGTAGCCGCGCCGCTCACCCGTCAGGAGTACATGCAGCGCGTGGTGGAAGTCGTCGCTCCACTGGGCGTCCATGCCGTAACCACACTGTTCCGGCCGCCGGATCACCTTCGCGTCGTTCAGATCGCTCTCCGCGATCAACGTGAATGGGCGGCCGATCTCTTTGGCGCGGGCATGCGTGCGATCAGCGAGTTCGCGCAGGAATGGGTAGGCGGAATGATCCTTGATCGCGTCTATCGCGTCGAGCCGGAGTCCGTCCAAGTGGAAATCTTCGAGCCATTGCAGCGCGTTGCCGATGAAGAAGCGGCGCACCTCGTCGCTCTGCGGGCCGTCGAAGTTCACCGCCGCGCCCCAGGGTGTTGTGTACCGCTCAGTGAAATAGGGCGCGTAATCCCACAGGTAATTCCCCTCCGGCCCGAGATGGTTGTAGACGACATCGAGGATCGCCGCAAGGCCGCGCGCGTGGCAGGCGTCCACGAGCCGCATCAGTCCTTCCGGCCCGCCGTACGAGTGCTGCACCGCGTAGAGTTGGACGCCGTCGTAGCCCCAACCGCGGTCACCGGGGAACTGCGCGACGGGCATTACTTCGATCGCCGTGACGCCGAGTTCCTTCAGTGTGTCGAGGTGCGGGATGACGGCGTCAAACGTCCCCTGAGGCGTGAACGTGCCGATATGCAGTTCGTAGATGACGAACTGCTCCATTGGCAAACCGGCCCACGCCGCATCACTCCAGCGGAACGACCCCGGATCAGTGACGACGGACGGCCCATGTACGCCCTCCGGTTGGAAGCGGGAGGCGGGGTCGGGGCGCTCTTTCTCGCCCCGACCATCGAGCCGGTATCTGTATCGCGCGCCGGGCGCAACGCCTGCCACCGTGGCGCGATGATAGCCCCACTCATCCCGCTCCATCGGCACGCTGCGTCCCGCGAAAACCACGTCAACCTGCTGGGCAAGCGGCGCCCAGACACAAAAATGGCACCGACCGTCACCAAGATTGGTCGCGCCCAATCGTTCATTCGCCTGCATAGCCGCTCTTTCGCTCGTTACGCCCCGTCTCGCCGCAGTGCCGATGCTCCGCACCGCGTCTTCCCCATCATCGCAGGATTAAGGCCACTAAGGGGATTCCACGTCTGTCAGCAGCAGGCGGTCAGGATTTCTCCAGCGCGACGCGGGCTCCCAGGGCGATCAGCACCACTCCCGTCAGCCGCTCCATCCGTTGGCGCACGGCGGGTGCGTTGAAGAGACGGTGCATGATCGTTACAAAGAACCCATAGCCCATCAACCAGAGTATCACCATGCTGTCGAATGCGATGCCGAGGAATAGCATGCGTGGAAGAACGGCCTGTCCCGGCGCGATGAACTGCGGGAGAAAGGTGGCAAAGAAGACGACCAGTTTCGGGTTCAGGATCGCGCTGAGGAAACCCTGCCAGTAAGGAGTGCCGCTGAAGGCGATCGCGGGCTTCTCTCTCCCAACCGGGCCGTGATGAATGTCGTCAGGCTGGCGTGCCGACCGAAGCGCCTGAATCCCCAGGAAGATCAGATAGGCAGCGCCGCAAAGCCTGACGACGGTGTACAGCCCCGCGGCGGTGCGCAGCAGGGTGGACAAGCCGAGCGCCGCGACAGTGGCATGCACGAGAATCGCCGATCCGGCGCCCAGCGGGGTCAGGAGCGCGCCCCGCCGCCCGTGGCGCAGGGCATTCCTGATCGTCGTGGCCGTGTCGGGGCCGGGCGTGACGATCACGAGGGCGGCGGTGCCGAGAAAGGCCAGGAGCGTGCGATCCATGGCATCATTGTGACGGAGATGCGGCAGATACACCACTACCAGGAAGGGTGAGGCTCGTGCCATCCAATCTGCCCTGTCGTCGTGATGCGGCAAGGCAGCTTCCGTAACACTGGGCCATGTTCTGACGCGGTATTCCCCAGGCATCTCCTTTCTCACTCCGCGCGAACCGGCCGTTCGGTCAACGCCTCTGCCATTGCCTCTTCCAGCGGCATGTGCCGCCCCGCCTCCCACGCGGCGGTGAAGCGCGTCGCGTCGAGTTGCGCGCGCACGGCAGCGACGATGCGTGCGTGGTACGCGACCCCACTGGGCGGAATAGCCCGCCCCAACCGCTCGCGCAGCCCGTCCGCCGCGCCGAGCACGCGCGCCGCGCGCGCCGCATCCCCCTGCATGCCCGCCAGCGCGCCACAGGCGTCGAGACACTCGGGCAGGTCGGCTGTGCTCGCGATCTGTGCGTGGAGGCGGATCGCTTCGTCGAGGCAGGCTGCGGCCCGTGACGTCTCCCCCTGACACAGCAGGGCGTCTGCCAAGAGGCTGAGGGACACGGTGATCATCCGTTGGTACCCAATCTCCCGGCGCAGCGCCAGGCTCTCTTCTTGCAGCGTCACCGCGCGCGGGTAGTCGCCCTGGAAAAATGCGACCGTGCCTATCACCGAGAGGGAGCGGGCCAACCCCTCCGGATCGCCCGCGGCCTGCCACAGCGGCATCACCTCCGTCAGCCGCTCCAACGCTTCCGGCAACCTCCCCGCATCGCACAGCGCGAGGCCGATGTTATGCAGCGTGTTCGCGACATTCCATGTGTTCCCCAACTGTCGAAACAACGACAGGCTCTCCTCGTACAACGCGATCGCCCGCGCGCAATCACCTTGCTCGCTCGCGACTACGCCAAGGTTGTTGAGCGACCGGGCCATGCCGAGGCTGTCGCCCACCTCGCGCCACAACTGCAGGCTTGCGTCATGGCAGGCTGCGGCCTCGGCTAAATCGCCCTGATCACGCGCGAGACTGCCAGCGGCATTGAGGCCCGCAGCCCGGACTCGGGGTGGGACATCCAGGCTCGCTCCGAGCGCCTCATCCAGCCACCGGCGCCCTTCGCTCAGGTGCCCCCGCGCACTCCAGAACCGCCACATGGCAGCCGCCAGCCGCAAGGCTCGTTCCGCCTCCCCCCACTCCAACGCGCGGCGCAGCGCGCTTCGGATGTTGTCGTGCTCCTCCGCCAGCCGGTCGAGCCATATCCCTTGCTCGGGGCCACGCAGCTGCGGCTCCGCCTCCTCCACCCACCGCAGATAAAATGCGCTGTGCTGCTTCTCAACCACGGCGGTCTCCCCCGCCGCCGCGAGCCGCTCCAGCCCGTACTCGCGGATGGTCTCGAGCATCCTGAAGCGCGGCTCCCCCTCCCGCCCGATGGCTTGACGCACGAGGCTCTTATCCACGAGCGCGGCGAGTGTGGTGAACACATCGCCGCCGTCCAGCGCGCCACTGAGGGCTTCCGCCGCTGCAACGGTGCAGCCACCGACGAAGACCGCCAGCCGCCGGAAGAGCGCCTGCTCATCGGCGGTGAGCAGGCGGTAGCTCCAGTCAATCGTCGCGCGCAGCGTTTGTTGACGGGCGGGCAGATCCCGCGCCCCGCCCGTCAACAGCGGCAATCGCCGCCCCAGGCGGTGCAGGAGCGCGTCCGGCGGGAGGAGTTTGACACGCGCCGCAGCCAGTTCGATCGCCAGTGGCAACCCGTCCAGCCGCACACAGATCGCCGCGACGGCCGAGGCATTGTCGTCGGCGAGGGCAAAATCCGGCTTGACCGCCGCTGCCCGGTCGCGGAAGAGGCGCACTGCCTCATACTGGGCGAGGGTGGCGAGATCGGGGCGATCGTCCGGATCGGGCAGCGCGAGGGGCGACACCGGGAACTGCTGCTCACCGGAGAGCCGCAAGACTTCCCGGCTCGTCACCAGCGCCTTCAACAGCGGGCACCCTGCGAGCAGTGCAGCAACCGCCGGAGCCGCGCCGATCACTTGCTCGAAGTTGTCGAGCAGCAGGAGAAGCCGCTGCTGCCGCAGCGCCGCATGCAGCGTCGCGATCAGCGGCTGACCACCAACCTCCGTGACATCGAGGACTCGCGCGACCGTGGAGATGACCAGCGCCGGGTCGCTGGTCGCAGCGAGGTCAACGAACCAGACCCCGTCCGCAACGTCATCCATGAGACCCGCCGCGACGTGCAGCGCCAGGCGGGTCTTGCCGATGCCGCCGGGGCCCGTCAACGTGAGCAGGCGCACATCGGGGCGGCGCAGGAGCGCGTCGAGCGCCCGTGCTTCCCGCTCGCGCCCGATCAATGGCGTCGATGGCGCCGGGAGGTTGTGGCGGGCGCTCATCGAGCCAGCGGGACGCACCTGTCCGCGCGCCGCACGCGCGAACGCGGTGCGCTCGCGGCCGCTGAGGTGCAGGGCATCGGCGAGCAGGGCGACCGTGTCTTTGCGCGCGGTCGGGTTGACGCCCCGCTCGAGGTTGCTGATCGCGCGCGTGCTAATGCCCGCCGCCTCCGCCAACTCCTCCTGTGTGAGGCTGACGGCAAGACGGTAGTGTTTCAGCAACGCTCCGAAGGCTGCAGGCTCGGTGGCAGCCATGACCGTTCCGCTCCCTGGTCAGCGGATCGCTGGTACCGTTGACGCCTCCTTGCGCGTGACGCTCACGCCGCAGTGCCGTCTGTGGCCGATGGGTTCGCGAGAGCGCGGCTCAACGGTAGCACGGAATCACGCGCTGTCAAGCCGCCGCGCCGGAAGGCGGCGAGCCAGAGGGCGAAGATGTGGGTGGAGTTGTGGGTCTTGTTCGTGGTGATCGGCACGCGGATCAGGCAGACTTGAACACAGGAGGTCCCAGAAGGGACCGCGATGAAGCAAGGAGGTCTCGGGATGAAGCGGACGCGGATCAAGGTCGGGATGGTCACTCTCTCGCTGCTGGTGTTGGTCGCACTCTCCATGGTCGCCATGCAGGCATCGGTGCTGGTGACCTTGGGCGGGCTATCGGTGAACAGGTAGTAGTGAATCGCTGAGCCAAGTTGCGGTCGGTCGTGTGCAGACAAGGAGGTCTCGGGATGCAAGCGACAAGGAAGACGAAACTGACGTGGGTCAAGGGCGGGATGATCCTGCTGCTGTTGGCGCTGCTCGCGCTCTCCCTGGTCGTCATGCCGGTGCTCGTGAGCGCGTCTTTCCGGGTGAACAGATAATAGGGGCGCGTGACCCGTACCTCGCCCGGCAGTGGAGTTGTGGGTCGTGGTCGTAGGGATCGCCCCGCGCGCTGGGCAGACGAGCACACCGGAGGCCCCGGAGGGGACCGCAATCGAGAACGGAGACGGCAATGAAGACGAAACTGACGCGGATCAAGGTCGGGATGGTCACACTCTCGCTGCTGGTGTTGGTCGCACTCTCCATGGTCGCCATGCAAGCATCGGTGCTGGTGACCTTGGGCTGGGGCACCGGGAGGGGCGCGGCCTTTGCCTTGCGTGGCATCATGCAGGCAGCGGTGCTGGTGACCTTGGGCTTTGGTGTCAGTCGGTCGGGAGTATAAATTCGCCTGGTCGCCATGCGGGCATCGGTTCTCGTGATCGCGGGCTGAGGTGAATCCCTTCGCGCGTCCATGGCGCTGGCACGAAGCTCGACTTTCCCTCCTCGCAATAGTACCCGGGGACTGCCGGGATCAACATGTTCGCCGAAATCGCGGGGCAAAAAAGGGGAGGAACCCATGGCCGTTCAGATGACGGAAACCGAGGCTACACTTGCGTTGATTCGCCACTTTGATGAGGTCGCCTTCAACGCGCATGATCTCGATGCCATCATGGGCGATATGACCGACGACACTGTCTTCGAACTCGTCGGTCCGCCGGAGCTCAGCGGTCGTTGGGAGGGCCAGGAAGCGGTGCGTGCGGTGTTCGCAGCGGTGTTCGAGGGATTCCCGGAAGCGCATTTCCACACCGATGATATGTTCGCGGGCGGGAACCGATGCTCGTACAGTTGGACGATGACCTGGACCAAAGCCGACGGGAGCAAGGGCTCGGCACCCGGGACCGATCAATACACCGTTCGCAACGGGAAGATCGCTTACAAGAAGACCTACATCCCACCATTCGCGTAGTGCATGTGCTTGCCCTGCCGATCATCGTCACATCTTCATCTTCAATCTCGCTGATGTGGCGCTGGTGCCGGGATGGCGTTCGCGGTGGGGGCGCTGTTGCGGAACGAGTTTGGGGAATCGCGCGACCGGGCGCGGACAACTGGCGGAGCCGGGTAGATGATGCTGACAATCAGGAGGGAGAACGGTGATGGAAGCGATGGCACATCCAACGCATCAGGATGCGACGATGATCATTCAGCTGGCGCAGCTCAGTGCCGCGGCCGGGGTGCGGGACGCGACCGCCTGGTTGCGGCGAGACCAATCGCTGGCGGATTATGCCACATTCGTTCAGAACAATCCGCTGGGAAGTGAGGGGGACCGGCATCTCCGAACGGTGGCAGGGCACTATGAGTTGATCGGGACACTTTACAAGTATGGGCTGGTCCATGAGGACCTGCTCTTCGATTGGCTCGCGATCGCGCCACTCTGGGATCAGATGAAGGCGCTTGTTATCGGCGACCGTGACCGTGCTGGCATCCCGCAATTGGGAGAGAATTTCGAAGCGCTGGCAAAGGCCCAGTTGGCGTGGGCGGACCGACGGAAGGCCGTGTGATTGGGCGCCGCTGCCGACCCTTTTGCGATTATGAGCAGTGGCGGGGCGAATGTCGGCGTGATTGCCTACGCAAACAAGCGCGCCTGCACGGGCGGTTATCGGCGGGCGGTCACCACGTAATCAGCATCGCCCCGCTGGGAACCGCGCTCGGCAGCGTCTCATGCTAGCGGGGCTTCGCCCCGGCCCGACAAGGCATGTTTCGTAATAGATAACTTGACTCAGGATTCACGATCTCGAACGCCAAGGCATCCAGCCTGGTGCTGAGATGCCGCTCGGCACCAGTGGCTCCTGACGGAGCAGGGTAAGATCGGCCATCGTTTGTCGATGTTGGTGCAGCAAGCGCCTAATTTGTGTATGATCGGTGGGGTCACTTTCGGCGAGCAACCCCAAGTCATTCTTGGCGAGCGCTGAAGGTGTGTATCAAACGGAAGGGAGAACAATCATGGCGTACGGGATCGTGCATCATTTCCCCGGCGGCACCAAGGAGCAGTACGAGGCCTCGATCGCCGCGGTGCACCCCGGTGCGGGGCAGCTGCCCGCGGGCCAGATCTTTCACGCGGCCGGCCCATCGGCCGGGGGCTGGACGATCATGGCTGTCCACGACTCGCAGGAGAGCTGGGAGCGGTTTCGCGACGAGATCCTGATGCCGACCATGCAGCGGGGCATCGCGGGAGGGTTTCCGACACCGCCGCAGGAAACGGCCATCGACGTCTATAAGCTCATGCCGTAGCGCCAGTGCCTTCGCCGAGGGTGCATCTCGCGTGCAAGGCGCTCGGGTGTCGCATCGGCGTAGAGTTCCGCGCCCCAAATCAAGTCGGCCTGCTGGCCGCGATCCTGACGGCCAACCCGACAGCGCGGGATTCTCTTCGATCTGCCCCACGTCATCGCGACGGCCGGGGATGCCATCAACGCGCAGGGGCTCACGGATCGCTGCGAGCTGGTTGGCGGCGACTTCTTCGAAGCGGTGCCGGAAGGGGCGGACCTGCACGTGCTCAAGCAGATTGTCCATGACTGGGACGACGAGCATGCGACACGCTTATTGATCAACTGCCACCGCGCCCTCAACCCGGCGGGGAAGCTGCTGCTGGTCGAGATGGTAATCCCGCCAGACAATCGGCCGAGCCCGGCGCAGCCGATGGACCTCAATATGCTGGTCATGACCGGCGGGCGGGAACGTACGGCGGAGGAATACCGGGGCTTGCTCGAACGTGCGGGATTCCGGCTGGAACGGATCATCCCGACGCATTCGCCGTTCAGCGTCATCGCAGCGATGCGGATCTAATGTCACCTGCGTTTGCATATGCCCGGGCATATCTGGAAGCCCATTGCCACTGGAAGGGGGAAGAATGATGGACGTACACCTGCGCCGCGCCACCCCTGACGATGCGGCAGCCTGTGGTCGGATCTGCTATGAGGCGTTCGCATCCATCGCATCCCGCCATCACTTCCCACCGGACTTCCCCGATGCCAATATCGCGACGGGGCTGCTCGCCATGCTCCTGGCGCATCCCGGCATCTATGCTGTCGTCGCCGAAGTCGACGGTCAGATCGTCGGCAGCAACTTTCTCGACGAGCGTTCGTCAATTGCGGGCGTGGGACCAATCACCGTCAGTCCCGCAGCGCAGGATCGTGGCATCGGCCGCTGCTTGATGGAAGACGTGCTCACCCGTGCCGACGAGCAGTACTTCCCCGGTGTCCGCCTGGTGCAAGCCGCCTACCACAATCGCTCGCTCTCCCTCTACGCGAAGTTGGGATTCGCAATCCAGGAGCCACTTGCTTGTCTGCATGGTCCGCGCATCGGTGGGACGATTGACGGCTACAGAGTGCGCCGCGCGATACGCGAGGATCTTCCCACATGCAATGCTGTCTGTACGCGCGTGCATGGGCACGATCGTGGGGGCGAGTTGCGCGACGCGATAGAACAAGGCACCGCCTCGCTCGTCGAGCATGATGGCCGGATCACGGGCTACGCGACATCACTCGCATTTTTCGGTCATGCGGTGGGTGAGGGCACTGAGGAGATCAAAGCGCTGATATTGTCCGCACCCGCGTTCGAGGGGCCTGGCATCCTCGTGCCCAGCCGGAACACCGCGCTGTTCCGGTGGTGTCTTGGGCAGGGAATGGAAGTGGTACAGGTGATGACGCTGATGATGCGTGGGTTGTATCACGAGCCAGCGGGAGGATACCTGCCCTCGGTCTTGTACTGAGCGTCTCATCCTGGATTGGATCGGTATTTCAGCCGATCGCGCCCCCAGTACTACAGCGGCACTTCTCGATCAGGGGGCCCGATTTCGGCAGTACGAACGTAGCAGAAGACGTCTCGCTGTAGGATGTGAGACACCGGCGTGCGGTGATGCTGGCAGGAATGGTCGCGAGAAAAACGCTACGAGGACGCTTCATCGATGTCCGGTTGCATCCCACGGGTCAGCTTTCCTGCCAGCGAGGCTGCACGCCAGTGTCTCACATCATGGCGAGGTGTGGCCACTGGGACGGCAAATGGACGCGCGTATATCTCGACCGAGTTTGCGACGGGTTTCGCGCGGTCATGGGGGAGGGAATGTGATGCGATTCATTATGGCCTGTCTGCTTATCGTCGCGCTCTGTTGCGCCGCCCCGGTGGAGGCTGCCGGGAAGCCGCCGCAGGAATATCGCATCCTCACCTCCACAACCGGCGACGATTTCCCGCCGATCACCTGGCTGGAGTACTGGAATGCCGCGTTCGTCGGGTTCGGGGGCACCTATCAGGACGCCTTCGCGATGGCGCGGGACGCCGCCGCGCGGGGCGGCTGGGAGACGGCGAATATCACGCCGGAATCGCCCGCCCCGGCCGTGAATGGCCCCGTCTTTGTCGTCCTGATCATCCACACCGCGCCGCCCGGTGGCGACAAGCCGCCGATCATCGGCCTGATAGACGCATAGCGCGATGCTGATCGCCGCGCAATGGCCTGCCAGCACCAGGAACAGCGTTCAACCGCGTAACTCCGAAGAAGGTTGGGCGCGATAGAGATCACGCAAGAGTGCGATCTCGCCGCCGTGATGGAGGCATTCCTGATTCACCCACCAGACAATATCGAGGAAGGGCAAGCGAGGGTCCAGACCCCACGGATTCTGGCTACGCCCGATCTGATCCAGGTCGGCGTCGGCCGCACTGGTGAGCGCCGCCCGCCATGCCGCACCGGCAGTCACGAGCGCCGCGATCGCGGTGGCAGCGCGACCGGGGATTACATAGTCGTCCCACGTCATCGCCCGTGTCCCGACGGTGTAATCGGCCCGAATCGTCATCCAGAGGGCGAGGTGGCAGATCCGCCACGCGATGGTCGTGAATGGGGGTGGATCCGGTTCGGGGCGGTCGAACTCAATCACCCAGTCCCCACCGCCCATCGGCGTCCCCGCCCGGCTGCGGTCACGCGGGCGGACACTCCAGCAGCCAGGAACAGGCTCCCAGAAATACTCGTCATCCATCAGGCCATCGAGACGACTGGCCAGACGATCGAGCGCGAAGTCGAACTGCGCGAGAAGAGGGGTCAGTCGTGGTGGTGTCACCGATTGCTCTCCTTCCCGCCGGTCGCTCCTGGGCCGCCGCATTATACGTGGCCCACTGTCGTCGCGGCAGCGTCGTTGGCTATCGTGATTGGCGCCCTTCCTTACCTCACTGCTGGCTACAGCATGGAACATACGTTCGTCCGCGTCAAGCCTCCTGCCGCGTGACGATGCACGCAAGTTCTGCCAGAATACGGCAGTTCGTCCATGAAGAGGTGCGTTCCGTATCGGGGCTCGCGGAAGGAGGCTCCGGTATGAGGAAAGGAGAGGGAGCGATGAGTACGCGAGCGGAGCGTCTGGCGAGGGAACTCGAACAGGCGAACGCCGAGGTGATCGCCTTTGCCGAGGCATGCCCGGCGGACGTCTGGACGATCCCCTGTGTGGATGATGGGCGCACCGTCGCGGCGGTCGTCCGGCACGTTGGTGGCGCGTACATCGCGCATGCGCGGCTCGTGCAGGCGGTTGCGGCGGGCGAGCCGGTGCCGGCGATGTTCGGCGATTGGGCGGCGATCCATCAGGGCAACGCCATCTCCGCTGAGAAGTACGCGCGTGCGGATCGCGGCGAAACGCTTGCCTCGCTCCAACGCAACGGCGCGAACCTCGCGCGCATCATTCGCACACTCTCAGACGAGCAACTGGACCGCGCCGCAGTCGTGCCGATCTTCGGTGAGGCATCGCGCACAACCGAGCAAATTATCGAATTCCCAGTCATCGCGCACCCGTACGGGCATCTCGTCGGCCTCCGCGCGACAGTCGCGGATCGGTAGCGTAGGCAGGAAAGCCTGCGCTACCAGGTTACCTGACAGGAGCAGACACGATGGAGAATCCATACGGCGTAACGGGTGGCGGGCCGGTGCTCGCGCTCTTCGCCCACCCAGACGACACCGAATTCGTCTGCGGCGGCGCGCTCGCCTTGTGGGCGATGGCGGGACGGCAACTCGTCTACGCCTTCTGCACCGATGGCAGCAAGGGAACGAGCGACCCAACGATGACCGGGGAGCGGCTCGTCATGCAGCGGCAAGAGGAGCAGCGGGCGGCCGCTCGCTATCTCGGCTGCAACGAGGTCGTCTTCCTCACCTACGAGGACGCAATGCTCGAACCGACGCTCGGCCTCCGCCGCGATTTCACGCGGATTATCCGCAAGTACAAGCCGGAAATCGTCGTTTGCTTCGACCCGGAGGTTCACTACTTCGCGGATTGGTACATCCAGCACCCGGATCATCGCGCCTCCGGCGAGGCGGCGCTGGCGGCGATCTTCCCCTCCGCGCGGGATCGGCTGACCTTCCCGGAACTGCTCGCGGAAGGGCTGGAGCCGCACAACGTCATGGAGATTTACCTCGCGAGCACGAACAAACCGAACCGCTGGATTGACATTCGCAGCGTGCTGGACCGGAAGATCGCCGCGATGCGCATGCACGCAAGCCAAGTCGGCGATGGAGAGCGCGTCGCGACGATGCTGCGCCTGAGGGCCGAAGATGAGGGCCGGTCGCCGGGTCTCGCCTACGCCGAGGCGTATCATGTCATCACCATGGACCCAGGCAGGCGATACAAGCGGTCGGAGCCTATCCCCTGACCCCCTCCCGACGCGGGAGGGGCTGGGGGCGGGTCGTTCTCATCCAACCCGCCGGATCGGCCAGCAGCGGACATCGAGGCGGCGAGCGAAATGGAGAAGCGGCGCGGTCTCCGGCACGGTGATGCCGTGCGCCGCGGCCATCGTGTTGATCGTGATTGCCGCTTCGGCGGCTTGCAGGGGCCACTGCGGGTGATGGATGTCGCCGCGATAGAGGCGGCCCCGGTGATCCGTCGTGTAGAGGCAATACCGCTCGGTGAGCCAGTGAGTGAGCGTTCCCGGTTCGCTCAAGGCTACGGGTGCGGTAGGGCCGTAGGTCGCGGCGAATGCGGCGGGTGCAGCGCCCCGGTGCGCGCGGCGCGAGGAGTAGCGGATACGTTCTTCATCAGCGGCCACGGACATGCGCGCGTTGAAATATGGCAGGTGGAACCACCGCCGCGCCACTGCGACCGCGACGGGGCTGCCCGCGTCGAGGCAAAAGAACCAAACGCCCGGCTTCCGCTCGGCGCCCGTATGCGGCACGACATAGGTGCGCACATTCAGTTCCGCGAACGCGCCTGCGACGGGTGAGAACGGCGTGCCACGCAGCCGCACGCCCGTCATGTGGAACGGCACGACGCCGACCCATGCCGTGCCATCGAATGTATCCACATCAAGGCTCGTCGGGATAAGCGGGCGCAGCATCGCCATCGGCGCCGACCAGTGCGCGAACAAGAGGTCCCGCCATGTCTGGCGCATCACCCAGCGGCCTTGTGGAAGTGATTGGGTTGGATTTCCGCTCACGCGGCGCCCCATATCTCCCGCGCGACCGCGGCGACGAGCCGCAACTTCGCTTCCTGATCGGCGGGCGTGAGCAGATTGCCCTCCTCGGTCGAGGCGAAGCCGCACTGCGGGCTGAGCGCCAGTCGCTCCAGCGGCACGAAACGGGCCGCCTCCGCGATGCGCCGCATGAGTTCGTCCTTGCCTTCCAACGCCGGTTTCTTGGTTGTCACGAGGCCGAGCACGACCGTGCGGTCGTCCGGCACTTCCCGCAGCGGCTCGAAGCCGCCGGAGCGTTCATCGTCGTATTCGAGCAGAAAACGCTGGAACCGCGTGCGGCGGAAGACCTGGGCGGCAATCGGGTCATAGCCGCCGCTCGCATAGAACTTGCTCTGGTTGTTGCCCCGGCAGAGATGAATGCCAAAGACGATGCCGGGATGGTCGCCGATCACGGCGTTGTCGAGTTCGATGCAGCGATCGAGGAGACGATCCGGGTCGTTTCCACGCTGCCGGTAGCCCTCGCGGATTGCCGGGTCGAGCAGCCCGGCGTACTGTGGCGCATCCACCTGGATATACGTGCAACCGAGACGGATCAATTCGTCCACCTCGGTGCGCAGGATGTCCACAACATCGGCGAGATAGGCGTCAATCGTCGGATAGGCCGCTTTCGATTTCTCCGGGTCGTAATACGCCGCCGCTTGCTGCGCGCTGATCAGCGTCACTTTGGCGGCCCGGTCGGCGCGGGCGCGCAGATACGTGAATTCCTCCGCGCACAGATGGCGGCGGCGTTTCAGGCGCGAGACGACGACGGGGCGTTGGAAGACGATCTCGTTGCCTTCCTCATCGTGGAAGGGGATCGCCCATCCGCCCGACTTGTCGAACCCTTCGGTGGCCTCGATCAGGTGGCCGAAGAAGGCATAGCGGCGCATCTCGCCATCGCTGATCACCTCCACCCCTGTCCGCACCTGCAAGGCAATTGCTTCGTCTACCGCGCGGTCTTCGATCCGCTTGAACGCGGCGTCGCCGAGCGTGCCCGCCGCATGGCACGCCCGTGCCTCTTTGAGATAGTCCGGGCGCAGGAGACTGCCAACCACGTCGCTGCGGTATGTCGGCATCATCGTCCTCCTCGGTATATGCGGTTTGCCATCATCACTCGTAGATTGCGACGCCGGTCTGGTTTTTCGTGATCCAGTCCCAGTCGTACGCGACGCCGAGGCCGGGGCCGGGTGGGACGGGGACGCAGCCATTCTTGTCGATCGCGTCGAGGCCGTCCGCGTACTCGTCCGCGTAGATCGGCGGTTTGCCGCCCTTCACCTTCGGGTGGACGAGGCCCATTTCGTAGTAGTTCGTGTTGCGGATCGCGGCCATGCAGGCGCGCTGCGCGGGGCCGGGCGCATGGAGTTGCACATCCAGGCCGAAGCCCTCGCAGGCGTGCGCGATCTTCATCACGCCGGTGATGCCCATATCGTAGTTCGGGTCGGTGTGGACGAGGTCGGTCGCTTCCGCGACCATCAAATCTATGTGCAGTTCAAAGCCGCGCGTGTGCTCACCGATCATGATCGGCGTGCGGATCAGTTGGCGCAGTTTGCGGTATGCCTGGCTGGAGATGCCGCCGTCCTTCATCGGGTCTTCCATCCAGAGGAAGTTCGCCTCATCACAGGCGCGGCCGACCTTGAGTGTGTCCATGAAGGTGTTGTATTCACAGGCCGGGTCGAGCATCAGGTCGAAGCCGTCGCCGACCGCCTTGCGTGCGGTGAGGACATTCGCAACCTCCTGGGTGATCGGCGCGCGACCCCACGGATGGATCTTCATCGCCGGGTAGCCCATCGCGCGGCACTGCACGGCGAATTCCGCGAACGCCTCTGGGCTGCTGAGGCCGTCCTTCTGGTGGTCGCCGTGATACGTGCTGGCATAGCAGGGAACGTCGGTGCGCCAGCCGCCGAGCATCTGCCAGACGGGCGCATCGTAGAGTTTGCCCGCAAGGTCCCAGAGGGCGCAGTCCACCGGCCCCATGCCCATCCGGTCGTTCTTGCGGCAGGCGCGCTTGATGTCGTTGTGGATCAACTCGCGTTCGAGCGGGTTGCGGCCGAGGAGGTAGTGGGTGAAGATCGGCAGTTGCGCCATCGCCGCCGTGTCGCCGCCGTTGTACTCGCCCGTCACGCCTGCGTCCGTCTCAATCGCGACGATATGGCCGGTGTAGGTAAACGTCGCGCCCGGCTCGTAGACCTGATTGAAGCCGTTGTAGTCCACGCCGAGGTTCTCGACGGTGTACTGATACTGATGGACGCGGATGCGGGTAATCTTCGGCTGGCGCATGAAAAATCCTCCCTTCGGCTGTCGTTCCGTGTCGGGAGCGTAGCACATCAGTCAGATGGGCGCACGACACAGGGCTTATGCATTCTCGATACTACGCTCACCCTTCCGTGACTTTCTCACCCCCATTGCCGCATCGCTTCCCCTTCCCTCCGAGGGAGGGGGGCAGGGAGTTAGGAAGATCAGATGCATACCGCGATGGATGCGCTTCGGAGCCAAGAACGCATAAACCCTACGATGCGATGAATACTCAGCGACGAAATACCCGCTGATATGATACAAATGCACGCTGCGCCATAAGGAATCTTGGCGCACGACAACATGGGCGACGGAGGAGTGGAGGGATGGTCGGAACAACGCGCCTGACCGATGGCAGCCGCTATGTCGCGGAGCGGGCGCGCGCCTGGCTGACCGACGACGAGATGCCACCGATTACGCCCGCGCTGCCGGTGATTGATCTCGGGCCGGGCGAACTCGACCGTCGTACCGCGCCGCATATCATCGCGGCGGTCGCGGATGCGCTCGACCGGGGCGAGACACACTATACCTCCCGCCCTGGCATTGCGCTGCTACGTCAGGCTCTCGCGGAACGGCTTGCGGCGGAGAGCGGCGTCGCGTACGATCCACGAACCGAAATTCTCATCTCCTCCGGCGGGCAGGAAGGCTTGTTCGTCGCCGTGCAGATGCTCGTCCGCCCCGGCGACGAGGCGCTCGTGGCCGATCCCGGCTACCCGACCTACCCCGACGCCGTTCGGCTCGCCGGTGGCGTCTCCATCTCCGTTCCGGTGGATCCGTGCGCCGGTGTTGGTCTGACCGCCGCCGCAATTGAAACGCGCCTGACGCCCCGCACACGCCTCCTGATCCTCGTCTCACCGGACAACCCGATGGGTGCGGTGATTGGTCGCGACGAGATGGCGAAGATCGCCACCCTCGCTGTCGAGCATGATTTTCTTGTCCTCTTCGATGAAATCTACAAAGCGTTTCTCTTCGATGGCGCGGAGCATGTGAATATCGCATCGTTCCCCGGCATGCGCGAGCGGACAGTCATCGTCGGCAGTTTCAGCAAGGGATACGCGATGACGGGCTGGCGTGTCGGGTACGTCGCGGGCGAGGAGCGCCTGATCCAGCCGATCACCGATCTCAAACTTGCCCTCTCGATCTGCTCGGCGGCGCCGTCGCAGTGGGCAGCGCTCGCGGCCCTCACCGGCCCGCAGGATGCTGTGACCGAGATGCGGGATGATCTCATCGAGCGCCGCGCCGCCCTCCTGCCCGCGCTGGCGGCAATGGGCCTCCCGCACGGCAATCCGTGCGGCGCGTACTACGCTTTTGCGGATATTCGGAGCACCGGTCTCTCGTCCGCCGTGTGCGCGCGATTCTTCCTCGCAGGCGCCGGGGTACGTACCGTACCCGGTCACCTCTTCGGTGTTGGTGGCGAAGGGTATCTGCGCTTCGCCCTCGTCCAGCCCGCCCCCGCCATCCACGACGCCATGT
>Ga0207416_1000923_pt1 | contig 44019 bp, 46 predicted proteins | sample PaiPotPPM11metaG_FD_184107 | JGI IMG/M metagenome (GOLD analysis project Ga0207416, IMG submission 184107) | Iron sulfur acid spring bacterial and archeal communities from Banff, Canada, to study Microbial Dark Matter (Phase II) - Paint Pots PPM... ...
TCAACCTCATCCTGGGGGCCTCCCGTGTTGTTTAGAGCCGCGCTGGTACGCACTCTAAATGACGCATCAGAGGCCCTCTTGCTTCAATCTGCCGCTCTCATTTGCAACAAATATTTTCGCTTTGGGGCTAGGAGACTGCAGAACCCACCTTTCGCTTATCCCAAATCCAAGTGGACCCCCGATAGCGGCGCCTAATACCTCAAGAAAGACTTATTATAGGACAGCCACCAACATCTGGCTCTTCATTGGAGAGAGCGTGATGGAACTACACTGTCCAAAGTGCAACAAGCTGATCATGTATCAGCAGAAAGATTCTACGAAGGGAACGCATCATGAGCACGTCGGTCCGCATTGCACAGAATTTTTGCAATGGGCGAGCCCGCTTCTCATACGCCGAAGGGCCCCATTGGTTTTGAACCCCCGCAAGCGTGCAAGCATCCGACATCTCTCTCTAGACGCAAAGCCGACCGGGTTGGTGCCGTATTTCAGATAGGGGGTCAGGTAATGTCAGTGCCGGAGATAACTAGCATGCCGATCTCTCAGATGTTTGATTACACCGAAGACCAGGCGATCGTCGGCTGGGGCCTTGGAGTAAAAATCGTACGTGATAGCGGCGCCGGCGCTCATCCGCGCCGAGCTCGACTCACCACCAGCCGTAATCGCGGCAGCCGGCGCGCGAACCAGCGAGCTTGCTGTGTCTCGACTTCGCATAACCATTCGATGTTAGCAATTCTGGACATAGGCGGCGTTCTCGCGCTGGAGTTCGCCCTATCATTTTCGTATCGAACTTCTTCATAGTCGTCCTACCTGGAAACAGTGCGATATCTCCGACGGCCTGCACCCTGGTGTTGAGGACCCGAATCGTTCGAGTTCCAGCACCATCAACAAAGGAGCCCCAATTGGCAACACAAAGTTCCACCTGGTACGTGGACTTTTTTCGCGACGACTACTTGAACGTTTACCATCACTTATTCACCGCGGAGCGAACAGAGAGGGAAGTCGCTTTTGCCGAGCACGCTCTGGAACTAAAGGCCGGCGCACGTATTCTCGACCTCTGCTGCGGTCAAGGCCGGCACTCCGTCCTATTCGCCCGGCGCGGATTCCAGGTGACCGGTCTCGATCTGAACGCTGCTTACCTCGACGCGGCGCAGGAATCAGCGCGGGCGTCCAATGTTACCCTGAAAACCATCAAGGCAGATATGCGCCAGATCCCTTCCCAGGATCAATTTGACGCAATCGTGAACATGTACTCGTCGTTCGGTTACTTCGAATCCGAAGCTGAGGACCAGAAGGTTCTGGAATCGGCTGCAAAGGCTATCAGGCCCGGTGGCCGTCTGCTGTTGGACATGTTGAACCGGGAGTGGGCGGTCGCCAACTATATCCAGAACGATTGGCATTCCGGCGGCGACGGGACGCTCTACGTCGAGCGCCGCGATCTCGATCTCGCCAGTAGCCGCATGCATGTCAAATTTACGATCATCGGGCCGCACGGCGGCCGCCGCGATTCCGTCGGACACCACATCCGGCTTTACACACTCACCGAAACGACCCGCCTCTTGCAACAGGTGGGCTTGAACGTAACCCGAGTATTTGGTGGATTCGATGCCGAGCCGTATGCGATTGCAGAGCGGCGCATGATCGTCCTGGCCCAAAAAGGGTTATGACCACATCGCCGCCTGAAGTCCGGTCGTTGCCCTCGACATGTCGCGGCTTCCTGATTTCCTGAGCATGTGAACGAATTGTCAAACGGCTTAAAGTGTCCGTTTTCAATAGTGATAGAGAAAGTGGAGGCACCGGGAGGATGAGGATTCGCATGAACCGAATTGCAGTCCTGGCGAGCGGTGGCTTGGATAGCTCGGTTTTGGTGGCGGACCAGGCGCGCAACGCTGAGGTGTTCCCGATTTACGTACAGTGGGGCCTGCTGTGGGAAGCAACCGAGCGAGAAGCGCTCCAATCCTTTCTCACCGCACTCAACAACCCTGGTGTAATGCCGGTAACTATACTCTCGGTCCCGATCGGAGCGATGTATGGAGACCATTGGAGCGTGACCGGCAAAGGAGTCCCTGATCTGGATGAACCCGATAGCGCCGTGTTCCTGCCGGGCCGCAACATCCTTCTGATCGGATTGGCTGCGGTCTGGTGCAGCATTCATGACGTATCCCGCATCGCGATCGGTTCGCTCGGCGGGAATCCGTTTCCCGATGCCACGCCGGAATTCTTCCGGGATTTTACCCGCATCCTGAGTGCCGGACTCGGCCACCACGTGCAAGTGGAAGCGCCCTACCGCGATCTGCATAAGAGCGAAATCCTCAAGCGATTCAGCCAACTGCCGTTGGAATTGACCTTAACCTGCATGACCCCCAAGGATGGCAAGCATTGCGGGCGCTGCAACAAGTGCGGTGAGCGCAGGCTGGCCTTCCGGCAGGCGCGCGTGCCGGATCGCACCGTGTATTTGTCGTAAAAGAGCGCCTACGCAAAGATGGGGATGCGGTGCAATTCATATCTGCGAAGTCAGCTCGTTCCAACTTCACGACGGGTCAGGTTGCCCTCGCTTTGGACAGGCGGAGGCGAGCAGAAAAGAGTCTCCATCAGGCTTAGTATTGGACTATGAATTCGGCAGCAACGCGCGGTTCCGCCCGGTGGGAATACCGGTTCATGGTTTTCGTGCTCCTTCAGGCAATTGGACTCGGAGGCTGCAGCCCTCATCGTACGCACCCCACGGCTACTTCGGGGTTTGGGGTCGCTTTGCTCACACCAGGGCCCGTCAGCGACGGCGGTTGGAATGCGGCCGCTTATGAAGGGTTGGAACTGATCAAAACCAGGCTCGGTGCCGAGACCGCGCTGGTGCAGACTACGTCACCAGCAGACTTCGAGGATTCGTTCCGGGATTTCGCCTCGCGCGGATTCAACCTGGTGTTCGCGCATGGATTCGAGTACACCGACGCGGCGCTCAAAGTCGCGCAGGATTTTCCGAATACCTACTTCGTAGTTAGTTCCGGTGGCGCGTCGTCGCGCAATGTGGCGTCCTTGACCTTCAATTTCGATCAGGCGACCTATGTGGAAGGCATACTCGCCGCGGGTGTTTCGAAGACCGGAGTAGCGGGCGCGATCGGCGGCGTTGAATTGCCCACTATCAAGTTAACCTTTGAGGGGTTCGAGCGCGGGTTTCTTTCAATGCGGCCTAACGGCCGGATTCTGATTAGTTATACCGGTAACTTCAATGACGTCGGTGCCGCGAAGGAGGCGACCATGGCCCAAATCGGCCAGGGCGCCGACGTGTTCATTCATAATGCCGACGCCGCCGGCTTAGGGGTTTTTCTGGCGGCCGCTCGGGCGCACGCCTTCGCCTTCGGAGCGTTTAACAATCAGAACGAGGTCGCGCCCGACGTCGTTCTGGCCAGCGCCGTAACCTCTACCCCGCTGGCCTTCCTCAAAATCGCCGACGAGGTCAAAGACCATCGCTTTCATCCAGGCATGCTCGAATTCGGGATGAAGGATGGGATGGTCAAGGTTGTGCTTAACCCGAAGCTGAAGTCGCGCATTCCGGCCGCGGCACTCGAACGCGCCAGCAAAGCCGAGCAGCAATTCCGTTAAGACCGGCAGGATTGCCCGTAAATCAGCGAACTCTTAATGGTTCACACTAGGTCAGCGAAGCAGGCTGGCATTCGAGACCCCGTGAACCCTCCGGCATTGGCGTTCCCGCGCCGACGAGTATCCGACTGCGGCTGAGCCCTTACACCTATCGCGCGGCGAGTTTGGATTGGTCAGATCAGCCGTGACATCGGAGTGCGGTTTAGCGGGCGCTCCTTCTTCGTCACGCACAGAATAGATCCCGGGCTCGATGAGGCGCGTGACTATCTGATCGAAGATTTACTGGCTTCAGAATCCCTGGAGGCACTCGCCTATGTGCGGGGTGCGGAGCCGCACCTCTCCAAGCGCCGCGGGAAAATCTGACCGCCGATCCATACTTCACCGATGGTCTGCGCGCGTTAATGTTGATTTTCGACGAAGCCCGTCTCGGCGGACCCGGTTAACTTTATCAGATGGAAAACCCCCAGTAATTAAGCTGAATGGCCTAGGCTGACTCGGGTAAAGCTGCAACCCCGGTCTCGGCTTCATGGCTATTTATGAGAACAGGCGTTATGGCGACAGCGTCTCGAGCCCGGCGGGGGATAACGCGGCAGCGTTATCTCGTCGGTCCGGATCGGAAGCTTCGGCACCGTGCTGAGGGTTCCTGCACGCTCGACTCTATTCAGCCTATGAGCACAACTTCTGCACTATGTATGAATGAGCGGTGCGGTAAGGCAGCCAATCGCGGCGATCAAAGCGCTGGATGTCGAAGCGTAAAAGAGAAGCAGGAGGCCGCGACCCGGTAATCTGTCGGCAAGTTTGTCGCTTAGCGCCGCCATGCCGGATCCAATCGGCGCATTTCTCTCTACTCAATCATCCTGTAGGCCGCCAGCGTTCACGACAAGCTGGAAGCGAACCGCTCAATTCGGTCGGCGGCTTCGCCGGCGCCGCCGTAGCGGCGCATCAGGCCAGCGACTCGACGAGCTGTTTCGCGGTATCGCGGCTCAGTCAGGACACGGTCGACCTTGGCTTTGAACTCAGGGACGTCGAGGTGTTTCTCTCCTGACTCACTGACCGTCGGAACCACGAACTCGCCGGTTCCGAGGGCAGCCATGCGCCTCGCATTGCTCTCGCGCTCCGAATAGGTGGGCACGATCACCTGAGGCGTGCCGGCTTGAAGGCCTGTCATGACCGACCCGTGCCCCCCGTGATGGATCATCAAATCGCTGTGCTCGGCCATCGCACGGCCCGGCAGAAACGGTGCGAGCATGAAGTTCTCGGGTAGAGGCCTCACCTCCCCAGGCAGGGGCTGATGGCCCGTCGTCAGGACGACATGCATCCGGCTATCGGCCAATGCCTCGATCGCCGAGTGAATGACGACGACCGAGTCCGCGAACGTCGGCAATACGCCGTAGCGCGGATTGCCGGGATAGAGCCAGACGAGGGGACGGTCGCGACGCAGTGCCCCCACCCACTCCGGCAGGGCGTCGTTGCCGCTCCGCCATACGATTGGGCCGACATGGATCGCGTTGGCCGTAGGTGGCAGCGGGTCCGTCTCCGGTGTGCCGACCACGAGGACCAAGTCGCCGGCGAAGATATCGACGATTCGCGGCACCGGCGCGCACCCCAATCCGGTGGCCACGCGGCTGAAAACCGCAGCAGGGTTCGGCAGATCAGCGGGACGGCCCTCCTCCCACCAGATGAACCCGCGGCTGGCCGGGTGCTCATCGCCCTGCAATATGGTCACCAGGGGCTTGGCGCAGACCCGGGCCGCGAGGCAAGCGAACGGATTGATAGAATCCACAACGACATCTGGATCGTAGTCGCGGACTACGTCAACGTGAATGGTTGTCATCATGCGGGTGAAGGACTCGTCCAAGAAGCCGATGTTGGCGAATAAGCAATCCGGGTCCCAGACACGTGACCTGGCTCTAATCGTCGGCCGCGGCAATTGTGGCACGGGTACGGCGGCGAGTCCCGATTCAGCGATCAGCCGAGCTGGCGCGCGTGATGGATTGCATATGGCGACACTGTGTCCGCGGCTGGCGAGCTCGCGCGCGATCGGGACCATGCGAGTCGGCAAGCCCAAATCGTTTGAAATCAGCATCGTGAACAAAAAGCGTGCCATCGACACTTCACCAAGTTAAGAGTTGACGGCCGCCCGGGAGCAATCGCGCATGCATAGTTGCTGGTCTCTCCAGAATAGTTCGCTTGTTCAAGACGAAGGGTTACAGCGTCACCAAATAACTCGCAGAATGATATTCTGCTAACCCGTTGTGAGGCTTTGGACGTGACGCGCTATCCGTTAGCTTCCCTCACATGTTGATGCTCTGATTCGTCCTGGCGCAGCATTAAGTACGCTGGAAAAATGGGTGCGATTCGGACTATTGTGCTAAGTAAGAAAGCCGCGGAAAGACGCTAGTGTAATTGACACATGTTCATTAGAGATCCAAGGAGGCGCGATCCATGATAGCCGGTTTTTTCAATACCGTCGGGTATGCGGGGCCGTGGGCCAGCAATGTCTGGCCGACGCCACCGGTATTATGCGATCGTGAAGCCGCCAGCAAGACGATGCATCGGGCGATGGATCAGGTGCTGCTGGCGGACGAGTTGGGATTCGATTGGATCAGCGTCTCCGAGCATCATTACTCCCCGCGAATTTTAACGCCCAGTCCGATGATCTTCGCCGCGGGTATTACGCAACGAATCAAACGGGCAAAAATAGCCATCCTCGGTCCCTTGCTGCCGCTATCCAACCCGGTTCGAGTCGCTGAGGAACTCGCGATGCTGGATGTGATGAGTGAAGGCCGGATTGTCGTGCTGTTTCTGCGCGGCACCCCGAACGAAGTCCTGGTTTATCGCGCCAATCCAGATGAATCGCGTGAAATAACGCAGGAGGGAATTGAGCTGATTCTGCGGGCCTGGACTGAGCCGCAGCCGTTCGGTTGGGAGGGACGCTATTTCAATTACCGGACGGTTTCAGTGTGGCCTCGCACCTTCCAGGAGCCACATCCGCGCGTCTTTTCGTCGGGCAACACGCCCGATTCCGTCCCCTTCGCGGCACGCAATCATTTGGGGCTTGCCCTTTCTTTTATGCCGTTGTTCGAGATCAAGCAGCGCGTCGATCTGTACCGCGAAGAAGCTGCCAAGGCCGGATGGGAACCTGCCGCCGCCGACGTAGTTTATCGGTTCTTCGGGCACGTGGCTGATACCGACGAAGAAGCCCGCAAGAATGTCGGCGACAATCAAGTGGACTTGCGCCGAGTGTTTGGGATGAACGAAGCCGTGCTCAAACGCCTGATGGGCGACAGACCGGAGCTGCATCTGATGGAGAAGCCCTTCCTCTTTGGGGGTCCTGATGCTGTGGTCGACCAAATTGGCGCTTTGCGCGAAGCGGGGGTGGGAAACCTGGATATGGCGTTTACCTGGCCAGGCATTTCATACGATCAACAGCTACGCTCAATGGAATGCTTCGCCAGGCGCGTGATACCGCAGATTCGCACGCTCTAAAACGTTGCATCCTGTCTGTCCCTCGCCCACTCCCTCGTAGGAGAGGTGAGGGTGTCTTTCTCTTAGGCAAGGGACTCATGGGGGCGTGACAATGTCGAATGGGCTCAACCGCAGAAAGCAACGGCTGGAAACCGATGGGCTTAGCATCGATTACTTCGAGGCCGGCGATGGCCGTCCGGTGATCGTGTTTCCCGCTAAAGATGCCGATTCTTCCAATTCGTTATTAACGAAACTTGCCGAGTCTCGCCGCGTCATCTGTTTAAACCCTTCCAGCAGCGATTTCGCGGCAGCGAATCAATTAGCGCAGAAACTGCCGCGTACCTTCGCCAGGATGGGCATCGGACAGTGTAGCGTGATCGGTATTTCAGCCGGTGCACCACCCGCGCTCGCACTGGCGATCGCGGCGCCCGAACTCATAGACCGGCTTATCCTGCTCTCGCCACTGCAGTTATTTGAGGGTGCCCAATTACAGGACCTGGCCGGTGTCAAGGCCGCCACGCTGGTCCTGGTCGGCACACGCGACGCCTCGGGCGCAATTGAAGCGGGGCGGCTCTACCGCGAAAAGATAGGTTCCTGCCATCTGTCGTTCGTTTATGGCGCAGGTCACGCCGTAGCGGACGACCGCCCGGGGGCTTGCTTGGAATCAGTAGTGCAATTTCTGGAACAGGGCGAGCAGTTCATAATCTTTCGTGAAAGTCAGGTAGTCCGTCCTTGAAGATCAGGAAGAGCTACGACTGAGTTCTTCCACTTCCTGCAGCGCACGCAGCAGAATCTCCCGCACGCGTTCCAGTCGTTGATGCGTTGCGAACTCGCCGGCGACCGCACGAAACGCCTCTTTCACCAGACGCTCGGCCGGGCCGCGGATTTCGGCGGCGTCAGGGTCGAAGGCGCCTCGCCAGTCCTGCCATCGCCGCGCACGCCGCCAAATTGCCCCCACAGCTTCGCCGTTGCGCTCCAATTCACGCTTGCCCGCATCCGTCAGCCGGTAAACCTTCTTGCCATCTTGTGTTTCTGCGGTCACCAAACCTTCATCCTCAAGTTGCTGAAGGGTAGGGTACACGGTTCCGGCGCTCGCTCGGTAAATTCCGCCTGACCGCTCCGCCAATTGCTTCATCAGTTCATAGCCGTGCATTGGCGCTTCGCCCAACATCGACAAAAGGGCTAGTCTGACCTCGCCAGGGCCAAAAAAGCGACCCTGACCGGAAAAGAGGCCGAACCCGTGCCAATAGGCGCGCCGCGCGAAACGTGAATGATCGCATAACATATAACCCTCCATCAAGGACCGTTATATCGGACGATACACCTAACGCTGTACTTAAGGCAACGCGCTGGTTTGCAAATCGGCACGGAGAGCGCGCTGGTTAACCAGCGGTAATCTTAATAGGAGATCCACCGATGCCCGACGATACCCTCTGCGGATGGGGAAACGAGGCCAAGGTCGCCTACTTCCTGGCGAACGCCAATATCATCGTTCCGCGCCGGGCGGAGCAGATAAATCTGCTTAGCCAACTACTGCCCCATCCCATTGATGCGGCGATTTCCGTACTCGATCTCGGGGCCGGGTTCGGTGCTATCAGCGAGCAAATCCTGGAGTGCTACCAGCGAGCCACGGTCACCTGCGTTGACGGTTCGGAGGCAATGGTCGCGCACGCGACAGAACGCCTCCGGAAGTATGGGAAGCGCGTGACAATCTTGAAGGCTGATCTGGCCGAGCGTTCCTGGTCCGGCATGCTTGAGCCTCGCACCCGCTCGTCTACGGGAGAGGTTAGGGATGAGGGTGCCAATTTTGATGCTGCCGTTTCCGCAATTGCAATCCATCATCTGTCCCACCAGCGTAAGCGCGAGCTTTATCGCGAGGTGTTTCAACTGCTGGCCGCGGGCGGGATTTTCCTGAACAACGACGTGGTGACGACGCCGCCTGCACTGAAGGCCCGGTTCGAAGTGCTCAACATTGCCGCAATCCAGGAACAGGAACGCGGGCAGCGAGGGGTTGCCCGCACCAGCGACCAGATCCAGGAGGAGATGCGCGAACAGTTGCGGCTGGCAGGTGGCCAGCATCATAGCCATATCGCACCCCTCAGCGACCAGCTTGCCTGGTTGACCGAGGCGGGTTTCAAGTCGGTCGACTGTTATTGGCGCTATCTCGACCTGGCAATCTTCGGCGGGGTGAAAGAGCGGGAGGGACGGAAAACCCAATAAGCATATACGGGGGGTATTGATCTTTTCTTACGGCTCCGTTAAGAAAAGTCGATTCTTCAGTCTGGGAGGCAGCTTTTAAGACGAGGAGGTGAGACTAAGAGGAAGAGATTTTAAATAGATCCGGTTTTGTTGATCCGGTTCGGATAACGAGCAAGGTTTTCCTCAGTGCCGCGGGGATCTCGGGGAAAGGCGCTGAAAGGTGGAGTTGTGACTGGCCGTGGGGACGGCTGGTTGTGGTGGGGCAGGCAGATTGTGCCTGTAATCGACGCTCGAAGGAGGGACTATGCGGATCGGAGACTGGCTGTCTTCTGACGTGTTTCGGGGAGCCGGAAGAGCTTCCAAAATAGTCGCGGCGGCGAGTTTAATTGCCGTAATGTCGACCGCGACCAGCCGAGCGGGTGATATTACTGCTCAGCCCGCCGACGGCCTCAACGTTACCAATTCTGTTTCCAACCTATTGCCGCAAGTGTCCGGCGGTGCTCCTGGGGCCGTCGGCGTACCGGCAGTCGGAGGCGCGGGCGCGGGGGCACCAGCCGCCGAACCTGCGGCAGCACCACCACCCGGACAGGAGTCTGGCTGGCTTAGTGGTTTGCACATTTCGGGTTACGGCAACCAGACTTTCGGGATGTGGCAAAACCCCACCGCACTAAAGGACTTCACTACGAGCCGAAACAACCTCGCTGTCGCGCGCTCCCTACTGCAGGTGGACGAGAACTACCGGCTCAACGAAAACAACACATTTTTCATGCGCGAATGGTTCGTATACGAGCCGCCCTACTCGTTTAACAGCGGCAATAATGCGGCCTACAGCGCGGCGAGCGTAAACCATGCCAGCTTCGGCCATTTCATGAACGGGTTCTACAATAATTACCAGGTGCGTGACGCCTGGTGGGAAAACAAGACCGGCCCGCTGACCACCTTCATCGGCAATCAGATAGTGGTGTGGGGGCAATCGCTGGCGTTTCGTGTTGGCGACGTTGTCAATCCTGCAGATACCTGCTGGGCGTTTGGCTTTGCCAACCTCGAGCAATCGCGCAATGCGCAATGGATGATACATCCGATCTTGAACCTGCTCGAGCTGGGTCCGCTGACCTCTAACTTTCTGGAGTTGGTGGTGCAGCCGGGGTTTGCGCCCGTGTGGTGGCCGGAACAAAACACCCCGTATGGAATTTACCGGAATGAGTCAAGCAAGGCAGGTCGTGCCATTCCTTGTCAGCCGGCTGCTAGTCACGGTCCGAGCGGCCGGTTCGATGTGCACTACGACAACTCGTTTAGGGCCGGCATCGGTCCTGGCATAACTGCGCCGTTTAATAACGTAATTGGCCCGATCACTGATTACAACGGCGGGGGAATCCTATCGCAGCCGACGAACAAGGAATTTTGGTATTGTTCAAATCTAGCTCCCCTTCTAGTCGGCTTTAATCCGAAAAAGGCAAATTTTGCCGACCCGGTACCGCCGGCATTGCGCAGGCCTTGCCCTATCTTGAACAAGGGTAACAATCCATATTCGCCTATCGGTGATGGGTCACTGTTCGACGTCGGCAACTTCCGCATCCCAGGTTTCCAGCCGCGCAACTGGAACGAGGGTGTACGCTTCCACACGCTCTTCGGGGCGACGGAGTGGACCTTGCTCTATTACAACGACGAAGTGAATGGTCTTGGCAATGGCACCGAGGAAACCTTAAAGTGGACACCTTTCACCAACCTCTGGACATATCAGTTTGCAGATGTGCAACAGGGCGCGGTTACGATGGACCGCCCAGTACCGATGCCTTCCTCACTCGCCGAGTATTTTCCCGCAGTGTTCCGCGGTGAAATGCGCTACGCAAACCATCAGTCGTTTGCAGACCAGGCCGTCTTCAATACGACTGCCCAGGGATGGTCGGACGTGTTGACTTACATGTTGGCGCTCGATGTGGATCAAGCCTACGCTCCATGGCTGACCGCGACAGGCAACCTGACGGCCAATTTTGAGCTGTTGCAGACGACCGTAATGGACAACAAGAAAACGTTCGCCTTCGGCAACGACATAGGCACTCATCAGCTCAAAAATGATGTCAACCTGCTATTCAATCTCGGCACCTCATGGTGGTGGTCGGATTTTGCTCCGACCTGGACGATGATTTGGAATCCAAAGGGCGATACCTTCGCGCTGTTTCCGTCGCTCGTCCTGAATCCACCGTGGACCAAAAAGTACTTTCTAAAGTTACAGGCAATCGAGATCATGGGTGCTGACAGGGAATGGGGTACCGGCCTGTTTAAGGGCCAGAGTTATCTGATCGCGCAGTTCCAGTACAACTTTAACCTGCTGTAAGTTTGACGCGGCAGCCCCGCGAGGAGTGTAGTTGCTCGAAAAAAAGGCGGGCCGGTTGGCCCGCCTTTTCTGTAGCAGTGTGGAAATAGTGAACGACCGACTTTCGCTCTACCGCAGCTCGCGGAAGAACGCGCGAATATCCTCCACCAGGCGCTCGGGTTCTTCCATCGGCGCGAAATGGCCGCCGGTTGGCATTACGGTCCAACGCTTCAGATTGTAGTAACGCTCGGCCCATCGCCGCGGCATCAGCATCACTTCCTTCAGGAAAACTGAGACGCCGGTCGGCGCTTCGACTACCGGATGGCGCTGGTGTGACGGCTTCCACAGATTATGCGCGGCTTCGTAATAATAACGCGCCGATGTACCGTAACTCTGAGTTACCCAGTAAAGCGTCATCGTGGTGCACAAGTTATCCTTGGTGAAGCGGCGTTCGACGTCGCCTCCACAGTCGCTCCAGGTACGGCGCTTTTCGACGATCCACGAACACAGGCCGGCGGGGGAATCGTTGAGCGCAAACGCGACCGTCTGCGGCTTGGTGCATTGCAACTGCATATAGCCGGATTCGTTGGAGATAAAATTGCGGTTGTGTTCGAGCCAGCTCTGTTCCTCGGGGCCGAAATCTTCCGGCTTGGGACCCTCGCTGCCGCCGAAGAACGAGAGTGATGCCAGCAGATTGACATGAATTCCGATCATGCGTTCAGCATACTTATGTCCCAGTTGCGCGGTCACCAGCGCGCCCCAATCCCCACCCTGCGCCGCGAATTTGTCGTAGCCGAGCACGTCGCGCATGAGCGTGACCCATAGGTCTGCCGTGCGCCAGTAGTTGATGCCAGTTGTCGTCAGCGGGGTAGAAAAGCCATAGCCGGGAAGCGACGGCACTACCACATCGAAGGCGTCGGCCGCGTCACCGCCATGAGCCGCCGGGTCCGCGAGCGGACGGATGACCTTATTGAAATCCCAGAAGGTCCACGGCCATCCGTGCGTGAGGATTAGTGGAATCGGACGAGGGCCTTTGCCCGGCTCGTGGATGAAGTGGATGGGAACACCTTCGATCTCTGTTTTGTAATGCCGGAATGAGTTGATCTCGTGTTCAACTCGACGCCAGTCAAACTGCTCGCGCCAATATCCAATCAATTGTTTGAGATAGGCGAGATTGGTGCCGTACCGCCAATCATCGTTGGCGAACTCAGGAGCGAAGCGAGTACGCGCGAGCCGCTCACGAAGATCATCCAGGACCGCTTGCGGGACGTCAATTTTGAAGGATTCCTTACGCATCGAGATCACCTGATTACGAGAAGTCAGCAGAGAGAAGCCGGCATGCATAGAGACGCTGCTGCCGGCTCTCTTCTCATCAGGAGCCGGCGAGAGTCGCTCGTCTTAGCGGCCGGCGGCTGCTAAGGCGATCTCCTGGTCGGCGATCCGTCTGTGCGGGTTGAAATGAGGCAGCACGTGCCTCGCGATGAGCTTGAGCGAATTCATGATGTTCTGATGTGGAATACGGCCTGCCTGCTTGAACATGATTACCTGGTCGAGCCCGGCGCTCGCGAAATTCTCCAGCTTACGGCACACCTCATCGGGATTGCCGACCACGACCATATGATGCTGCTTCAGTTGAGCATCAGGCACATCCTTCGGATCGAGATCCAGCGACATCAGGTTGCGCAGGTACTCGTACGAATAGAGTTTGTTCTTGGTCATCAGGGGCTCGAACAATTTTGCCACGTTGTGCATGAACCAGCGCGCACCTTCGAGCCCAATCGCCTCATCGTCTTTGTTTTCGGCGACGTGACAGATAATCAATCCGGCGTAGGCCTCGTTCGGTATCTTGGGAATCTGATCGCTGCGCTGCGCGAAGACGCGGTGATAGCTCTCCATCTGCTTCTGGACTTGTTCGAAATTCAAGCTGAAGCTGAGCGCACCGAGCCCCCTGTCCGCAGCCAGCTCGTAGCTGTCCGGCGCAACGCACGCCATCCACATCGGCGGGTGCGGCTTCTGGATAGGTTTCGGTACGACCCGCCGCGGCGGCACCTTCAACAGCTTGCCGTTATATTCCAGGATGTCGTCGGTCCACGCCTTGACGATTATCTCGAGCGATTCGCGTACTTCCTCACGTGTGCGGTCGTAATCGATGCCAAAGCCGTCGAGCTCCTGGGCGGTGGTTGAGCGGCCCGTGCCGATATCGACCCGTCCGTTGCTCATGATATCGAGCACCGCCGCCTGCTCAGCGACTTTAATCGGATGATTGAAGTTGAACGGCAGCAGGCGAACACCATGAGCGATCCGGATGTTGCGCGTACGTTGAGTTACGGCCCCGTAAAAGACTTCAGGCGCGGGACTGTGCGAGTATTCTTCGAGAAAATGATGCTCGACCTCCCAGACGTAATCGATGCCGATACGATCGGCAAGTTCGATCTGCGCCAACGCCTGCCAATACGTATTGTATTCACTCAGTGCATGCCAAGGGCGCGGGGTCTCCATTTCGTAAAGCAAGCCGAATTTCATAGGTCCCTCCAAATTCGAATTGGCCGAGTGCGGACAGTGCTACCCAAATATGTTATACGTCATCGATCCTTTCCAAAGCGAGCGTTTGCTCTGTAGAAGCTGGAAGCTGCCGTATGGCCTAGGTATATGCAATCGTCTGATCATCGGCGGAGCGTTCAGGATGAAAAGCCGCATCTGTGAAATGCTGGGCGTTGACTTCCCTTTGGTTGCATTCAGTCATTGCCGAGACGTTGTAGCGGCAGTCAGCCGCGCGGGCGGCTTCGGCGTGCTGGGCGCCACCGCGTTTTCGCCGGACCAATTGGATCTCGAACTAAAGTGGATCGATCAGCATATCGACGGCAAGCCGTACGGTGTTGACGTCCTGATTCCCGAAAATCTCTCGATCAAGCATGAGAGAGGCGTCACTTCGGATTCACTTGCCGAGCGTATCCCTCAACAGCATCGGGAGTTCGTGCGAGAACTTCTCATTAGGCACGGAGTTGAGGCTACCCACGCGCCACAAGAGGGGATCTATCCTCCGGGTGCAGGCCTTTCGCTTCAGGAAGAAGGAGCCTTGAAGCTCCTGGAGGTTTCCTTTCAGCATCCGATTAAATTGATCGCCAACGCGCTGGGAGTGCCGCCGCAGTCAATGCTCGCCTTGGGCCATCGCTATGGTGTGCCGGTCGCGGCGCTGGTCGGCGCAAAGGAGCACGCGGTCCGCCAGGCGCAGGCTGGTGTCGACATAATTATCGCAGAGGGTTGGGAAGCGGGCGGCCATTGCGGTGAAGTGTCCACCCTCGTACTGGTCCCGGAGGTTGTGCGCGCGATTAAAGCGATACGTGATATTCCGGTGCTCGCCGCCGGCGGCATTATGACCGGCCGGCAGATGGCGGCGTGCATCGCGCTCGGCGCGGCAGGGGTATGGACTGGCTCGGTCTGGCTAGCCACCACTGAATCGGAGGTATCGGAGATTTTCCGGGAGAAAATGATCGCGGCACGGTCGCGCGACACCGTCCGCTCGAAGTGCCGCACCGGCAAATATTCGCGGCAGCTCCGCTCAGCCTGGACTGACGCGTGGGAGTCGCCGGATTGCCCGCAACCGCTCCCGATGCCATTCCAGTCGCTCATCAGTGAACCGGCGCTGCGGGCCGCTCAACGGGCGGCGCAAAATGGCAACAGCAAAGCTCGCGAACTGGTTACCTATTTCGTCGGTCAGGGCGTTGGTTTGGTCGAGAGCGTTAAGTCCAGCCGGGTAGTGGTGCAGGAGTTCATGCAGGAATTCGCCGAAGCGTTGGATGAAACGCAGCGTTTGATCGAGAACTAAGCTAAGTTGTCCAAAATTGTTGGGCATTTTCGAAACGAGCAAACGAGTCAGTCTGAGTGCGGATTGCGCGCGAACAGTTCCATACTGTTGGCCCATTTCAGTAGGTTGTGGCGGCTGCGCTGCCAATTTTTGATTAGCTGGCCGACCAGCCCTCCCGGCCGCAATCGTTTGCCCTTGCGAAACGGCGCAAGCGCCGCCGCCAGGACACGGGGGAGTGGCATCTCATCGCCTTCGAGCACGCCCGTGACCTGAATCCTTTCGAAGCCTGCGTTTTTCACGCTATCGCGCAGGGTAGTCGCCGTGAAGTACGAGACATGTGCAGGCGGCGAGAACCAGTGATAGTTGTGAGGATTGCGCAATGCCTCGGGCGCTGCGAAGTTAGGTGTGCTAAGCACCAGTATCGCGTCTGGGGTCATCGCCGCCCGTACCTTGCGCATAAAGCCTAACGGATCGGCCAGATGCTCGATCACCTCGAACATAGCCACGCAATCGAAGTGCAGCGCGCTGGCGGCAGCCTCGTCCAACGAGGCGAAAACCGGACAACCAACCAGTTCCACGGCGCGCTTGCGCATCATCGGCGACAGTTCCACGCCGAAGGGCTGCCAGCCGCGCAAGCGCGCCTCGCGCAGGAAGTACCCTGCCGCGCAGCCGATTTCAAGCATCGTATGCGGCGACGTCAGGTGCTCAAGCCGGGCGAGGCGCGCGAGCGAAAGGCGGCGCGCATCGCGCCATGCTTGCTCGTAATCCGGATAGCCGTAAGCGCAACCACCGTTCCAATAGGCGTCATCCGCGTAAACCGCGCCCAAATCACACTCTGGCGGCACGATCGCGAACATAAAGCTACACGCGCTGCAGCGGACGATAGCAAAGCCATTGTGCGCCATCATCGGTTCCGCTGAGGCTCCACACAGTTTGCATGCGGGCGTACCAGGCAGCTTGGTCGCAATCTCCAACGGAGGTTTCACGGCATCACTCCGGGCGTGCGGCCGGTGCCTCGAAGGCAGGATCTATACACAGCCATATACCTGGCGGTGCATTTTTCCCACGTGTAGTTGTTGGCCACGAGCTGCTGGCCGCGTTTGCCCATCGTCGTCCGCCTCGCCTCGTCAGCGAGCAGCATACGCAAGGCGGCGGCGGTGCCGTCAACATCACCGGCAGCGAGCAGAAAGCCATTGTCGCCGTCGCGGATCACTTCGCGCGCGCCGCCTGTATCAGTCCCGATTACTGGCGTACCAGCTGCTAAAGCCTCCAGATAGACCAGCGGCAGACATTCGCCCGGACGGCTGGGCAGGACGAATGCAACGGCGCCGCGATGGAGCGCTCGCAAGTCATCGCGGGACTTGACCCCGAGCAGCTCGACGCGGTCTGCCAAACCAGCGTCATTGACCAGATGTGAAACACGTTCGAAGTCGGGTCCGCCGCCTGCAATCAGCAAATCAATTGAAGGAAAATCGCGCGCGATCATTCGGAATGCCGCAAAGAGCACATCCAGCGCTTTATGTTCGAGATGGAGACGGCAGGCGCATAGCAGATATGAACGCGTGCGCTGATAGGGTGCCGCGCTGGCTGCGGCGAAGCCATCGACGCCGCCGATAATCACATGTGCGCGCTGCGACGCTGGGAGCTTCGCGGCGAAAAAATCGCGCGTCGCGGCTGAGCCTGTGATTATTTCTGATGCGTATTCGAGCGCCCCCAAACCGCGCTCGCCCAGGCGGCCGCGGCCTCGCTCGTCGGTCACGTGGAGACTTTGGACCAGTGGGATAGCGCGGTTGCGGCAAGCACTCATCACAGTAGGATAACGGTCCCATGCACATAAGTGGCTGTTAACCACGTCGGGACGCCAGGAGCGCAGAATGTGAGCCAGGCCGCCGAAGCGCGCATACCAGGGAATCCGCACTAACGCTTCAAGATGGCGCAGTCCAAGCGGCTTGCGATTCCAGATTTCCTCGTAAATGCACTCGATGCCGGCGCGCGGATGCCGTTGATAGCCGCAACCGGCGGCATGAAAGTCGCGGGTCGACACAATCCCGGCAGTGTGGCCCGCTCGATTCAGCTCGCTGGCGAGGCCGTCGACGATTTCCGCAATGCCGCCAAGCGCATTGTAACCCTCGACCAACATCAGCACGCGCATCGGTCTCATCCGTGAAACAGTCTCAGGCTATCAATATCTGCCGCCTCGGGCACGCTATACCTTTATCGGCGCATGGCAGGGTTTTGAATCAGACAAGAAGAGCGTTGTCCCGGCCATTACTTAGGGCCAGAATGTTGACACGCAGGCGGTATCGCTTTCATTTGAACTTGGATGTCTGGGGGACGGGTGCTTGAAACCTCCTAAACGGTACGATTGAATGCCGCAAAGGCAGTTAACGGATGGCGACACAAGCGAAAGGCGGCCACGCGCACACCGACGGTGTACCAGCCGTTCTGGTGATAAATGGCCCCAACCTGAATTTGCTCGGCACACGCGAGCCGGAAATCTATGGTCATACTTCCCTCGAGGATATCAACCGCGAGTTGATCGCACTCGGCACCGAACTCGGAATTCGTGTCGAGAGCTTTCAATCCAATAGCGAAGGGGCTCTGGTCGACCGGATCCAACAGGCGCGCGGCAACATCGACCTGATTATTATTAATCCGGCTGCATATACACATACCAGTATCGCTATCCGCGATGCACTCACCGCGATCGAAGCTCCGGTAATAGAGGTCCACCTGTCCAACGTGTACAAGCGCGAATCCTTCCGCCATCACTCGACGATTGCCGATGTGGTCCAGGCCCGCCTGATGGGTTTTGGTGCCGAAGGATATCTCTTAGCCCTTCGTGCTGCCGCTCGAATGCTCAAGTTACAGCAAGAAAAGCGGGAAGAAAGGTGAGAAGCGAGACAAGCAGGGATCCATGGGTTGAGTTTCTTTCGCGCCGAGCTTCTCCCCCGTTGGTTTCCTGCTGATGGAACTTCGCGAAATCAAAGCGTTGCTTGCGCTCATGCAGGAATATGGTCTGACCGAACTTGAGCTTGAGGACAAGAAAAGAGGCAGGCTCAGGCTGGTCCGGGCACCCGCGACCATTCCCGATTTGGTGTCAACGGTCACCCTGCCGCCGGGCGGGAAATCCACTCGTAAAGTCCCGGCGCGAGTAATGAAGGGCGGCGATGCCGGCACTCCTCCGTCACTCAGGGAGAATCAACGACTGGTGACGAGCCCGATGGTCGGCACCTTTTATCGCGCTTCGTCGCCAGACGCTCCGCCGTACGTCGAGGAAGGCAATTCCGTGCGCAAGGGCCAGACTCTCTGTATCATCGAAGCAATGAAGATGATGAACGAGATCGAAGCCGAGGTGACGGGGCGCATCGTGACAATTTTTTGTGAAAATGCGCAGGCGGTTGAGTATGGCCAACCTCTGATGGTGCTCGAAGTCGGATAGGCTTGTGTTATCCCGAGCAGATGACTGCGGCGTAAGGCTAACCGGAGGCGTGGAGGGCTCGGCGCGAAGCGATTCAGTGTCAGTGACGTGATACCTGAGGCAGAGCGTCATCGGGGCGGAGGAGTTTTCAATCGATGTTCAAAAAAATGCTGGTGGCGAATCGTGGAACTATCGCCATTAGAATTATCCGCGCGTGTCACGAGCTTGGGCTCAAAACCATTGCGGTCTATTCGACTGCCGACAAGGATTCACTCCATGTGCGCATGGCCGACGAGGCGGTGTGCATAGGTCCCGCCGCCGCCGAGCAAAGTTATCTGAACATTCCCGCGATCGTCAGTACGGCCCTAACTTATGGTGCCGATGCAGTCCATCCGGGCTACGGGTTCCTCTCGGAGAATGGTGACTTTGCAGAGGCATGCAATCGATCGGGCGTGGCTTTTGTCGGTCCGCGTGCGCGCCATATTCGCTTGATGGGAGATAAGCCGCGCGCTCGGCGAATCATGAAACGCGCCGGTGTGCCGATCCTGCCGGGCAGCGAAGGCACCGGAGTTACCGAACTGCGGGAGGCGCAAGCGGACGCCAAGCGGCTCGGTTACCCGGTGTTGATCAAGGCCGCTGCGGGTGGCGGCGGTAAAGGTATGCGAATCGCTCGCGACGCGGTTGAACTCGCGCGGCTTTTTCCCCTTGCTCGATCTGAAAGCGAGGCGGCTTTTGGCTCGCGGACCATGTATCTGGAGAAATACCTGCAGCACGCGCGTCACGTCGAGTTCCAGATAGTGGCCGACAATCAACGCAAATTGGCCCATTTGGGTGAGCGCGATTGCTCGATTCAGCGGCGCCACCAGAAGGTGCTTGAAGAAGCCCCCTGCCCGGTAATGACCAAACGTTTGCGTGACAAGATGGGCAAGGCCGCGGTACGCGCTGCCCAGGTGGTGGGCTATTCCAATCTCGGTACCGTTGAATTCCTGCTGGCGCCCGACGGCCAGTTCTATTTCATTGAAATGAACACACGGATTCAGGTCGAGCATGGAGTGACTGAGATGGTAACCTCAATCGATCTGGTGAAGGAGAGCATCCGGCTAGCCTCGGGCGAAGCTCTGGGGTCGAAGCACCGGCAGGTTGAGATCGATGGCGCCGCGATTGAATGCCGGGTGTATGCGGAGGATCCGCATACCCACCTGCCATCGCCCGGAATCGTGACCAATCATCATCCGCCAGGCGGTCTCGGAGTGCGCGTCGAAACTGCGTTGTACGATGGTTATCGCGTGCCGGTGCACTATGACCCGTTGATAGCAAAGGTTATCGCTCACGCCGAGGACCGCGGCATGGCTATCAGGCGCGCTCAGGCCGCCTTGCACGAATACGTGGTTGACGGGATCAAAACTAATATCCCGCTTCATCTGCAGATTCTCGCTGATCCTGATTTTGCTGCGGGTCAGTTTGGCACTGATTTTCTCGAACGCTTCGAGCCCCGTCTTGAGATAGTACCCGATCGCCGCGTGAAAGCGTCCTAAGAGAGCAGTGACCAAACAGTGCGGTTTCAGCGGCGCCGCCAGGACTGATGTAAATAATTAAATGTTACGCTTTAATTTAGAGGCTACTCTGGTTCTGCTGCTCGCCTCGGCAGCTTGTTATGCGCAATCTTCCGGACCTTCAACTCCGCTCGTAAACGGCGGGTTTTCCTCCGAAGTGAACGAGGCTGGCGGCCAGCTAAACCCAATGGGCGCTGCTAATGGGCATCCTCAGATCCAGGCGCTCGGCGCGGTTTACGATTTCGGAAACGTCTACAACGGCACTACCGTAAAGCATATCTTCCGGTTGAAGAATGCCGGGACTGCGCCGCTGGCTATCAATGCAGTGCGAACTTCATGTGGATGCACCGCGGCGCAACCAACCAAAAGTCAGCTCCTGCCTGGTGAGGAATCATCGATTGCAGTGAGTTTTGACACACGCTCCGATCACGGTCCCGCGACACGCACGATTACCGTGTTCACCAACGACCCAAACCATCAGCAGTTGCAACTGACGATGCGCGGGGATGTGAAAGTTCAGGTCGAAGCGAGTCCCTCACTGGTGATGTTCGAACGAATCAAGCGGGGTACGGAGCCATCGCTTCAGGTTACGCTGACTGACGAAATGCCGGACCGCACCTTCAAGGTGGGTCCGATTACGAACGCGAACCCGGACATAAAAGTTACGTCGCAGCCTATTCGCGGCGCCAAACCGCGCGCACTGCTTACGATCACATTACTCAAAACCGCACCTGCTGGCCCGATTTCGGACCTGGTCAAAGTGAATACCAGCCGGGTGCCGGTGGAAATTCCAGTGTCGGGAACTGTTCTCGGGGACATCAACGTCAACCCGCCGCAGGTAAGTTTCGGCATCGTGCCCCATCACGCGAGTGCTCTTCGATTCGTGCGTCTGACCAATTCCGGCGACCATCCGGTGAAGGTCACGAGCATTGCAAGCAACAACGAGAGTGTGACAGCAGGCGTCGAGCCGGTGAAAGCGGGCAAGGAATATAAGATAACCGTGCAGCTGCGGCCCAATACGCCTGACGGCGTGTTGCGCGGGATGCTGGCGATCAAGACCGACGACCCGCGTCAGCAAGATCTGAAGGTTCCGGTTTACGGTATCGTCGGTTCGTTCAAAGGCTGACGGTCTTCTACTAGGCCCTGTTTACAAAGTTGCATAGCGTAGGCATCTGCGGATAGCAGCAATATGAAGCGCGTCACCACCGCAAGTATGCTGCCTTCGCAGTCGGCCGCCATATCTTGAACATCGCCTACCATCTGCTGGCTGAACGCACCACCTACCAGGAACTGGGTCCAGCCTATTTCGAACAGCGCCGCGCCGAACAGCTCAAGCGTCGCTGCCTCGACCAAATCCGAACGCTCGGCTTCCAAGCCACCCTAACCCCACTCCCCAACGCTGCATGGGGCGCTATTCTCAGCATGAGGTCATTTTCACAACAGAGGCATCCTCATAGTCCGCAACGCCCATTCCAGGTGGCAGGCGCCTGCATGCGGCTTGGACGTCCCGCAGCATTGCGAGCACGTCGTGGCCGAGTGACGCCAACCCTGCAGATGACGGGGCGCCCCACATTGCCGGTGGCTCCCGTGACGAGGATCATTGTGCCGCTCCACGTTCCTGCTTGACTTACGCATATCTCGTCGGTTATATGTCAATCAATAACCAGCAGGTTATCGATCCCAAATGCCGAACGCTCACGATGTGCTCTTCAGAACGCTCGCCGATCCGACTCGGCGGGCTATCTTCGAGCGATTGTGCCGCGAAGGAGAGCAGACGGTCGGGGCCCTGACGGCTCGGGCCGGAGTCTCGCAACCGGCCGTCTCAAAGCATCTCGGGGTCCTGAAGCAGGCCGGGCTGGTGCGCGACCGCCACGAAGGTCGCCAGACGCACTATAGCGCGCAGCTCGGCGCCTTGGCCCCGCTGATCGACTGGACAAGCCAAATGGCCGGCTTCTGGCAAAGCCGGTTCGACCAACTCGAGGTTCTACTCAAAAGGATGGACCAATGACCAATACTGCGACCGAAACGCTCTCCGTCGTTGTCGAACGGGAGATACCTTTTCCGCCGGAAAGGATCTGGCGCGCGCTCACCCAACCACACCTGATCGAGGAGTGGCTGATGAAGAACGATTTCAAGCCTGTCGTGGACCACCGTTTCAATCTTCGCGCAGACTGGGGCGCTGTTGACTGTCAGGTCCTAGCAGTCGAGCCCAACAAAACGCTGTCTTACACGTGGGCGGCCTATGGTCTCGAGAGTGTCGTCACCTGGACTCTCACCCCTACGAGCACGGGGACCCACCTGCGCATGGAGCAATCCGGCTTCCGGCCGGATCAGCAGCAGGCCTACCAGGGCGCCAAGGGCGGGTGGCAGCAGTTCTTTGCGGCCCTGGAGCAGGTATTGGCGCGGATAGATTGAAGTCTGCCGGCACAATTCAAAGTTAGGCCCTGTTTACAGAGTTGCATAGCGTAGGCATCTGCGGATAGCGGCAATATGAAGCGCGTCGAGGAAGGAGCGGCCGAGCTTGTCATATCGCGTGGCGATAGCGCGGTTGATCTTCAGGTGACCGATCATGCGCTCGATGCGGCTGTGCTCGCGATACATGCGCCTGTTCAAGCGGATTTTGGCCTTGCGATTGGATTTGGGCGGAATGCAGGAACGGATGCCGGCCTCATGCGGGCTGGCGCGGATGGCGTCGGAATCGTAGCCCTTGTCGGCGAGAAGATAGGCGGGCCGCTCCTCGGCCAGGGCGATTACCTCCTCGAATGCCGTGCAGCCCGCTGCTTCGCCGGACGTGAGGTGGAAGACGAGCGGGATGCCTCGGGCATCACTGAGACAATGAACTTTAGAGGTGAACCCAACCCGCGAACGGCCAAAAGCTTGTTCGCAAGTCCCCCTTTGCGCCGGCAGCCGAGACATGACCGCGAACCGTCGTCGAATCCAGGCTGTGGCGGGAGTTGTCGGCCATCGCCTGCGCAAGGGTCGTGGCGGCCGCTTCCCAGATGCCTCGCTCGATCGTGGAAGCGCTGATAGACCGTCATCCCCTTACCGCACTTCTCCGGCAGATCGCGCCACGGCACCCCAGTGCGGATGCGCACAAGATGCCATTGACGATCTGCCGATTGTCGAACACGGGCCGGCTCTTGCGTCCTCGCTCCGGCGGCAGAAGGGGTTCGAGCAAACGCCACTCCGCTTCGCTCAGGTCGCAGCGACTCAATCGTGCCTCCCTCCAGGAGGCATTCTTGAATCAAAGCCTGAGTCACGCGTCAAGCACTTTGTAAACAGCGCATAGCCATCTGATAGGGAATCCTGCTGTCAGCCGTCATGCGCTCCAGGTCGGCGACGGGCAATGGGCGGCGAAGTAATCGCTGACCTGGCGCTGAGCCTAGGGAACGAGAAACTCGGCTTCGACATCGTGGCCGTACAGCCAGACGTTCTGCGGTAAGGGGGCGGTCGTCGCAGAAGCGAGACTCATGTCGCGAAGCTGCTGCCGCTCGCCGTCCGCGAAATGGTAGATCTCGCCGTTGCGGCGAGATCCCTCCTGGCAACGGGTGGTGCGCGGCTTGCGCGTTTCCTCGTAACGGCGCAGCGACGGAACCAGCTCATGCCGGCTGGCTCGCTCAAGGCATCTCGCCAGCACGGCGGCGTCCTCGATCGCTTGCGCCGCGCCTTGTGCCATAGAGGGCAGCATTGCGTGTGCTGCATCCCCCAGCAAGGTGGCCCGGCCGACCGTCCATCGCATCAAGGGATCGCGGTCGTAAAGCGCCCATCGATTGGTCGTGTCGGTGGCGCCAATAATCGCGCTGACTTGCGGATGCCATCCATCAAACTCAAGCAGTGCATCGGGCACTTCGCCTCGCGCCGTCCATGATTCGATGCGCCATTCCCCAGGCACAACCGCAACCCAGTTCACGCAGCGGGCGCCCGCCCCAACAAAGTAATGACCAAAATGGTGACCCGGACCCCACCATGATGATGCGTTTACCTCAAGGCCCGGGGCTGATATTCACCGGCGACTTCGGCGCCGGAAAGGCGGCGCAACTAAATCGACTCCAGCTCCCTTCTCTGCAACATCTAAACGTTTCAATTTCGATATGCACGGTTGTACAACATACAGATCGTTTGCTAGGAAAGCGTCTGCTGCTCTCGGCTTCAACTGTTTTTTCGAAGGGCAACATGACGCGAGGACACTAGCACGAGGCAATGACGAGAAAAGAATGGCAGCGCGCGGCGCGTCGTCGATGGGCAGTGACGCCTGTCCTCCTATTTTTCACGCAGCGCCCTTTGGGGCGTCGATTGAGAAGCCCACCGGGTGATGGTAGTAGGGGAGTTCATACCGGCCCGGTCTGGAGGCTTGAACAATGGTTTCGCGAAAACAACGCATCCCATTTTGTGATCTCTCAAAGCTTGATGCCAAAGACCAGGAAATGGCTGAACGAGCCAAGGTCAACGGCCAGGTTCTGAATCTCTTCAAGGTCTTATTGAACCACCCTAGACTAGTCCGCAACTGGGGTCGTTTCGGCAATTACATTCTGCAAGGTTCGACGCTGTCTGCCCGCGAGCGGGAAATCGCAATCCTGCGTATCGGATGGCGGAACCAGGCTCAATACGAATGGGAACAGCACGTGTTAGTCGGCAAGCGTGCCGGCCTCAGCGATGCCGAGATCGAGCAGATCACCAAAGGACCAAAAGCCGGCTGGAAGCGGCATGAAGCGGCGCTGGTGCAGGCGGCCGACGATCTTTTTGAGAATTCGGTCATCTCTGATGAGACTTGGAAAATCCTGTCAGAAAACTATAACACGCAGCAGATGATGGATTTGGTATTCTCGATCGGCCAGTACAATCTGGTGTCGTGGGTGCTGAACAGCTTCGGTGTGCCGCTCGACGATTTTTTGCCCGGCGCGCAGAAAAAGTGAGCCAATGACGTTTGCGGCTGCCCAGTGCTACCAGGCCGACCACTACTTCGAACATTAACAGCACGGCTGCACGGCCGGGATCGATGCGGCTACCAGCGCAGGACGACTGGTGGCAGTTGTTTACAGCAGCTTGAGCACAGTTGGGCCGAAGATGATTCCGTACCAAGGCATCATTTCCCAAGGCTGCATATGCATTCAGCTCATGTCGGCAGCACTACGTTCAGACGGTCGCTGACGAAGTCTCGACTGGAAGTCCGGCAGCCTTCCATTCAGGATACCCGTCTTCCAGCCGCGAGGCCTTGAAGCCGCGCTTGCGAAGCTCGGCGACGGTCTCATATGAGAGCACGCAGTACTGCCCCCGGCAGTACGCGACGATCTCCTGGTCTCGCGGGAGTCCGCGCAACCGGCGCTTTAACGCGCTCAGCGGCAAATTGATGGCGCCCGGCAGGTGGCCGGCGGCGAATTCCTCCGGCGGACGCGTATCTAGCACGGTGACAAGCCCGGCGCGCATCCGCTACAACAGATCCTTGCGGGAGACGGGCTCAAAGCTATCGCGTTCCCGAAAATAGCTGTTTAGGACCCTCTCGACCGCGCCGACATTGCGTTCAGAGATCCGGCGTAACGCGCTCAGCAGCGCCAGCACCTCAGAGTCTGCGAGGCTGTAAAGTACGCGCTTGCCGTCTCTGCGTGCCTCGACAAGTCCTGAGCGGCGCAGTTGCTGCAGATGCTGCGAGGCGTTGGCTACCGTGAGACCGCTCAGCGCGGCCAATTCCTCCACGCTGCGCTGGGTCTGTGCGAGTAGCTCGAGCAGCTCCAGGCGAGGTGCCGAACCGAAGGTACGGGCGACCGCGGCGAACTATTCGAAAATTGCGCGCTTGGGATTGTGGCTTGACATGGTGAGCGACCGGCCCTATGGTCATTCAAGAAGTTAATTGAATCTTAGAAGCATGTCAACGATGCTGCCTAATGAAGGTGCCATTCGGCTCGGCGCGTTTATAGCCATCTTCGCCGCGATGGCGCTGTGGGAAGCGTGGGCGCCAAGGGCGCATACGCGATTACGTGGAGAAGCGCGGCATGAAACTAAGGAGTGTCCTCTTTCGTCTGGTTCTGCTCACAGTACTGGCGGGAGCGATCGGATGGCTTGCTCTGCATCGCGAATTGCTTGAGGCCGCAGCGCTGCAGCGGCAACTGGGGCGCTTTGGTCCTTGGGCCCCGATTCTCTTCGTCCTGCTCTATGCGTGTGCGACGGTGCTATTCGTGCCCGGATCGGTTCTCACCGTGGGCGGCGGCGCTGTGTTCGGCCCGCTGTGGGGAACGCTGTGGAATCTGACCGGCGCCACCCTGGGAGCCACGCTCGCTTTCCTGATCGCCCGATACGTAGGTTCGGATTGGGTAGCCGGGCGCGCCGGCGAACGGCTGGCGCGCCTGATTCGCGGGGTTGAGGACGAAGGATGGCGGTTTGTCGCGTTCGTCCGACTGGTGCCGCTGTTTCCGTTCAATCTGGTGAATTACGCCTTCGGACTGACGGGTATCGGTCTGGGCGAATACTCGCTGGCTTCTTTTCTGTGTATGGCGCCGGGCGCCTTCGCGTATACCTACTTGGGCTACGCGGGTCGCGAGGCGGCTGCGGGACAAAGCGGGGCGATCCACAAGGCTCTGCTCGCGCTGGCCCTGCTGGCAGCCGCCGCGTTTCTCCCGCGACTGATCCGGCGGCTCAAGGGCCCACGTTTCGTCGGCGCCGCAGAACTCCAGCAGCGCTTGGAGCACGGCGACGAATTAGCCCTGATAGACGTGCGCAGCGCCGAAGAGTTTCGAGGACCCCTCGGACACATCGCGGGCGCGCGCAACATCCCGATCGGGGAGCTGCCCGGAAGGTTCAGCGAGCTGAAGCAGATCAAGTCTCCGTTAATAACAATTTGACGAACCGAGCAGCGCTCGGCGAGCGCTGCTGCGCTGCTTTCAGAAGCGGGACTCGAGCAGGTTTTGGTTCTCCGCGGCGGCATGGAGAATTGGAAGAAGGCGGGCTGCCCGGTTGAGCGGGGTTGAAACAATCTGTCATGACCATCAGCGCGCGAAGTTGAGCGTTTATCTTTTGTGGCAAGACCATCTGAGTCCGACATTCGACGCTATGCGTAAGGAACTCGAAGCCCGCGGCCTGCATCCCGAGATTGGCGCCATGAGTACGCAGGCTGCAGTTGTAGCTGAAGAGGCGTTCGCCGCCTCGCGGGACGCATTCATTCGTATACGCCCGCGCGGATTTTTCTCGCGCAGCCCCGTTATCGATATGCCTGCGCCGAAGCAGCACGTGCCGCAATAACCGACGGGATAGAGGGTGGGGCCTCTCCTGTAAACAGGAGAGGCCCCACCTGCGCGGCGTCGGCGGCAATGACGAACTACGCCGTTGATGCGCCACCTGATCAACTTCAGATCACTTCCGCATCGCGCAACGCGCTTATTTCGTCCCATGTGTAGCCGGCTTCGAGCATGATCTCTTCGGTATGCTGGCCATGCTCGGCCACCGGTTTAGCTTCGTACGTTGTCTCGCCGTTAAGGGTGATCGGGCAGCCGGTCACGGTCATTTTGCCGACGATCGGATGATCGAGATTCATCAAATAGCCATTAAGGCGCGCCTGCTCGCTCGCAAGCACCTCCTGATGCGAGGCGACTTCGGTGACCAGGATGTCGGCGTCGTTCAACTCCTTCAGCCATTCGGCCGTGGACCTGCTGGGAAAAATTCCGTCGAGGGTAGCCTCGATTCGATTGCCGTGAAAATTGCGGGTCGCGTTGTCACCGCATTCGGGATCGTTTTGCACGTGTTCGATACCCATGATTTTGCAGAAGCGCGGCCACCGCTGATCGTCTACCCCGGCAATGCAGATGTAGCCGTCGCGGGTGCGAAAGGCGCCCCAAACGCCATGCAAAAAAGGATGGCCGCGGCCGGCACGCTCGGGCTCCTCGCCGGTCATAGAGGCATAGTTCAACTCGAACCCCTGGATGGCGATCATCGTGCCGTAAATCGACGCGTCGACCCGTTGCCCCTCTCCCGTGCGTTCGCGAGCGTAAAGCGCCGCAAGCACGCCGCCCGCCAACGTCAGTGCCGGCCTGGTCAGCGACCGCAGCCCCGGCCGCGAGCGGAGGATCACCCGGCATCCCGGTCTTCGACATCAGCCCGCTCGCCGCCTGCGCAAGCGTGTCGCGGCTGGGGCGCATCGTCCAGGGTCCCTTCGGTCCCCATGAACTCGCCTGCGCGTAAATGAGGCGCGGGTTGATCTGACGCAATTCCTCGAAGCCGAGGCCCAGCCGATCGAGCACACCCGGCCGGTAATTAGTCAGGAGCACGTCATGGGTCTTGACCAGGCGCCGGACGACCTCGATAGCGGCGGTTTTCTTCAGGTCGAGCGTGATACTGCGTTTACCGCGGTTCATCGCGATGTAGTAATGCGAGACCTTCGCGTTCTTGACGTTGGCACCGCCGATAAGTTCGGCAGTCAGCCAGCGGCTCAAATCGCCAGTCTCACGGTTTTCGATTTTGGTGATTTCGGCGCCAAGATCGCCAAGAAAAAGCGAAGCAAACGGTCCCTGTATCTCCTGCGCAATTTCAATAATCCTGATTCCCTCAAGCGGTTTGCTCATTCGTCGCACTCCTGACGGATCCGGTCCATCCGGCCGAAAACTTAAGATGCTTCCGGGATTCGGCGCCAAAATGGGCGTTCTCCATATATTACAGTCTATTGTTGAGTGCGTCCAAATTTGGTCTCGTTGATGGACTATAGGCTATTGACAAGACAGGTCGCCTGAGACGATTCGCTGATTTCAGGGCAGAATGACGGAATGCTGTTCATGTGCCGAGCAACGTCATGTCCAGAGTTTTGCCGGTTCTGATCAGGTCTTCGTCCAGCGTAGCGAGTGGAAGTTTGCGGCGCTGCGCGAGTTCCAGATACGCAGCGTCGTACAAAGTGAGCCGGTAGCGTTCAGCCAGCCGGGCCGTCGTCGTCCATGCCTGGTCGGTAGTTTCGGTATCCAAAGGTGACCGGCAAGGCCCGCAGAAAACCCGCAAGCCGATGCCGGCGTTTGGCGTCGAGACGCTTTCTGCGTTCGGCCATCAGGAGGCCGTTCAAGGGTTCCAGAGGTCACAGTAGAGGGGCGACGGCGCCGGTTTCAGCGACGCGGTCCAGAAGGTCCATGATTGGTTGGGTGTGCTCGTCCTCGAAGCACCAAGCGAGCGCAACCGAATTATCGATGACGAAGCTCACGGCCGGCCTTGATTAATGAGGTCTTTGATTTTGAGGCCGTGGAGAATAACTCCCTTGCTGGTTTCGCGCAGGCCGGCGGCGGCGCTTTTAGCCTTCTTCCGGTCGAATCCAGGCTCCGCCGGGACAAGCCGGGCGACGGCTTTCCCGTGGCGGGTTATCACGATTTCCGCCCCGTGCTCGACCTGGTCGAGGAGGGCGCTCAACTTGTTGTTTGCTTCAAACGATCCGATTTCACGCATGTATCTATCCATCTAGCTTTTAATCTAGCCTAAGTATGAAGAGCGGCAAAGCACCAGAAATAATGTGCGGCCCTTGCCAATGTTGAGAACGGGCTGAGCTTCAAACGCAACCGTGTGGGGAAAGGAAAAGGTCACAGGCAAACCTTACCTCCCTAATTCAGCGGACTTCTTTAAATGTTTATGGGGCCGGACATCTTTAATTGTTCGTGCGACTGGGCGCTGCCCCGAGCGAGATCCGCGGCCAGCCATACTGGCCGAATAGGAACTCGGGCCGGAGCCTGCCCCGTCGCGAGACTTCCGGATAAAAGAGTTCCACCGGGTCAGCGAAGGGACCTTGCGCGACAAGGCCCCTTCCCAACATCGAGGGCATCCGCACCCTTAAGCGCATCGAAGCGGAAAACCCTGACGCAACCGAAACAGAAAAAAGGCGCGCTCGCGCGATACGCGGGATGGTGGGCGCTGGTGAACGCCTTCCGGCCTATCTACCGCGGGAATGACAGCGGTCGCGAACGAGGTCCGGAAACTCCTGACCAATAATGAATACGAGGCCGTGCGCGGCGTCCTAATACGCACTTAACGTCGCCCCTCTTCATCGCGGCGATGTGGCAGGGGAGGCTGGTAGGGTGGCCGGAGATGCACGTGACGTCTCCACGTGGTAGGAATCCGCGGCGATTCCTCCACCGTGGATAGCCAAAGAACCCCAGAAGATCACAGAGAACCCGCGGCTATCCGCTCGGACATCGAGCACTGCCCTCAAGCGCGCGCATCTCAGACGCTACCGGCATTCAAATAATCGGAAGGTTCAGCCGAACCGGCACCGTTGACTGCCCTCAATCAATTATGCATACCGCGCTAGGTTCATCTGCTGCCGATACTCCGCTACCGAAATGATCCGCTGTGCGCGCGTGTCCCAGAGAATGTATTTCAAGGCTTGGGGAATCTGGGATAACTTCAAGCGGGTGACATCCGAAAAGAGATACTGATATTCGTTGTGGCACCTGACCAAACGATAGTTGGGAATTTTGGCGGATAGATGATGAATGTGATGATAGGCAATATTGGCGGTAAACCAGTTTAACCAGCGCGGCAAAATCAGAAAACTCGTTCCCTCAATCGCCCCGGTGTCGTAGTCCCAGTGCCTGCCATCGCTCGCATAGGAGTGCTTAAAATTGTGCTGAACGGTGAACAACGCAACGCCCGCGCCGCCGGCAAGCGATGTGCTGATTAAATAAATCGAAAAAAACAGCATCGTACCGACTGCCCAGCACATCAACACCCATACGCTAAGCAGCAGGACATTGTTCCAGAACATATGCCAGTACTCTTTGTCTGATTGCCAATAGCGGGTTTCAAAACTGGCAGCGTGCGCCTTCATCGATAGGTTGGGCTGCGCAACTTTCCTTTTAACAATATGGCTCACAAGGCCGATATTGCCTTTGAGCCAGGTAAAGCGCGGATTAAAAATCACATATATAAGGCCGGCAAAAGGTGTGAACGCGATGCTGCACTTAAGTCTATACATGCACTGCTGCGCGTCGGTCATCGCCGCATATTCATCTGCTGACAGCGTGGTGTACGGTCCGCGGTATTTTTCCCAATTGCCATTGTGGGCATGGTGATAGTTATGGTGCCGCGACCACACGTATTGCGGCATGCCGGAGACAACGCCCAGGAGAAAACCGAATACACGATTGAGCCGCTGGCTGCGAAACAAACTGCCGTGGCCACAATCGTGCATCAGCACAAACACGCGCAAAGAGAGCAAGCTGATTAGCAACACCGCTGCGACAGTGAGCCAGTACGAAACGCCGACACTCAACCCAGCGACCCACCAAAGGAGGGCAAGGGACGCCAACGCCATCAAAACCTGCGTCAATCCTTTAACATCATCGGACTGGGCATGCCGATGAATGATGGCCCGCCTCTGTTCCTTTATCTGGCGCATCGTCGACGCCATCGAGCACCTCTGTTTCGAGTTATTATCTGTGTCGACCTGCAGGGGAAAAGTCTAGCAGAATCTAGCACTATTGCACGCACCCACTTGGGCAGGGGTTAAATTCATCCAAGCTGGCAGAGTACGCCCAATACTGGACAAAGCTCTACGCGCAATAATTCCAAAGTGACGCCTCACCAGCAGCGGCCAACGGAACCGCCACGCTCGCGTGGCGGGGATGGGGACCGCTAAGCTCTGTTGCGATGGACCTGAGCATCTACCAATTCCCCGATATCTTTCGCCGTGTCCATATGGAGGCGCCGGGTGATATCGAGCGGGAGGTCCACTTTCTCGAAGAGGTCTGGCGCCGCCGTCTGAAGCGGCCGGTCCGGCGGGTGCTCGATATTGCCTGCGGCAATTCGCCTCATGGTCAAATCCTTGCGCGCGCGGGAATCGAAGTTGTCGGCATCGATCGGTCGCCGACGATGATCGCGGCCGGGCGCGCCGAAGCCACCGGACTGAAAGGCCTGCGCTTTTATCGAAGACGAATCGAACAGTTTCGGATTCCCGAAAAATCCTTCGATGCGGCATTTTTCATGTCCGAAACGTTCCCGGTAATCGCCCGCAATCGCGACATTATCACCCATCTCGAATCGGTTGCGGCACTGGTTAAAAGGGGAGGGCTCTACTGTATCGATATCGACTATCAGGGCGGGGTTGAACTGGTTAAGGTGCGCACACCCTGGCGTGAGCGTACGGTGCAGGTGGGCGATGCACAGGTCGAGGTACGCGAGTACCATCGCCCGATCGAATGGCACGAGGCGATGCATTCGATTTACGAACTCGAATGCACTATTCATTTCAATGATCGTTCGGTCACTACGCGCGATCTGATCCCGGTGCGCTATATCACGCCACCGCTGATGGACTTGATGGTGCGTGCTTCGGGAAAATTCGAAATGTTCGCTGCGTATGCCGACCTTTCGTTCACCACGCCAATCGCCCAATGCTGCGGACGATGGCTGGCCGTCCTCCGCCGGGTTTAGATAACCTTTACTGTTGGTAAGTAGAAGCGAAAGTTCACCAGGAGGGCTGTGATGTTGGTTGAGTCACGAGTTCTTGGCGATGGAGTGAGTATACTAAGGCTCAATCGTCCGCCGGCGAATGCAATCAACGCCGAGTTCCTGGGCGCGCTGGGTGAACAATGTAAAGCTGCGCGCGACGATGAAAACGTGCGGGCGGTGATTGTCGCCGGCAATGGGAGATTTTTCTCCGGCGGCCTCGATCTCAAGGAGGCCGCTAGCGGCGCGAATCGGATCGGCAATCTGGCTGGTTCGCAGGATGATGGCCTGTTTATGCTATGGACGCTGCCGAAGCCAACGGTCGCGATGGTCAATGGCCATGCCATCGCTGGCGGGGTGATTATCGCGCTCGCCTGCGATTTTCGCATCACACAGCCGGGCAACCACCGTTTCGGCCTTAACGAAGTTGCGATTGGGCTGGCGTTTCCGCGCGGCGCCTTCGAAATCGCGCGGCTCGCACTCAGCAATCAAGAGCTTCGATCGACAATGCTCGAAGCAGGATTATTCGATGTTGACCGCGCCCGGCAGATAGAAATCGTTGATGAGATCGTCGAACCCGCACGGCTGGAGTCCCGCTCTCTCGAAGTCGCAAAGCGTTTGGGCGCCAATGGGCGGCTTGCATATGCGCATACCAAGCACCGAATCCAGGCTGAGGCGGTCGCCCGCGTGCTGAACCAGGACATTGAACAAGTACATGAGGTTGCCCGCATTACACAATCCGAGGAGACCGGGGCATTAATTGCCGCACAAGTGAACAGGCTCACCCGTAGATAAGTGGAAGCGTTCAGCTTTGCCGCTGATTGCCATGCTTCTCGTGCTCCCTTCGTCAGAGAGCGCCGGCGAAATCCTGCTCGCCTTCCATACCGCCGCCCTGAGCTGTGCGAAACCCAAGGCGGCGGGGCCGATAGCGATGAACACGGCGGCCGCGCGCGTGGCGACCTCATGTGGATTTGACTGGTTGCCTAGATGATTGAGGATTTGAGAATAGGCGTCAGCAAAATCGCGGGCCGCCGCGTTATCGTGAAACACGATAAGCCATAGCAGTGTCAGCTCTTTGCCTTTCTGTAACGTAATTATTCGGTCACCGGCCCATCGCGGAAGCGTGCCGAAAGCAGGCGCATGCGGCGGGAGATTACGCTCCAGGATCAGCTTCAGCAGCAATTCCCCGTAGGTGTCATCATCGACCTTCTTCCATCCGATCAGCAAATCTTCGTATCCGGTTAATTCGATATGAATGGGCGGGGTAGGGTGGTCGAAGTACAGCTCCGGTTGCATGATTTGCTGGCTGGAACGGGGCGGATCACGATAAAGCTGGTCAACTGCGGTCCAGCCGCCGCGCCGCCACGCCTGCGCGACGAAGCGCGAGCCACCCGAATATTGGAACAGCATCGGCACCGTGATCGCTAGGGGGATTTCATGCCCCTGGACCATGGCATTTGAGGGTAGCGCATCCAGCTGGCTCACCAACCTTTTGACATTTGCCGACTCGAGGTGTCCCGCGACGTAGCCGAACCCGGCGAGCGTCGCATCGCCTTCCGCGACGCACTTGAGCGCCAGTGTTTGATCGTCGTTGTTTTTCACCCGATTCAGCATCTTTTCGATGCCAAAATGCTGGTCTTGCAGTGCGTGAGTAAGTTCGTGGGCAAGTACCATCGTGCCCATGCCCGGCCCCAATCTTTGAGCGTCCAGCGATGGATGGTGGTGCGGCCGTTGAATGATCACCATTTGCTTGGTGTCCGGGTTGTAGAAGCCAATGACTTCATTTTGCAAAAGCTCGAGCGTCTGGCGTTTAAGATCGATATTGGGCGGATACAGCCCGGTCATCGCTCCGCTTTCGCCGCCAATACGCAAATCCTCATCGCTGTGATCGCGTGCGATTTGGGCGATGATGGCCTGCTGAGCTTGATCCGGAGTGTTGACCACCATTGGAACTGGTCGGGTGAATTCAAGCTTGCGCATGCGGGCAATGCTCGCCTCGACTGACGCGGCTTGCTTCTGATCGACCTGGCGATCGTGGATCAAGGAATATGCGCAGCCGGCGAGAACGAATGCGACGACGAACGCGCAGGACCAACGAACCCATACGCACCGTGGTCTTTTTTGCACGCTATTCGAGTAGCCGCTCGTCACAATCCGCGGATTACTCCGAAGTATACGATTGCCGTTCGAGCCGGCGCGAGGGACCGACTCGCTCACTCGGTGATAATCACGGGACGCAAGCCGATACGGGAGACGGTCAGCGCGCGTTGCTCCGCGCTGATGCGATCCGCAAACATCCCCATTCGGACGCGATAGTAGCGATTCGCTTCGGATGTAGTTTCGATAATCCGCACATCATCGTAGTAGCGCCAGAGCCGCTCTCCAAGCCGCCGCGCATTGCCCGGATCGGCGAACGACCCGACCTGGACAAAATAGCGTGGACCCAATGGCGGTCCACCCGGTGGTGTGCTCAGCACATCCATCCGTACGCGTGCTGTGCCCGGTTTGACGATACCCAAAACGAGTGCGGCGCGATGGGAAAGGTCCAGGTCTCGACCATCTACGTAGGGACCATGATCGTTCACGACAACTTCGACCGAGCTGGCATTCGTCAGGTTCGTCACCGCGAGTTTGGTGCCAAGCGGAAAGAGCGTCGAGGCCGCCGAGAAATCGTCCTGATTGTAGATCGAACCACTTGAGGTGCGGCGGCCGTCGAACCCGGGCCCGTACCATGAGGCAACGCCCGTCACTGAGCGACCGGCCGTAAGGACGGCAGGCGAGCGACGCGATGATGACGGTTGAGCAAAACAGCCCTCGACCAGTGAGCCCACCACAATCAATTCCAAGATACGCAGGCACGCGCCAATTGTCCCCATTGCCACCTCAGCCGCCCGGCCGCATTATATTCCGCGCATGAGGGCTGAGAATAGTGGACACTTTATCCACATTTGCGATTTCTTTTGTTGAAATAAAGCTAGAGTTGATCTTCAGGTACTACTTCGGGCCGTGATAGTGAGGTTCTTAGCAGCTCGAGCCGTCCTTCTGTTGTCACCCTCGCGCGTGGCTGCCGCGCGAAGAATCCCGGAAGCCGCAGAGAGCGCAGACGCGGGACCCTTCGCGCGGCAGCCACGCGCGAGGGTGACAGAGAACGGATCGCAAATCTCATGGTTTACTTGAAATACAGTCCGATTGTAGCGGCTGGAGTACTTCGCCGATGTTACAGATGAGGGAAGATTGGGAGCAGATCGAAGCGCAAACACTAGCTGCATATGCGATGCAGTCGTGCCATAGCCTTGGCCGCCGTTTTCCTGAACCGCCCCATCCGATGCGTACTGTCTTTCAGCGCGACCGCGACCGTATAATCCATTCGGCGGCATTTCGGCGGCTGGAATATAAGACCCAGGTTTTCGTCAACCACGAGGGGGACTACTATCGCACCCGCCTGACGCATACGCTCGAAACCGCGCAAATTACGCGCACCGTGGCTCGTATTTTGGGGCTCAACCTCGACCTTGCGGAGGCGGTGGCCTTGGCGCACGACTTGGGCCATCCGCCGTTTGGCCATGCCGGCGAAAAAATGTTGAATGACTTGATGCGCGTCCATGGCGGATTCGACCATAACGCACAAAGCCTGCGCACAGTCGACTGGATCGAGGTGCGCTATCCGCATTTCCGCGGCTTGAATCTTACCTTCGAGGTTCGCGAAGGCATTATCAAGCACTCAGCCTTCAAAGGGCGCGCCGCGGCACAGGAATTTGACCCAGCCTTGTACCCTTGTCTGGAAGCACAAATCGTGGATTTCGCCGACGAAATCGCCTACCTGGCTCATGATGTTGACGACGGCGCCAAGGCACAGATGCTCACCCAGGCTGACTTGGAGGGTTCGCGGCTCTATCGTGAAGCACGCTCAGCAGTAATCGAAGAACATCAGATCGATGACGAGCGGATACTTCGTTATCAAACCGTCAAGCACATGATCAACCGGATGGTGACCGACCTGGTCACGAATGTGGACCGCGAGCTGGCCAGCGGCAGAATTTCGAGCGTCGAGCAGCTACGTCAGGCAGGCAAGCCCATGGCCGGCTTTGGCCCGGATGTCGGTGAGCAAGTAAAGGAATTGAGACAGATCATGCGCGACCGGCTTTATCGGCATTATCGGGTCACCCGCATGACCGAAAAGGCGGGTAGGGTGCTGGCGCGCTTGTTCGAAACCTATATGGCCGAGCCGCGCCAGATTCCCGAGCATGTTCTGGCGGGCGGCCAACAAGAATCGCTCGCTCGTGTAATTGCCGATTATATTGCCGGAATGACCGACCGGTTCGCGCTCGACGAATACCGCAAATTGTTCGACCCCGACGAGCGGGTGTAAGATCTGGCACGGTGATGCTGGATATCTGCGCTAGGATGTGGTGTTTTGACCCGGATCAAATATCGACGGCGGGTGGTGCTGCTGCGCGACGACCATATCGGCGATACGGTCAGCGCAATCTTCCTTGATCCCTCTCCGGAGAATGCCGACGCTATAATCGCGCGCTTGCGCGATTATCTCGGCGACCGGGTACGTGTAATCAACGCGGAGCTAACCGCCGATCGCGTTGAAGTTGAAGTTGAAGTGCGGGCTATGGCCGAGGAAGCAAACCGCCTGGCGGCCGCGGCGACTGATCTCAGCCGGAAGGGCGTCCGACGTAACGCGGAGGCGCTGTTCCGGCAAGCATTGGAACTCGATCCGCTCAACCGTGATGCACGTCACGGGCTTGGGCTGTTGCTGGCCGATTTAAGTTGTTACGGCGAAGCGCTGGCGATGCTCAAACTGGCGCGCGAAAGCGGACCGGAGACCGTCGACCTCTTATACGCTCTTGGCCGCGTATGCATGCAAGCCGATCGCATCGCGAGCGCGATAAGCTATCTGGAAAAGGGATTTGAACTCGATCCCGGTCATTTTGGGGTGCGGCGCGCGCTTGGCGAGTTGGGCCGTAAACCGAAACTCCCTCAGCGATCGCAGAGTCATGGACCATCAACAATCCCCGTAAAGCCCAACCTCAAGAACTCCTAACGAGGCTCGAACTTTTTTCTTTGTCTGTCATCGTTCGCGTCTTCGCTCTGACCCATCCAGGCCAAATCCTCCGCGAGAATTAGGCGGACCAGTGGCGGAGTGACTGAACCATCTCTATTATTAGTGCCGCTATGAAATGGAAACTCTTTGCGGTGAGGTTGGTGCTCGCATTCGGGCTGGTCGTATCGATTAATCTTTTGCCAGCCGCCACCGAGAAAACCAGGAGCGCAGTCGAGCAGGCGCCTGCCGGGTCTGATTTTGGTCTACGTCTTCAACTTCGCATAAGAGATATTATGTCAACTTGGCGAGAGTCTCAGGCCTTAGCTGCGCCCGATTCGCCAAAGCCGGCGACCTCGAACGGAAGCGATGCGAAGCTCAAAGCGGCACTGCAAAAACGATTGTTAGTTCCCAATCTCGCGGACCTATCAATTGGGCCGCCATCGCCTGCACCCCTTCCGGGCATCACTCAGCGAACGATCACAGTTAACGGCGGCGACGGGCAAAAATTCCAGGTAGAGCTATTCACCGATTCATCGGGGAACAAGGGGATTCTGGCGCAGCGCTTCGCGCCATTTAGTATCGCCGACCCGTGGGAGCGGGCCGATATGAAGTTGCTGCATCTCAACGACCGCCCTACCCTCGGTATACCGGATGCTCCAGTAACGATTGTCGAATTCGCCGATTTCGAGTGTCCATTTTGCGCCAAGGCATTTAATGAAATCGAGACGGTGGTGAACACAACTTACAAGGGACACGTGCGGCTGGTCTGGAAGGCGTTTCCATTGCAGGGCCATACATGGGCAGAACAAGCGGCAATCGCGGGCGAATGCATCAGACAGCAGAATCCACAAGCGTTTTGGACCGTCGCCGGGGATTTCTATCGTGAGCAGAACGAGATCACGCCGCAGAATCTGCGCGACCATATTTATGGCTATGCACGCTCGATGGGTATCGACGGCAAGGCACTCAACGCATGTATTCTCGGGTCAACCGCCGAGGCTCGCATCGACGAGGACAAAAAAGACGGCGCAGCGGTACACGTCATGTCCACTCCTACGTTCCTGATAAATGGCGTGCCGGTGGTTGGTCTCCCGAGCAGCAATGTTTTCGATTTCGTGATCACATCGCAACTTCAGCCGCGCCACGCGTCACGCTAGAGTGGGGGATGCCGCACAGGCGCTGCGGCCAGATAATGGCCCGTTCTTGCCCTTAATCTATGATGGAATTACCCGCTCCCCATGTATTGTCCCATTAATAACTTTACGAAGGCGTTGAAGCTTATAAAAAATTGAATCTGCAGAGCCAGTCCAGATTAAGCCTGCTCTGGCTGACCAATCGGATCGTGCTCATGGGGGTGGCGGCAGCAGCCCTGCGGAAAATATACGGTAAGGACCCTCGGAAAGGCGTCGCTAGCGTAAGTTTCGGTACGAAAGCATTTTCGCACGGATGCTGCTGCTACCCTAGGGGGGAGTTCGCATCGGGGACACTCTTCAATTACCGAAGCAGACGCTGATTAGAGGTAAGGCGATGCGGTGTTCGAATTGCGGGAGTGAAAACCCGGCAGGTAAGAAATTTTGCAGTGACTGCGGTGCACAGCTTGCTAACCGTTGCCCCAACTGTAGCTCTGAAAATCCCTCAGGTAAGCGATTCTGCGGCGAATGCGGCTCTCCACTTAATGGTAATGTGCAAGCGGGCGCTGCCCAATCGTCCAGGCCGAGATCGAGCGCTTCCGATATTCGAATCTTACCAGAGCAAGCGGATGGTTCGCTGGTAATCGAGGGCGAACGCAAAACAGTGACTGCATTGTTCGCCGACATCAAGAGTTCGACCGAGTTGATGGAGGACCTCGACCCCGAAGACGCTCGTGCAATAGTTGATCCGGCGCTCAAGGTGATGATCGACGCCGTCTGCCGCTACGACGGCTATATCGTGCAGTCGACGGGCGACGGCATCTTCGCGCTGTTCGGCGCGCCGCTCGCGCACGAAGACCATCCACAGCGCGCGCTTTATGCCGCGCTCAGGATGCAGGAGGAAATCCGCCATTATGCCGCCAGGCTCCAGGAGGAGGGGCGTGCGCCGATCGAAATCCGAGTCGGGATCAACAGCGGCGAGGTCGTGGTGCGCTCGCTTCGCACCGGCAAGGCGCAAACTGAATATACGCCGATTGGCCATACCACAAATCTGGCGTCGCGGCTGCAAGCGATCGCACGCACGGGTTCGATCGTGGTCAGCGAGAATACGCGCAGGTTAGCTGAGGGTTACTTTCAGTTGCGCGCCTTGGGGGGCACTCGGGTTAAGGGTATTAGCGAGCCCGTCAAAGTCTACGAAGTCACAGGCCTCGGACCGCTGCGAACGCGCTTACAGCGAGCGGTCGGGCGCGGGCTCACCAAGTTTGTCGGACGGGTGCGCGAAGTCGACACGATGAGAGATGTGCTTGAACTGGCCAAAGCCGGGCATGGCCAAATTGTCGCTGTAATGGGCGAGCCGGGGGTTGGCAAGTCACGCCTGTTTTTCGAATTCAAAGCTATCGGCCAAAGCGGATGCTTGCTGTTGGAGGCGTATTCGATCTATGGGAAGGCGTCGGCGTATCTGCCGCTGATCGAGCTGCTGCGCGACTACTTTCGTCTCACAGCGGAAGATAACCAGCGCCAGCGGCGCGAAAAGATAAACCGGCAAAGTGCTGACACTTGAACGTTCATTGGAAGATACGCTGCCTTATCTGTTCTCGTTATTTGGCTTGCAGGACAAGGAGGATTTGCTCATACCCATAGACCCGCAACTTCGGCGGCTTCGCACGCAGGAGGCGATCAAGCGCATCCTGCTCCGCGAGAGCCTCAGCCAGCCCTTGTTCGTAATTTTCGAGGACTTGCACTGGATCGACGAACAGACGCAGGAATTTCTAAATCTGTTTGCAGACTCAATTGGCACCGCGCGCATTCTGCTGATGGTGAATTACCGCCCCGAGTATTCGCACCACTGGAATAGCAAGACCTACTACACGCAGCTCACGCTCGCTCCGCTCGGGCGCGAGAACGCGGAAGAACTGCTGTCGTCATTGATTGGCGACGCCATCGAGTTGAAGCCGATCAAGCGGATGATCATCGAGCGAACCGAAGGTAATCCGTTCTTCATCGAGGAGATGGTGCAAGCGTTATCTGACGAGGGTGTGCTGGTGCGCAACGGGGTCGTCAAGGTCGCCCGCTCATTGTCGCAGGTGCGTGTGCCGCCTACTGTGCAGGGCGTGCTGGCCTCGCGCATTGACCGACTACCGGCGCGGGAGAAGGAATTCCTACAGACCCTGGCGGTTGTCGGCCGGGAATTTTCAATCAGTCTGGTGAGAGAGGTCGCCGCCAAGCCTGACGAAGAACTGGAGCGGCTGCTCGCCAATCTGCAGCTCGGTGAATTTATTTACGAGCAGCCAGCGTTTCCGGAGGTCGAGTACATCTTCAAGCATGCACTCACGCAGGAAGTTGCCTACCATTCGCTGCTGAATGAACGCCGCCGCGCCCTCCACGAGGGCACGGGCGCAGCGCTGGAACGCTTATTTCCCGAGCGGCTCGATGAGTATTCAGACGAACTGGCGCGCCATTATGAGTGCAGCGGCAACATCGTCAAAGCGGTTTATTATCTGAGCTTCGCCGCACTCAGCACTGCTCATCAGGGCTTACTCGCCGAGGGAACTGAACAGGCTTACCGCGCGCTCAAGCTGCTCGAAACACTTCCCGATACTCCTGAACGGGCCAAACAGGAACTCGCGCTATTAACTGCTTTGGCGCTGTCGACGGGGTTTGCCAAAGCCTTTGGTGCGCCAGAAACCGTCGCGGTGTGTGAGCGAGCGGCGGCGCTGAGCAGACGGCTCGGCGACAGCCGCAGGCTCTTCGGTCTGCTTACGATGATTATGGTCGGAAACTCGGAGCGAGGTGAACTGTCTTTCACCAGCGCGGTGCGAGAGGAATTCCGTGCAGCGGCGGTCGACACTGGTGACATCGCCTACGAGTTAGCCGCCAGCGTCGCTGACGCCTGGATAACGCTTTGGCTTGGCGAGTTCACCCAATCGAGCAACTGCGCCGAATACGCCATCATGAACTACGCGCATGGCGGTCACGCGATCATTGAATGGCTGCTGCGGCCCGACGTTCTTGCACACCATACCGCAGGGTTGGCGCTGTGGTCACTTGGGTATCCAGACAAGGCGCTGGCGAGAGCAGAGGAAGCGCTGCGCGAACCGAGCCTGGCTCCCACCGACCGAGCGTGCGCCCTGCATGCCGTTGCGGAAGTCTGCGCCTGGCGCGGCGACTTGACGCGCTCTTATGAGGCGGCACGCGATGAGCTCGAAATTTGCCTGACTTATGGGATCAGAGGGGGCGTCTTTGGTTGCGCCGAGAACGCGATTGCGACGCTCGGATGGGTGCTTTTAATGCGCGGCGAATTTTCTGAAGCATTGAAGCAACTAGGCCGCGCCATCGAGGAGATCCGCGGCCGCGGCCGCAAACTGATCGTGCCGCTTTATCTTGGGCGGCTAGCGCTGGGCTATCTCGCAACGGGTGATGTGTCCTCGGCATCCGAAGTGATCACCCAGGCGCTGACCTTGGCAAACGAGACCGGCGAACGGGCATGGGACGCTGAGCTGCGGCGAATTGAGGGAACTATCGCTTTGACGCAAGGAAGAACAGACGAGGCGGAGTCTGCGTTGCGCTCTGCGATCGAAATCGCGCAGGCGCAGGAAGCGAAATCATGGCAACTGCGCGCGGCCACCAGCATCGCGCGCCTGCTCATCGAGCAAGGTCGCGGCGAAGAGGGGCGCGCCCTGCTCATCCCGATCTATGGCTGGTTTACCGAAGGTTTCGACACTGCCGATTTGAAGGACGCCAAGGCGTTGCTGAATGACTCGCCGGGTCGCTGATCATGCAACTGCCCGAGCTCCCCATCAGAAAATCCTCAGTACGCTATTCACGGTCAAGAAAGCTTCGAAGTAGAGAGGAACCTACCAATGGACATCGGCAGACTGGGAGCATTTTGCTTTTTCGACGCAATGACGGCGGAAGAAAGCGCGGCGCTTTGCCGGAGAGTGGAGCGAATGGGCTACAAAGTCCTCTGGACGCCCGAAGCATGGGCGCGCGAACCATTCGCTCACTTCGGTTATCTGTTTGGCAAAACTGACAGGCTAATCTACGCGACCGGTATCGCAAATATTTGGTTCCGCGACCCGATTACTATGGCATCGGCAGCCCGCACTCTGGCGGAGGCAGCCGAGGGGCGATTCATTCTCGGCATCGGTGTGAGTCATCGCTCGCTGGTCGAGGACCTGCACGGAGGTAAGTACGCCAGACCGTTCAGCTACATGAGCGAGTACGTTCTGCGCATGAAGCAGGCACTTTACAGAGCGGTGCCTCCCAAGGCGGATCCCCCGTTAGTCATTGCCGCGCTCCATCCGAGGATGCTCGCTCTCGCCGCGCGCGAAGCGCAAGGCACTCACACTTATATGTGCGGCCCGGAGCATACAGCCAAGGCCCGGGCCGTCATGGGACCGAACGCCTGGGTCTGCCCCCTTTTGACAGTAATACTGGAGCGCGACGCCGCGAAGGCGCGTGCTCGCGCACGTGAACATTTGAGTTTCTATGCTGTGCAACCAAATTATCAGCGCATATTGATGTCGCAGGGGTTCGCGCAAGCGGATCTCGAAAATGGATGCAGCGACCACCTCGTCGACACGATGATCGCGTGGGGTACCGAAGAGAAGATTGCAGAACGCATCGACGCGCACTTGGCGGCCACGCCAGCCATGTGTGCTTGTTGACGCTTCGATGCGATGCCAGCGGACTACCTGATGAACGCGCTCTTGAAGCTCTCGCGAGGCATTGACGCGATCAAAAACGCGTATGCCTCTTCGATTCGGAAAGCGGCACGTTTGCACTTTGGACATTAGTTGGCATAGAAGTTTATCCGCTACTCGACATACGCGAAACTGCTAACGTTCCCTTCCCGCTGCCGTCGCCCTCTCCAATCGGATCGACGCGCCAAATGCCGGGGCATTAGGCCAGAGCGGCTGCACGTCTTCCTCACGAAACCTATCGTTTTGCCCGTCCTAACCTAACTTCCGCATTTTTCAGAACAGATCCGCGATATTGCTAGGGTTTTTGGTTTTTCCGTCACTATGGATGGTACCAGGTGCGCAGCGGTTTGATGATCTCGGCGGAGATGCCCAAGGTCGAATAG
>Ga0207416_1000924_pt1 | contig 43862 bp, 36 predicted proteins | sample PaiPotPPM11metaG_FD_184107 | JGI IMG/M metagenome (GOLD analysis project Ga0207416, IMG submission 184107) | Iron sulfur acid spring bacterial and archeal communities from Banff, Canada, to study Microbial Dark Matter (Phase II) - Paint Pots PPM... ...
AGGTACTCCACGATCTGGTGGCGGATCTGCAAGTCAGCTGTCGGGTCAACACACGGAAAACCCACCCCAATCATGGTCAGCTCATCCGGGAGTCGGTCCATGCCGCCTAACGTTGATGCGAATTGGGCGACCTGCGTTCGCCCGCGGCATGCCAGGCGTCATCGCGCGCCGGGCGAGCGCAGGTCGCCCCTACCGCGGGTGGGCAGACCGCTTCGCTCCTGGCCGCCCACTACTTCCCCTTCCCGCCCGCGAGGGAAGGTTCGGCGCAGTGCGAGGGGGGAGAAGGAGCCATCTCAGGACGCCTCCTGGCCGAAGAGCGGCATCGTGCCGTTCGCCGTCTTCTTGCGACGAGCCTTGCCGGAGCCACCCTTGGCGTGAAGCCCCCGCCGGACCTCCTCCTCATAGCGCTCGTGGTTCAGCGCCAGCAGCCGGCCCAGTACCTCGCGGCGCGCATCCTCGCTGATGGTGAAGCGCAGCCCCTGCTTGGTCTGGTGGAAACCGTGGCCGAGGTCCGTCCAACCATAGGCGTCGGCGACGGCCTGGTCTACCTCGACGTGAAGGTCGCGAAGGCGGGCAACGTCGGTGGAAGTCTCGTGAGGGTCGTGGAAGCGATTGTAGGTCTTCGTTATGCCCTCCTGGCGCTCCTGCATTATCGTCTGCCGGTGCAGGTAACACATTCGCGCGACGGAGTCAAGTAACGCGGCGTCCTCCGGGAAGGGGAACGTGTCAAAGCAGTCAGTCGGTGAATAGTTGAGCCGCGTCTCAAGTTGCGACGAGTACGTGCGAGCCCACGGCTCATGAATATTTGACTGCAGTAGTGCGAATTCCGGCCAGTCGTCGATTGGAAATATTACGAGCCTGTGAGCGAAGACCTGGTCACTGGGAACGAAAGCGAATCCCACGTGGTGCGTCACGAGGCAGAGTGCCAGCACCCGCTCCATACCGGCGATTGTGGCGTAGAGCTCCGGGCGCTTATCCGCATACTGCCAGTAGCGCTGAGGCAGCGGCCTGCGCAGAACGTACTCGAGTTCCCCTGTCTGCACATTTCGCTTTTGCCGCTGCCGCTCCGGCATCACCTTTTCCTCAATGATCCGCCAGCAGTCCGGATAACTCCGCGCACGCTCGATTGGCCAGTCATGGAAGTTGATGACCCAGCGGCTCGGCGACTGATCGGGCCGTGAGTTCAAGTCCTCGCCGTTCAAATACGGGCATAGGACATCCCGATTGCGTGGGTCCTTCTCGATCAGCGCCTGCGCTTCCTCTGGCGTGAGGACGAAGCCCATGCCAAGGACGATGGACCCCTGAAAAGACTTCCCCGCATTGGCGGCGAGGCGATATGGCTTGCCTGGGACGCTCCCCGGCGGGGACAGAAATGGGGTGACGCCTGCAACAGGCTCGTCGCTGAGGACGTGGTCGCCGTTCCACGAGCCGCGGCGTATCCAGACGTGGGCAACTTCCAGGTTCGCCGTTCCCGGCCACTTGCGGCTCGGTACCGCTCTGGGAATCGTGCAGCCGGCTTCAACCAGTTGCTCCAGGCCCACCTCACGCGTATCGCCCTGCGCGATGGTGTTCGTGGCGAGCATGCCGAAGTCGCCGCCGGTCCGCAGGATCTGGCGCCCGCGCAGAAAGAAGTAGGCGCAAAGATCTGCATTCCCCCTCGCACCGTTCGCCAGGTGATTGAGTAGGTAATCGCGGTAGCTGGTGCCATAGACCCCGGTTATCCTCTTGCCCCCAAGGAACGGTGGGTTGCCCACCAGGGCATCGAAGCCTATCGGCGTGCCCAGCGCGTCCGCCTCCACGAAGACTTCGGGAAATTCGAGCGGCCAGTGGAAGGGGCGGCGGCCGTGCAGCAGCCTGTCCGCCTCGGAGCGCATCTCGGCCAGCACTGCGCGATCCTGCTCGAGGACTTGCGGCTTATAGGCGGTGTCGCGCCGATCCTCAGCCGTCGATACCTGCAGCTGATACCGCCAGAGCAGGCTCTCGCGCAGGTCGCGCTGTTCTTTCTTGTCGGCCAGAGCGGTGGCGATCAGCAGGTCGGCGCCCAGCTTGACCAGCGTCATGGCGCCGTCCGACTCGGCGAGCAGGCGCGCCTTGGCCTCGGTCTCCCGCACGCTCAGGTCTTCCATGGCGCCGATCTGACGGCGCAGGCCGAGGGCATGCTTCAGCTGCTTGGCCATGAGGTGCTCGAACCAGGTAATCTGCCGCACCTCCTCGCGTTCGAGCGACCACCGACTGAGCTGTTCCACATCCACGCCGAGCAATGAGTCGCCGCAGCGCAGCGCATGATCGAGGAAGGTGAAGGGCCGGTCTTTCTGCAGGGTGACGAGCCAGAGGGAGAGCTTGGCCATCTCGACTGCCATGGGGTTCACGTCGACGCCGTAGAGACAGCGGTCGGCCACGATGCGGCGGGCCACCGCCAGGCGCTCGTCCGGATCGCGGGGGATGGGCCGCTCGTCCGGATCGCCGGTGGAGAGGTCACCCTCCGGCGTGATCACGACCCTGCCATCGTGCGACTGCTCGGCATCCTCCCAGGCCTCGACCAGCCGCTCGGCCAGGTAGCGGCAGGCCTGCACCAGGAAGGCGCCCGAGCCCATCGCCATGTCGCAGATCTTCAGGGCGAGCAGCTCGTGGGCCGGCCGGAGACGCCATTCTTCCTTTGGCGTGCCCTCGGCAGGACCCACGTAGACCAGCGGCTCGAGGGTGTACCGCACGATCGGCTCGGTGAGACTGCGGGGCGTGTAGTGCGTACCCGTGCTGCGCCGGTCGCTTCCCTGCGTGACGTACACGCTGCCTGCTGCGATGACGACCGGGGAGCCGGAGGTGTCCTGCCGCAACAGCGCGGCAAAGGGCCGCGCCCGCGCGAGCAGCTCGGGATCGTTGTCGCAGGCTTGTCGCAGATGCTGTTCGTCCGACTCCGCCTGCATGCTGAGGTCCTTCGCCAGCGCCTTTTCGGAGCGTCCGGTCTCTTCCTTGAGATAGCCGATCAAGGCGCCCTCACCTCGTTCCCGCCACCCCTCCAGGGTGGGAAGCGGAATTTCCGTCTCCTTGCCGGCGGAGCCGATCAGGCCCAGCACGGGCTGTTTGGCGCGCACTGCCGTGTGGTCGAGCAGGCCCTCATAGACATGGCCGATCTGCTCGATGTCCAGCGCACGAAAGGAGAGCAGCCGCGCCTCGGCCGGACCGCCGCCCGGAACCCGGACCTGCAGAAGCTGTAGCGCCTCGAGCAGATGGAGGACGGTTCGGTTATGGATGGGCAGCGGCTGGGCGGGCGAGCCGCGCCAGCTCGTGCCCGCCGGCCGCCCCTCCAGGAAAGGGAAGCGATCGGGATCGAACAGGTGGCCGCCGTAAGCAGGCAGGCGCATCGCCTCGTGCTCGACGCCTCCGTGGACGGCCCGGAAGGTGGCCAGCAGCCTGCTCCAGGCGTCCTGGCGCCGTTCCAACACCTCCTCGCCGTATTGATCGGCGGTTTCACGGAGCTGGGCGCGTAGGGTGGAAATAGCATAGAACTGATCGTAGAGGGGATCACCCAGCAGAAGCAGCTCTCGCTCCTCCACGGACAGGAGGAAGACCAGACGCATCATGACCGTCAGCGCCGCCTCGTAGAGGCCCTTCTCGTCCACGCCCTCCAGCAGCGTCCGGCCGCGGTCCTTGTCGATTCGGTCGAGTGCCTGGATCACGATCTCGACCGCCTTCCGCACCTGCTTGCCGAGCTGATCGGTGACCTCCTGCTGGTCCGATGCGCTCTCGGTCAGCAGCGCCTCCAGCGTTTCGTTTTCCGGAACGCCGAAGAAGCGGCGCACGCCCAGCAGGCTGCGGAAGGCGCGGAGGGTCAGCTGCTCCTCCAGCCAGAGTGAGGTGTACCAGGAGGCAAACCCGGTGGTCTCGCCGCGCGGCGCGTCGACCAGCATCCAGCGGTCGCCGTTGGTGACCAGACCCAGCCGAGCGTCCGTTGCGTGCAGCAGCTCCATCATGCGGGTTGCGGGTGCGGCCTTCCAGCGCTTGCCGGCCAGAGGCCGATCGAGGTCCTGATCAGGCGGAAGGATCTGGACGAGCAGGCGGGGTTTTCCGGCGTCGGGTGTTTCGCCGGGATTGATCACTGCCAGATCGGGACGCAGCGTCTCGCCGTGCTCGGCGATCTGGGCGGCCAGGCCGGGCGGCAGCGCCGGCCCCTCGGACAGCGCCTCGTCGGGGAATCCCAGCATGTCGCGCAGCACGAAGCGCACCCATGCCTGATGAATGGCCGGATCACGGCTCTCCTCCCACTCGCGTGCCGCCTGCCGCAGCAGGGCGAATCCTTCCGGGTCGTGTGCATCGAGCCCCTGCGGGAAGGCGCGCAGCAGCACCGGCATGCTGAGGAACGGTCCGGAGACCTCGACCAGGGAGAGCCAGTCGGCGTGGTGGCGTGCTGTGGACATCAGTGGCCTCCTCCGGGGCTTCGGGCCAGGCGCTCGGGCACGAGGTAGGTAACCGCAACGGGGAACAGCCTGGGCGTCAGGCCGGTGTAGCGTACCCCGATGGCCCCAATCTCATGCTCGATCTCGGCCGGAATGCGATCGGCGCGGGCACGGAGACTGTCGCGGTTGCGCTCGAGCTGTTCGCGCTCCGAGGTCTTGAACAGCTCGAGCTGACGGATCTCCGGCTGGCGCAGCTCCGCCAGTATGCTTCTCTGCAGCTCGGTGAGGATGGCATGAACATCGGCCGCCTCTTTGGCCGCCCGCTCCTCCAGGGCGCGCTGCAATCCCGCAGCGCGATCCCGCATACGGGCTTCCAGAGACGCGAGGAGCGGGTCGCAGTGATCCGGCCAGTGCTCGGCCAGCCGGCGCTGCATCGCCTGGGGCGCCGCATCCGGCAGGGCGGAGTCGAGCGCGTCTCGTATCTCGCCGACGTTGAGGCGGGCGAAGCGTCCGTGGTGGAGCACGCCGCCGGCGGTGATGATCTCTTCGTGCAAACGCTGGTTGTCGCCGCCCAGGACCACGATGCGCCCGTGGGCAATGACCATCGGGTCGTCGCGCACCTCGTTCGGGATCAGGCGCGCGGTGACCCGCTGGAGTCGACGGTGGCTCTCCACCGACCAGATCTCAGCGCGCAGCAGCCGCAGGCACATCTGCACCAGCCGGTGATTCAGATGCACCAGGACGACGTCGTCGCGTCCCTGAGCCAGCTCGTGATCGAATACGATGGGCCGGATCTCACCGGTATGCGGATGGGCCAGGCCCTCGCTGCAGAGCGCCCAGCTGCCCTTCAGGGCGGGCAGGTGGAACACGGGACACGCGGCGCCATTCAGAGAGCGGCGGCCTGCGCTACTCGAGCCGTTCGGCCAGAGGGGAACGGCTGCCTCTCGCAGTGGAGGCTGGCCGGCGAGCTCCAGCCCGATCATCACCACCTTCTTGATGTTGTCGGGTGAAAGGTGCAGCTCTCGCCTGGTCTCTTGCAGCTGATCGTGAAGCTGCTCGATCTGCTCCCGAAGCTGCCGCTCCAGCTTGAGCAGGGAGCGCGCGGGACCTGCCTCCCGCTCTGCGGCGTCGGTATCCAGTCCGATGCGCTTGCCGAGCATCGCTTCTTCTACCTGTGAGGCGATGACGGGGCCCACCTTGCCCAGATCCTCACGAATGGTTTCCACCTTGATAGCGGCGCGCATCAGGAACTCGAGATCGCCCTCGAGATTACCGGGGGGCCGGTCTGCCGTGACCTCCCGGCGGTATCCGGCGCCGACGAAGTGATAGACGAGTACTTCGGAGGCCCGCTGGCCGTGGCGATCCACGCGGCCGTTGCGCTGCTCCATCCGGTTCGGGTTCCAGGGGATCTCGTAGTGGATGAGGCGCGAGCAGTGGTTCTGCAGATCGATCCCCTCCGAGGCGGCGTCCGTGGCGAGGAGAATACGTACGCGCGAGACCGACGGATGGGCCTGGAACGCGGCTTTGATCCTCTCGCGGCTCTCCGAATCCATGCCGCCGTAGAGCGTCAGGAGCCGTTCGCCCTGCGTGAATCCGTGCGCTGCCAGAATCTCCTGCAGCCAGCGCTGCGTCTCGCGATACTCGGTAAAGATGATGACTCGCTCGTTCGACCACATCCCATCGGGCAGAAGCGTCTCCGAGAGCCAGCGCATCAGCCGATCCGCTTTGGAGTCCGGGCGGCCGCCGGCTCTCGTCGCCCAGTCCCGCATCTGTTGGAGGAGGGTTCGCTCCATGGGCGTCAGGTCCCGGAACAGGCGAGTCGCCGTGTCGATCGCGTCCGCCGTCGACTCGGCGTAGGCGTCGTCGTCGGCGAAGTCCTCGTCGACGCCCTCGACCTGCCGGCGCAGCACACCGATCGAGGGTGTGGCCGAGGCCGAACGCTTCCGAGCCGATTGGATCGATTGCTCATGCTTGGCCAGCGTGACGGCGAAGGACCGGGGCGAGGAGAAGAGCCGTTTCTTGAGCAGCTTGAGCACGAACTCGGTGGCGAAGTGCTCGGCGTCGCCCGAGAGGTTCTGCTTGCGCAGCGCGGCGTATGCCTGGAGCAAGCGGTGTGCCTGGCGCTCCTCGTCGGTGTACTCGACCTCGAGTGCCTCGAGCCTCCGCTCGGGGAACAGGGGTGCGCCGCTCCAGTTCGTCAGCTCCTGCTTGAGGCGGCGGACCATGACCGCGCCCAGCTGCGCGCGATCCGGCCGGATGCCACGGGCAAAGCGCTGATTGTCCAGCATCTCGAGGAGCGCGGAAAAGCTCTCCGGGTAACCGTTGTGCGGAGTGGCCGTCAGGAACAGCTTGTGCTCGAAATGGGGGGCCAGGGTGCGGATGGCGAGCGTCCGATCGGAGTCGGTGGCGTACTGGCCGCCTCCGGACGGCGCGATGTTGTGCGCCTCGTCGACGATGAGCAGGTCAAAGCGGCGCGGGTAAGTGGGCTCGCCCTCGGCCGGCAGGGCTTCCCGGAAGAGGCGCATGGGCCGCTCGCGCTTCAGAAAGTCGATAGAGGTAATGAGCCGGGGGAAGTGCGTCCACGGGTTGACGTGCAGCCCGCGCCGCCGCCGCAGCTCTTTCATCAGAGCGCTATCGACGATCCGGAACTCCAGGCCGAACTTGTCCCGCATCTGATCTCGCCACTGGACCTGAAGTGACGACGGACAGACTACCAGGACGGTTCGGACGCGATGCCGCAGGATCAGCTCCTGAGCGACCAGGCCTGCCTCGATCGTCTTGCCGAGGCCAACGTCGTCGGCGATCAGCAGATTGACGCGGGGCATGCGAATACCACGCACTACCGGATCGAGCTGGTAGTCCTCGATGGTGATCCCGCTGCGGAACGGGGCCTGCACCGCCCGCACATCCGCGGACGAAATCGCCCCCCATCGCACCGCGTCGAGAAAGGCGTCGAGCCGGGCGGGCTCGTCGAATCCGGTCGGGGCCGGCAGCGCCATCTGCTCGTGTACATGGGCACCCGGCTCGAGCTGCCAGACAACCTGCAGCTCCTCGCCGAGCGCATCGTCCTCCACCGATGAGAGCGTAACAAGGTGCTGAATCGCGGAGGCCGTGCCGTGCAGAGGATCCAGTGGCAGGGAGCTCCTCTTCACCTCCGTGACCACAAACGGACGCTGCCGCACGTTCACAAGCTGACCCGGGTCTGGAACGGTCTCAATCACACTGGTTCTCCCGCCGGCTTGATAGACACGGCAGTTCCGACATGATACTTCACCCTGCACCAGGCTGCAATGGCCAAACGGAGTGACATTCGTGCTGCCATGTTACCCCCTACGGTGAGGTCACCGTGCGACTCACTATTACTTCCGGTGAAATCCCTAGAGCAATACGCGATGTCATTGAGCCAACCGGAGCAGTAGGGGCCGGCTCCTGCCGTGCCCGCTCCGGCTCAATGCTTGTGCGCGCTGCGCTCCCCCGCACCCCGACGGATGAAGGCCATTCACCCAACGGATGAATGCAATTCACCCCTACGACACCGTGCCGAGATCTGGCCGCAGAGGCGGATAGCCTCAGGTGTCGCTGCGATACGACAAGCGCGGGGCCAGGCCGAGAGATGGATGCTCCATACGGCGCAGTGCCAGATTACGACCTCGGGTTCGCTACAGACTCGCATATTGCTACCCGTATATACATGGTATATACCAGCCAAGGAGGCGACGCCATGAACGGCGTCAAGGTTCGGCGGGTCGGCAACAGCAATGTCATAACCGTGCCACGCGAGCTTGAGCGGTACGGGTTGGTTGTTGGGGCGAACGTCGCCTTCGTGCCGCTGCGAACTCCCGTATCCGTCCCGGACAAGATTCGCGCCCTCCTCGAGTCACATGGACTACGCCAGAAAGACCTGGTGGGCCCCGTCTTCGCCAGCGAATCAGTGGTGTCAGACGCATTGCATGGCCGGCACCGCGTGACGTACGAGCATGTCGAGAAGCTCGCGAGCTTCTTCCACGCCTCGCCGGCAGTCTTTTACCCATAGCGTCTCGACCTTACATACCGCCGATTCCCGACCAGACAAGGACGCCCCTATTTGGCGCGGACGACGCGGCGGAGCAGGAGCAAAGAGCCGAGCATCCTTAGTCCGCGATGAACAGGTCGAGGCAGCGGCGGTTGCGGCCCCTCTTCCGTTCGTCCGAGCGCTGGAAGAATACCTCGACCACTGGCGTTCGCGGTCGTGATCTTCTCCGTGCGTGGTTCCACGGATGTATTTCGCCCGGTACCAGTGTAGAGTGCTGTGTGTGAGCTTGGCAGTAGTTCCCTGCCAGTGAAAGGAGATTCCGTGACCCCAGACATGCGTTTCCGAAGGGGACTGCTCACCTTCGCGGCTCTGACCACCGCACTGTTCGTCACCCTGGTATCCACGTACCCGCTCCACCGAACTCACGGTCAGGGGGAGCAGTTCGTTTCCACCTACACGTACGATCCCACCTCGGGTCAACTGACGCTCCAGCTGACCATCACCGACCCGTCGGTAATCCCCGTCCTCTCGATCGGCATCGACCATTCCAGTGTGAATATCCAGTCGCTGATACAAGCCCCGCCGGGGTGTACTGCCGATCCCTTGAGCAACATCTTCTTTGTTGACTGCCCGTCACCGCAGTTGCAGCTCGGCGTCGCATACACTTTTGTCTTCCAGGTTGCTGCAGGATCGAATGTCTCCGGTCCCCTTCAGTGGATTGCCACCCACATCGGCGGAAACCTTGCTCAGATCTTCACTTTCACGAGCCAGCCGGCTGCGGCGCCTACGCCGACCTTCACTCCTACGCCAACTGCGACCCCGACCCCCATCCCCCCGACTGCAACCGCGACTGCGACGGCGACCGCCACTCCCACTTCCACCCTCACGCCCACTCCGACCGCTACACCACCGCCTCCTGCCCTCGCGATCGATGCCGGGAACCCGCTGCACGTTGGCCACACGGTGACGATGCGCGTCTGGGTTCGGAACAAAGAAACCAAGAGCCCGGTTGAAGGAGCAGAGGTGACCCTGAATGGACGAAGCGTGGGAATCGGACGCATCCGCCATGCACCGACAGATGGCCGCGGTGCAGCCGTGTTCCGGAGGGTCCGGCCATCGCGCACAGGAGTGCTGCACGTGAGTGCGGCCAAGAAGGGTTTCAGGGCTAGCACTGCACGTGTCCAGGTGCGTCCCTAACTTCCCCGCGTCCGATAGACCCTGTGAATTCCACCTTCTACCGACCGATTCGGTGACACCTTCCCGCCAAGCGCCACAAGCTGAGTCCCCTCACCCCGCCAAAGGTCGGGATCGGAATCCCACCATCTGGCACTAGCCGGCTTCCTCCTTCTCCGCTAGGCTGATCCTACGCCGGTCAATCCGAGCTTTCCCCACCTCCACCCGGCCGGCCCTCCACCCTCTTCATTCCCCCCACCACAGGAGCCATCCCATGCCGACCAGCGAGAAACAGATCGAAGCCAATCGACGCAATGCCCGCAAATCCACCGGTCCCAGCACCCCCGAAGGCAAAGCCGCCATCCGCCGCCCCCTCAAACATGGCATCCTGGCCAGAGAGACCGTCATTACCCGGGACGACTGCCAGGAAGATGCCACTGAGTTCGAGACCCTGCTCGATGAGCTCACCGCTGATCGAGATCCCCAGGGACCAGTGGAAGGGCTCCTGGTCCAGGAGATCGCCATCTGCTATTGGCGGCTGCGCCGCATCCTCCGAGCCGATACCATGGAATTCGGTGAGGTGCTGGCCCAGCAGGGCACCCCCACCTTCGAGATCGAGGGCCGGACCTATCAGAGCTACCCGCCCTCGCTGCCGCCTGCCGACCAGCTGGACACCATCCTGCGGTATGAGAAAGCCATTCATAACCAGCTCGCTCGTGCCCTGAGCCAGCTGGAGCGGCTGCAGCAGCAGCGAAAGAGCGCCGCCATGTCTACCGTCACGCCCTCCCAGCCCAGCACTCCACCGGGAAATGGCGAAACAAAGCCAATCGCTCCAAGTCAGCAACCGGCAGCCGCAGACGCTGATCCCGCGATGCAGCAAAAAGCTACCAAACAAAGCCATTTGCCAGCGAACACAGCCCGCTCCAGGGAGCTGCGTGAGCTGGAGCTGCTGATGCAGGAGGCCCAGCAGACGGTGGGATCAGCCCTCCGAGTAGGGTCCCAGCATCGCTGACGCCACTCCGCAATAATCGTTACCGCGATCCCGCCCTCTGCCCTCTATCTCATGTCCGGCTGAACGGAATTTTCGCCGTCGAACTTTTCTTCCCGATCCGGAAGAGATAGTAGATACGCACAGCAAAGGAGCGACGATCATGGCTACGGTTGACTATGACTGCATGCACGAGAGCTTCGACCTCGAGCAGGCCGGATTCCGGCTGCCGAGTTGGATGCTGGACCAGCTGCAGACGATTGCCACCCTGGAGTACCGTTCCGTGGACAGCCAGGCCACCCTGGTCTTTGGGGACTTCATCGAGGACTGGAACGCCCGGCAGTTTCTCACAGGGAGGCTGCGCTAAGGCCGTTGACATTTGCCTATTCGCTACATATCTTGTATTCTTGCCTCACGTCAGTATTTGCAACGGTGGGCCGATCAGATGAGCGGTGCAACCCGGCAGCCGGCGTTGACGTAGAGGCGGGCAGCGGTGGGCGTATCGACGGAAGAGAGCCAGGACATCTATCGCCGGCTGCTGGCCAACGAGCCGGACGCGCCCAGCGATCTCTTTGCACTCTTCCTCGATCCGCTGGTTGGCGCATTGCAGTCCGCCTTTCCGAGCTTACCTGACCCGTACCTGGTGCAGGATGTGGTGACGGACTCTCTCTTCACGCTCGCGCAGCGGCCCATGCGCTACGCGCCCGAGAAGGCAAGCCTCTGGTCGTACCTCTATACGGATGCCAAAGGGGACCTGCTGAACGCGATAGAGCGTGAAAGGAAGCGCTGGAAAGACGCGACGTTCGACATTGTCGAGCATGACGTGCACGATCAGGGAACCAACGTCGAGGCAGAAGTCCTCAACGCACTTGTTCCGGATGGACTTCCCGCCGGAACGACTCTGGAGGAAGTGCTGGCCATGGTACAGGCGACAATGAGCGATCCACAGGACAGAGAGCTGCTCGAGCTCATGCTCGATGGGGAGCGGAAGTCGGAAGCATTTTCCGAGGTGCTTGGAATCGGGCACATGACGCCTTTGGAGCAGCGCCGCATCATCAAGCAACGAAAGGACCGAATTGACGCGCGACTCAGGCGTCTCGGTGAGAGGATACGGAGTGAGCATGCCATCCGCCTTTAAGCGTGCCGCACGGCGCGCGATCGACCGGCCGTTCTTCCTGGCGGGAGCGCTTCAGATCTACCAGGAAGAGAACGGGCTCAGTGAAACGGAGCTCGCGGACTTTCTTGGATGCAGTCCGGAGGACCTCCCGTGTCTGGCGCTGTGCCGCCAACCGGTCGGACCCTCCTTCCTCAATGACGTTACCCATCTGGCGAGCCGCTTCGGGCTCAATGGAGGTCGGCTGGCAGCTCTTATCCGTGACATTGAGGTGACCGAGGGATTCCGCGCCGGCTCCGGACCCACGGCCATGGCCGCGCGCGATCGTGAGGACAACCCATGATCGAAGGATGGCTGGCCGGCGCGGCGGATCGCTTCTGGAGCGCGGTGGGTGGAGCGATTCCCTTTCCACGGGAGGTGGACCCTGTCGTCGGTCTGGGATTTCCCGTGTCATGTAAGTCGCTGCCTGAACTGCGTGTCTCCGCCGTCGAGCGCTGGATGGGGCAGAGGCGCATGCCCTTTCGATCCCTCTGCGGCGACCGCTCCCTTTGTGGCTGCCTCATCGGATTCCGCGGGAAGGGCATTATCTTCTCCTGCAGCGACGACCCGCCGGCAGATCGGCGTTTTACCGTCGCACATGAGACGGCCCACTTTCTTCTGGACTACTTCGAACCGCGGCAGCAGGCGCTCGATGCGCTTGGACCCGGCATCATTCCTGTGCTGGATGGCGAGCGGTCGCCCACCATGGCGGAGACGATCGACGCACTGCTCGGTCGTGTCAAGCTCGGTCTCTACATGGATATGATGCCGCGCGCAGCGGACGGTGGGATTGACCAGGCCTACATTCTGCGGGCCGAGGAACGAGCGGACCGTCTCGCCCTTGAGCTGCTTGCTCCAGCTGAGACGGTTCTTTCCATGGCGTCCGGCTTTGGAGCCGCCTCCAGACCGGAGCACCTCCGTCTAACGGTGGACGCCCTCGCCGGTGTGTTTGGCTTGCCACGCGCCATCGCCGACCGCTATGCCCTGTCGCTCCTCCGGCACAGGTTCCGCCCGAGCGTGGCGGAGTGGCTGCGTGCGTAAATGGAGTAACCGCCAGGTCAGAAAAGGAACAGATGAACGCCGATACCCCACCTCAGCGGCCGTCCTCGGTCGACGTTGCTCCCGACGCGTTTATCGAGAGCCAGGCGTTCGAATCGGCCTATGGCGAACCGCTGGAGCAGACGCTGGACCTGGAGACCTGGGGTCCCGGCGGTGATCTGGCCGGCCTCTACGAACGTCTCGAGGAGGAAGTCCGCGCGGCGGTCCGTAATGAATGGACGATGCGCCGCACCATGCGAACTAAGGTGCTGCCGCGGCTTCGGACAAGACGCGCTGCCCCGCCGGGCGCCGGATACTACCAGGCGAGCGTTTCCGAGCTGGAGCGCGTGCACCGAGCGCTGCTCTTCAATGGCGCCGTGGAGGCCTGCGACGGCACCAGCGTGATGCACGATACCCTGCCGGCAACCATCACTCAGATCGGCGTGTGCCTGGTCTCCTACCAGGGAGATCAGGGCTCGTGGGCGCAGCGGCTCTACCGGCGCGACCTGCGCAACCGCAGCGGCGACCCGTTCGACGACGTCATGGCAGTCCTGGACGAGCGCCTGGGGAGCGTCGTGGACGGCGAGGAGCGCGGCCAGCTCAATCGGCTGGCGAGTCGCGGCATCATGGCGTATGCGGAGCGGGCAATCCTGGCGTACAAGTCTTCAGCTTCCTGGCGCATCGGTCACGGCAATCCGGTTTCCGTCGATCTGCTCACCGGTTTGGGGAGCATGCAGCTCCTGACTAGCGGCATGCAGGTGCTGTGGGATCTGATAGTCGGCCATCGCAAATTCCTGTTCGTGCCCAGCGCACCGTCGGATCGCTTCCTGGTGACTATCGGCCACGCGCTTCACCCTCTGGAATTTGCGGTTGTCGATACCGCCAAGCAGGCCATGCTCACCATCGTCAACGGCACCGCATACGGCAGAACACACCGCCGGCAGGTGGAGGAGTTCTGCGACGAGGTCGGCGAGCAGCTGGTACGCGGCGTGTACCGTGCCTCGTCTGCGGCCCAGCCCTATCTCTTCTATAGCCATGTTGACCACGTCCATGAGGCTGCCCTCCTGGCGATGGCCGACAGCGTACTCCAAGAGCACCGGGGGTTTCCCATGCTGATCGACCTGGCCGATATGATATGTCGCACGACCTTCGGTAACGACATATTTACCCATGCCGTCCAAGCTGCATATGTCAGTGCCGGCGCCCCATACCGCTTCCTCCCTGAGCGGCAGACTCGGAGCTAGTCCATGATCATGCAGAGTGCAATTCGTGGGGGCGGACGTCCTCGTCCGCCCTCGCGGCCACAGTACCAGCCTGCCGTCCACGATGCCCTTGGACACCATTCTCACTGACCGCGCACGAGAGAAGGAAAGAGCAAATGACTGACGACGATCTATCAGCTCCCCCGTCACATGAGCCCACGGTCCAACCATATGACCGAGCGCCGCGGAGAATGGATGCGGATCACTCCCCGCAGATAATCGCCGAGCCCGTGCCCGAATATGCGTTGGAGCGGATCGACCGGGAGGCGGACGGCGCAGGCGGGGCGTGGACCGAGCCGGAGGCATATAGCGGCTCGGTCGGCCGAACCATGTTCGACACATCGTCGAGCGACGATATGAACCTCACGGTTCTGCTTCCTCGTGAGAACATGGAGGCGCTACCTTCGCAGTCCCTGGTCAGTATCCAGAGTGTGCCTGATGGACGCGAGTATCTCGCCGTCGTGGTCAGAGGACCGTTTGCCGAGCCGGATGGGCTGCGGGGTGACGCGCCAATCGTCGTGACCACGACGGTCAAGGGTGGCATCTTTATGCCAAAGTTTCATGGTCGGGTGGAGGTCCAGCTCCTGGGGGAGCGTATCAAGGGCGCCGTCGTTCCCCCGCGCTTCCGGCCCTTACCGAACAGTCCTGTCTTCTCCCTCGACACTGAGCAGACGCGCGACGTACTCAAGCTGGACGGGAGCATTCCGCTCGGCCTGGCAGTGGGTCACGCGGACCTGGTTGTGAGCATCCCGGCCGACAAGAAGCTGGTGCTACCGCGTCACGTAGGCATCCTAGGGACGACCGGCGGCGGCAAATCCACTACCGTCTCGGGCCTGGTGAGTCACTTTCAGGCTGAAAACATCGCGACGATTCTCATCGATACCGAGGGAGAGTATGCCCTGATCAATGAGCCGACCGACGACCGCAACATGGCGCTGGCCCTCTCCATGCGAGGCCTCGAACACAAAGGCGTTCTCAACACGGCGCTGTATCACCTGGTCGGCCGGCGGACGAGCAATCCCAAGCACCCACAGCTCATACCATTTACCCTGGACTTCTCACATCTCTCGCCACACCTCGTAGGTGAGATCCTGGACTTCACCGAGCCACAGCACGCACGCTACTTGAAGGCCCATGACATCTGCAAGCGCCTGCTGCGCGAGCTGCGGATCTCGCCCACCATCGAAGAGTACGCACGGTTCGTCGAGCCGGATGAGATGGAGGAAGGCTACCCGGGCATGACGCTCACGCACATGCTCGACGTCACTCGCGCCTGCACCCAGATGGTAGCGAGAGAGCGTGACGAGATTTTATTCACTTCTCCCGACCTGCGGGCGAGATCGGACGAAGCGCGGGAGGTCCTTAGAAGGGTCAGCGGACTGGATTTTCCGAGCAGCTGGCGCGCTCTGCTGGGCAAGCTCAGCCGCCTGCACCGCCTCCGCATCTTTGACAATAAGCAGGTGCGCCCGATCGATTTCCAGCAGCTTGTAGCGCCGGGGCGCGTGTCGATCATCGATCTTAGCGACACCGACTCGCCCCAGCTCAACAACCTCGTGATCGCCGAGCTGCTACGCGGGGTGGCCCATGAGCAGAACGCAAAGTACCGGAGCGCCGAGGAACAGGGAACAAAACCTCCGCGCGCCATGATCGTTATTGAAGAGGCCCACGAGTTCCTGTCCGCGGAGCGGATCAAGCAGATGCCCGCACTCTCCCAGCAGGTTGCCCGCATTGCACGACGCGGCCGCAAGCGGTGGCTTGGTCTGGTATTCGTCACGCAGCTGCCGCAGCACCTCCCGGATGAAGTGCTTGGCCTCGTCAACAACTACGTGCTGCACAAGATCTCGGATGCCGGCGTGATCAGCAAGCTCAAGCGCTCGATTGGAGATGTCGACGAAGGGCTATGGGCCCGGCTGCCGACTCTTGCCCCTGGGCAGGCGATTGTTTCGATGACGAGCATGGCTCGGCCGCTACTGGTGGCAATCGACCCAACTCCCTGCAAATTGCGCATGGTCGAATAGCCCGCATGCCGGGTCGGGAGCTGGGTGTGAAGGCTAATCTCCCCCCCTCTGTCAAGCCGCCCGACAAGGCCACTCGGAGTCACCCTGCCGGTCACTCAAACAGGTCCTCGGGCGTAAAGAGCAGGATGCAGCTGTCAGGCTCGCCCGCGGCTGTGACCAGGCTGGCGTCAAACCCCTCCCGCGAAAACAGTGCATACCAGCAGCTCGATGCAGGCTTGAGTTCAGCCTTGGCCGCTGCAAGAGCCTGGCGCAGCTGATACAGGTCACCACCAGCCATGGACGCGTTCATCCACTTGCAAGAGCCGACGAGGGTGGTGGCGCCGCCCTCTTGGGCGACGATGTCTATTTCGTGTGTCCGGTTCCACCATGTGCCGACAGCGTTGAAATGCAGGTTGGCCGGCAGTCGGTCGGCGGCATACGCTCGTAGCAGGAACTGGCGGCACACTTCCTCGAATGGTGGGCGTGCTACATACTCATGGAAGGACTGTTTGATGCGGGCCAGTACGCGCTGTCCTTGGCCTTCGGTTATAAGACTTTGGTTGGGGTCGACATAACGATACCAGAAGGCCAGGTAGTTGTCGGCAAGCCAGTACAGTGACCGGCGTGACATGGGTCGCTGAATGTCGGTGATCGGCACCTCGCGCCGGATCAGATTCAAGTCGCGAAGGGCCTCGATCTGCTGCGTAATATCCTGAGCCGACGCCTTCCCGATAGACCTGGCAATGTCACTTGGCCTGCGGTTTCTGGTCGCCACCGCTCGTAGGATCGACCCGTAGATGACATCTCTGCGTAGATCCTCTAGAAGCAGCCAGTCGGGCTCACGGTTGAGGAATGTGTTTGGCCTCAACACTGTCAAGAGGAGATTCTCATCCAATCCCCGGTTCGGATCGAAGCGTTCAAGGTAGGTTGGCATGCCGCCGAGCACAGCGTACGCCTCAATCCGTTCACGGGGCGAGTACGATGGGAAGAATAAAGCGGCCTCGTCATACCGAAGTGGCTCCAGCTTGAGCTGTCCGGTCCGTCGGTTGTAAAGCGGAGCGGATGCGCCTAGAACCTGGCGTTCCATGAAGCCGACATTCGATCCTGCCAAGAACAGCTTGAGATTGGCCAGGCCTTTGCTCCGATCCCACCAGTGCTGCAACACGGTCAGGAGGCCTGGATCGACGTCGGCCAGATATGGCAGCTCGTCAATAATGGCGACGACAGGCTCGGCCGGATGCCGGCGGGCCAGTTCGGCGAGGAAACGAAGAAATTCCTCAACGGATGTGAACATCGCGGGCACGAATTCGTCGGGGTAGGCTCCGCGCACAACTGCCGTGAGGTCCTCGAGCTGTACCGGCAAAGTGCGGCGCGTTGCCCCGTAGAAGACGTGCCGCATCCCGTGCACGGCGTGGGAGAGCAGTGTGCTCTTGCCCACACCGCGCCGGCCGTATACGATTACGAGCTCTGCCTGATCGGATCTTGCGGCTGTGCGTAGCGAGGCGAGCTCACGACTGCGATTTAGGAACGCCATCGAAGGCTGCGATAGATCAGTCACTTATCCAATGAGTACCAATACCACAGGGAATTAGTATGATCGTGATCAGTATGATCACGATCATACTAACAGGGCCTTCCCATATCCCACGCGTGTTGGCGCATTTCAGCGACTCAAGCAGGAAATCCCCGGTCAGGCTTCGCTCCGGACCGGTTCACCCAACGGCACCGTAACACCTTCTCGGGCGCTCCGCCGGGCCGCTTCGATCACCCGGAGGGTGGTGACTGCTTCCTGTGGGTCTACCGGAAGAGCGGTTCCCTGCGTCAGGGCATCGCGGAGAAGCAGGTAGAACTGCTCGTAGGAGCCGGGTAACGTCTCGATTGGACCATCAACGTGTATGCCCTCAATATCGGTGGAGAGCCGGCCCCATGCTTCGCGCGGCTCCAGACCCCAGCCGGCGTCGCCGGGCCGCATGCCGGCACGCAGAGCCGGCTCCTGGGGGTCGAGTCCATACCTTACATACGAGCCGCGCAGGCCGCTGACGTGCATCCGAGGGCCGAGGATGCGAACCACGACATTTACCCAGAGATGGGCGTCCACGCCGTTGGGGAACTGAAGGGCAACAAAGGTGTCGTCGTCGACCTGCGCGCCTGGACGCCGTGTCTGCACCTCGGCATAGACGCGGGAGGGTGATCCGAAGAGCACCAGAGCCTGATCGATCACGTGGCTCCCGAGGTCGTACAGCAGACCACCCGCGTCTTCCGGTTCCGGCCGTTCACGCCAGGCGCCGGGCCGTGGAGCCGGGCGATAGCGCTCAAAACGTGATTCGAACCGCAGCACAGGTCCTAACAGATTGGTGGCTATCAACTTGCGCACCGTGAGGAAGTCGCCGTCCCAGCGCCGGTTCTGAAACACGGTCAGGGGAACGCTCGCACGTTTGCTTTCCGAGATCAGCCTCTCAGCATCCGCGACGCTTGCCGCCATCGGCTTGTCGATGACCACGGGCAGGCCCGCTTGAATAGCCGCCATGCCGAGCGCCGTGTGAGCGCGATTGGCTGCCGCGATTACTACTAGATCGTAGCGAGACGGTTGACTCCAGATCTCGTCCGCGCCGGAGAGGACGGCGGCCGATGGGAAGTCCCTTTGAGCTTGGGCTCGGCGCTCGGTGTTGCTTGTAACAATGGCCGCAACAGCCATCCCCGGCGTCGCTGCAACCAGGGGACCGTGGAAGACGGCGCCGGCGAGTCCATAGCCGATGATGGCGACACGCAAGGGATCGACGCTATCCGGCGTCATGGCTTCGCTCCTCCTATCACTATCCCGAATTATTCTGCCGGCGACGGCGCGCTCGGCCTACGAATATTTCGGGCTCTCTCGGTCGCGGCACACCGTGCTCCCGAATGTCCCGGAATGCGCTTCACAGATTATCCTTCAGGTCGCCAATGGATCACGGCTTGCCCTGCGCTCCCTACTGTAGATAGTACCTTTGACCATGGGATTATTCCGTGGTGGCGGCTTTCCGCGTGATGTGCCCTATTTCGTCGGCCATCTTCGTGCGCTGGCACTTGCCGTGCGCGAGACCGTGGCATGCGACATTCGCGCTGCGAGCACCGACGAGCTGGCGGCGGCGACGGGAGAGCGCGGCGGTGACACGATTTACCGTCTCGATCTCCATGCCGAAGATGCCGTGCTCGATTTCTGCACCCGCTGGTCGCAAGATCTGCCCTTTCTGCTGGTAGCAGAGGGACTGGAGGAGGGAGAGCGGATCTTTCCCCACGATGCCGACCCAGCGCGCCTAGCGTTCACCCTGATCGTCGATCCGATTGACGGTACACGCGGGCTCATGTATGGCAAGCGAAGCGCCTGGGCACTCTTCGGAGTCGCACCGCCCCCGCACCATGCACGTCGTCCGACCCTGGCCGACATAACCGTGGCTATGCAAGCCGAATTACCGACTTCACGCGCCGCGCTGGCAGATGTTTTGTGGGCAGCGTTGGGCGAAGGAGTGCAGGCTGAGACGCACGATCTGCGCGCGGGTACGGTCGCGCCATTTGTGCCGCGTCCCAGCCAGGCGGAAACACTACTAGGAGGGTTCGCTGCCATCAGCAAGTTCTTCCCGGGAGCCAAAGCGGCAGCGGCCGAGCTCGAGGAGCGGCTCTATTTGGAGCTTCTGGGTCCGCCACCCACCGAGTCGCCTCAGGTCTTCGACGACGAGTACATCAGTAGCGGCGGTCAGCTCTATGAGCTGATGGTAGGGCATGACCGTTTCCTGGCAGACCTGCGACCGGTGCTCCACCGCCCCGAGGACGGCATTCCGCGTCTGTGTTGCCATCCATACGATGTCTGCACCTGGCTCATCGCGCAGGAGGCCGGCGTGATCGTGACCGACGAGCAGGGTTCAACGCTGTCGGCGCCTCTCGACACGACGAGCGCGGTCGCGTGGGTCGGTTATGCGAACCGGGAACTCCGTGCCGGCATTGAGCCTGTGCTGCAACGGCTCTTAGGGGACCTTCTGGTCCGGTACCGGAATGACCCCGAGCTGCTGCATTAGCCCCAACTGGTCGACGACCGCCCAGCCCTCCGCCACCTTCCCGTCGGCAATCCGCAGGATGTCGATCACTCCAAATGACACCTGCCTGTGCGTGGGAGGAATCCCGTAGAAGTCGCCCGTGTGCCTCCCATGGAAGGTCTTACGCGTCGCCACTTTATCTCCCTCGGCTACCTGGTCCTCAATGGTGACGTGGAAGCCAGAGAAGGCGGTGTGAAACATGCCAAAGAGCTGCTTCAGACCCTCGCGGTTAGGAGGAAGACCTGGAAGGGCGCTGTGGTCGACGACGGTCTCGGCGAAGAGCTCATCGGCAAGATCGAGCTTGTTTTGGGAAACCATCTCCTCGTTGATACGACGCACGATGGCCTTGTTCTCTTCTACTGCCATAGCACACGCTCCTTTCCACGCTGCACCATCTAGCATGCAGCGGCACAGCTCTCCCGTCAAGATGCACGAGGGACTGCAGACTGCCGTGCGGTTGACAAGACGCAAGCCGGTTTGTAGATTGGAGGCATGGAGGTCCGACCAGTGGACAAGGGAGGAGACTCCTGGGTAGGTACTCGCCTGCCGAGGCGAGAGGATCCTACGCTGTTGATGGGTAGAGCCTGCTATCTGGCCGATCTCGTGGTCCCTCGCATGCTGCACGCGGTCTTCCTGAGAAGTCCGTATGCGCACGCGGTGATCGACTCCATCGACGCCGAACAGGGTCGCTCCATGTCGGGGGTTCACGCGGTTCTGACCGCGAAGGATCTCCCCCCGGACTTGGGCGAGCAACCCTGTACCCATCTATATGCGGGGCAGCGTGCGACACCGTATTACGCACTCGCCAAAGAGCGAGTCCGGTATGTCGGGGAACCCGTAGCGATCGTGGTTGCCGACTCGCAGTATCTGGCCGAGGATGCACGTGACGCCATCGAGGTCAACTGGCACGTCCTCCCGGGGGTGGGAAATGCGGAAGTAGCTCTCGCCGCCGCTGCACCGCGCCTCTATGATGATTGGCCCGACAATGTCGCCGCGGTGTTCGAGGCCGAGATGGGCGACGTCGATCTGGCTTTCGGGCAATCCGACGTCATCGTGAGCGAGAGATTCCAGATCCAGCGCCACTTCGCCTGTCCCCTTGAGACGAGGGGGGTACTGGCGGATTGGGAGCTCGGGCGTGATGAACTCACGATCTGGACCTCGAGCCAGATCGTCCACATCGCCCGTGATCTGCTTGCCGCCGTCCTGCACCTGCCGGAGCACCGCATACGGGTGCTGATCCCGCAGGTTGGCGGCGGCTTTGGCGCGAAATTCCACTTCTACCCTGAGGAGGTTGCGGTTGCCCTGGCATCCCGGGCGGCCGGTCGGCCTGTCAGGTGGGTAGAAGATCGCATGGAATCTTTCGTCGCCACTGTTCATGCCAGGGAGCAGATTATCGAGGCCACGATGTGCGCACGGCACGATGGTGGTATAACCGGTGTGCAGGCCGACATCATCGGGGACATGGGGTCGGCGCTCCACACGGTGAGCTACGGTCCGGTCTGGCTCACGTCGGTCATGATGACCAACATCTATGAGATACCCAATGTCCGCGTTCGTGCGCGCGCTGTGGTCACGAATAAGACACCGTTGGGCTCGTACCGGGGTTGGGGTCAACCACAGGCCAATTTCGTAGTCGAACGGCTGGTCGAGCGAGTGGCGCGCAAGCTGGAGCTGGACTCCGCCCAGGTTCGCCGCCGGAACTTTGTCCCGCCCGATCGCTTCCCGTACAAGAGCCTGGTGCATGTCTTCGATAGCGGTCGATATGAGCGGTGTCTGGACCGTGCAATGGCCCTGCTCGACGAGCGCGACTGGCCGGCGCGTCAGCGGGAGCTCAGGCAGGAGGGGAGATACGTGGGCATTGGGCTCTCGTTCTACGTCGAGAACACCGCGCTCGGTCCGTCTCGCATCCTGAATGCGGGAGGTGTGGAGCAGGGCGGGTACGACATCGGGCACGTCCGGGTCGAGCCCGGCGGCGAAGTGACCATCTTCACCGGCCTGTGTGAGATGGGACAGGGTTTCACGGGAGGCCTGATTCAGATTTGCGCTGATCAGCTGGGCGTACATCCGGAGCAGGTTACGGTCGTGACCGGTGACACGAGTACCTGCCCCTACACCGGCTACGGCACCGGAGGTAGCCGATCGACGGCGGTCGGCGGTGCCGCTGTGATGAAGGCATGCGCTACCCTGCGCGAAAAGATCAAGCTGATCGCAAGCCACATGCTTGAAGCATCGCCACACGATCTCGATACACAGGCGGGAAAAATCTGGGTCAAGGGGTTGCCCGATCGGTACGTGACCATGGCCGATGTTGGGCGCGCCGCCTACTTACGAATGGTGGACCTGCCCGACGGCATGGATCCAGGACTCGAGGCAATCGAAGTGTTCGATCCGCCCCAGATGGCCTGGCCGTACGGAGTGAACATTGCAGTGGTGGAGGTGGACACCGAAACGGGTCTCGTCTCCTTCCTCGATTACGTGTACGTGCACGACTGCGGGACGATCATCAATCCTATGATCGTCGATGGTCAGATCCATGGAGGCGTGGCGCAGGGCATCGGTGCGGCCCTGTACGAGGACCTCCCTTACCGAGAGGATGGGCAGCCCCTCTTCGCAACCTTTATGGACTACGTGCTCCCGACGGCAAGTGAAGTTCCCCGCATTCGACTCGCCCACGAGGTTACACCGTCGCCCATCATCCCAGGAGGCATGAAGGGCGTGGGGGAGGCCGGGGTGATTGGATCGCCCGCAGCAATTGTCAACGCGATCGAGGATGCACTGAGCCCATTCGGGGTGACGATCACGGAAACTCCGGTGACCCCGGAGAAGATTGTTATGTGGGTCGAGGCAAGGCGCCATGAAGCCGCCGCAGTTTGACTATACGGCTCCGACGACGGTGGAGGGGGTGCTGACCTCACTCGCCGCAGCGCCGGAGACGACGACTTTCCTGGCCGGAGGACAGAGCCTGGTTCCGCTCCTTAATATGCGCCTGGCACGGCCCACGCTCATCCTCGACCTCAACCGAGTTGCCGGACTCGACCTGATCGAGGTGTCGGATGGTCGCCTACGGCTGGGCCCCATGGTGCGCCAGCGCGCCCTGGAGATAAATCCTACCATCCGAGAGCGATTGCCGCTGCTCTCGGAAGCGGCCAGGCATATTGCCCATCTGGCGATCCGCATCCGCGGCACGGTTGGTGGAAGCCTGGCACACGCCGATCCAGCCGCCGAACTTCCCGCCGTCATGAGTGCACTCCAGGCCCAGCTGGTGCTTCGGCATATATCCGGCTACGAGCGCGCCGTCCCGGCCGATCAGTTCTTTGTCGGGCCCTTGACGACGGCGGTGCAACCCGGTGAATTCTTGTATCGGATCGATGTACCCATTCCCTCGCCTAGTCCCGGCTGGGCATTCGTCGAAATGGCCCGCACCCATGGGGCATTTGCGCTGGTGGGCGCGGCGGCCCTGGTGCGTCTCGGATCGAACGGCCAGATTGATTCTGCTCGACTGGCCCTGTGCGGCGTCGGCGGCACACCACATGCGCCGGAGTGGCTGGACGAGCTGTTGGCCGGCGAGAGACCGGATGACTCTACCTTTGATTCGGTCGCGGGGCGGGTTGCCGCCGAGATCGAGCCGCAAGACGACATACACGCAACCGGTGCATATCGACGAAGGGTGGCCGGCGTCCTGGCCAAGCGATCACTGCGCTTGGCGGCAAGTCGCGCCGGGTGAGAGATGACAAAACAGACGATTCAACTGACCGTTAACGGGCGTCCGGTAGAGGGGCTCATCGAGCCGCGCCGCCTGCTGGCTGATTTCTTGCGCGAGGATCTCGAGCTCCGCGGCACGCACCTCGGCTGCGAACAGGGAGTCTGCGGAGCGTGCACGGTTCTGCTTAATGGTGAGCCGGCGCGCTCCTGCCTTCTCTTTGCCGTCCAGGCGGACGGAGCGGATCTCATGACCGTCGAGGGACTCGCAGTGAACGGGGCGCTTCACCCCATTCAAGCCGCGTTTCGCGACCATCACGCGCTGCAGTGCGGGTTCTGCACGCCGGGATTTCTACTCACCTCGCTCTATCTCCTACGCGCTCGACCGGAGATCGCCGACGAGACGGAGGTCCGGGAGGCGCTATCCGGGAACCTATGTCGGTGCACCGGTTACCAGAACATTGTTGACGCTGTGCTGGACGCCGGCACGCGGCTGCGCGAGGGAGAACGTATAGCGCCGTCGTAAGGAGGCTCGGTATGACTATCCTGCACGCGGGCATCGCGACGTTTCTCAAGGCACCCCATGTCCCACCCCAGCGGGACGTCCTGATAGAGTCCGGGGCAAATACCGCCATCATCGGCTTGCCCTACGACAGTACTACGGTCACACGTCCGGGTGCTTCTCACGGGCCACGCGCCATCAGAGATGCGTCCTCCCACTTCGCCTTTGGCGAGAATTTCCACTACGACTACGGCGTCACCGTCTCCGACTATCTGAAGCTCGTCGACTGCGGGGATATCGACGGGGTGGCGGGGAACGCTCAACGGACATTTGAGCGTGCGGAAGCGGTGCTCCACGAGGTCTATGCGGCGGGATGCTTTCCCATCCTCCTGGGCGGTGATCATTCGACGACCATTCCGGGAGCAAGAGCGCTGGCGTCCACGGTGTCGAGCCGGATGGGATTTGTGATGTTCGACACGCACCTGGACACGGCACCGGAGATCGACGGCGAAGAGCTGTCGCACTGCACGCCGGTCCACCGAGTGCTCGACTTGCCGAACGTGGATGGTGGAAATGTCGCGATCATCGGCGTCCACGGGGCGGCGAATCCCAAGCTCGAGGTTGACGTTGCGTACGAACACGGGGTCGGCGTGTTTAGCATCCGCGACATCGAAGAACGTGGAATCGACGAAGTTGCGCGGCGAGCACTCGAAATCGCCTCAGAGGGGACCGAGTGCATCTATCTCTCCGTCGACATCGACGTTCTGGATGGCGCCTACGCCTGGGGTACCTGTGGGCCCGAGATCGGGGGAATGACCGGCCGGGAGCTGGTACGGGCCCTCAGGATCGTAGCTGGAGGCCCGGTAGGGGCAGCTGACTGCGTCGAGGTCGCCCCCTACCTGGACCCCTCGGGGCACACCGCGCGGGTGGGAGCCAGGGTTGTAGTGGACATAATGGCCGCCAGGGCGGCGCGGATCCGTGACAGGCAGCACGTCGGCGAGGCAGTGGTTGGATAGTGCGGATGTCGAGATGGCCTTGCCTCTGACCAGGCAAGAGAGTTTGCAGCTCGGACCGGTACATTCCACGCCCCTTAAGGAGCAGGTAGCGAGCGAGCTGAAGCGTCTGATCGACGAGGGGACACTCCAGCGTGGTCAGCAGCTCCCCAGCGAGCGCGAGCTGGCCGAACACTTGCGCGTCAGCAGAGGCACCATCCGCGAGGCCATACGATTTCTCCACGCCCTCGGCTATCTCGAAGTCCGTCATGGTCTGGGGACCTTCGTCCACGCCTCGTCGGGGGATGTGGAGCGATTGCGGGCCGCATGGCGCGAATGGACATTGCGCCATGCGCCCCGAATCCACGATCTCCTCGAGCTGCGCAAAGGTATCGAATCGTTTGCGGCCGAGCTTGCCAGCCAGCGACAGCTCGGCGAGCCACTGGAACGACTGGCCGAGGCGCTCGACCAGATGCGTGAGGCAGCGCAGGAGGGAGATGTGCCGGCGCTGGTCGAGGCGGACGTTGCCTTTCACGACGCCCTGTGCGAGGGCAGCGGTAATGCAGCGCTAACCGAGCTTGTCAAGGCGCTGGGCCGGCAGCTGGTGCCCGAGCGGGCGGCGACCTTCGCCATCCCGGGAAGACCGGAGCAGTCCGTGAAAGAGCACAAGGCAATCCTCGATGCGGTTCGTGCCGGGGATGGGCAATTGGCGCGCTTGCAGGTCCTGGCCCATCTGGAGAGTGTCCAGAGCGAAATCGACCGGGAGATCATGATTTACGGTTCGGGGAGCCCCCAAGGAGGTACGAAGAATGACACGGTTAGTGAATCAGATGACTGACCCCTATATCGATCCGAGGTGCGCTGCATTGCTGGTAATCGACATGCAACGGGGGTTTTGTGATCCCGAGAGTCGCATGGAGAAGGCCGGTATCGGTACGGCGAATCAGCGAGCAATCATTCCGAATGTCATCAGATTAGTTCGCTTTGCCCGTGAGGTGGGAATTCCGGTCCTTTGGTCGCAGCAGACTCACTTCCCGAACGATGTAACTCGCAAGCGACGGCGCATCCCATCCCATATTGACAAGCAGAGCTGGGCTCCCTGCCTACGGGGCACCTGGGAAGTGGATTTCATGCCTCAGCTGGCCGCCGAGATCCAGAAAGAAGACCTCATCGTCGAAAAGCACCGTGCCTCGGTCTTCTTCGAGACCACGCTGGACACCAAACTGCGCATGCTTGGGATCGAGCAGGTCATCATCTCGGGGTGTAACACCGACTTCTGCGTCGAAACGACGATCCGTGATGCCTATTATCGAGACCTCGACGTGATCGTGGTGCGGGAATGCGTAGCCGGGCCGAGGCCGCGATTCCACGAAGACACGCTGGCGAAGGTCCAGACATACTTTGGCGAAGTCGTGTCGCTCGACGACTTGCCGAATCTCATCATCAAGGAAGCAGCTGCGCAGAGAAAGGAAGCAGCCGGGAGCGTGCTGTGACCGTCGCCGGAATCGACACAGGTCTCCGGCTCGATGTCTCGACCTTCGAGATTCTCCGCCACCGCCTGTGGTACATCAACGATGAAGGCGCCCTCACTATCAGTCGCCTCTCGGGATCGCCGGTAGCGACCGAGGTGTTCGACATGAACACCGGGATCATGACCGAGCGGGGCGATCTGGTGTATATTGACACCTTTATCTGCGCGCAGGCGACCACACTCGCCCCCCACGTGCGCTATCTCCTCCAGAACTACGCGGACAACCCGGGCTTCATGCCCGGTGACGTCTTTCTCTGCAACGACCCCTATGTATCTGTCTGTCACCAGAACTGTGTGCAGGTGGTGGGGCCGGTCCACTGGAAGGATCGGCTCGTCGGCTGGGCCGGCGCTTCGCTCCACGTGATCGATGTCGGCGGTCCGACCTTCGGGCAGGTTCAACTTGAGGCTGCCGACATTTACGGCGAGCAGCCGTTGGTGGGTCCAATTAAAGTGGTCGAGCAGGGACGCTTCCGCAAGGATGTCGAGGTCACGTATCTCCGCAACTCGAGGCTCCCGGACTTGCTCGCCCTCGACTTGCGAGCCAAGGTAGCGGCCGTTCAGACCATCAGACGGCGGCTGGACGAAACGTTCCACGAGTTCGGGGTCGAAACCGTATTAGCGGCCATGCAGGACGTCATCGACTACACCGAGCGCCGCCTTCGCGCTCGTCTACGCGAGCTGCCGGATGGTACCTGGCGACACCGTGGGTACATCGAGTTCGGTGAGAAGCTCTACGACTGTCAGGTCACCATGACGAAAGAAGGCGACCACCTCGTCTTTGACTTTCGCGAATCCGCCGATCAGGCCCCAGCGGTCGTCAACTGTGCCGTCAACGGGCTCATCGGGGGAGTGCTGGCGGCGGTGATGTTCTACCTGTGCTGGGATATTCCATGGTCACCGGCAGGTGTCGAGCGAGTCGCCACCATCAAGTCGCGCCCAGGCTCGATCGTTCACGCGTCCCCGCCGGCCGGTGTATCGAAGTCGACGACGACCGCGATCTGGGAGGTGCGCAACCTGGCCTGCATCACGCTGGGAAAGATGCTGGCGGCGAGCGAGCGGTACCGATCTCGGACGATGGCCGGCTGGCAGGGAGTCAAAGCGCTGGAAGAGCTCTACGGTGTCGACTCCGCGGGAGAGCGCTTTGGGGGGCCGATCCTGGACGGTATGGCGGGAGGAGGCGGGGCGCTCTCGCACCGCGACGGGATCGACACCGGCGGCATGACGAGCTCATTACGGGCGACGATCGCCAACGTCGAGAGCCACGAGCTCCGTAATCCCATTCTCTTCTTATCTCGCCGGCAGACGACCGACTCAGGTGGTCCTGGCCAATTTCGGGGTGGGGCCGGTCTTAGCATGCTCTACGTCGTTCACGGCGTGAATGAGATCCCGACCAAGATCCTGCACACCTTTGGCATCGAGCAGCCGGAATCGCCCGGTCTGTTCGGGGGATATCCCTCGAGTACTAACCATTTCGCCATCCTGCGTGATTCCGATGTCCGCGACCAGTTCGGCGCCGGACACGTACCCCAAAGCCTGGAGGACCTGTCAGGAGAGCTCGAAGTATTCGGTGCGTACGCCGTGACATCTCAGGGCTCCCGCGATGTCTATCGATCGGCCTCGATGGGCGGAGGGGGGTACGGCGATCCGATCAACCGGGATCCGGCTCGGGTGGTCAGTGATGTTGAGCGTTCTCTGGTCTCGCGGGAGTGGGCCGGGCGTGTCTACGGTGTCGTGCTACGTGATGGCAGCCTTGAGGTCGATGCCAAAGCTACCAAAGCCCGCCGAGCGGCTATACGAGAGGAACGGCGCCGAGCAGCAGGGGTGGAAAGAGAGCCCTTCGCTGCAGAAGCGGGGAGGTCCTGGGACGCGGACCCCGACGTGCTCCGTGTCGGCGCTTCGCTGTTCTGTGATCTCAGCACCGACCCTCCTCGATATCGATGCCGCTGTGGTCGACGGCTGGGTACCGCCGAGGAGTCTTTCAAGCGACACGCGGCCCTCGCCCGCTTCCCGGTCCAGCGCATTGGTCCCGAAGTGAATCCACACCGGATTGGAGGGGATCGGTTTGAGCTGCGGGAGTTCTGCTGTCCTGGGTGCTGGACGCTGCTCGATGTAGAGATCGCGCGGCCGCACGACCCAATTCTGGACGACGCCTGCCTCTCGCTGGACTGGTTGCGTGAGGCACGTTCGCAAGCGGGTACCCGGCGGGAAGGGATGCGGGTATGAGCTACGTCATCGGGGTCGACAGCGGTGGAACCTTCACCGACTGTGTCGTGCTCGATAGTCGGGGGCGCATAACTCGCGCCAAGGCGCCCTCGACGCCACCAGACTTTGAGCGTGGGGTGGTCGATGCCGTGGCCGAGGTGGCCCACAATCTGGGCCTTCCGTTAGAGCAGTTGCTGGCTGAGACGGCAATCTTCGGCCACGGGACGACGGTCGCCACCAACATTCTCATTACCGGCACGGGAGCCAAAGCAGCCCTCCTCACGACACGAGGTCATGAGGACGCCGTGATTATTGGCCGCAGCAGCCAGAAGGTCGCGGGACTCAGCGAGTCTGAGATCATCGACGTTGCGAACCTGACCAAGGCGGAGCCTCTCGTGCCACGGTCTTTCATATTCGGCGTGGATGAGCGGGTGGACCGGGCCGGCAATGTGGTTGCGCCACTGCACCTCGAGCGCCTCGAAGGCCTGGTCGACCACTTACAGTCAGAAGGCGTAGAGGCCATTGCAATCAGCCTGCTTTGGTCGTTCCGCAATCCTGACCACGAGCGGCGGGTCCGCGACTGGCTGAGACGGTGCGCGGCGGACGGTGGCCGAGCGACTCCCTGGTTCGTTACCGCGTCGTCGGACCTGGTTCCGGTGATCCGCGAATACGAGCGCACGTCGACGACCATGCTGAATGCCTATCTGACGCCGGGTGTCAAGGGATATCTGGAGCGCATGCGGTGCCGTCTGCACGAGAACGGTCACCAGGGGGCGATCACGATTATGCAGTCGGCCGGTGGTGTCTCTTCTATTGACGAGGCCCAGGATCGCGGCGTCGCTCTGCTCTCGTCGGGGCCGGCAGGGGGAATCCTGGGGGCGCGGGCGCTGGCCGAACGTCTCGGAATCAGCCACGTGATCGCAACGGACGTGGGCGGTACCAGCTTTGATGTGGGCCTCATCGTCGAGGGTGAACCGTCGTACGCGGAAGCTCCCATCTTTCACAAGTATCCGGTTGCCCTCCCCGTTATCGACGTCACGTCAGTCGGCGCCGGGGGCGGCAGCATTGCGTGGATCGAGCCTGACACCAGGATATTGAAAGTCGGGCCGCGCAGTGCGGGAGCCTCGCCGGGACCTGCTTGCTATGGAGCCGGTGGCCGGGAGCCGACGGTCACCGACGTGAATCTGGTGTTGGGGCGTCTGGATGCCGACAACTTCCTGGGTGGTCGCTTGCGACTTGATACTGCGCGGGCGAGACGTGCGATTCGCGACCAGCTTGCCGATCCGCTCGGCATGTCCGTTGAGGGGGCTGCGATGGCGGTCGTGGACATCGTTGACGCGCACATGGCGGATCTGGTTCGGCGGGTGACAGTGGAGCGGGGCCTGGACCCGGCTCAGTTCACCGTATTCGGGTATGGCGGCGCGGCTGGGCTTCATGTCACCTCCTACGCCTCCCGATTGAACTGCCACCACATCGTCATCCCACGAACGGCCGCGGTGTTTTCCGCTGTTGGAATCGCGATGAGTGACGTCAAGCGAGTCGCCCTGAAGTCTGATCCCATGCGCGCCCCGTTCGAGCTCAGCGCATGGTCGAAGCGGTTCGCCGAGCTCCGCCAGCAGCTAGACTGTCAATTCCGCGAGGAGCGCCTTCCCAGCGATCGGCTGACGGTACAGCGTTTTGTCGAATTGCAGTTCCGGGGACAAGTGCACGCTCTGCGCGTGCCAATTGAGGACGCCGACCTCGAGGCGGATGATGGAGGGAAGCGCGTTATTGCGCGCTTCATCGAGCTCTATGAGGCACGCTACGGTGCCGGGACCGCCTATCCCGCGGCCGGCGTGGAGGCCGTAACGTTTGTCATCGAGGGTGTCGCGCCCCTGCCCGTTCCGGCGATTCAGCCTCTCCCATGCGACGGCTCAGATGTGCAGGCGGCCTTACGAGGAACACGCGAAGTGTATCTCCACCAGACCGATAGAGCAAGCGCCGTCCCGGTGTATGATGCCGGAAAGCTGCAACCTGGACACGCATTTGGCGGTCCGGCGTTGGTCGAGGACGAAGATACGACTGTGCTGGTTCGCTCAGGACAGAGATTGTGGGTTGACGATTTCGGGAACCTTCGGATTGAGGCTCAATAAAGGCTGAGGGAAGTGGCCAAGCTGTCGTTCGGCGTTGGTGTGCCCCTACGAGATCCGGTGGATGAGGTGTGCGCGCTCGCTTCCACCGCGGAGGAGCTCGGGTATCAGAGTGTCTGGGCCAACGACGACCGTCTGGGCCGGGATGTGTTCAGCGTTCTGGCGACCATCGCGCGTTCGACGCGGCATGTTTCTCTGGGACCGGGGGTCACCAATCCTTACAGCCGGCATCCGGCGCTCATTGCCACCGCGCTGGCCACGCTCGACGAGCTTTCCGGCGGACGGGCAGTGCTCGGTTTGGGAGCCGGAGGGACCAATCACCGGGCGCTGGCAATAGAACGGCGGTTGCCACATGTGGCGCTGTTTGAAGCAATAACGGTGATTCGCAAGCTTCTGACCGGTTCGGAGGTAACCCTGAACGGGCGAGTCATCCAGACGTGCCAGGCCACGCTGGACTTCGTTCCCTGGCGAGCATCGGTCCCGATCTACGTCGGCGCGCGTGGCCCCAAGATCCTCGAGGTCGCGGGCGAGCTGGCCGATGGGGTAATCATCGGCAATCTGGCGTCTATCGAGGGATGGGCGTATCTGCTCTCCTGTGTCACGCAAGGAGCTCGGGTGGCAGGACGCGATCCGCGAGAGATTAAGCTCGTCGCCTGGTTCTATACGTGTGTAGCCGACGACGCTGAAGCGGCCCGACGAGCAGTGCGCCCAATGGTGGCCACCTCCCTCATCACCAGCCGTCCCATCCTCCCCCGGCTCGGCATCACCATGCCACGACCATTCGTCGAGATCATGGAAGCACAGCGATGGAGCCTAGAAGCCGAGTGCGTCGAGCTGGCCGCACAGGAGATCCCGGATGAGATCGTCTCCTGCTTCAGCCTGGCGGGCACGTCACAGGACTGCCGCCGCCAGCTGCACGGCTTCTTGACCGCGTTTCCGCAAATTTCTCAGGTCGTGATCGTTCCTGCCGCAAGTGAGGAACAGCAGCGAACTGATGTCGTACGTCGATTCATGAGGGAAGTAGCTCATCCGCTGGTGGACGACATCGTCTACTCGGCGGAGATGGGATGAGCATGCGAGACCGGAATCAAGCTCCGCCCCGGGTCACAATGATCAATATTACCAAGCATTTCGGTCGGGTCACGGCGCTTTCCGGCGTCGACTTCTCCATAGCGGCCGGGGAGGTTCACGCGCTCCTCGGTGAGAATGGCGCCGGGAAGACGACGCTGATGAATATCTTGTACGGGCTTGTCACTCCTGACGACGGCGCTATCCTTGTCGATGGCGAGCCGGTACACGTGCGTGGCCCTGCTCAGGCGGTAGCGCTGGGAATAGGGATGGTGCATCAGAACTTCAAACTGGTCCCTACTCTCACCGTCACCGAGAATATGCTGCTCGGCGAGCGCGGCGTGTTCTTGCGGCACGCAGACCTCGAGGCCGTGCGGCAACGGCTGCAGGAATTAGGAGACCGCTTCGGACTGGAAGTGGATCCTTCCGCTCGGGTGTGGCAGCTCTCCGTTGGCGAGCAGCAACGGGTGGATATCCTGCGAGCGCTCTACCACGACGTCAGCGTTTTGATCCTCGACGAGCCGACGGCCAATCTGGCGCCGGTGGAGATCGAGCAGCTTTTCCCCAAGCTACAGGCATTGGCAGCCGAGGGGCTCTCGATCATTCTCATCACCCACCATCTCGGCGAGGTGGCGGAATGGACGGATCGAGTAACCGTCCTTCGCCGCGGCAAAAACGTCTCGACGCTGCGTTCGAACGAGGCGTCGCAAGAGGATTTGGCTCGCCTCATGGTAGGTCCGGAGGTGTCGCTGGCCTGGACTTCATCTCGCCATACGGTTCCCACGCCGTCCGCGGAGGTCGTCCCCGACGGAGGGGTCCTGCAGGTCAGCGGCCTGGAAGCACGAGGTGATCGAGGGACGCTCGTGCTGCGCGAGGTGAGCTTCTCGGTAAGCAGAGGGGAAATCGTCGCGATTGCCGGCGTGGAGGGGAACGGGCAGGCAGAGCTGGAGGAGGTGTTGTATGGGCTCCGTTCACCGGTTCGCGGTGTTGTCACGCTAAACGGCAAGGACATCACCTCGGCCGAGCCGGCGCAACGTCTGCAGTGCGGCATGGGGCTCATACCCTCTGACCGATTCCGGAGGGGACTCATTGCTGAGCTCTCCGTTTCGCACAACCTGGTGTACGACCGAATCGATCGAGCGCCGTTCGGTTCCCCTTTTTCCTTACACAGCAAGGCGATCATGAGCGGCGCCGATGAGCTCACCAGACGTTTCGGCATTCGGATCTGGCGCCTCACTCAAGCCGTCAGCACCCTCTCAGGCGGTAATGCACAGCGCGTGGTGCTCGCCCGAATACTTGGGCAGGAGCTGTGTTGTATTGTTGCCGCCCAACCGACGCGTGGCCTCGACGTGGGGGCAGTACGGTACGTTTGGGATCAGCTGGACGCAGCGCGACAGCGGGGTGTGGCTATCCTTCTGATCTCGACCGATCTCGATGAAGTTCTTGAGCTGGCCGACCGATGCTTGACCTTGTATCGCGGAAGTCTCGTCAAGAGCTCGGCGCGTGGCCAGATGAACCGTGAGCAAATTGGTCTGGCAATGGGAGGTGTGGTAGCGGGTGGTCTACAGGCATGAGTGGAAATAGAACCTGGGAACAACCGGCGCCTGTTGTGGCAGCGGAAGAGAAGGAACCGATAGTTGCCGCGCCGTGGTTACGGCGACGCTGGGTAAGAGCCTGGGGCTCATCGATTGGTGCGACGGTCTCAGCTCTGCTCGTCGGCGGGCTGCTGATACGCGCGGCGGGTGGCCGGCCTCTGTCGGCGTATCGAGATCTTCTGAGTGGCGCCGTCGGATCCAACTATGCCATCGGCCAGCTGCTGGTGCTCGCGGTTCCCCTGCTTATCATCGGGCTCGGCCTGAGTCTCGCCTTCCGCGGCCGCGTATGGAACATTGGGGCCGAAGGGCAACTCTATATCGGAGCGCTCGCGTGTGGCTCACTGGCGATAGGTCTGCCGCTGCACACCGGATGGCTCCTGATGGGACTTGGCCTTGTGGCGGCAATTATTGGGGGCGCGATGTGGGGCGGCCTGGTGGGAGCGCTTCGAGCGCAGTGGGGGGTGAACGAGATCATTACCTCCCTGCTGCTCAACTACGTCGGCATCTTCCTGTTCGACTATGTTATTCGCGTTCCGCTACGAGATCCGGCTGCGTCGTCCCTGGAGGGCAAATCGGTGCCGGGTATTGCCCAGCTACCACAATTGCCGAGTTTCTACATTCACGTCGGTATCTTCATTGCCGCGGCGCTGGTGCCGGTGCTCGCCTATGTGATGCGGCGTACGCCTTTCGGCTTCCGCGTACGTATGCTTGGGCTCAATCCGGAGGCCGCAAGGACGGCAGGCGTGGCGACCAAGAGGTTGATCATGAATCTGATGGTGATCAGCGGTGGCCTTGCTGGGCTGGCCGGCGGTATTCAGGTGCTGGGAGTAGCCTTTCGGCTCGATCCCACGATATCCCAGAACTACGGCTACACCGCGATTATCGTGGCGCTACTTGGCCGTCTATCGGCACTCGGAACCCTGTTTGCCGCCATCTTCATCGCCGGACTGACGGTCGGTGGCCAGGCAATGAGTGTCACTGATTCGCTGCCGTACTCCCTCGTCTCCGCCATTGAGGGAATCTTCGTCGTCTTCCTCCTGATTGCCAATCGTTTCATTAGGGCCTGATCGACATGGACTGGGGATCGATTCTCGGAATTGCGCTCTTTCGGTCGGGACTCGCATTTGCCATGCCGACAGCGCTGGCGGCCGTGGGCGAGACCGTCGGTGAGCGGGCAGGAGTCCTGAACCTGGGGCTCGAGGGCATGATGCTGTCCGGTGCCCTGGCGGGCTTTCTCGGTGACTACTGGACCGGCAGCGTTGTGGTCGGCGTGCTCGCCGCGGTGGGATGCGGGATCGCCCTCGCCGCGATTACCGCGACACTCAGCGTCGTGCTCAAGACCGAGCAGGTGATCAACGGCATTGCTCTGGTCATCTTCGCGCAGGGAATGTCTCAATTCGTCTATGAGCAGCTGTTCGGTCAGGGCTCGCACGCGCCCGTTGTCCAGCCTCTCCCCGACATCAGGATCCCCGGACTCGGTTCGATTCCCGGGCTCGGCCCCATCCTCTTCAATCAGAACGCGCTCTTCTATCTGTCCCTGGTACTCTCGCTCAGCGTGTGGCTGCTGGTATACCGTACACGCTTCGGACTCACCCTGCGTGCCGTAGGAGAAGCACCGGCCGCCGCCGATGCCGCTGGACTGCACGTCGACCGGGTGCGCTGGATGGCCCTCCTCGTCTGTGGTGCGATGGCCGGGCTCGGAGGGATGGTCTTGTCAGTGGGCGATCTCAGTCTCTTCACGGCCGACGTGACCGCAGGCCGAGGCTGGGTTGCGATTGCACTGGTCATATTCGGACGGTGGAATCCTCTCTTCGTGCTCGGGGGGGCGCTGCTCTTTGGGCTCACCGACGCGCTTCAGATTCAGATCCAGGCGACGAGCGGTGGCATCAACTCATCAATACCCTATGAGGCCTTCCAGGCCCTTCCGTACCTACTCACGATCGTGGTGATGGTCATTGTCACGATCCGCTCGCGGAGAGACGCGCAGCCGGCCGCGTTGGGCGTGCCGTTCTTAAAGGAGGTGCAGGATTAGGGTTCTGATCAGGTGTGGCAAGCATATCCTTCCGGTGGAGAATTCGGTGGAGAGACACAGTAGAGAGACGGAGGTAATGGACCCATGAAACATGCGTTCAGACGAGCCCCGAGCAGTTTCCTTATCGGCAGCGTACTGGCCGTTGCCCTGTTCGTCTTCTCAGGGAGTGGGACGAGTGGTTCTTCGGCCGTCGCCAGTGTAAGTGGGAGCAAGGTCATCTCGGTTGCCTTACTCTTGCCCTGTGCGACGAATGACATGACGTGGTGCCAGCAGGCATACGTCGCCGCAGCTCGGCTCCAGCGCGAGGGCCTGATCAAACTCCGCTACATTGCGGACGCGCCTCAGGATGATGCCGGTATCAGCCGCGTCATGTCGCAATATGCGGCTCAGGGGAGCCAGTTCATCATCGCTCACTCGGCCTGGTCGACCGCGACCATCAACATCGCCAAGCGGTTTCCAAAGGTCGATTTCGCCTACGCCGGTGGCGGTTCGACTGTGACAAACGTCGCGACCTACGGTGAGCCGATTTACCAGGCAGCATACGTGGCGGGAATGGCAGCGGCAGGCATCTCGAAGAGTGGTGTCGTGGGCGGGGTCGCCGGCCAGGACATCCCTCTCTGCCACGCTGAGCTCGCAGCTTTCCAGGCGGGTGCTCGGCGCATTCGCCACCATGCGGGCGCGCTGTCGGCGTATGTTGGGAACTGGAATGACCCGGCTCCCTCCGAGCAGTCTATACTCGCTCAGGCCGACCACCACGCCGACGTGTTCATCGCCTGCGGTGACGGCCCGGCGAAAGGGATGATCGCAGCCATCAAGAGCCGCCATTTGAGTGGCTTTGCCTACGTCGGCACCATGTTCCCACTGGCCCCTCACAACCTGGCTGGGTCGATCATCTACAACCTGTACCCGTACTTCAAGGCCATGGTGCGGGACGTGGCGAACGGCACGTTCCACGGTAAGACGTACAACATCGGTATGGGCCAGGGCGGCGTGGCCCTGCGGCTCAATCCCCAGTACTCGATGGGCAAGATTCCCGCAGGTGTAAGGCAGCAGATGCGCCAGGTCCAGCGCCAAATCGCCGCCGGGACCTTCCAGGTACCCTACATCACGCATTGATCGATGCTCCTTCGTGGTGCGAGGTTGGCTGACGGTAGTTTGGTAGACGTTCGCGTCATGGGGACGACGATTCGGGAGGTGGCCGCTGCGGGCCACCTCCCGCCCAAACCCGATGAAGAGTGTCTCGAACTGTCGGACTACGTGCTGCTCATCGCGCCCGCGGAGCCGCACGCACACCTCGATAAAGCGCTGGCTGCGGATGTCGTGGAGAACGCCTCCGGCGATCTTCTCGGCGCCATAGCCGCGTGGCATGCGTATCGGCGGACGCTGAGTGTCGATGACATCCTCCGCCGGGCCCGCGCTGCCGCCCTGCTTGCGCTCGGACGGGGAGCGACGGCGATTCGCACCCATGTGGATGTGGGAGAGGGGATCGAGCTTCGCGGCGCGCGCGCGTTGCTGCAGTTGAAGGAAGAGCTGCGAGACCTGATTGATCTCCAGGTGGTTGCCCTCTCTTACCCCTTGTCAGGGGCTGCCGGGAGCCAGAACCGGACGCTGTTGAAGGAAGCTCTTGCTGCGGGTGTCGACATCGTCGGTGGGGCGCCGCACATAGATCCAGAGCCGCGGGAGCACATGGAGATCTGCCTCGATATAGCCTGCACGTTTCACCGACCGGTTGATTTGCACATGGACGAGCACCTCCGTGAAACGTGCGACCTGGCCGGCCTGGCGCAGCTGGTCTCCGCGGGGTTCCCGCACCCGGTCACTGCGAGCCACTGCGTGAGCCTGGGGAGACAGCCGCTCGACGTTCAGGCGAACATTGCGGCGGCGGTTGCAGCCGCCGGCATCTCGGTCGTGACTCTGCCTGCGACGAATCTCTATCTTCAGGGCCGCGATCAGCCGGTTTCGATGCCGCGTGGTCTGACACCCATCCACGTCCTCCTCGAGGCAGGTGTCAATGTGGCGGGAGGCGGAGACAACGTGCAAGATCCATTCAATGCGCTCGGTTGTGGAGACCCATTGCACACCGCGCAGCTTCTGGTCTTTGCCGGCCAGCTCTCTCCGGAAGAAGCGTACCGGTCCGTGTCGAGTAATGCGAGGAAGGCAATGGGTCTTCCGCAGCTGGATGTGGTCCCCGGCTCACCTGCCGATCTCGTCGCGGTGGCCGGTTCATCGCTGCGTGAGGTGATGGCCACCGTGACCGAAGATCGTATCGTCATGCGCCATGGTCGGGTCATTGTACGGACCGAACTCCGCCGCACCTATGAAGGAGCCGCCGCCGCGAGGGAACGCGTCGAGATGCCAGGGGCTGAGGCAAAAAGACGTAACTAGACTGTGCCGGCGCCGACGACATGACTGTCTTCACGAGCGGCAGTACCGTTCCTTGCAAATGCCTGGCTTGCACGATATAGTGCGGCCAGCGCCGTGTGCACGGCGGTCTGTACGGGCAAGAAGGAGAACGGTCGGTCATGCGTGAGCCCTTCCGACTTCTCCAGCACCTGGCGCGCAACCGCATCCTCCGTGAACGAGACTCTGCCGACCTTGGCGTGCATGGGCTCGAGCTGCTCCAACAGGCGCTGGCCGATCCCTGTGCCGAATTTCGGGATGGGCAGTGGGAAGCGATCGAGAGTCTCGCCAATCGGCGGGCGCGCTTGCTCGTGGTTCAGCGTACGGGTTGGGGCAAGAGCCTGGTGTATTTCCTGGCTACCAGACTGCTGCGCGACCGCGGCAGCGGTCCAACCTTGCTGATCTCGCCTCTCCTGGCCTTGATGCGCAACCAGATCCAGGCAGCCGAACGGCTGGGCATTCGGGCCATTACGCTGAACTCGAGTAATCGGCAAGAATGGGAGTCCGTCCGTGCCAGGCTGCGGGCCGACCAGGTGGACGTGCTGCTCATCTCACCGGAGCGGCTGGCCAACGACGAGTTTCGAGAGAAGGTGCTGCTGCCAATGGCAGATCGCATCGGCTTCTTCGTGGTGGACGAGGCGCACTGCATCTCCGATTGGGGACACGACTTCCGGCCCGACTATTTGCGCATCGTGCGGGTCTTGCGATTCTTGCCCCGGAACATCCCCGTTCTGGCTACCACGGCCACGGCGAATGACCGCGTAGTCGACGACATCCTCTCCACCCTCGGATCGGGCGTCCTCACCCGCTCTGGTCGAGAAGGCAGTGCAATTCTTGCGGCGAAACGATCAGCTCGTCGAGCCGCGTACAGCCTTCCCGGCGGGTGCGCTGATGTCCTACGGCTGGCGAGGAGCCATCCCCGAGGGCATGCGGCTCCAGCCCGGACGCGCGCTATGCGAATGGGGTGATGACGGCTGGGGCGACCTGGTTCGGCGCAACAAGCAACAGGTTGGACGTTTTGATGATACGCTGGTGTCGGCTTCAGTCAACCTGGTCCGTGGGCGCTGGCGGCCGCATCCCTTCCCGCGGTGGGTGACCTGCGTTCCCTCATTCAATCACCCGACCCTGGTGTCCGACTTTGCGCAACGACTGGCCGACGCCCTCCGCCTTCCTTTTGTACCGTGCATTCGCAAAATTCGCCACACCGAACGGCAGAAGACCATGGAGAACAGCTACCGGCAGGCGCACAATCTGGAGGACGCTTTCACAGTGACGCCGTGGCACGGGCTGGGCGATCCGGTGCTCCTGGTCGACGATATGGTTGATTCCGGCTGGACCTTCACCGTGATCGGTGCGCTCTTGCGCGAGGCGGGGAGTGGACCGGTCTTTCCCCTGGCGCTCACAGTAACCTCGAAGCATGGAGAGGGTTGATGTTGCACCCTGATACGGAGGCGGTCTTACTGCTCTGTGGGCGTTTCGGCCGGCCGCAGGAGAATGGGGTGAGCCCGCTGGAGCTGCACGAGTTCAACCACCTGGCGCAATGGCTGGAGGAGCGCAACATGCGTCCTGCCGGTCTGCTCGATGTCTCCGAGATGGATCTGAACGATCTTGGGCCGCCAATCCCTGTAGCACGACTGCTGGCCCTGCTACAGCGCGGCAGCGCACTGGCGCTGGCGGTCGAAAGCTGGGAGAGCCGGGGCTTGTGGGTCTTGAGTCAGAGCGACGAGCTTTATCCATCCCGCCTCAGGCAGCTCGGACCCAGGGCGCCGCCTGTTCTCTATGGTGCCGGCGATTGTGGGCTCTTATCGGATGAAAGCCAGACCGTGGCTGTCGTCGGCTCCCGCCATGTCGACGAGTCGGCGGAGGAATTCACGCGGTCAATTTCCCATGTGTGCGGTCGCCAGGGGATCCGGGTCGTGTCGGGGGCGGCCAAGGGGGTAGACAGTGTGGCCATGTGGGCCGCGCTCGACGCGGGAGGCACGGTGATCGGCGTTTTGGCGGAGGGTGTGACCCGCGCGGCTATGGCGGGAGGAAACCCCGCTGCGCTGGCAGACGGCTATATGGTGTTCATCTCTCCCTACGATCCTAACGTTGGGTTCAACGTGGGAAATGCCATGGGGCGCAACAAGTACATCTATGCCCTTGCCGACGCAGCGTTGGTGGTAAGCGCCGCACTCGGCGCCGGCGGAACGTGGGCCGGAGCGATCGAAGCGTTGAAGCGAGGTACGACGCCGGTTTTCGTGCGAGTACAGGAGCCTGTGCCCGAGGGCAACATGAAGCTACTGGAAGAGGGTGCCTGTGCCTTCCCCGACGAGCCGTGGGACGATCTGGCCGGCTGGCTCTCGAGTCTTCGTGTGGATGAAGCCCCCGATCTTAGCCCGATGCAGGGCAGGCTGTGGTGAACTGCCCTGGATAATAGTCTCGATGTCACTCGAGATCATCCAGCAGGTTGAGGAGCGGGCCGCGCACGCGTGGCCCGCTGCTGTCGTGCAGATCGTCGATGGTTGGTGGCTGCGCTTCAATCAGGGCGTGACCCGGCGCGCCAATTCGGTCTGGCCCCATCAGGCTGAAGGTCGGATGCCTCTGGTCGAAAAGCTGGAGCGGGTGGAAGAGTTCTATTCTGAGCGTGGGCTGCCTGTTCGCTATCAGATGTGCCCGGCTTGCCAACCATCTGAACTGGATTCGGTGCTGGAGGATCGAGGCTATTGGGTCGATGCTCCGGTTCTGGTGCAAACGGCTCCGCTGCCGACAGTCCTCGATAGCCTGCCGAGCAGCCTCGCCGAGACTGTCACGATCGGTGCCATCCTGGAGGACACGTGGTTTTCGGCGTATTGTCGAGCCGAGGACGCAAGCGAGCATGGCCCGTATCGCCGGCGCGATATTTTGCAACGCATTGCGCTGCCCACCGGGTACGCCATGCTGCAGCTGGACGGCGGGCCGGCGGCGGTGGGATTGGGCGTGCTGGAACAGGAGTGGCTTGGCCTCTACTGCATGGCGACACGTCCCGAGTACCGACGCAGGGGTGCAGCAACGGCGCTGCTCCGGTCGCTGGCGAACTGGGCGTCCGGACGGGGCGCGACGCGCACCTACCTTCAGGTCACGGAGCGAAATCTTCCGGCTCGCGCGCTGTACGAGCGGGCCGGCTTCGAGACACTCTACGGTTATTACTATCGGCAGGCAGCGCCCGGGCCAGCACAACGTTGAGACCTAGGATCCCGTCGCCCTCATTTCCATTCGGCTAACACCTTCCCTCTTGGAGACAGGGTCACGACGACAGACGACAGGACAGCACGGTCGATGATGGGAGAGCCGATGAATTCAGAGACGTAGATCTTCCCCGCAGCGTCGACGGCCACCCCATACGGCACGTACCTACCCTTCGTCTTCCAGGCAGCAATAGGTCGCCCCGTGGACGAGAATTTCACGATGCGGGAGTGATCTCGGTCAGCCACGTAGAGAGCACCGTGCCCGTCGACTGCAAGGGTTTCGGGGCCTGAGAGCGCGCCGTAGCGCGAGGGAAGGTTCGGACCAACTACGAGGAGCGGCTTCCCCTCAACAGAGAACTTGACCACACGGCTATTCATGTAGTCGAGAGCGTACACGTTGCCCTGCGTGTCCACTGCCACGTCGTCCGGGCCATTGAGCTGGCCGGTGCTGGTCTCGCACGCGGCACTGACCGCGCAGGGGCCCCACGCAGCTTCGAAGTGACCCGACGCAGAGAACTCCTGAATCCGATTGTTATCGTAGTCGGAGATGTAGGAGTTATCGGATCCATCGACTGCCATACCGAAGATGCGGTCGAATTGCCCGGGACCAGAGTCTGCGCCGCTCGACTCCCATGCAAGCAGAAATTGATGCGTGCTGGAGTACTTATCTATCCGGTGAACGCCAGTGTCGCTGACGTAGATATCACCCTGATTGTCGACCCCAAGGCCCGTAGGTTCGAAGAGTTGACCTTGACCATGTTGCGCAGCGCCCCAGCGCGCGAGCACCTTGCCCGTCGCAGCAGCGACTTCCACGATCCGGCCGGCACCTGTATCCGAGACGAAGACGTGACCGTGTGCATCGACGGCGAGATAGGTGGCTCGTGTAAAGAGCCGGTGCGTTACGCTACAAGCCTTCGTTCTGCTCTTGTGCCCACCGTGCTCCGGGAGGATCTCCATGCAGCGATCCTTGGTGGTTGCATGAACAGAGCCAAACGCTGAGGTGCCACTGGCTAGAGCGAATGGACCAAGGGCAGCCAAAACACATACAAGTGCCGATTGTAGACCCACATGACGAGTCATGGTCGACCTCTTCACAGGCCGCGCTCTAGCTATTCCTGGGGATGTGGTTCCTGGTTTGGTGCGTGATGCGCAAACCGATCCAGAATGTCTTCAGCTTTGTTGACGATCTCCGTCGCCTGCTCCTGACCAACGCGTTTGGCCAGCACATCCTCAGCCTTGGTCTTTGCCTTGTCGACCTTCTCCGGATCGTCCATGAACTTGCCCAGCGCATCCTGCGCTTTGTCCATCAGCGATTCCAGCTTCCCCTCCTGGTCATGCTGTTCGGCCATGGGTTACCTCCATCTCTCCACAGCATAGCGCGGGGAGAGTCAGATCATACAGGGTCTGACCTGGACTACTCGTCGCCAAAGACCCGCTCCGCATCGGCCCGCCGGTGGGCGAGCGCCTCGGTTTCCTCCACGAGCCGCCGGAGGTAGTGCGTGAATATTCGAAGCTCCTCCTCCGCGGCGCCCTCCAGGGCTGCCTGAATAACGGCCGAGCGCTCACCGTACATCCGCCGTGCCTTCTCCGCGGTGGCCGGTGCCACATGGAGTCGCACCTGTCGCCGGTCCAATTCATCCCGCTCGCGCACGACGGCCCCCGCTTCGACCAGCTCTTCGGCAACCCGGCTGGCGCGCGCCTCCGAGAGGCACAAGGTTTCGGCCAGCTCTTTGATCGTAGCCCCGTCGTGGTGGACGAGGTAGAGTAGCGTGCGCACCTGCTGCGGCGAGAGCGGCTGCTCAGTTTTTATGTCGCGGCGATTTAGCTCGTTGACTGCCCGCAAATAGCGAATGAGGAGCTCGGGCACGACCCAGGAGTCGGGATCATCGTCCAGCGTTGCAAGGGACAGCTTGTTGTTCACATAACTATAGTACTCGAAAAACGTGCCTTGCGCAATAGTTGCGTTTCGCATATAATGGCCCGTGCGACGTTTGACCGAAGTATTCGTGGATGTCCTACCTTTGCCGCTCATCGCCGGCCTCTCTCTTAGCTGTCCCGTAGACCGGTCATGGCCTCCGAGTATCCCGCTGAAGGCTTGGTGGGTACCACACCCAGGGGGTACCCGGTGCCTCTCGGCGTGGTCTTCCGACTGTGAGGTGAGAGGGCACCGAGACCGAGCAGTTTTGGAGAAGGCGGGAGCGAGTGACCCCAGCTAGCATGCCGAGTGTAGGCAGCTCGATGTAGGAGGCTCACATGTTGAAGACCGCAGAAAGTCCGTATTTAGGAGATATTTGAATGACGACTCTAACCCGCTGGACCCTGTCCCACAAGCGCATCGTGGTGGGGTTCTGGCTGATCCTGACGCTGGTCGGCTTTGCCTCCGCCTCGTCGGCCACCAACGCCCTCTCCCAGAAGTTCTCCC
>Ga0207416_1000927_pt1 | contig 43719 bp, 35 predicted proteins | sample PaiPotPPM11metaG_FD_184107 | JGI IMG/M metagenome (GOLD analysis project Ga0207416, IMG submission 184107) | Iron sulfur acid spring bacterial and archeal communities from Banff, Canada, to study Microbial Dark Matter (Phase II) - Paint Pots PPM... ...
CTGTCCCCCAGGGCCTACGGCCCGCGAAAGCTCATGAAAATGCCTCCGAGTTAAGATAGTAGTGGCCGGGAGCGGCGAGATCGAAACCGCAGTGGAAAAGTCGAGGCCGCAGGTCTGTCTGATCCGGAGCGTGCGTATTGAACGAATAATTGGGCGTCGCTGTCTCCCTGGTGGGAGCGGCGGTAGCCTGTGACCCTGCATAATGTAACTGGAGGCACGCTCTCCGCTCCCGCCAGAAGGAGCCACTTATGGCTTACAGGATAGCAGGCATTGACGTTCATAAAAGGATGCTGGCGGTGGTCGTCTCCGACGTCGAAGTGGTTGGGGAGTACAACTTCGAGCGCCGCCAGTTTGGCAGCAACCCCGCGCAGTTGAAATTGTTGGCCGGCTGGTTGGTCAAGCAACGGGTCGAGGAGGTCGTTATGGAATCCACGGCGCAGTACTGGAAGCCCGTCTGGGCAGCGCTGGAACGGGGCTGGAAGCCGACCGGCCAGAGGCGGGAAGGCGGGCGCCCGAAGTCTGGAACGCTGCACTTGGCGCAGGCCCAATCGAACCGTGCGCCGAGCGGGCGCAAGAACGACTTCGCTGACGCTGAGCGTCTGGTCAAGCGGCTGGTGGCCCGCGAACTGACTCTGAGCTTTGTGCCCGACCCCGAACAGCGTCTGTGGCGGACGCTGATGCGCCGAAAGTATCAGCTCACGCGCGACCGGGTCCGGTTGCAGAACCAGCTGGAGGCTCTGTTGGAGGAGGCTCATATCAAGTTGTCCAGTCTGGTCTCGGATTTGCTGGGCGTCAGCGCACGGCGCATGCTGAAGGGCCTGGCCGAAGGAGAGACCGATCCAGCAGCCCTGGCTGCCTTGGCCGACGCTTCCTTGCGCGCCACCCAGGAACCGTTGCGTGACGCGCTCGGAGCATGCCGGGAGCTCAATCCCGTCTACCGCCGGCTCCTGAAGATGGCTCTCGAGGAGTTGCAACTCATCGAGAAGCAGGTTAGCCAACTCGATCAGGAGATGGCCGATCTGCTTGGTCCGTACCAGGACCAGGTCCAGCGGCTGGCGGAGGTGCCCGGCTTCGGAGCCGATTCGGCGCAGCAGATGATCGCCGAAGTGGGCGCTACGGCAGCGACCTTTCCTTCCGAGGGACACCTCTCCTCGTGGGTGGGCGCCTGCCCCGGGGATGACGAGAGCGCAGGAGTCAGCCACCGCCACCGGTCCCCGAAAGGCAACCGCCCGATGCGGCGCATTCTCAACCAGGCTGCCAACGCCGCAGTCAAACACAAGGGGAGTATCTTCGCGATTCTCTATCGCCGTTACGTGCCGCGCCTGGGGCACAGGCAAACGATCGGAGTGATTGCCCATCGGCTTTGCCGTCTCGTCTGGAAGATTCTTCACCAGGGAGCCCGCTACGAGGAGCGGGGCCCGGCGGTTAGCAAAAAGTCGAAGCAAAAACGCGCCGCCAGAATGATCCGTGAACTTCGAAACCTCGGCTACCGAGTCGAACTCGCCGATTCTCAACGGCCTCTTCCGGCCTGATCGGAGGGGTTTTCGACCCTGCGATCCTAGACGCCTTGATGGGCACTGGGTGCGCAGACCTGAGAAGGTCTGCGCCAGCCCGTTGATCCTGGAACTAAGGGGTAAAGTAGTAGATATTACCGACGGAGTTTAGACCCCAAACGGTTCCGTCCGTAGCTACCGAAATCTGCGTGAGAAAACCGGGCAACTGGGTCCAAAAGCCGCCAGTCACATTGTACTGGTAGATCTGTTGTGAAGAGTTGATACCATAAACAGCATTATTCGAACCCACCGCAATCTGGGTGAGAGCACCCGGTATTTGAAAAAATACTTGAGTCGCATTATCCCATTCGTACACTTTTCCGGCGGAATTGATGCCGAATACCGCGCCACCAAATCCCACAGCGATTTGAGAGAGGGTCGCGCCTGACACCTGCACAAACTGTTGGCTCTGCTGATCAAGGTAAAAAACGTCACCGCTCGGGTCGAGCCCCCAAACGCTTCCGTCCGAGGACACCGAAAGCTGGGTCAAATTTATTGTGAAGGTGTCCAGGCCGCCAGTCCCGGGATCGTATCGCTCCACTCCGCCGGTTGGATTGATACCCCAGACGACGTCTCTTGCGCCCGCATAGATCTTCGTTGCGGAAAAACCGGGCAAGATTATCCAGGCCCGTTGGCCACGGCTGAAATAGTAAACTTGTTGAGAAGCGTTGACGCCTATAACCCTGTCATCCGAGGCGACGGCGATTTGTACGAGGGAGCCGGGCGTCTGAATCCATCCCCCGTTGTCGTTGTACTCGTATACCAACTGGGCAGAATTAACGCCCCAGACGTGTGGACCGTTTGTGTGTGTTCCTCCTACTGAAATCTGGACCAAAGTGCCCGGGACTTGCGTCCAACTTTGCGCCTGAGCAGGTATCTGCCAAATCATGCACAAAACCACGAACGAAGCTGCAGCGAATACTTTTCTGTACATGTGTGCTCTCCTTTGCGTTGGGTTTTGAGATTCAACCCAGGATTTCCATTTTGGCATCCTAAGCCACACGAGTATACACCCCACCGGCTCGTTCGCAACCGCAATTTTGTACTCCAGACGCCAGCGCGCCAGAAAAAGCCGCAGACCTGAAAAGAAAGGTCTGCGCCAGCCTGCGGAAGCAAGTAGCGCAGACCTGCGTCCTTCAGGTCTACGCTACTTGCTGCCCCTGGGTCCGCCATTTGGACCATGCATAATATCCTTCAGGCCGGTACACGGAGTCAACCCGCGTGTGGCCCATCCGTGACGCCGTCTGGCGAGGGTGCGATCAAAAAAATAAGACGCTGGGAAATGGTGGGCTTTGGCGCGCCACTCCGCGCCTCGCCCGAGCAAGTAGCGCAGACCTCGCTCTTGAGGTCTGCGGCTTGTCCCACAATCACCTCTGCGGTGTTGTATTCTAGCGCCGTGTCGCGGCTGCATCGCCCTTTTCTTTCCGCTCCCTTCTTTTTTGTTACCGTTCGGCTGCTCCAGGAACGGAGCGAGGTCGCGCGGACCTGATTTGTAGGTCCGCGGTTCGTTCAAGAATCTCCATCGCCGCTTGATCCACGCGCCGGGGCGACGGCAGTGTCGCAGTTTGTTTGCTGTAGCGGCGCTCTATGAGCGCCGACCTTGGATCCTCAACGGTTTCCGGCGCTCATGGAGCGCCGCTACAGCAGACTGCGACACTACCGGGGCCATAGAGCCCTTGACAGTTCTCCAGTGGGCGGCTATGCTTCATTTCAGGAAGTCCGGATTTCCGGCTTTCCGGCTTCCGGAAACCGATCACCATGAACATCATCGTTAAAGTACAGCGCAAGGGCCAAGTGACCATTCCCACGCGCCTCCGTGCGCAGGTGGGCCTGGTTGACGGCGACCTGCTGGAAGCCAAAGCAGAACGGGGTAAGATCGTTCTCACCCCCAAGCTTCTTGTTGACCGTACCGCTGGGGGCGGATACACGCCGGCCCAACGCCGAGCTCTCGATGCCCGCCTCACGCAGTCGTTGGAACAGGCGAAAAAAAGCGAGACCTACGGGCCTTTTGAGACCCACGAACAGATGACCGCGTTTCTCCATGGCCAGGCCAAGAAAGCCCGAACCCGGAAGACCCGATCGGCCAAACCCAGCGCCTCATGAAGCGCCAACTGACGGCCGCTGCGGTAAAGGACTACGTCGACGCTCCGCCCGCCGTTCGGAAGGCGTTCGATAAACAGGCGAAACTACGGGTGGAAAATTTCCGGCACCCGCCGCTCCGCGCCAAGAAATACGATGAGTCCCGCAATATCTGGCAGGCCCGCGTGAATCGCGACTGGCGCTTCTATTTCGTCATCACCGGTGACACCTACCTCAATTTTGAACATCATCTCCCACCCCAAATAACGGCCAGCGCCTACCTACCCGTCGGCCTTTCAGGGCAGGACAAACCCACGGCCAATCAAAAACCGATGAGAGCGGTTGCCGTCATTCCCGCGCAAGCGGGAATCTATACTCTGTCTGCCCATGGCATGGACCCCCGCCGGCGCGGGGGTGACGTAGGGGCGACCCTTGTGGTCGCCCGGCGTTCGGGGGGGCACGAGGCCCGCCCCTACATCACGAGGCCCGCCGCCCGGCGATTAAACATGGCCAGATAGCGCAAGCGCGATCATCAGCGGGGCGGCCGTTGCGATGAGGCTCAAGGAGCCCTCGAATAGGCCCCTAAAAATAAATTGTCTCATCTGTCTCACTTGTCCCCACCGTCTCAAACGAGTCTGATAACCTCTTGGGGGTGGGATTCAGCCGGGCACGCGCCGCCCCTTCGCTCCGCTCAGGGCAGGGTCTGAAGCTCTCCGTTATGAACGCTTCTATCCAGTGAAGAAAGGAGCCCACAAAATTTACGGAACGAACCCTAAATTATGTTAACTAGAATACCGGCTTGCAAGCGCGTTTCAGTGGGGAGGCGCAGGGCTTCGTCCTTCGCGCTTTCCACCGTCTCATTCGTCTCCGTCCGCAGCCGCCGGGAACACGGTGTGCCGGGGCGCGGGCATCGGCTCGTTGCCCTTGCGATCGCGCCACAGGATGGCATTCAGCGCATGGGGGTTGGCTTGGTCGGCGTGGGAAAAGTCCATTTGGGCGGACTGGCGGGCGCCGGGCGCGTCCGGCGGGTTAGTCTGATAGATCAAGCCATTATCGCGGTTGCGGTAGTCTGCCTTGAAAGGCGGCTGATTGCCGGGACCAGAAAAGAGCGGCGCCATCAAATCCGCCTGGGCGTCGTTATTGTTCATAGGCGGCAAGCCCAGCAACCACTCCATAGTGCGGATCATATTGACGGTGGTGTAGAAATGGCTGTCCACAACAGGCAACGCGCTGGAACTGGGCGAATACTTACTGATCATCAGAGCGGGACTGCGGTGCGCGTCCACGTGGTCAGGGCCATCCTGGGCGTCATCTTCCAGAATGAAGATGGCTGTGTCCTCCCAATAAGGGCTGTGGGAGACAGCTTCCGCCACGCGGCCCACGGCCAAGTCATTGTCCGCAACGGAGGCCGTGGGTTTGGGCGCGCCGGGGCGAGTGCCAGCCGTGTGGTCATCCGGTAAGCGCAGGATTACGAACTGCGGCAACTTAGTTCCTTGCCCCGATTCGCGCGCCTTCACGAATTGGCCAAACTCGTTCAGGAATTCATCGACGCGCAGTTGATCGGGAAAGTAGAGATTGAAATCGGCGAAGTTCGGGTCAAAGTGGCCGCGCAATTCGGGCATGGTGGCCACATCCTTGGCAATCATCGGAATCTGCCACGGGTACGGACTTTTCGAGCCGTGCGGCTGGCCCAGGTTCGAGGGCAGCGGCTCACCCTGCTTGACGAAAGGTTTCGAGCAGCCGGCGGCAAGCGGTTCAGGCGTGCCGGCCTTGGGTGATTGGGTCCGAAACGCGTTATAGCACCATTCGCTGGCCACGAACTCACCATAATTCCGGTGCGTCAAGCCGTGGCGCGCCACGTCCGCCCAGATGTAACCCGTGCCGGGTTCATCGACGTCCGCAATACCTTGCAGAAGCGGAAAGGTGTTGGATACCTGACCCTCGTAATCATAGCGGCGCTCCGAGCTGCGGTAGCCGATCTCCCAGGTTTTTTCGGTGTAATCGCTGTCAATGGCAGCGTTCGACCAGACGTGACCGTTGCCGGAGACTTCGCCGCTCACGTAGAAATTGTCCAGTATGCCGAACTGCAGGGCTAACTCGTGCTGATTGGGCGTAATATCCTTGCCGTACATCACCAGCGAGGGATCGCCGTTGCCGGGCTTGAGGTCCCCAAAAACCTGATCGTAGCTGCGGTTTTCCTTGATGATGTAAATGACGTGATGAATGGGATTGTGGCCGGAAGCAAAGTGAATGGACTGCGCTTCATGCTCCAGGCGATTGCTTGCTTCGACTTGCTTCGTCCAAGCAGCCAGGTGCGAGTCGATCGTGCCCATATCGATGCTGGTAATCGATCCATGAATGAGAGTAGCGATGTAAGGGTGCGGGCCGCGGCGGCCCTTAGCAGAAACCGAAGGATCGACAGCGGAATTGGGTCCGGTGCCCATGCCCTTGCCCGTCGCCACTAGCAGGTTTTGGCCTTTGACTGCGACTGCCGTGGGATACCATTCGACGGGGATGAAGCCCAGCGCGGGCCGGGCAGCCGGAAGCGCCGTCGGCGACGGCGCAGCAAATCCTTGGGAGACATCAAACACGGATACGGCATCCTGCGAAGCGTCCGCCACGAACAGCCGCTTGCCGTCCGCACTCTGGGCCAGACCGTTCGGAACGGTTCCTCCGAACTTTTCGCCCGGAAGCTCGGTCGAGAGCAGCGCCACCATGCGCCCCTGCGCCCGGTCCACCACAGCCACGCGGTCACGGTTGGCAAGCGCCACAAAGAGCCACTTCTGATCCGGGCTGAGAAGCATTGCAGTAGGATGGGAACCGGCGGCAGTGGGCGCTGGCGGAGGCAGAAGCGGAATAAACCGGGTCACCTGGCCGGTTTCCAGATTCAGCTCCGCAACCTGGGACGCATTCCACAAACTGCAATAAGCCGTCTTGCCATCGCGCGCCACGGCCACTCCATAGGGATAAGCGGATGGAACATTGGGCTTCGAGCTCAGGTCAAAGCGATGGATCACAGCGCCCTTTTTGGCGTCAATCAGCAGCGCATCATCGGAGAGATTATCCGCCACCAGGATCTCATCTCCACGCTTCGTGGGCGCCACGGCAATCTCTGCGGGATAGGGGATGGATTTTCCTGCCTTGGGCAGCGCAAAGGAGAGGCGGTCGGCGCGCTGGCCCGCGCCAAGGGGTTGCAAACCGATTTTCAGAAATCCGTGGGGAGAGATGGCGCCGTGCCTGAACCTGTAGATTGCGATCCCGTTGCCAAGGTCGCCGGGATTCGAGCCATCCGGATCGCTGAGCGAAGCGATGGACGCATACAGTCGTTTTCCATGGGTGGAAAATGCCAGGCCCAGAAAATAGGTCTGATGGGCTCGCTTGCCGAGCCGGGCGTCAGGAAAGTCGCGTAGCTCGTTCGTGGCCAGATTCAGGATGGCGATGGATTGGTCATAATGGGATTCCGCGGTTCCGTAACCATTGTTCAGGATGGCGGCATACCGGCCATCCGGGCTGATCGCAATCGCCGTGGGCAGGCTGTTGGTCCGCTGCGGATGGCCGGGTACCGATTCCTGAAGAATCTTGCCGGTTGAGAGATTGATGGAACGGCTTGCAGACTGCCCCAAACCGTGGCGGATGGAAACGCCGCAGAGCGCCGCGCACGCCGCGGAAATTATGACGATGGATCGAGCTTTGATCATGACGTTCTCCTTGAAGTCAGTGACGAATGAAAAGTGAGGAGTGAAAAGTGATAAGTGAGAACCTGTGAATAAATTCGCCGTGCCTGTCATCCTGAGTGAAGCGAAGGATCTAAGCATTTTGTTTTCAGTAACTGCCGAGATGCTTCGGTACGCTCTGCATGACATACCCGGATTTTTTCACACGTTCTCACCTGCTGCTACCCGCCAATGCCCTGCGCCACGAACCCGCCGTCCACTGAAAGGATCTCGCCGGTTACGAAGCTGGCGCTGTCCGATGCCAGGAAAATCGCAGCGCCTTTCAGCTCTTCGACGTTGCCAAAACGCTTCATGGGCGTGTGGGACATAATTGAAGCTTTACGGACCGCTTCATGAATCAGGTTGCGGTTCATGGACGTCTCAAACACGCCCGGCGCGAGCGCGTTCACCGTGATGTTGTACTTCACCAGCTCCGTTCCCAGGTTTTTAGTCAGCATGGCCACGCCGCCCTTGCTCGCGCAGTAAGGCGTGGATTCGTAAAGGCTCTGGAAAGCGCCAATCGAGGCAATATTAATGATCCTGCCGTACATTTGCTCCCGCATCACCCGGCCCACCAGTTGGCAGGTATTCCAAGTGCCTTTGAGGTTGATATTCAGGATGCGGTCCCAATCCTCCTCTGGAAATTCAAGAGAGGGAGCGCGTTTGGTGGTTCCGGCCGAGTTCACCAGAATGTCGATGCGTTGCATTCCGGCCTTCATGCGGTCAATCACAGCCTGAATTTCATCCCGGCGGGTGACGTCTCCCGTCAGTTCCAGGGTGTTCCGGCCTAAGCCACGAATTTCGGCGGCGGTCTTCTCCACTTCCTCGCGGCGCCGGCTGATGGCCACCACATCAGCCCCGGCTTCCGCCAAGCCCAGGGTGATCGCCTGTCCCAAACCGCTCGTGCCGCCAAATACCAGGGCGCGTTTTCCATCCAGTTCAAGTCCCCTGTAACCCATTCTCCACCTCGCGTCGTCAGAGTCGAAACCGGACATGCTATCACCGTCAAAATTGAACAAGCAAGGCCGGATCGCGGAGGCAACGGAGACTCCCCATTTATGCGGCCCTGTGGAAAGCAGCCTTGCCGCTCAATGAACTTTCAACTAGAGGCCGTAAGCCCTTTACGTTGATACACTTACTTCGAAGGGCGCCTATTAAGGGTTGACCCTTATTTCAATAGAGAAGTAAAATTCAGTTTGTTTCAACGGGGGAAAGTTATACTGTCAAGCGAAATTCCTTGAAGCGGGAGCGGGTGTATTGGGCAAGCTTAAAATCACGGTTCTGGTGTGTGTCGCGCTGGCCCTCAACGCCTGCCAGACGGCTCAAAAGGCAAAACCCGCTCCGCAACTTCCCTCTGCGGCCTGGGCGCCCGAACCCCTGCCCTTGCCAAAGTCCAGTCCAGCACTCGAAGCGATCACCCCTGGGCCCACTGACCTTGTGGGCGACCTCATCGACAAAGTGGAAGCCAAATACGCAGCCGGGCTGCGCGCCTACAGCGCGGGAAACCGCGAGGATGCCAAGGTTGATTTCGATCAGGCGCTCAGCATCCTGCTCGCTTCAAACATGGATATCCAGGACAATGACCGCCTGAGTGACGAATTTAACATGCTGGTGGACAACATCAACAGCATTGAGCTCTCCGCCATCCAGAATGGCGATTTCCTGAGCGAACACCAATACGTTCCATCGCCCATTGAATCCTTTGCGGGCCTCACGTTTCCGGTCGATCCTAATGTCTCAAAGCGCGTGCAGGAGGAGATTCGTTCCATCCATTCCGACCTGCCTCTGGTTTCCAACGAATACGTGGACGGCGTGATCGCGTTTTTGCAGAAACACGGGCGGACTTACATGGATACGGTCCTAAGACGCGAAGGCGAATACAAGCCGCTGATCGAGTCCGCCTTGCGCAAGGAAGGCGTGCCGGAGGACTTGATTTATCTGGCTGCCGGCGAGAGCGCCTTCAATCCGTTTGCGATTTCAAATAAGGGAGCTAAAGGCATCTGGCAATTCATGTCGGGGACCGCTGCGCTTTACGGGTTGAAGAGAAACCAGTGGGTGGATGAGCGCGAAGACCCGGTGAAATCAACGATGGCTGCGGCCCGGCTCTTGAAGGAATTGCATGAGGAGTTCGGAGATTGGTTCCTGGCTATGGCCGCTTATGACAGCAACCCGATGACCGTGCAACGGGCTATCGCCAGAACCGGGTATGCGGATTATTGGGAGCTGCGCAAACTTCATGCTCTGCCCACGGAAACCCAAAACTATGTCCCCATTTTTCTGGCAACGGCGCTGATCGCAAAAGACCCCCAGGTTTATGGGTTCAGCGTTCCCCCGAACCCGCCTCTTGACCCGGAGAGGGTCGTTACTCCTTACCCCACGGATCTGCGGCTGGTGGCGGATATCATCGACTGTCCAGTTCAAAGGCTCGTGCAGTTGAATCCAAGCCTTCAGCGATGGACCACCCCCGCCAATGACCCGAACTTCGTTTTGAATCTGCCGGCCGGAACCAAGACCGCTTACGAAGCCGGGATCGCCGCCGTGCCTGCGGACAAACGCATGTGGTGGCGGGCACAAAAAGTCGAAGCGGGTGATACCCTTGCCAGCATTGCCCGGCGCTACCATGTTTCGCCCTACACTCTGGCTAAGGTCAACTCGCTTGGACCGGAAGATTCATTGACAACCGGAACCCATTTGGTGGTGCCACTTCCAGCCAGAAATCTCTACGCGTTGCAACGCGTCCATCCACGCTGGACCAAGCATGTCTATCATTATCGCGTCCGCCGTGGTGAAAGCGTCGAGCTAGTGGCAGACCGCTTTGATGTAACCTCCTACCAGATTCGCCGGTGGAATCATTTGCGAGGCTCGCGCATCCCGAGCGGCCGGACCCTTGTGATTTACAAGACGGCGCCCCAGTCTTCGATCCGCCGCCGGGTTGTGCATCGCAAGCGGCTCGCCCGGAAAGCAGCCCCGCGCCATCGTGCCGTTCGCAAACGCAAGAAAAAGAAAATGCGAGCGGCTTCTAAGAATCCAGCTCCGGCGGCCCAAGCGGCGCGCTAACGGTGATCGTCACGATGCCAGAGTCCTTCTCTCAGGGTGCAATCGGCTAAGGCGTGTGTGGCAATGGTTGCTTCCCCATCATTTCCCCCTGCCCGGCAGGGTCCGGGCCGTTGGACAGTTCATTTTCAGAAAGTGGTACGGTTTTGCTGTAGAGCCGCTCTGTGAGCGGCGAAATTGTTGAAAAATCAAGACCGGCGGTCATAGACGGCGCTACAGCAGCCAAACTGCGCTACTGCCCTTTCTCGATAAGTCTTGACATCGGGGATGGGCTAGTATAAATCTGCCTTCATTGACACGATGACATCTTGAAATCGTTGTTGACGTTGGTCCAGACGGCAAGAATGAGAGGAATCACCAAATCCAGGAGGGTTCTATGGTGTTTGAAAAAGAAGATAAGCCGGGCGACGAAATAGAAGATTTCGGAGAAGAGCTCTCCTCCAACTACCGCGAGGAAGAGGACGAGGCCGAAGAAGGGATTGAGGAGGAAGACGAGGGATCTATCGAGGAAGAAGTAGCCTTCGAAGTCCATGAAGAGGTGATCCCGGGTCAACCCGCGCCCGCTCCCGAGCCAGCGCAAGCTGAAACGCCTGTTGCCAAGCCTCCGGCCGAAAAGAAAAAGGCGGCTCCGGCGCGAAAACCCGCGAAACCGGCAGCAAAAGCCAAGAAAAAGGCAGCCCCGCCTAAAGCCAAGAAGAAAGCAATGGCGACGAGGGCAATCTCTGCCAAGAAAACGCCCATGAAGTCAGCAAAAAAGAAACCGGCCAAGAAAAAGGCGGCGCCCCGAAAGAAGGCGGCGCCTAAGAAGAAAGCCCGGCGGCGGTAATGCCAAGGCAGACTGAATTCCCGAGCTGCTAAGGGCAGCGGCGGCTAGGGAGAGTTCGTTGAAACCTGAAGCAGCAATCGGGGGACGTGAAAGCCGCTAATCAAGAAGACGATGCCTCCTAACTCTTACGCGGCCGCTGCGCCCAAGGCGGTGGCAATTGACCCGCCGGAAAAACTCGCTGCGGACAGGGTGGCAGATGTCCCACTTCTTCGCGCCACGGAATTTGTCCGGCCTATGCGGGGAGGATCGCAACCCGCACTGCTCCGTTGCGATAGCGGCGCCTATTATGTGGTGAAGTTCCGCGCCAATCCTCAACATGTGCGGGTTCTAGCCAATGAAATGTTTGCCGCCCGGCTTGCCGCCTTGATTGGCCTGCCGGTCGCGGAGCCTGCCTTCATCGAGGTCCCCGGGGCCATTGCGGTTTACGGCCCGGAGTCAAACCCTCATGCCTTGCCGGGCTCATTCCCCCTTTCACGAACCGGTTTGGAATTCGGCTCACGTTTTCCCGGTAACCCTCAAACCACACTGGTTGTAGATTTTCTGCCGGACCGTCTGTTGCGTCAGGTCAGCAATCTCCAACCTGCTTTCCTTGGCGCCCTGGCTTTCGATAAGTGGACCTGCAACTGCGACGGGCGGCAAATGATCTTCCACAAGGACACGGACCGGAAGACGCTGGGATATTCCGCCATGCTGATCGACCAGGGCTTCTGCTTTAACGACGGAGAATGGAGATTTTTTGATGTCCCCTTGCGCGGGATTTATCCGCGCCGCCTGGTTTACGAAACGGTGCGAGGTCTCAGGTCGTTCGAGCCTTATGTTTCCAGCATTGAGAACTTGACGCTGGAGCAGTTGCGGGCATGCGCCAGCGGTATTCCCAAAGACTGGTGTGGAGAGGAACCACAACAGTTGAATGAGGTGATTGAAGTCTTGCACTCCCGGCGGCTGATGGTGCGGCAGGCGATTATCGAAGCGCGGGATTGCGGTCTCGATCCGTTCCCGAACTGGCGTTAAGAACTCCGGGATGTTTCGTGTTCGTCTCTGGAATTCCGGAAATCCGATGAGTCCTCGAAGAAAGTGCTCCTATTTCCTGGTTCGTTACGTGCCCGATTCGGCGCGCGAGGAGTCCATCAATATCGGCCTGCTGCTCTACAGTCCGGAGGAGCGATACCTGGGTTGCATCTTCACGAATGATTTGGCCCGAGTAAAGCGGTTCCACGCCCAAGCTGACCTGAGATTGCTGCGCGGTCTGCAGGAGTACTTCGAGACAGAGATTGACGGGCATGAAGATCATCTGGACGAATATCTCAAGCTCTTGCAGAACTCCCTTTCCAATTTGATTCAGATCACGGAACCTCGCCCGTGCTTCCTGGAGGACCCTCAAACTCAGATTGAGGACCTTTTCTTCCGCTATGCCGGGTCGCCATCTTCGAAGCCGCTTCTCGAAGAAACCCGGCTCCGGATTAAGCAACGGCTGAACTCAGCTTTCCAGAATGCGGGTGTGTGGGAGCGGATCGAAAAACGCATTCCCGCCAGCCGCTGGACTCGGCCCGGCGACCCGTTCACCTTCGACTTTGGCTACCAGCCGAATGGCGTAATTCAACTGATTCATGCGCTTTCGCTGCGGCGGGATATGCAACTCGCCAAGAGCCTGGTCTATACGCTCGACCGGGTGAGAAAGGCCGAACCCGCGCGCTTAACCGCCGTGGTCGAATCCGATGGGGGAGAAGGAGACTCGGCAGCAAAAGCGGCCCAAGGCATCCTGGAAGAAGCCGGCGTTGTCATCCAGCCGCTGGCCGGAATTCTGCCGTTCGTTGAAAGAGTGGCGCAGGAGCTGAGGCTTTAACCCGAATTTCTCACCACCGAGAATGGAAGGGTGCATACCCCCTCGACGCTGTGCTGCGCCACGCCGCGTCAGAGCACGGACTCCTCCCAATTCTCCAGCCCTTTCTTAATGTGCCCCATGAATTGATCGGCCACCGCCCCGTCCAGGACACGATGGTCGAAGGAAAGTGAAAGATAAACCATGGGGCGGATAGCGATGGCGTCATTGCGGACCACGGGGCGCCTTTCAATGGTCCCGACACCCATGATCGCAACCTGCGGTTGGTTGATGATGGGCGTGCCAAACAGACTGCCGAAGATTCCCGGATTGGTAATGGTGAAAGTGCCGCCTTGCACGTCATCCACGCTCAGGCGCTTGCTGCGCGCCCGTTCGGCGAGATCGCGGACCGCCCGCGAGATTCCCAGAAAGTTCTTCTCATCGGCGTGCTTGACCACCGGAACAATCAAGCCGGTTTCGAGCGCAACTGCTACTCCTATGTTAATATCTCTCTTATAAACAATATTCTCCCCGTCCAGCGAAGAATTGGCGAGGGGAAACTGCTTCAATGCCTGCACCGCAGCGCGCACAAAGAACGGAGTGTAGGTGAGCTTGATGCCGTTGCGGCGCTCAAATTCAGCGGCATTTTGGCCAATCACTTCGACCACATGGGTCATCTCAACTTCGAAAACCGTGGCCACGTGCGCAGAGGTCCTCTTGCTCATCACCATATGCTCGGCGATTTGCCTCCGCATGGCCGTCATCGGAACCACCTGAGTAGGCTCCGTGAAAGCGATGGGCGGCGCAGGCGGAACTTGAGGTCCGGGCGGAGCGACTGGGCCGGGTCGGGTTACCGGCGGAGGCGTTTGAATGGCCGCTGGGCCCGCGGTGGGCGCAGCGGGGCGCACGGCTGACGGCTGAGCCAAGTAGGCAAGAATATCTTTCTTGCTGATCCGTCCTCCCAGGCCCGTGCCCGTCACTCGCGCCAGATCGACGCGATGCTCGCGCGCAATCTTGCGGACTAATGGGGAGGAGCGAATCTTCTGCCCGGCGGGTCTCACCGGCTCTTGGCCAGCGGCCGCGGCGGGATGGGCTGTGCGAGCTTGCGAAACCGCAGCCGCTGACGGTTCAACATCCGCTGGCCGTTTCTCTTCAGTCTGTGCCGGAGGCGGTGCTGCTGCCGAAGCCCCGTCGCCGTCGATTTCCGCGACGACGATATTCACGGCCACAATTTCGTTTTCCTTGAACAGGATTTTCGTCAACACTCCCGAAGCGGGCGAAGGAATTTCCGCATCCACTTTATCCGTGGAAATTTCGAACAGGGGCTCGTCGCGCTCCACGCGATCGCCCACTTTCTTAATCCATCGAGTGATGGTTCCTTCGGCGATACTCTCACCCATTTGGGGCATGACGACGTTAGTAGGCATGAATCTCTCTCCCCCACGGAGAAGTCGCAAGTGGTGAGTGGCAAGTGGAAAGCCGGCGGCAGCGCATTGTCAGTCGTTCACCTCGAGCTTTCGTCGAAGCGAATCGAGCATTTTGCTCAACCCGGTCATCAGATCCGTGATTTCTTGAGTGTCCGCGCGGGTGCAGTATCCCAACTCAACACCAAGAATGACCTGCGTTTCCAATTCTGCAACAGATCCCTCTGAATGGGAAAGGAACTGAATAAACTTCTTCCGCGTGTGACGCGCCTGGCCTTCCGCGATATTAGAAGGGATCGAAACGGCAGCACGCCGCATCTGGGACACAAGTCCGAACTTCTCCGTCTCTGGAAAAGTTTGAGTTAGCTGATAAATTCCCTTCACAAGCGTCATACCCTTCTGCCAAACAAGCAAATCTTTGTAGCTTCTAACATTCTTCTTGCCGTTTGTAGCCCTCTGCTCTCCCACCTGCATTTTAAACTCATCCTCTGTCAACGATTTCTATCCCTGCTACTTTCAACCCGCCGCCTCTTGCTTGCTACTTGCCACTAACCACTCGCCACTTCTCAATAGGCCGCGAGTTTGCGCGCCGCATTTACCACCTTCTCAGCATTGGGCAGGAAATATTCCTCCAGCGGCGGCGAAAAAGGCACCGGAGTATCTGGCGCCGTGACGCGCACAATGGGCCCATCCAGATCGTCGAAGGCCTTTTCGGAAATCACCGCCGCGAGCTCCCCCGCCATTCCACCGATGCGCGTGTCCTCGTGAAGCAGAATCACCTTACTACACTTCCGAACGCTGGCCAGCACCGCTTCCTCGTCGTAGGGAAGCAGCGAGCGGAGGTCCACCACCTCCACGGAGACTCCTTCCTTTTCCATCTCTGCGGCGGCATCGAGCGCCGTCCACACCATTGCGCCATAAGTGATAATAGCAAGGTCCGTCCCTTCGCGGCGCACGGCGGCTTTGCCGATGGGAACGATGTAGTCTTCCTCCGGAACCTCGTCTTTGATGCGCCGGTAAAGGAACTTGTGCTCATAGAAGATCACCGGGTTATCGTCCCGGATGGCGGCCTTGATCAATCCTTTAGCGTCGTAAGCCGTGGCCGGAACCACCACTTTCAGTCCCGGCGTGTGTACAAACCACATTTCATTCGACTGCGAGTGGTAAGGTCCGCCGTGAACGCCCGCGCCCGAAGGGCCGCGGATCACCATAGGCACTTTTGCGCCCCAACGGTAATGAATCTTAGCGGCCATGTTGACGATTTGGTCAAATCCGCAGGCGATGAAATCCATGAATTGCATTTCCACCACCGGCCGCAATCCCATCAACGCTGAACCCACGGCCGCGCCCACAATGGCGGATTCTGAAATGGGCGTATCAATCACGCGTTCGGCGCCAAACTTCTCAAGCATTCCCGCCGTCACCTTGAACGCCCCGCCGTATTCGGCAATGTCTTCGCCGATCAGGAAGACAGCCGCATCTCGCTCCATCTCTTCCCAAATGCCTTGTTTAATGGCTTCCAGATGAGTCAAGACCGGCATCCATTCCTCCAAGCTATCGGCTTTCAGCAATCAGCATGAACTCACGACGGGAAGGGGTCTCCCCGGCTCCACCATTTTCCGGCTTTCAAAGCACCCCGCCACCGTTTGCCGCATTCAAACCGGTCTCTCCCACCAACAATTCGGGCCGCAATAGACGCCTTCGACCGCGGTTGTTCCTTCCGGCAGGGGTGAAGCCTCCGCAAAGGCGACAGCGTCATCAATCTCCTGGCGAATCTTCTTTTCCATGTTGCTGATCTGGGCTTTCGAAACTAGCTTGCGGTCCAGCAGCAGCTTCTCAAACCGCTGAATGGGGTCCTTGCGCGCCCATTCTTCCTTCAGACTTTCGGGAACGTATTCCGCCGCATCATGAGCGGAGTGGCCGGTCATGCGGAAGGTCTTGCATTCAATAAAACTTGGCCCTTCGCCGCGCCGCGCCCGTTGAATGGCCTCGCCAACAACCTGATGAACATCCAACACATCGTTCCCGTCCACCACGACGCCCGGCATGCCGTAGCCCGGCGCGCGGTCAGCGAGATCCTTCACGGCGTATTGCTTGTTGGTGGCAGTGGAGTAAGCGTAGGCGTTGTTATTGCAAATGAAAATCACGGCCAACTTCATCACGGCCGCCATGTTCATGGCCTCGTGCACATCCCCCCGGCTAGTGGTGCCTTCGCCGAAATGGACCAACGCCACGTTCTTTGCGCCGCGCCGCCGGAAAGCAATCGCCACGCCGCAAGCTACGGGCAGCGTGTCCCCAAGCGGCGAAATGATGGGAATCACGCCCCGTTCCAGGCTGCCGATGTGAGTGGTGTTCTCGCGGCCTCTTGAAGGGCCATTCGCCCGCCCCAACCAGTTGCAGAATATCTCCCGCAGCGTGAAACCCCGAATCACAAAGGAAGAGAAATCGCGGTGGCTCGGCAGGACGACGTCGCCTGGCCCCAGGTGAATGGCAGAGCCCACCCCAATCGCCTCCTGGCCTCGGCCCACGTAAACGCCCCCCACGATCTTGCCTTGGCGGTAGAGAACACGTTCAATCCGGTGCTCGCACTCGCGCGTCAGCTTGAGGTAATAAAGCATGCGCTCAAGCAAAGCGGGTTCAGGTCCGGCTGTCTTGGGCTTAGCCGTCTGGATTTTTAGTGAAGGCATGGAAACTCGTCGGGAGTCATTCGATTTGCACTGGCTCAACGGAAAAAACAAGTTCCTTTGTTTTCATACACATTCTAGCTTCGTTCCTTCTGCTGGTTCGTTGCCCACCTACGCCATTGGCGATTGAGGCGTCTTTGCGGCTGGGTCCGTCCATCTGTAAGACTTGCCGGGGTCAGCATAGCAAATTCACAACAGTGCGATGAGATAAGTGAGACAGTTTCCATTGAATGCATACCACCCCCAAAAATCCCGTAGGGGTGGCCCTTGAGGTCGTCCGCGGGCGGGCACAAGGCCCGCCCCTACGGCGACTGGCTAGGCCCAGGCGGACCGGGCCGCGCCTTCGGGTGGCGGAAACGCGCTGGCCTCAGCAAAAGCGAGGTCGGCGCGAATCTCTTCCTCTAGCCGCGCCTCGATCCCAGACTTCTCCTTTTCGGTCATCAAACTCTTCACGGCCAGCATTTGCTCGAATACCAGGATCGGGTCGCGCTTGCGCCATGCCTCCAGCATTTCCTTGGGAACGTAGCGCGCGTCATCGTGCTCGGCGTGACCCTTCATGCGCATGGTTTTGGCTTCAATCAACGTTGGACCGTCTCCGGCACGGCCCCGCGCAACGGCGTGGCGAGTGGCCTCGTAAACCTCCAAAACGTTGTTGCCATCCACGGCGACGGAAGCAATGCCATAACCTTTTCCACGATCCGCAATATTAGGATTTGCCATCTGCCTTTCGACCGGGGTGGAATAGGCCCAGCCGTTGTTTTCCGCGATCACAATCAAGGCCAGTTTCTGGACTGCGGCAAAATTCAGGCCTTCGTGAAAAGGCGTGGTGCTGGTCCCACCGTCACCGATAAAGGTGAGCGCCACCCTTTTCTCAGCGCGCAACTTGGAGGCCAAGGCCACGCCGGCCAGAACCGGGATCAGTTCACCAAGCATGCTGATTGGAGCGATGACGCCGCGCTCGACATCGCCAAAGTGGGTGTTCGCATCTCTTCCTTCCGTAGGGCCATCCTTCCGGGCCATGTATTGCAGGAAGAGATCGCGCGGACGGTAGCCGCGCACCAGCATGGCGCCGGAATCGCGGATCATCGGCCCAATGAAGTCGCCGGTTTCGAGGGCGTAAGCGGCGCCCACGGCAATTGCTTCCTGGCCGAGTGACGAATAAACACCGCCCACCACTTTGCCCTGCCGGTAAAGGTGGCTCAATTGCTCATCCACGCGGCGATTGAGGCGCAGGTAGTAATAGAGATCGTGAAGCTGCTGGCGGCTGAGTGAGGACATGGAAGCGTCCGCGGAAAGACCCGAAGAAGGCTTGGCATTCCTTGATCTTTTCGCTTCGGGCGCAGGCGCCCCCCGTCTTCCCCTGTGGCCGTCACGGGACTTACCGGCCTTCTTTTTTTCAACCTTCTTCATCATTCTCCAATACATGCGCAGGCTGCGACTTGACTTCCATCTTTGGCAGGTTGCTCAGAAACTCGCTTCTAAGCACTGTAGCGCCGCTCGGAGCTTGCCCTGACAGGGAGCGGCGAAACTAATGAAAGATCAAAGGCGCCGGTCGTAGACCGGCGCTATAGCATTGGCAGGCTGCGGCTTGGTTTCCATCTCCAGGCCAAACACCGCGCTGAAATGTTCAATAACCCGTTCGCGGACTTCCTCCATTGAGACCTTACGGCCCAGAAGCCTGTGGAGCGACGTGACACCCTTGTCTCGAATCCCGCAGGGGACGATCCACTTGAAATAGCGCAGGCCGGTGTTGACGTTGAGCGCGAAGCCGTGCGAAGTGATCCAGCGGGAGACGTGAACTCCCATCGCCGCCAGCTTTTCATTGCCCACCCAGACGCCGGTAACGCCTGGAATTCTTGCCGCTTCGATTCCGTAGTCAGCCGCAAGGCGGATTAAGACCTCTTCTACGGAGCGCATGTACCATGCAATATCCCGGCGATGGCGGGTGAGATCGAAAATCGGATAGCCCACAAGCTGGCCGGGGCCGTGATACGTGATGTCACCGCCGCGATCGGTTTCAAACAACTGAACATCGGCCTTCCGCAGCCAATGGGGTGAAACCAGCAAATTCTCACGGCGCGCATTGCGGCCCAGCGTGAAAACGTGCGGGTGCTCAAGCAGGATCAGAGTGTCCGGGATTTCCTGGGCTTTGCGCTGGGCGATTCGCTCCCGCTGCAGGTCAAGGCCGTCCTGGTAGGTTACAATGCCGTGTTGTTCGACGTGGCAGAGCATGGGGCTACGTCAGGTATGTCGATGCAACTTTATTTGCCGCACCCGGGCCTTCACCCACCGCTTCGCAGTCTCCCCTCTCCCAAAGGGCGAGGGCCGGGAGTGAGGAAGATCCGTCTACGGCACGGCTCAAATATGTATCGCCTCATCCACCACAGCGTGAGCGGCTTCGAGCAAGGCCTCGGTCAGTGTGGGGTGAGGATGGATGGAGTGGGCAAGGTCTTCCGCCGTCGCCTCCAGGCGCATTGCCACCACCGCCTCGGCAATCATCTCCGTGACCCGAGTGCCAATCATATGGACACCTAAAATCTCGCCATATTGTTCCTCGCTCACGATTTTTACGAATCCTTCGCGGCTTCCCAATATGGCAGCCTTGCTGTTGGCGGAAAACGGGAATCTGCCCACCCGGACCTTGAAGCCCGTTTCGCGCGCCTGCCGCTCTGTCATGCCCACGCTTGAAACTTCCGGCTCACAGTACGTGCAATTGGGGACGTGAAGATAGTTAATCGGCTCGACGGGCTGGCCGGCCGCATGGGTCACGGCGATGATGCCTTCCATATGGCCCACGTGCGCCAGAAGCGGACTTCCGGCCACGATGTCGCCAATCGCATAAACTCCCAGTTCATCCGTCTGCATGTTTCCGCTCACTTTTACAAAACCCCGCTCCAATTGTACCCGGGAACTTTCCAATCCGATTCCCTGGGTATTCGGCGAGCGTCCCACCGCAACCAGCAATGTTTCCGCATCTATGCGGCCCGGCTTCCCGTCCGGGCCGGAATATTCCAAGGAGATTCCTTTCGAATTCTTTGTGGTTTTCTCAACACGGGCTTGCGTGAGTATCTGGATCCCTTGCTTGCGGAATGACTTTTCGAGTTCGGCCGACACTTCCTCGTCCTCAAGAGGCACGATGCGAGGCAGCATTTCCAGGATGGTCACCTGGGTCCCCAAACGCTGGAAGATGGATGCGAATTCCACCCCCACGGCGCCGGCCCCAATGATCACCATCGACTTGGGAATCTCTTTTAGCGCCAGGATTTCTTTGTTGGTGAGGACGGTTCGTACATCCGGTTGAAGACCGGGCAGCATTTTAGCCTCCGAACCGGTGGCCAGCACAATGTTGTTGGCGCTGAGCTCGCGCCCCGGGGCTTTGCCAACAGTCACCTGGATTTTGCCAGGGCCGGCAAGCTTCCCAAAACCTCGAATCATCTCCACATGGTTTTTCTTGAGGAGGTATTCGACGCCTTGCGCAAGCTTTTTGACGATTTTATTTTTGCGCATCTGAACGGCTTCCCAATCCAGGCTGAAGCCTTTGACGTTGATGCCAAATTCGCGGGCATTTTTGACGGCATCGTAAACTTCCGTGTTAAAAAGGAGTGCCTTGGTGGGAATGCAGCCCCAGTGGAGGCAGGTTCCACCAAACTTATCGTCCTTCTCGATGATGGCCGTCTTCAAACCCAACTGCCCGGCGCGAATGGCCGCTACGTATCCGCCCGGTCCACTGCCGATGACGGCAAGGTCAAAAGTTAAATTCTCCGCCAAGTTGCATTCCTCCGCCGAAAGTGGCTGTGTCCTGGGACATGCCGGTAATAAAGGCTCAGCTCAACATCCAGACTGTGTGAAGATCCCGCTCTCTGTGTTATTGTGGTGCACGGAACCTACCGGCCGTGACGGCGCTGGAACAATGGGAAGAACAAGGCCGGCGGTCAAAAGCCACAGCTACAGCCGTGATTGTCACACAACCTATCCTGCCCCCATTCCAAAAGCATCATCTTATCCTATGGTACTAAGGCGGACAAGCGCACGCTGCTCTCGAAGGTGGATCTGCGTCCGTTAGCGGCGCTCTGGGAGCCCGGAAAACTGCGGGGAAATAGAGTTCGGCAGTCATAGGCCGCCACTACAGCAGCAGGGTTGCGGCAGCGGCGCGCAGCTTTACGGCGTCCTCAAGTCCGGAAAACTCAGGTATCATGAATGGGTAGGCCACAGCTCCAACACCCCAGCGGCACAGACAGGCAATGGGAAGCTGCGCCGGAAAGCGAAATTGAACAATCCGCTCTCAGTCCTCAACTTGAACCAACCCGCAACAACACTGGAGAGGCGTCCGGGAGCCGAATTGCCCCGGCGCCGCAAGCGAGTGCTCCTCCGTAGCCTGCGCTACCTCTTCACCACCGAGGTTCATGTCTACGCCTCTTCGATTGCGGCGAACGCCTTGCTTGCATTCTTTCCTTTCATGCTTTTGATGCTGACCATCTGCCTGCGATGGTTACACTGGGACGTGGCCTATGGGGTGGTGCTCGAGTGGCTGCGCGCCAATCTGCCGGCCGGCGCGAATTTCGTAATCCGCAATTTGGTGGTTCTTGCGGTAGGCCACCGCAGGTTGCAGATCATTTCCGCCCTGATGCTCCTTTTTACCTGTACCGGCATTTTCATGCCTGTCGAGATTGCGCTGAACCGGGCTTGGGGGTTTGGCAAGAACCGGAGCTTTGTCCGGAACCAACTGGTCTCAATGGGCCTTGCCCTGGCTTGCGGCGCACTGGCCTTCCTCACCATCATGGGGACGGCGCTTGCTCAATCGGCGCTTCGAATGGATTCCCGCATGCCACTGGACCACGGACTGTGGGGAGCTTGGTTCCAGGTCATGCTGCAAATCATTACGCTTCCCTGCATCATTTCCATCCTTTTTCTGGTCTATTATTTTCTTCCCAATGGCCCCGTGCCTGCGGGCCACGCCCTTGCCACGGCCATCATCGTTTCCATCCTGTGCCTGGGAGGCAGGTTTGTGTATACATTGAGCCTGCCGTTCCTTCGCTTCCGTGATGTCTATGGCCCGTTCGCTCTATCGGCCACACTTCTGATCTGGGCCTTCGCGGGAGCTTTGGCGGTGCTGTGGGGCGCTCGAATCTCCGCGCAAATCTCGTTTGGCGATGCGGAAGACTAAAGGCATTTCAATTGCCAAGCCAATGAGCTTCAGGGCCAATTCGTCGTCTTCCAGATCGGGACGCGCAGACCTTTTCACCATCAAATTGCAGTAACATTCAAGAAGCGGAGAATTCACTTACGGATGGCGCAACACCTCAATACCATGAACACGGTTCGAGCGCTTCGGCAAGCTCTCGCCAAAAGCCGGGCGGAATACGAAGACGGATTACGCAAGATGCCGTTGGGGGATGGTCCCATCTTCATCATCGCCGACGGTCCCAGCAACCTCGTAGGACAAACCGCTGCACTCTCCTTTGAAAGTCTGGCAGGGCGGCCCTGCATGGTACGGTCTTTCGGGGAGTTCAGCGCCTATGATCTTCCCCTCCTTCATCCGCACACTCCCGTCCTGGCGATATCGCTTTCACCGGAGACAGAATTCGCCGTCGAAATCTTCGGGGGCGCCAAACGCCGGGGAGCGTGGTTGATGGTCCTCGCCAGCGATCCCCGCAATCCACTCACCGCTGTTGCGGACGAGGTGTTCCTGTTGCGGCTTGACGTTGAGGACCGCTATACGGAACAAAGCCTGCTCTGTGCCCATGCCGTGGCAGGCGGTCTCGGCCTTTACGCCGGCCTCATCTTCAAGCCGCAACAGTCTCAACGGGAACGCCTGTTTTCGCACATGGAAGACTTGCCGGAAAATCTGGACCAGGTATTCGGCCACTTATCGCATGGCGTCCGGCAAATGATCGAGGAGATCCAGCAGCTTCGACGCATCCTAATTCTGGGCTTCGGGTTTTCACGGCCCGCCGCTGCACAAGGAGCGGTTTGGGCGGGGAGAGCCTTGGGACTGTGGACGCAGGGTGGAAGCCCGGCCGAATTCCCTGCTTCAATACCGGACGACTGTGACGAGGGGACCGGCATTATTTTTCTTTCAGGGTCTCAATCACCGCATAAGAAACTCATCCATCAACTCGCCGAAGAAGTGGAGCGAAAGAAATCCATCATCCTGGCCATAACCGACGGCGGTGACTCTGAGATCATCCGCCACGCCCGGTTTTCCCTTCTGATCCCTCCCGTTCATGAGATGGCCGGAGCGGTGCTGCAGATGGCTATCATGCAGTGGATGGCCTCGTTGGCCAAACACGAACCGCAAAAGGCTACCTAAATTCTTCGCCGGGCCTGATCGGGCCTTAACCTTCAGGACCGGGGATTGACCAGCATGCAAGAAGGCCCCGTGGGAACGCTATCCACAAAGTGAAAAATCGCTCAGTAAGTATTTTTATATATATTGACGTATTAGTTTATTTCTGATTTATTAATGACATGCAAATTGGAAAACGGCTCAGAGCGCTTCGGCTTGCAAAAGGCCTGTCTCAAGGGGATATCGAACGCCGCTCTGGCCTTTTGAGATCGTACATTTCTCGCGTCGAGGGAGGATATACTTCACCAACTCTACAAACCCTCGAAAAATTTGCAGACTCAATGGGGATGGAAGCCTATCAAATCCTTTTTCCGGACCCTGGCCGCCCCCGCAGACCCAGCATGAATTCCCATCCGCCCCTCTCCGATTCCGCGAAGAAGCTGGTGAGGCTTTACGACGGGATGAGCAGGAACGACCGGAAACTTCTCCTCACCCTTGCCGCCAAGCTGGCCAACGGCTGATTGCACCGGCGGCTCGTCCTTCGCCGAAGCCCGGCACGGTTCACTGAGGCAGGATTATTCACGATGTTTTACTCGAAAACCGCCAGGGCGCCTTTGTAACGCCGCTGTCCCGGCGGCATTTGCCGTCGCTGCGGGCGCATTGTCCGGCAATTCCGCAAGCGCAAAGCTAAAGCTTTTTCAGCATCACCTTGATCCCCTTGCGAGGGCGCAAAGTGAGTGATGGGCTGAGCGCCACCTTGTGATTGGGGACGAGGGTGACCGAGAATTTTTGGGCGATCGTCGCCAGTACCAGCGGCACCTCGGTCAGGGCAAAAGCATTGCCAATACAGATGCGCGGACCCGCTCCAAGCGGTATATACGCACATCGCGGAAGCTTTTTCTCAAAATTGTTATTCCAGCGTTCAGGCCAGAAAACTTCGGGGTCTTCGTAGTAACGAGGGTCGCGGTGGACGGACCATTGAAAGATGGCAACCGTAGAGCCCTTGGGAATCGTATATCCACCAATTTCCACGTCGTTCAATGACTCACGAACAATGCCATAAGCAGGCGGGTAAAGGCGCAGAGACTCTTTCACGATCCAATCGGTATAAGTGAGTTTGGGAAGATCCTCAGCAACCGGGGCGCGGCCCGCCAGCACCGCGTTGAGCTCCTCAGCGAGCTTGGCGGCCACTTGAGGGTGCTGCGCGAGGAGGAACCAGGTCCAGGAGAGGGCGAGCGCCGTGGTTTCGTGACCCGTAAAGAAAAGGGTCATGATTTCGTCTCGCACCTGAGTTTCCGTCATTCGGGTGCCGTCTTCGTCCTGGACGCGCAAGAGGGACGAAAGAATATCGCCCTTGTCGCCGCTCTGGGTGAGCCGCTCATGAATGACGCGCCCGACGATCTGGTCAAGGCGCCGGATGGCATTGCGATAGCGGATATTACCGGGCGTGGGAAGCCAATCGGGAATCACGTAAAGGCCAAAGCGGTCATCAAACTGGTCAAAAAAGATGCGGAGCGCTTCTCCAGCCTCGCGCGTGTCCGACGTAAGATCATTCCCCAAGAGCACCTGAGAAATAATCTCCATCGTCAAGTTGGTCATGTCCTCATGGATGTCCCGAACCTCACCGTCCTTCCACGTTTCGAGCATCCGGTCCGTATAATCCATCATGGTTTTGGCATAACCGGCGATCCGGGAATGATGAAATGCGGGCTGGAGCAGACGGCGTTGGCGCAGCCAGAAGCTCCCCTCGCTGGTCAACAACCCCTGCCCAAGGAGGGCGCGGCTTTCCCTCAGAAAAACTGATTTGATGAAATTGCTGTTCTTCGTAATCAGAACAGTCTCAATGTCGTCCGGATTGCTAACAATGTATGCCGGGATGTTGACAACGCGGACGTAGCAGACATCGCCGTACTCCTTCACACATCGGGTGAGAAAGTCCAACTCGTCGCGGCGAATCTCAGGAAGCGACCCGAGCAAAAAATGTCCTTCCGGTCCGGGGGGTAGGGTGGATGTTCCCATTCATCAATCTCCATCTGGCTTCGGAATGTGGTCCAAATCTATAGATTTTATCATGTGCCAATAGGATGCGCCAAATTGGAACTTGTTTGCATGGCCAAATTGATGGGACAAAATAGGGATTCTTGTCCCTTAATGGGGGAAACCAATGGGGAAAATCTGGCCTCAGCAAGCCCCAAGGAAGCCAGTGGCCCGTCAAGCGGACTGCGGAGAAAGTAATGGCGCGCCTGGAGGGACTCGAACCCCCGACCTACAGATTCGAAGTCTGCCGCTCTATCCAACTGAGCTACAGGCGCGCGAATAAGCTTTCATAGCAACATACTACGAACTAGCATTGACCCGCCACTTGAAACTTGGGCAGTGTCTCAGTTTCTTTGCTGTAGCGGCGCTCTATGAGCGCCGCTACAGCAAACTGCGTCACTACCGAAACTTGCTGCAAGACCCGTGAAGGGTCCAGCATCAGACCGGCGGCCGGACTTTCGCGCCGCAGCTCCAGCGCCCTTGCGTGAATGGGCCAGTTCCACGACAATTGGGATTCTCACTCTTCAGCAACGTCTGTGCCAGAGAGCGCGGCCTGAAGAGCGGATGGAGAGACCGTTCATAAAATTGTCCGGAGACTCATGGGAAAGCCCAAGCGAAGCCAATCCGCGAAGATTGATGCGAAGTACAGTTGTTTCCGTCTCAGAGTGGGACGTTCGAAAATTCAAGGCTGGGGCGTCTACGCCGGAGAGAGGATACCGCCCGGCCGCAAGGTGATCGAATACATCGGAGAGAAAGTCCCCCACAGCGATGAGAAACGGCTTGAAGAGTCCTTGTATCTCTTCATCCTGAACGACCATTGGATGATTGACGGCGCCGTCGGGGGATCAGGCGCTGAGCTCATCAATCATTCCTGCGATCCGAATTTGGTTACGCGGATACTGAAAGGACATATTCTCTATTTCAGCCGCCGCTGGATCGAAAAAGGCGAGGAACTGACCGTCGATTATAACTACGATGATACCGACGATACGATGATCTGCCGATGCGGCTCAAAACAGTGCCGGGGGACGATTAATATCAAATGAGGTCAACCGGAGTGGGACCTCAAACCGTGCTCTGCCGTTGAAATTCACTGCGGCCACTCCAGACGACAACTCCGGCGCCTGCGGCCATGCACAGCGCTCCATATAGAAACGCCAGGACCGGAGAGACTCTTGACCAGAGCAAACCCACCAGGACACTGGCCAGGAGATCGCCCACGCCGTTGACCGCGCCCAACAAGCCGAAGGCGGACCCGTGCCGGTCGTCATCCTCAACCAGGTCTGCAGTGATGGCGTCCTCCAGGGAGTCATAGACGGCGATGGAAACACCGGCGAGGGCAAACAGCAGCAGAAGGAATGGAATGCTGCGAATCGCAGCGTGAAATGCAACCGCAAAGCCGGTCGCTGAGAGTCCGCCGCAGCAATAGCCGGCGGCAAGCAGACCCCGGCGGCCCATGCGATCGGATATCGCTCCGACTGGATAAGACGTTGCGGCGTAGAAGATGTTGTGGCCCACATAAAGCATCCCAGCCACCGCCGTGGCCCGCGGGATGCCGAAGCGGGGAATGAGGAGCCGGGTTGCAGCCAGAATCATCAGGGTGCGCGCGTAATCTCCCATTCCAAACAATCCAACCCCCGCCAAAAAGCGCCAGAAAGAAGCAGGCCAGCGCCGCAGGGCGCTCATGAATTTACCGGGCGCCGGCGAACGGGGAATCTCATGGATCATCATCGCAAAAGCCAGCGCCGATCCAACGCCAGGAATCAGGCTGATGAGGAAAACCTTGCGGAAGGCGAGGCCAGCGCCAACATGTCGCGCTTCAAAATGAGTGAGCAGAGCAACGCTGAGCAGCGGCCCGATAACGGCGCCGATCGTATCTCCCGCCCGCTCGAACCCAAACGCCTTGCCCCGGTCTTCCGCCGAAACGGAAGATGCCAGGATGGCCTTCTTTGCCGGACTGCGAATGCCCCGGCCAAACCAGCCCAGGGCGCGTGAAAACAAGATCAGGGGCCATCCCACAGCTAGAGCGAACAGGCCGTTGGTGGCTCCCGTCAACACGTAGCCGCTGACGGCCAGAGGCTTGCGCCGGCTCAGACGGTCCGACAGCCATCCTCCGCCCAGCTTGACAAAACTGGCAATCGAGTCCGCGATCCCTTCCACAACGCCCAAGGTCCCGGCTGAAAGCCCCAGGACGGTCAGGAACCCTGGCAGCAAAGCCGTGACCATTTCATGGCCAATATCGGAAAGCAGGCTGACGAAGCCCATGCCCACGACGGTGCGGTTGAACACCGCGGGTTTTGAGGGTGCGGTCAGAACAGGCGGCAAGGGCTGGCCCATAGCTGTTGGAAGCTGGGAAGAGGCGGGGTGGTAACGCTTCGCCCCATTCCGGAATGAATGTTCATGGCAACCACCTGCGCTGGAGGATTTCCACAGACCGTTCCTGCCAGTGGAATATTCTTTGGAGCGAGGTCAAGCCTGGCTTCTGAAGTCCTCACTCTTCAGATGCCGCGGCGACCGGAGCGGGAATTCGTTCCTTCACTTCGATCACCGGAGATCCGGCCGGCCTCGCTTTTTCGCTGGAAGCCGCCTCCAGGGCAGCCGGGCGTTCTCGAATCCTTCCATCCAGCACCCGGGCCACGCCCAACTTGAGCTGGGCGAAGATGGTCCGAACATCTGCTGAGGCATCGATCACTTCAAAATCATATTCCTGCGCCAACGTATCAAACTGAGCGAGGAGCGAGCTTTGATACTTGCGGAAACTCTCATACATATCCTCGCTGGGATGAAGATCCATGCCGGATTCCCAGTAGTCGAACCCCCGGGAGAAAACCACACGCGGAATCAAATCATCCACGCCAATGCGAAGATAGAACACGGCATCCGGCTTGAGGGCATAGTTATAAATACTGCGAATCCAGGCGGGGTCCAGCCCGCGCACCATGGCCCGCGCCATGAGTGAATAAATATAGCGGTCGGTAAGCACCACGAAACCGGCGCGTAGAGCTGGGATAATCTGGTTCTTCAGCCGGTCGGCAAAATCCGTGGCGTAGAACAGCGTCAAGGTAATCCGGCCGAGGGTGTGGCCCTCCTTGGCTTTTTTGATGCCTTTTCCGGCGAGTTCCGAGCGCGTGATGCCGGTGTCCACCACGGCGTGGCCCTGCTGCTCAAGCCACGGCCTGAGCAGATTAAGCTGGGTCGAGCGGCCCACGCCGTCCGTCCCTTCGATCACGATCAATTTTCCTGTTAAATCGGCCAGATCGATTCCTGGCAAAAGCACTCCGTAGGTTTCTCTCAAGGCGCCACCCTCAACCTCTTGGCTTGGGTCAATCGTCCCCTGACAATCTGGCGCATTTGAGATTGCTGCGCCTCAATCGGCAAGGCCGCGTCAATCACCATCAAGTCAAACTCCGCGATCATCTTTTCGTACTCATCCAGAATGCGCCCTTGAAACAGGTGGAAACTCTCATCGGGGTCCTCGCTCAGGTCCAGGTCCATTCCGGCCTCATAATATTTGAATCCATTCCGGCCCACCAGGATGCGCTTCATCGCCACTTCCAACGATACCCGGAAATAAAAAGCCACGGTGGGCTTCACCGCAAAGGCATAGAGCTCGCGCACCCACTTGGGTTCCATGCCTCGCACCACATCGCGGGCGAAGGCCGTATAGATGTAGCGGTCGCACAGCACCACCGCCCCGGCCTTGAGCAGCGGAATGATGTTGTGCTCCATGCGATCGGCGAAGTCGGTGGCGTGGATCAGGCTGAAGGTGGAGGGGGCCAGCATTTGCTTCTTTTTGCCCCGCCGCGTGATGTCGCGGACCAGCGGCGATGAATTCCATTCGCTGAATACCACGCCGTAGCCTTCCGACTTCAACCACTCATTGAGGAGCATGATTTGAGTGGACTTCCCGGACCCATCAATACCTTCAACCACAAAGAGTTTTCCAGGAAACCGGTGCTCGCCGTACCGTTTCAATCGTTACTCCCGTTCTTCCACTAAAACAACTCTGACTAAGAAGTTATCACAACCGGTATCCAGAGGAAAGTTGGCCCCCGCAAGGGTAGTGGCGCAGTTCGCTATAGTGGGGCTCGGAGCTTGCCGTGACAGGGGGCGCCGGAAACCGTTGAGAAATAAAGTTCGGCGGTCATAGACCGCCGCTACAGCAAACCAACTTCGCCACTATCACCGCAAGGAGAATGTTGCAGTCCTGTTACTGTGGCGGCGGATGAACTTGACCTGTCACTCCTATGCTCGTTCTTTTCCCTTTTCCAATGATCGCGCAAACCGCACGGCGTCAAACCCGAAGCGGTCCCGCAATTGATCGGCGGTTTCGAGGGCCCGGCCCATTTTCTGCTCGCGCTCACGATCGAGCAGACTCGCCTGGCGCATTTCCGTAGCCAGGTTGGAGGCGCGCACACCCAGCAGCCGGACCTTCTGGCTGCGATCGTACGTGGCCTGGAAGAGTTCGAGAGCCGCTCTATAAATCTCGTGGTCGAAACCCGTTGCCTGGGGGAGTGTGCGCTCCCGCGAAACGGTCTGGAAGTTCGAGTATCGAAGCTTCAGCCCGATGGTGCGAGCCATGTAACGGTGGTGGCGAAGCCGGTGGCCGAGACGCTGCGAAAGCCCGGAAAGGGTTTGCTGAATGGTTTCGAGATCGGCGACATCAATGGAGAATGTCGTCTCGTGGCTAATGGATCGAGCCTCCTCATGCCACGCGTAAGCTTCAATATCCTGACCGAAAGCCTTGCGATGAAGCCATTCTCCAAATTTGCCGAACTGTTGTTGGAGTTTTTCCGGGCTCTGCCGTTGTACGTCGCCGATCGTTTTGATACCCAAAGCCTGGAGCTTGGGTTCGCTGACTTTGCCCACTCCCGGCATGCGGCGAATGGGTAGCGGCGCCAGAAACGCCGCCTCACAGCCCGAAAAAATGCAAAGCAAACCGTGCGGCTTGGCCTGGTCTGACGCAATTTTAGAAACGATGTGCGAGCCCGACGCGCCCACGGAGCAGCGCAATCCTGTCGCCTGTTTCACGGTCCGGATCAGAGTGTCCGCGGCGCGCAGCAAGGGGCCGTGCAACCGCTCGCAGCCCGTGAGATCGAGATAGGCTTCATCTACGCTCACCATCTCAACCACCGGAGTGAATCCCAGGAAAATCTGGTGAATCTTGTGGGAATACTCGCCGTATTTGTCGTAGCGCCCCCGCAGAAAAATCGCTTTCGGGCAAAGCCGTTTCGCCTGTTGCAGCGGCATCGCCGAATGCACGCCGAACTTGCGGGCCTCGTAGCTTGCGGACGCCACCACGCCACGGCCCTCCGGGTCGCCTCCGACAATCACCGCCTTGCCGGTAAGCGAGGGATCTTCCAGTTCCTCAACGGAAACATAGAAAGCGTCCATATCGACATGGAGGATTTGGCGGGTCATAGCTCCATGATACCTCGGACGGCGTTAGTCAGCCGAGCCTCCAGTGCTGTCATTCAGGGGCGATCGTAGCGAAGAATCACTGTATTTGACGTCTTCTTCGGCAGCGAACGAACTGGAGATGCTTCGCGGCGCTTACCCTGAGCAGAAATACCGAGATCCTTCACTTCGCTCAGGATGACGGCGAAGGGCTCAGGATAACAGGCGAGGACTCAGAATGACAGGCTGGCCGCCCGAAGGTAGAAACTTCAGTCGGTGCTCATCGAGCGCCGAAAGATATTGAAGATTAAAGGTCGGCGGCCAGAGGCCGCCGCTACAGCAGCGAAAATGTACCACTTCCGATTATGCCAGAAACTCGCTTTTTTACAGGTTTACAGTGGATCGTGATCTTATTCCGTTCACCATTTCGACCTTGCCACTGCGGGCTTTTCATTCAGGAAGCTTTGACCCAAGAATCAATTCCTGGTCAAACGGGTCTGCGGATTTTCCGACTCATCCAGTTGCGGACTTTTTGTGGATGGATGGTCCGCAAAGACTGAATCGATTGTCTCAAACATTTCCCGAGCGTTAATCGGCTTGGCAAGGTACTCGTCCATACCCGCGGCAAGGCAACGTTCGCGGTCTCCCTTCATGGCATGGGCCGTCATGGCAATAAGAGGAAGATGATTCCCCGTTGAGGTCTCGGTTGCCCGGATGGTTTGAGCCAACTCCAGCCCGTCCATCCCGGCCATCTGCACATCCAAAATGGCAAGGTCGAAGCGCCTCTTCTCGATGGTTGCTAAAGCTTCAGAGCCGTTGGTTACACAACAGACCACATGGCCCCGTTTCTCCAGAAGCCTTGCCGCCAGGAGGGTATTGACGGGATTGTCCTCAACCAGAAGAATTTGCAGGCTTCTACGTGTTTCGCGCAGGGAGTGGCGCGTCACGAGATTAGGGCCAGAAGGCGCCGGACCGTTTATCTCCAACACGCGCAGGATCGCATCCAGCAATTCGGACTCCCGCACGGGCTTTGTCAAATACGCTCCGATGCCAAGCTCGCGGCAACGCGCCGCATCCCCACGCTGGCCGCTTGAGCTGATCATCATGACCACCGGCGCATCAAGATAAGCCTCCTGCTTGATTCGTTCTGCCAGCATGAAGCCGTCCACGCCGGGCATCTGCGCATCCGTCAGGACAATGCGGAAATGCTGTGCGGCGCTTTGAGCTTGGTGTATAGCTTTTAGGGCATCTTCCGCTCCCGCTGCCAGATCAACCGTCAAGCCCCAGCCCCTCAGCACTTCTCCCAGGTAGCGGCGGTTCGTGGCGTTATCATCCACCAACAGGATTCGGATTCCCGCCAGGCTGGTGGACGCAGGAGCCGGGCTGCGCAAGGCCGCCGCGGGCGGCTCCGCTTTCCCGAAGTGGGCCGTGAAGTGAAACTTGCTACCGATTCCCATTTCACTTTCCACCCAGATGCGGCCCTGCATCATCTCCACCAGCCGGGCGGAGATGGTCAGGCCTAATCCGGTGCCACCAAACCTGCGGGTGGTGGAACTGTCAGCCTGGGCAAAAGCCTCAAAAATGACTTGCTGCTTCTCTTTTGGGATGCCAATTCCCGTGTCCTGCACGATAAAGTGTAGGAGCAGGCCGTCCTCGCGCCTTGATTCCATTTCAATGCGCAGCACGATTTCGCCTTGGCTGGTAAACTTGGTGGCATTTCCCACCAAGTTTACGATGATTTGGCGCAGCCGCGCCGGGTCGCCTCTCACGAATTCCGGCACGTCCGGGTCGATGGCCATGACCAGTTCCAAACCCTTCTGATGCGCCGCCGGGGCCAGCAATCTCGCCGTCTCTCCCAAACTGTCGCGCAAATTGAAATCAATCGGATCCAGACTCATCTTCCCGGCATCAATCTTAGAGAAATCCAAAATGTCGTTGATGATGGTCAGCAGAGCGTCGGCGGACTCTTTGACGGTGCCAAGGTAATCCCGCTGCTCCGCCGTCAATTCGGTCTCCAGCGCCAGTTCGGTCATACCGATAATGCCATTCATGGGCGTGCGGATTTCGTGGCTCATATTGGCCAAGAACTCACTCTTTGCGCGGTTGGCGGACTCGGCGGCTTCCTTGGCTCTGCGCATTTCTTCCTCGGCGCGCTTGCGCTCGGTCACATCCACGGCCACGCAGCGGACAATCGGGCTGCTGAAATTCTCCGTGCGCAGCGTATTGCGATACTCGATGACTCTTTTTCCGCCACCCGGAAGCAAAATGGTGGTGAGACCTTCGGCATGCCCCTTGGAAAGGACGGTTTCGAGGTAGACTTCAAACTGAGGACGATATTCAGGGGGGATCAATTCGGAGAAAGGCCGGCCTATCACTTTCTCAGGATTGGAAACTCCCAGAAGGCTGAGCATGGCGCGATTGATGCTGAGCACTTTTCCTGCAGCATCGTGAGTTCCGATCAGGACGCCACTATTCTCCACCAGGTCCCGATAGCGGTCTTCGCTTTCACGCAGAGCCTCATCCGCATGCTTGCGTTCGGTGATTTCCCGAATCACCAGGCAGGCGGTTTTGACCGATCCCTGCGCTGCATGGATCGGACTGATACGTGCCTGAAACCAATGTTTTTCGCCGCGAACATCCATAGAATATTCCAAGTCTTTCCTCTTGCCGCTCTCAAGAACACGCTGGATCACGTCCAAGAAGGGCTGGAAATATTCTTTACCGAGAACGTCGGAGGCCCGGCGGCCGATTAATTCCGATGCAGGGCGCGCCAGCAACCTTTCGTCATGGGTCCACACATTACGATAGGTTCCATCGGCATCCAGCTCGAAAATAATATCGTCCAGCGAATGGACGAGGGCGCGAAGCCGCTCTTCGCTTGCTTGCAAAGCTTGCTCGGATCTTTTGCGCTCCGTAATGTCCCGTGTGACCGTCGCTTGCCGCCCAGCCTTGCGATCCTTGGCTTCGGAAACCTCCCGCTCAACGGCGCCAGCCAAACGCCCAAGCTTGTTCTTGGAAACAAAGTCACGGGCGCCTGCCCGCATCACCTCGAAGGCTTCCTCCTGGGGCAGAACCCCGGACACCATGATCAGCGGGATATCGAGTTTTTTGGACTGGATCAGATTGAGGGCAGCGATGGCGTTGAAGCCCGGCATCGGGTGGTCAGCCAGGATGATATCCCAGCCACCTCGTTCAAGCGCCTCATCCATCGCCTCTTGCGTTTCGACACGCTCGAATGTTAAGTCGAAGCCGGCGTTGCGAAGCTCGCGCGCCAGGAGCGTGGCATCGTGGGCCGAGTCTTCGACCATCAAAACACGTAAGGGTTTGCTCATTCGGGGATTACCCTGAGGTGAGGCTTCTGTGCATTCCCGTAAGTTCAGGGTTGCCGGTTTGTTTAATAAGACGCTTTCCTGATGCTCCCAATGAGATAACTTATTCACAATTCACTGCCAATCTTAATTTTTGCCTGAGCTGCCCCGCAGACGTCCGCTCTTCCCCTGACACATGCCCAAGCACAGAGTCCGGCAACCGCTTGCGGATCATCCAAAATGGGGTGGTGTCTCAGTTTGCTTGCTGTAGCGGCGCTCTATGAGCGCCGAACTTGGATCCTCAAGGGTTTCCGGCGCTCATAGAGCGCCGCTACAGCGAACTGCGCCACTATCCAAAATGGCAAAAAACCCTGCAAAGCCGAATCTGCAATAGCTCCAACCGTCCCCTGTTTGAATTTGTCCAAAAACTGCCCCAATTTTGCACTAAGTGATTGATCGCAAATAAGTTGACTTGATTGGGTTCGTTTTCACCTTCAGCCGTGTATCCATTTGATAACAAAGACGTTAAATCCATTGAGTTCGTCTGGCTGCTGTCGACTTCCTGGGGCTGGACGGATGTCTGTTCCGCAGTGTTCATTTCCACAAGAATCCGGGCGAAAGCTGATTTAACCCATTCCTTCCGTTGGCCCTTGGAGGGGGTTCGGGGATGTTTCGGGCTGCTGGGCTTGGCTCCAAGAAATGAAGCTACAGGGCAAGCGTTCAACTGTTCAAGGCGCCTGGATGCGGCTGACCTTGGTCCGGTTGATTTTTGGACTTTATGCCGGTCCACAGCCACTCCCAACGCACTTGGCTGGCCGAGAGGTTGGCATTCGTCCGAAATTGGCCGGATTGGACTTGAAGCTCCCATGAACAGCCTTCCACGGGGTATAATTACTTAACAAATATTACAGCATCTGTACATATTTGTCAAGTAGCTTCAATGAAAGATGGTGGCGCAGTTTGTTGTAGCGGCGCCCGGAGCTTGCCCTGACAGGGAGTGCCGGAAACCGCATGGGATCCAAGCTCGGTGCTCATAGAGCCCCGCTACAGTAAACAAACTGCGCCAATACCAACATTTCCAGGCAAGGACTCGCGCCCACCGGCTCAGGGTTATCGTACTGTTTGCCCGAGCCCCATTCCATCATGGCCGGCGTGCCGTTTCACGGGGTGAGCATCATATCAACGTTTTTCAGAAGACCTGCCGCGAAAAGCCGGAAAACTTAACACTGTCCTATGCCATGTAAGGTTTCTTCATCAAGCATTAATATCCCTGTAAAAGTCTCCTGTCAATCTTAGGCAGAAAGGGAGCAGCCGCCCGTTGGGAGTAGGCGCGGCAGCCATCCCAACTCAATAATCAAGGAGGAAGTAAGCATGAGGAAAGTAAAGTTCCTTGCCGCCATGGGTGCGGGGAGCCTGTTGCTTGCCTCGGTCATGCTGGGTCAGGGCGCCAAGACCTCACAGCAAAAACCAGGCTTGGGCAATCCCGCAACTCCGATTCAGCACGTGATCGTGATCATTGGCGAAAATCACAGCTTTGACAATCTGTTCGGTGTTTATCAGCCGCCCAAAGGCCAGACGGTTTCCAATCTGCTTTCGAAAGGAATCGTCAACGCTGACGGAACGCCGGGCCCTAACTATGTCTTGGCAGTTCAGCAGCACGCCACGGACACATCAAGCTATGAGCTGGACCCCTCCGTCACAGGGCCATACCCGAATCTACCGTGGCCCAACACTGGTTCGGCCCCCACCAAACCCTTTTTCCAGACCGTAGCCCAGGTAGAAGAAACGGAACCCGGTCTTCTACCCCAGGACGCCTATCTGCTCACCATCGGCGGCACCAAGCTGCCCAATGACGTCGTGGACACCCGTTTCCCGCATTACCTGCCAAACGGGCCTTTCCAGATCACCAAGTACATTTCTTATCACGATTACATTGGGGATATGGTTCACCGCTTCTACCAGATGTGGCAACAGGCCAATTGCAATGCGGCCAATGGAACACCGCAGAATCCCACCGGTTGCCAGATGGACCTTTATCCCTACGTGGCCACCACCATTGGAACGGGAAGCAACGGCGATCCACAACCGAATCCGTTCAACATCGAGACTACTCACAATGGCGGCAACTCCCTGGGCTTTTACAACATGAGCCAGGGCGACGTTCCGTATTTCAAGTCGCTCGCCGACCAGTATACGGTCAGTGATAATTATCACCAGGCGATTGAAGGCGGTACGGGACCCAATCATGTGGCCATCGGCACCGGCGACGCCGTGTGGTACAGCGACGGCATCGGCCACCCTCTCACGCCGCCCTCGAACGAAATCGAAGATCCTAATCCCGCCCCGGGCACCAACAACTGGTACACACAGGACGGCTATTCCGGCGGGACTTACAGCAATTGTTCGGACCTTACCCAACCGGGCGTGGGGCAAATCCTCGACTACGAAAACGCGCTGCCTTACAAACCGTGGAACCAGGGCAACTGCGCCCCCTCCACCTACTACCTGCTCAACAATTACAACCCCGGTTACAATAACAATGGCACGATCGATACGGCGCCGTTTACCGTCCCGCCATCTTCCGTGCGGACCATTGGCGACGAGCTGGCCGCCCGGAAAATCTCCTGGAAGTACTACGGAGAAGGATTCAATCCCGGCACGCCGCTCTCCAACGTCTATTGCAACATTTGCAATCCGTTCCAGTACGCCACCTCCATCATGACCACCTCATTGATTGATAACCTGGTGGACATTGAACCCCTCTACTCCGACATTCAGAACAGCACCCTCCCGGCGGTGGCAATCGTGAAGCCGGATGGCTATCTGGATGGGCATCCCGCCTCATCCAAACCGGAGCTGTTCGAGGCATTCGTCAGGAAAATCGTGACCGAGGTGCAGGCGAATCCGCAGCTCTGGCAACACACCACCATCTTCATCACCGTGGATGAGTCCGGCGGGGCCTACGATTCCGGTTACGTCCAACCCGTCGATTTCTTTGGCGACGGACCGCGCATTCCCTTAATCGTGGTATCTCGCTACGCTGCGGGTGGACACGTTAACCACAGTTATGCGGATCACGTTTCCATCCTGAAGTTCATCGAGAAGAACTGGGGATTATCGCCATTGACCGGCCGGAGCATCGACAACCTGCCCAATCCGGTTCCGAGCAAGGCCAACCCTTACGTCCCGGCCAACAGCCCTGCCATCAGCGACCTGATGGACATGTTTAATTTTAACAAGCATACTCAACCTCAAAATTAAACAGACACTTTTCTTGCCATCCTGGGGTGGGGCGGGTTGTTCAACCGCCCTACCTCCCGAAGAATTAACAGAGTCAGACACCACCCGCAGTGCGGGTGGCTTGATGAGTAGGGCCCCGTCAAACGGGGTCGGGGTCGTTGGTTAAGGCGTCGCGCCCAGCGCGCCTTGTTTCACGGCATCAGAACTTTCCGCTGGTTCCATCCGCTTCTTCCTGTTCGCGGATGTACTGGCGGACTTGCTCCAATTCGAATCCGACGGTGGACACCGCGTAGCCACGGGCCCAGAAATGTTCGCCCGTGAAATTTCGCTCCTTGCCCCTCAGCAGGTAGCGCAGACTTCTGTTTTCCAGGAAGTCTGCGGCTTTTCGCCGGTTTCCGGGTCAAAGGCCGCAGCCTCATCAGACACGCACCATCAACCAGAGCGGGCAGCCACGACGAGCGTTTTTCTCCTCGTGGGCCCTCCTCAGGGTTCAGGCCCGGCCGCTGCCAAGGGTGGAAGCTCCCGTTGAACATTGGCCGTTACGAAGAGGTTGCGGTCGCCACGTCCTCATCGCAGGACGCGAGACCTGGCGGAAATAATATCACCATTTGAAACGCCCACGACGAGGCAAGGCGCTCGTCATGGCTACGTGCCTCCGTGCGCTTGACTCTGTAGCGCCATACCATCATACTGCGGTGCAATATTGGGAGGCGGTTATGGGCACAGAGTGGATTGGCTTTTGTTTGGCGTCTAAGAGGAGTTTTTTTCGGTTTCCTTCGGCTCAATCTCGATGGATTGCCCGCTGGTTGGCCTTGACTTGCTTGGCGTTCCTCTTGCTAGCTATCCTGGCTGCCCCGGCAGGGGCTGCTCAGGCCGGCGCTTCGCCCCAGTCCAGCAACGCCTCATCAGGACCAGCGCAATCCGCCCCAGTTGCAACGCCTCCCGCTTCGCCCAGCGCCCAGAACACTATCACCGGCTATCACCTCTCGCCTGACAAATACCGGCAGGCGGTTGCCTATTCGCGCGCGGGCTACCGGCTTTATTTCATCAGCTTCGCCTGGGGTTTGTTAATTCTGCTGCTGACGCTGAGGTGGAAATTAGGACCGAAATTCCGTAACTGGGCTGAAGGCGGCGGCGGCCGAAATGGTTTTCTTCAAGCTCTCATCTATACTCCGCTCTTGGTTATAGCACTGGCCATTTTGGGACTGCCTACGGACATTTACGGGCATTGGCTCGAACTGAAATACCAGCAATCCATTCAGGGCTGGGCGTCCTGGCTGGGGGATTGGGCCAAGGGCCAAGGCTTGGGGATTGTCCTGGGGGTTTTTCTGGTCTGGATCTTGTACGCCATCATCCGCCGCAGTCCCCGGCGCTGGTGGTTCTATTTTTGGCTGGTTTCGATTCCCATCATCATCTTCCTGCTTTTTATCAGCCCGCTGGTGATTGATCCGCTATTCTACAAGTTCACGCCGCTCGAAAAAACTCAGCCGCAATTGGTGGCGCAAATGGAGAGAGTGCTCAATCGGGCCGGTCTGGACATTCCACCCAGCCGCATGTTTGAGATGAACGCCAGCTCCAAGCTGAAATCGGTGGATGCCTACGTCACCGGCATCGGGACCTCGAAGCGCGTGGTGGTGTGGGACACTACGATTTCAAAAATGACGGTTCCCGAGACGCTTTTCGTTTTCGGGCATGAGACCGGGCACTATGTCCTGGGCCACATCTGGAAGGGGATTCTTTTCACGGCTGGGCTTCTCTTCGTGTTACTCCTGGCGGGTTATCACGCGCTCTATGGGGCGGTGGGACGTTGGGGGCCGGACTGGAAAATCCGGGGTGTGGAGGATTTGGCCTCGCTTCCCGCGCTTCTGTTAATTGTTTCCGTCTTCATGTTTCTGGCTTCTCCTGCCATCAACGGTTTCAGCCGCTATCAGGAGCATCAAGCCGATCAATATGGCCTGGAAGTGGTGCATGGACTTGTGCCGGACGAGTCCCAGGTGGCGGCCCGCTCCTTCCAGATTCTGGGAGAGATTGACTTGGCGGATCCAAACCCCAGCCCGCTCATCAAGTTCTGGCTGTTCAGCCATCCGCCCTTGAAGGAGAGAATCGATTTCGCGCTCACTTATGATCCCTGGGCCCACGGCGGGCATGGCAAATTTGTGAAGTGACACCCTTGTCATACACAACGAAGTAAGCCGGCGGCGCACCAACACTGTAGCGCCGGCCTGCGACCGGCGTTCGCCGCTCCCTGCCAGGGCAAGCTCCGAGCGGCGCTACAGCGAATGACCGTCGCCGGCTTATGGCGCCCTGTATAATTACGGATTGCTTCATCAGAGTTTCGAGGAGTGTGCTTGATGCCACCGGATTCGAATTCGCCATTGCTTCTGCGGAGGGAGACCTCCGTCATGCTGGCGGTTGATTTGCAATATTCGCTGCTCTTGGTGATCCATGAGGCCGAACGGGTGATTCGCAACGCCACGCTGCTGCTGCGGTCCGCCGGGATCATGCGGGTTCCCCGGCTATTGACGACGCAGTATGCGAAGGGACTCGGCAATTTGCACCGTGAGATTGACCGGGTGAGAGATGGCGTTCAGGTGCTGGACAAGTCAAATTTCAGTTGCTTTGGAGCCCACGGATTCCTGCCGGCTCTTGAAGCTGTTGCTCCCCAAGCGGATACGCTCCTGATCTTCGGGGTCGAAAGCCACATCTGCGTCGCGCAGACGGCGCTGGGCGCGCTGGAGGCGGGCCTCCAGGTTCATGTCGCCGCCGACGCTGTCTCCTCCCGCACCTCTGAAAACTGGCAATTGGGGTTGAAGCGGATGGAACGCGCCGGGGCCGTTATCAGCTCCACGGAAATGATGGTCTTCGAACTCCTGGGGCGCGCCGGCACTCCGGAATTCAGGGCCATTCATCCTCTGGTCAAATAGGCGCCGTTCCCGCAACACCGCCGTTACTTCAGCTCTTGAAGAAAGGGGTTGAGCTCGCGCTCGGCGCCAATAGTGGTGGACGGGCCATGTCCGGGGAAGACGGGCGTCTCATCTGGAAAGCTCAAGAGCGTATCTTGAATAGAGCGCAAAATTTGGGGAAAGTTGCCGCCCCAAAGGTCGGTGCGGCCGATGCTCCCTTGGAAGAGTGTATCGCCGCTGAAAAGGCGGGCGTGCTCACCGGGTAAGTGAAGAGAAACACTGCCGGGCGAGTGACCCGGCGTGGTCATGACCTCCAGCGCCAGCGAACCCCAACGAAGCTTGTCCCCAGTTTTCAGGAATTGATCCACTTCCACGGCTTCAGGCGTTGGGACACCGAGCATGGCCGCCTGCATGTCCAGATTCTGGTACAAGGGCAGGTCGTTTTCGTTCATCAGCACGGCGCCGCCGGTCGCCTTCTGGAGTTTTTCGATGCCGCCGACGTGATCGATGTGGGCGTGAGTGGCGACAATATATTTCACGCGCAGATGGTGGCGATCGAGCACTTCCTGCACGCGATCGATGTCGTCACCGGGATCAATGACAATGGCCTCGCCCGAGGCTTCGTCACCCACGATCGAGCAATTACAGGCCAACATGCCGACGGGAATGATTTCGTGGATCATGTTTAGCCTTCATCCTAACATTACCCGTAAAGCGGCCCCGACGGTCAGCGTCTTTGTGCGCGCGGTTTTTGTATTGTGACGGACTCGCGGTCAGGGAAAACGCTGGCCGCGGCTCACAGCAGCGAAGCCACAAAGGGCGCCACCACCTTGATGCCCAGACCCACCAAACCGGCGATCTTGGCCACCGACGCCACAATGCCCTGAACGTTGCCGGCGGCGGTGTTGGCGGTTGTTAGCACGTCGTTGACACGCTCGATGCTTGCCTTGAGCGCGGGCGCGGGCTGAGGAGACTTGGCAGCCTCTTGCATCGAGGGCACCACGCGAGACAGGAGAACGCTCTTCGCGCCCTCGGGGAGCGACGATTGTTCGATCTGCGCTCGCAGCTCCTCGACGAGAGTCAGGATTTCCTTTTCCGTGCCCGATTGCATCACCACCGTGGTCTGATTGTTACTCCCGAACACGATACCGGTTCCGCTTACATTCCCGGTGCGGATGAACGTCTTTTCTCCGTCAGTCATAACCTCTCCTTGAACGACCGCATTTTTGATTCGAGTTTGATTCCATACCCTCGACTCCGAAATCCGGATTCCAGCCCGCAGCAAAAACCAGCTTCACGCCGGCTTCGCTCCCGAGCTGGCCGTGGTGGCGTTGTGCGAACCGAGCACGATGCCGGTGCCGTTGATATCTCCCGCTTGGATAATCTCCGCGTGCTGGATAATAATCTGCGTTCCCACTTGAGTGGGAAGGGACGAGAGCGGTATGGCCGTTTGATCCGGCTTTACGAACTGATATTGGATTTGGCCGGTCCGGTTGGGGTCAACCACCGCCTGGAGCTGCAAGTTGGGCGGCGGCGAGCCCTGCAACCAGATGCTACCCACCAGCTCGAACGACGGGCGGGCAAATTCCACCCAGCGATAGAGGTTCATCATGACGATCACTTCCACCGTTGCCTGCATCCCTTGCAGCACAATGGCCATGACGCGGACGGGGAAGCCAAAGACGGTGAGGGCGTCAAACTCGCGGGTGTGCGCAACCCCTTGGGGCATCTGGATGGGGCGCGTTGGATAAACCTGGGTCACCGAGGTGAGCCCCAGGTTGGCGGCATTCATTTGTGCCACCCAGGGATTTTCCATGGCGTAAACGTACTGCAGGAGCATCTGCACTTGGTAAGGGGGCACGGAGCGAATCTGAATAATGGCCGGGAACTGAGGACCGGTGGAGTTCGGCGGCAACAGCCAGTAGGCGCCCAGGGCGGGCACACCGTTCATCACGGTGAAACCGGGGGGCAACTGCACCGAATAGCCGGGACCGCTCAGCGCAGGCGCAGGAAACATGATGGGTCCTTTTGTGAGCCGATGGGCCTTGATTCAACGGGAATTTTTTGGATGACACCGTTTACGGGCCCACCCCGCACGAGCAGGTCCCGGTCAGTGTAGGGCACGCCAGGCGAATTTACAAGCGGTTAGATTCTCCCTTGAGTTGCAAGCGAATTTTTTAAACAAGCGGCCCGCAAGCGCCTATCAATTCCGCGGGGGAATCGGAAACTTTTGAGGCTCACCCTGGATTTGTGAAGTTTGGTGCTCAAGCACTTTGGTGAGCACCATGGTGGTTCCCGGACCTTCCAACTTCACCAGTCCATAGGGCGATACCTTGGTTGATATCCACAAGTCCGACGTCTTGCCGTTTGTAGTCTGGCGGTAGTGCTTGCAAACGAAGGCGCCGGCAGGAACGGTGATCGTTTCCGTTCCCACAAGTTGACCCAAACCCTTTGCATCCGTGTGGATATTGGAGTGACGCTGGGCCATGGCCTGGTTCATCATGCTTACCGGCATCTCCATCGGGGGACGGCCCGCCGTCTGCATAATCATGCGCTTCACCTGCGGCGTTCCGCCTTCCACCACCATGAGCTGCTTCATCACCATGCTATGCGGTCCGCCCATCATGCGGATTTCAAACCAGTAGCCTTCGGCGCCATTCACATTTTCCTTGCCCACCACCGCATAAGCAAACGAGGAAAGCCCTGCGCCTTGCTCGCTCTTAAGCTGGTATTCCGCCCCGGATCCCACCACAGGATTAAACAGGCCGGGTATCTTCGGCGGACCCCCGAAGCCCATGCCTTGCCCCCAGGCTGTGGACGTGACCGCTGCGGTGAACACTAGTAAAAGTGCAATATTCTTGGCTCTCATTTGGAATTTCTCCCTTCCAGAGAGGTTGCTGAAAAAAAGCCGTCTGTCATGCAGAGCGGAGCAAGCCATCTACAGGTTCAACCTCTCGATCCATTTCTGATTGCCTTGATCCGGCTGCCAGTTCGAACCAAGGTTACTGGCTAACAATACCAGGAGTCAACAGGGTAGTTACTTTAGTGTTTGTATCGGGGATGATGGAAATCCCTCGCCTTGAGCAGGTGGCTCCGAGTTCACCTATCGAATTCTACCCCTTCTTCGCTGGCTGCCTGCGCCCTTGAAATATATTCAAGTCGCGCGTGCGGCTTTTACCGCGCCCTTCGCCTACTGTACCGTCACCGAGAAATTTGCAGTATGGGAGATGACGCCGCCCGTGGCGGTCACGGTAACCGTGTAAGTTCCGGCTGGCGTGCCGGGGTTGCTGACGCTGCCGCTTCCACTGCTGCCACTTCCACTACCGCACCCAAGGAAGGCGGTTGCAACCAAGGCCAGCAACAACAGGCCAAAAGCCCAATTGAACCGCCGCCGGG
>Ga0207416_1000928_pt1 | contig 43717 bp, 38 predicted proteins | sample PaiPotPPM11metaG_FD_184107 | JGI IMG/M metagenome (GOLD analysis project Ga0207416, IMG submission 184107) | Iron sulfur acid spring bacterial and archeal communities from Banff, Canada, to study Microbial Dark Matter (Phase II) - Paint Pots PPM... ...
CACCAAGACCGAAGCGATACGAGCCCTTCGCCGGCAAATCTCCGATGAGGTTTACCGGCGACTCAAACAGGATCATTTACAGCGTTCCGCCGCAGCGATTGCGGTGGCCGCTTGACATAGGAGCTTCACGTGGCCGCACAGCCGCCTCAGCCCCCCGCGCAGCCGCCGCCCCCGGCACCTGGACCTGGCGCGTCGCGGGACGAATGGCGCGAGTGGCGGCGACGGCAGCGCGACTACATGCGCGCGAACTGGACGCACGACTTCTACGGTCCGTGGGGCTGGGGCTGGTTTGGCGGATGGAACTGGTTCTGGGGCGCCGCACTCGTGGTCGTCGGCGCCTACTACCTTCTCTCGAACCTCGGCCTGCTCAATTGGCTCCGCGGCGACGTGCTGTGGCCGATCCTGCTGATCCTGCTCGGTGTGGCAATCCTGGTGAGTCGCGCGCGCGGCGGCTGGCGCTGACCGTCAGCGCCTTACCGATTAGTTCCGCGGGCGGCGACCGTCTTACCAGCAACTAACAAGTCGCGCAGGAGGTTGAGATGAGGCTGGTCGCAACGGAGTACCTATCGCTCGACGGCGTTTTCGAGGAGCCGGGCCACTGGTCGGGCCCCTGGTTCAACGAAGAGGCCGGACAGTTCAAGTGGGCCGAGCTCCAGGCCAGCGACGCGCTCCTGCTCGGGCGCAACACGTACAACGGCTTCGCGGCAGCATGGCCGACCATGCCGAACACGGGCGAGTTCGGCGAAAAGATGAACAGCATGCCCAAGTACGTCGTCTCGTCGACGCTCGAGAAGGTCGAATGGACGGGGTCGAAGCTGATCAAGGGAAACGTGAGCGGCGAAATCGAGAAGGTGAAGAAGCAGCCTGGTGGCGACTTACTGCTCTCCGGCAGCGGGCAGCTCTTCAACGCCATGATGCGAGAGAACCTGATCGATCTGTACCGGTTCATGGTCCACCCGGTCGTCCTCGGCAAGGGCAGGCGCCTGTTCGAGGACGGAGGCGAGCAGAGGAAGCTGAAGCTGACCGAGACCAAGCGTTTCGCCACCGGCATCATCGTCCTGGAGTACGAGCCGGCCTAAGTCGGCGCGACCGCGCTCCGGTCCGCCAGGAAGTCCATCACGCGCGGGACGACGAACTCGCTGTAGAGAAACGCGTTGATGTGCTCGCGATCCGGAATGCGGACGCGCGTTGCATCGAGCATCAAAGCCGCCGCCTCGCCCATCACGTCATCCGGATCCTCCAGCTCACCGGCGAGGATCAAGGTCGGCACGTTCACTCTCGGCATGGCGTCCCATGGACTCCAATTCCACAGCGGTCGCCCTTCTGTGTAGGCGAACCACGGCCCGGTGTCAGTGGCGAGCACACGATCCAGGAACCACTCCGGAACCGGAAACCTCTCCGCCGCAACCATGTCGTCGAGCAGATACCGCCAGCCCTTTTCGCGCATTGCGGCCAACCGCCGCTTCGTCGATTCGGCGATCTGGCTCGGCGTGGCCGGCCTGGTCAAAGTCCCAAACAGGACGAGCGAATTGAGCAGGCCCGGATGGTCCGCTGCCGCCTTCAAGCCGATGGAAAGGCCATTCGACCAGCCGAAGAATGAAACGCTCGGTTGGCCCAAGTGCTCGACGAGAGCTACCACGTCGTCCACGTACCTGTCGATGTGGTTCGCCGCCACGCTGGTCGGGTGGTCGCTCTTGCCATGGCCGCGATGGTCGAAGAGGATGCAGCTGTAAGCCTTGGAAAGGGGTTCGACGTAACCCGCCGCGCGCCAGAGTTCTGCGTCGGCACCGGCGCCAACATGAAGCACTAGCGGCGGGCCGGAGCCCTCGACCTCGTAGTGAAGGCGAACCCCGTCAGGCGCGGTAAGCGACGGCACTTGGCGCGAGTTTATGCCGTTTGGGACCGCCACCTCGCCAGATAGCTGGACTCGGAATATAGTCGCGCTTGATGACCGAGCGGACCTTGGACAGGATCGGCTCGGCAACCGGCGCAGTCGCGGTGCTCGTGGCGTTTGTCGCACTCGGACTGGCGGGACTCGCTGGACGCGGATCGCCGGCGGTGCGCCCGGGGTGGGATGCCTCCACCCAACAGATCGTCGCGTTCACCTCGCATCCGGTTTCCGGCCTGATCTTCGTCGCCGATGGAATGGAATCGACCGCCTTCTTGCTCTTGACAGTCTTCTTCGTAAAGCTCCTGCTCGGATTGAAGCGGTCGGAGGGCGGAACCGGGTGGCTTTCGGTAGCCGCCATGGCAGGCGCGGTTGTCTACATCGTGTTCGACCAGACCCGCTTCGTTCTCAGCGCCGCGCGGACCCTGGCTCCCGGTCATCACTTCAGTTCAAGCGAAGCCGCGACGTTCTTTGACCTGGGCAACGCGCTCACGTCGTTTACCTGGGGCGCAATCGCGATGCTGATGATCCCGATGGGCCTTGCCGCCCTCAGGACAAACGCGTTCCCACTCTGGCTGAGCTGGGCCGCACTCCTCATAGGGCTCGCCAACCTTGTCTGGGCATTTCTGCCGGTCGGCGGCACGGCCACGCCGGCGGAACTCGCTTTCCTGGCCTGGATCTTGGTGGCCAGCCTCAGCCTGGTCTGGCGGCCTCGAAAAACGGCCAAACCCGCTCGCGATTGATACCGAATTTGAAACTTCTTCGGGACTGATCTCGATACCGTCCCGGCTGGAAACTGCGGCGAATGAGGCGGCTCGAGCCACCGGTCGCAGTCCACCAACATCAAGGAGAGATTCACATGGTCAAGACCGTATTCGCATCCCTCGTCGCGGCGGCGGCGACGATATTCCTTTCAATCGGAGCCGCGGCCGCGGGCGGAGCCACCGTCCAACACTTCAGCCTGAACATGCCCCAGCAGTGCTTTCCCGGTAAAGGCGGCGGCACCTACTGCGTGTCTTCGACGGGCGAAGAGACCTTCGTCCAGGCCCCGTCCGGGAACATCGATGGCGAGATCAACGTAGCGGACTCCTTCGTGATCAACTACAACGGAGCCGTCATCGCCAGCGGGACAGACTCCCTCCACGAGCACGTCCTCTACACCGACAACTTCACAGTCCTCCAGGAAGGCGGCCTGCACTCGACTTCAACCTTCACGAGTGGTGGCATCACCTGCACCTTCAGCGCTGATCTTCACGTGACAGATCTCAATTTCGCCACTGGAACCGCTCACATCCAGTACAACAACGTCAGCTTCGTCTGCGTCTAAGCGATTCGCTCGCCTGGCAAGAAGAAACCGGGGGCGTTCGCCAACGCCTCCGGTTTCGAGGACCATTTCCTCATCGACAAGTTCCCATGGACAGTTCACAGGGTTAGACCTGAGATCGGCGCATTTGTCACCATCGCGACGTGACCGCAGAGTGTGAGACTGATCAGATCCGGCCGAGATCGCGCCGTCGGAGTCCGCCCAGCCCGGCCAAGGTGAGGCCGGCAGCGACGGCGGAGATCACAACAAGCGGCAGGAGGGTCAGGCTCGCAGCGGGCAGCTGGGGCACCCGCTCGAATGGCGAGACGTTCTGAAGCCAGCTTGGGATATGGAGGACCGCACCGAAGAAGCCGACGACCACGCAGGCGGCGAGTATCGCCCACGATGCACCGACCCAACGCGGCGCCAGTCCGACTAGCGCGATGGCGAGTCCGGCCATCAGCCACATTGGCGGGGCGTAGACGAGCGCGGCGCCGAACAGGCCGGGAACGCGTTTCAGATCGCCGCCCGCGGCGCCATAGGTCAGGCCGGTTGCCAGACCTGCGACGCCGAGCAAGATGACGCTTCCTGCGAAAGCAACCGTGAGGTGACTCGCCGCCCACCGCCAGCGCGAGACCGGCGTCGCCAACACCGACTCGGCGTGCATCGACGTCTCCTCGCTCCGCAACCGAAGGGCGGACTGAATTGCGAAACCCGTGCCGACGAGGGCGATGAGGCGGAACGAGGCGGCGAAGTAGGAGTCCGTGAGGTTCGCACCTCCGGCACCGGCCAGTATTTCCGCAAGCGCCTTGTTCTGGCCGATGAAAGCGTCGACGGTGGGGCCGATCCAGCCATAGGCAATACCGGCGACCAGGATGCCGACGCTCCATCCGATCAGGGTGCCCCGCTGCAGGCGGACGGCCAGCCCAAACGGATGTCCGAGGCTCCGCGATGCTGTAGGCCTTCCTGGCCTGGGCGCCACGAGCCCTCCGCCGAGATCGCGCTGGGACCCCACGGCGCTTGCCGCGGCGACGACGACCGCGGTCGCAGCCATTAACAGCAGGAAAGGCCACAACCGCTCACCCGCGAATGGCCGCGTCTTCTGGGCCCATCCGATCGGAGAGAACCATGAGACGGTTCCGTCGCCAATGTCGCCCACAGCGCGCAACAGGAATGCCGCCCCGAGCACCGCCCCGGTGGCGCCATACACGACGCGGGTGTTGTCGGTGACCTGGGCCGCCAGGAGGGCAACGCCGCCGAAGACGAGCCCGATCAGAATGAACGACCCTCCAAACACGAATGACCCAGCCGCGGGGAGGCCCAGGGCTAGCAGGACGGCGGTTGTGAGCACGCCAACAGCGATATTCATGGCGGCCACCGTGAGCGCCGCCGAAATGATGGGCGCGTGGCTCCCGACCGGAAGAGAGCGCACAAGTTCGAGGCGGCCGCCCTCCTCCTCGCCGCGCGTGAGTCGGCCGACCATGAACAGGCTCATGAGGGCGACCAACACCATGCCCCCTGCGCCGAACTGGAATGCCACCTGCCCGCCGACCGAGTTCAGACCCTGGGCAGGGCCGTTGAAAGCGATGGCTGCGGAGTTGTGTTGAGTGGCGGCAGCCGTTTGATCTAGGGCGGCCTGGGTGGGGAACAGACCCTTGATGCCTGCTGCGGTGAGCGCAGCCAGTGCAACGATGGCGACGATCCAGACCAGGATCCGGACGCGGTCGCGGCGCACGATGAAGCGTGTCAGCTCGACGGTTCCAGTGAGCGCGCTCATCAACGCGGCACCGGTCTCGCGTCGCGCTCGCCGTCGACCCGTTCGGGTTCCTTCGCCAGCTCGTCACCATAGTGGCGCAAGAACAGCTCCTCGAGCGTGGGTGGATGGCTGACCAGGCTGCGGACCCCGAGCTCGCCGAGCAGGCGCACCGCGGGGTCGAGGTGATCGGTGTCGACGTCGAAACGCACATGGGTGCCGTCGATCTCGAGGCCGTGAACACCCTCGAGATCGGCAAGGCTTTGCGCGGGACGCTCGGTCTCCGCTGTGATCGACGTTCGGGTGAGGTGCCTCAGCTCGCCGAGCGTGCCTCCCTCCACGACCCGCCCCAGCCTGATGATGCTCAGCCGGTCACACAGCGCTTCGACCTCGGCCAGGATATGACTGGAAAGCAGCACCGTCCGCCCTTGGGTCTTCAGCTCGCGAATGCAGTCCTGGAAGACCGCCTCCATCAGCGGGTCGAGTCCCGACGTCGGTTCGTCGAGGAGGAGCAGCTCGGCGTCAGACGCCAATGCCGCCACCAATCCAACTTTCTGCCGGTTCCCTTTGGAGTAGGAGCGCGTCTTCTTGGACGGGTCGAGCTGAAAACGTTCGAGAAGCTCGTCACGGCGCCGCGGGTCAAGGTCGCCCCGCAGGCGGCCGAACAGATCGATCACCTCCCCACCAGTCAGGTTCGGCCACAAACTGACCTCGCCGGGCACGTACGCCAACCGGCGATGCAGCGCGACGGCGTCGCGCCACGGGTCGCCCCCCAGCAATGCGACCTCCCCGGCGTCAGCGCGGAGCAGCCCGAGCAACACACGGATGGCCGTCGTCTTGCCCGAGCCGTTCGGCCCGAGAAACCCGTGCACCTCGCCGGCTTCGACCGACAAATCGAGACCGTCGAGAGCGCGCGTCGACCCGAAGGTCTTGACAAGACCTGAAATGGAGATCGCGGGCGGCACGCGGCCATCATCGCACCAGCCCTAGGCGAATTACGTCGAGGTTGCGCCTCGGATTCATTGCCAGCGTTTCGATGGTTGCTGCACAGAATCCTGTGTCACGCAGCCCGGCGGAAGACACAAGGAAACGGTCCAACTGAATTCAGACCTGGGGTTGGAGCCCACGCCCGGATTCGAACCGGGGACCTTTTCCTTACCAAGTGGTTTTCAGACCCTGGCGAATTCGAGCTGATCGTACGCGCCACATGTTAATTTTCTACAAGATCATTTAACTAGGGACTCGTGCCAAAGTCCGCCGGCGCGACGGCCCCGAGTCCTGGGCGAGCCTCACCCGCTCGCGGTAGCCTGATCGACCGCGAAGAGGCGCCACTCGCCGGGCACCCCCTTTAACGCGACCGCACCTCGGTCCTGAAACTGCAGCCCGGAGCCCGCAACGAGATCCCTGACTGTGCTTGAGACAAGCACATCGCCCGGCCGAGCCTCGGCAGCGACCCGGGCACCAATGTGCACTGCGATCCCCCCGACTTTCCCGTCAATTCGTTCGCACTCGCCCGAGTGGAGGCCAGCACGTACGGTCAATCCAAGTGGCCGAACTGCCTCAGTGATTGCGCACGCACAGCGGATTGCGCGGGCAGGCCCGTCGAAGGAGGCGAAGAATCCATCGCCGGTCGTGTCGAGCTCGGTGCCGTGGAACCGGGCGAGCAGTCGTCGGACGATAGCGTGATGCTGCTGGACCAAACCGCGCCAACTGGCGTCTCCCAGCTCTGCGACCTTGGCGGTCGATCCGACGATGTCGGTGAACAAGACTGTGGCCAATACCCGGTTTGTGTCGACCAGTTCCCACTCGCCTCGATCCCAGACGCCGCGAACGAAGCGCTCGACTTCGCGGACGATCTCGTCGGGGTTCGCGAACCACGCATGATCCCTTCCGGGAAGCTCGACCAGCTCCGCTCCTGGGATGCGCCTTGCCATGTAGCGAGCCTCCTCGACGGACACAGACCGCTCGTCCTGCCGCTGGAGCACGAGCGTGGGTATCCTCATTGTCGGAAGCACGTGGCGGACGTCCAGCTCGGCGTTCATACGAAGCAGATTCCCCGCCGCAGACGGGCTAGCACCGGCACGAACGTATTTCGGCCACCACTTCTGCACGTCTGGGTCATGCGCGATGCTCGGGGCGAAACCATCAAGCATCCGGTCGAGATAGTTCGGGTCGCCCCACAGCCTTTCACGCTCTTCCGCAACGGCGAAGCGCTCCTCGAGCGTCATCGCCCATGGGTAGTCGTCAGTGCGTCGAAACGACGCCGCCGTGCCATACAGGATTGCGGCAGCGATCCGCTCGGGATACGTCGCAGCGAAGAGCACTGTCATTGGGCCACCTTCCGAAACTCCCATGATGGCAGCGCGCCTCGAGCTCGCCGCATCCATGACCGCGCGCAAATCATCCATCCGCGTCTCGAGGTCTGGGACACCCGTCACGCGATCGGACAGGCCGGTCCCGCGCTTGTCGAAGATGACGAGTCGGCAGAACGACGCGAGCCGGCTGAAGAAGTCGCGCGGCGGGCCGTCCCACGCGCTTTCGAGGGCCGTGAATACCGATCCGACTATGAAAACAAGGTCGAACGGCCCATCGCCAACGACCCCGTACGCGATGTTGACGCGACCGCTCTTGGCGTATCGGACCTCCGGTGCCTCCACGGCCGTTAGTGTCTGCCGATCACAGCATGGGAGCAAGGCTTCGGTTAGGCACGTCGAGCGCGATGACTGAAGCGTCTTTCGACGGCGACACGCTGCGCCATCTGGCGTTACCTTGTTCTGTCCATGCGACCGCCGATTCAGTACGCGCGAAGCGGCGACTTGAAGATCGCCTACCAGATCACCGGTGGCGGTCCCATCGATCTCATTTGGGCCCCGGCAATGGCCACGCAGCTCGATTTGGAGTGGGACTGGCCCCCGAGGGCCCGTTTCCTGGAAAGTTTCGGAACCTTTTGCCGCCTAATCCGGTTTGACAAGCGCGGCACGGGGCTGTCGGATCGGCCCGACCACATCGCCACGCTTGAGGAGCGCATCGACGATATCCGCGCCGTGTTGGACGCCGCAGGAAGCAAAAGCGCCGTCATCTTCGGATTATCCGAAGGTGCGTCGATGGCGTGCCTTTTTGCAGCCACGCATCCCGACCGCACGCGTGCGCTCCTGATCTGGGGCGGCCAGGCGCGATGGGTGAGAACGGACGATTACCCGTGGGGAACGACGCCCGAGGAGGATGAACGCGGGGTCGCCGAGCTGAGCGAGCATGGGATAACGCTCGAGTACGAATTTCCGCATGGAGTCCCCGATGACCAAACCGCCTATGCGGAATATTTGATGCGCTGGCATCGGGCGGGTGCCAGCCCAGCCGCGCTCGTGGCGCTCGCGCGCATGAACACGCAGATAGACGTCCGAGACATCCTTCCCGACATTCGTGTTCCCACGCTGGTGATGAACCGCACCGGCGACCCTGTAGCGCACATCGATGCCGCGCGAGACCTCGCTGCGCATATCCCAGGCGCGCGGTTCCTGGAGTTCCCGGGCGACACCCACTCCATCAGCAACCTCGAGCCCGAGAAGGTGCTCGCGACGATCGAGGAGTTCATCACCGGCGCCCCGAGCCGACTGAGGACAACTCGCGTTCTGGCTTCCATCCTCGTGCTCGACGTGGTCGGCTCCACCAAACGGGCCTCTGAGCTGGGTGATGCTGGTTGGAAGGACCTGCTGTCTCGGCACCGCGCGGCGACCGATGCCGAGGTTGCGTACTTCGGTGGCGCAGTCGTCGATCACGCAGGCGATGGCGTGCTGGCCACCTTCGACGGACCGGCACGAGCCGTGCGATGCGGCCGTGCTGCCGTGGACAAAGCCCACGAACTCGGCCTTCAGCTGCGGGCCGGAATCCACACCGGTGAAGTTGAGAGAGACGGAGCTGCTGCCACGGGCATCGCAGTGCATGTCGCTGCGCGCATCGGGGCATTGGCAGCGGCAGACGAGGTCCTGGTCACGAGCACGGTTCGGGATCTGGTGGCCGGCTCTGGCATCCAGTTCGAGGATCGGGGTCGCCATGTGCTCAAGGGAGTTTCCGAGACACGGCACGTTTACCGGGTCTCGGCCGTCTAGCACGAAACCGCGCCGTGTTTCGATGCGTCCTGGACATCGGAAATCCTTCTCAGGAGCGATCTACGCTCCTCCTCCAGCCAGCGCAGGAACGGCCGGATTGTCCACTCGTAATGACGCAGCGTCTTCGGCGAGACCAGGCTTCCCTGCTTGTCGAGTCGGAAGTGCTGGTAGGCGGCCTCGATCGCCGACGTGCGATGTGGCTCTGACTCCGCTAGCTGCCCTGGATGACGCGCATTCTGGTCCGCATGTTGGCCCTCCTCTTGGGCCAGGGACCACCAACAGACCTTTTATTACGGCAAGTTCCGGTCCGTTTCCCGGTCGTTTCCGGTGAGACGCCCAGCACCTTCCAAAAAGGCTCGAAATGAATACGAAATCGAGCCTCAGAAGGGTCGTGGAGCCCACGCCCGGATTCGAACCGGGGACCTTTTCCTTACCAAGGAAATGCTCTACCGCCTGAGCTACGTGGGCGGGACTCAACCCGATTCTATCTGCTACAAACTCGGGGCCAATCCGATGGCCAGGATCGACCAGGTTCTCGACAAAGCGCGGCGCCGGCTCAAGCGGCTCACGCCCGAGCAGGCCGCCGCCGAGCGCGCTCGGGGCGCTCTCCTGGTCGACACCCGCACCTCGGAGCAGCGCTCGCGCGATGGCGAGATCCCGGGCGCCATCGTGATCGATCGTTCGGTTTTCGAATGGCGTCTCGACCCGACCTCACCGACTCATGTCGCCGAGGCGGCCGACACCGAGGTCACGGTCATCGTGATCTGCGCCGAGGGCTACTCCTCCAGCCTCGCCGCCGCGTCCCTGCTGGATCTCGGCCTGGTCAACGCGACAGATGTGATCGGGGGGTTCGCGGCGTGGAAGGCGGCCGGCCTTCCGGTCAGCCGCTAGCCGCCAGACTCGACCTTACCCACGTCCGTCAGGATCTCGGCGTGGCCGCGCACCTTGATCGCCGCGGTCAGCTCGGTGAACTGCGCGACCAGCACCTCGCCCGCGTCCAATCGCTCCGAGTGGTGCGACCGCGTGTCCTTGCCGCGGGTCAGTCCCATGATCACGACGCCGTCCTCCAGCGCCTTGACCACGATGTACCGGCCGCTAGCCTCTCCGTCCTCGTTCACCATTGCCCCAGTTACCCCGTCCATTTCCATTGGCCTGCGCCTTGGGCCGCACCATCTCCAGCCGGGTCGCGGCCTGGCCGACCAGGTCGTCGATCTCGGCCACGAGCGCGGGACCGGCGAGGACATGATATCGATCGGCGTTGACGATCACTTCCCGGCTGCCGACGACCACGTGGAGAACCACCTCGTCGCCACCGGGATGGCGCGCAAGCACGGCTTCCAGTCGCTCGGCCAGCCCGGCATCGCTGCTTGGAATCCGCACGTGGACCAATTGGCGGCGCGAGACCGGCACGCACTCCGGGTCATCCCACAGCCAGGCCATGTCCGCCACCACCGATGCCGTCTCGACCTCCGCTTCGATCTCCGGCTCGACAGGAGAGGCGCTCGCACCTGTGGCTCGAGTCGATCCTGCCCGCGCGTCCACCTTGCCCTGCACGACGACGACCTTGTCCGGCTCGAACAGCAGGCGGGTCTGCTCGAACACCCGCGGGAACAGCACGACGTCGACCGTCCCGGTCAGGTCCTCGAGCGTCGCGTACGCCATGATCTGGCCTTTGCGCGTCACGACGCGGCGGACCTCGCGCACCAGGCCGGCCACGCGGACCTCCGTGTCCTGCAGCGCGCTCGTCACCTCGACCGCTTGCGTGTCGGACAGCTTGGCGAGCTCGGTCGAGATGCGGCGCAGCGGATGGTCGCTCAGGTAGAGGCCGAGCAGCTCCTTCTCCAGGCGCAGCTTTTCGTCGCCCGCCATCGGCGCGACGTCGATCGTCAGGCCGTAATCGTCGGTGGCCGCCTCGGGTGAGCCGACCATGTCGAGCAGCGACGTCTGGCCCGATTCTCGGTCGCGCCGCGCGCGGTCGGCCCGGCTCACCGCGTGGTCCAGCGCTGCCAGCAGCCGCGCCCTCTCGCCGAGCGAGTCGCACGCGCCTGATTGGACGAGAGACTCGAGCACGCGCCGGTTGACGTCCTGGATCGCCGACGTCCGCTCGCACAGGTCTTCGAGCGACTTGAACGGACCCTCGGCATCGCGCATCGCGACGATGCTTTCCACGGCGTGGCGGCCGGCGTTCTTGATCGCGGCGAGACCGAAAAGAATCCGCCCGTCCGACTGCGGGGGGGCTTCCCCCCCGCCGCGCTGGTCGGGCAAAGCCCTTCCACCAGCGCTCCCCCCCTGCATCGAGAAATCGACGCGGGACCGGTTGACATCGGGCGCGAGGACGTCGATGCTCCGCAGCCGGCAGTCGACGATCGCGGTCGCGACCCGCTCCGCGTTTCCCTCCATGTGGATGAGCAGCGCGGTCATGTACTCGAGCGGGTAGTTCGCCTTCAGGTAGGCGGTCTGGTAGCTGATCACCGCATACGCGGCCGAGTGCGCCCGGTTGAATCCGTACTCCGCGAACTTTGCGATCCCGTCGAACAGCGTCTCGGCGGTGGCTTGCGGGATGCCGCGCGAGACGGTCCCCTCGACGAACTTCGTGCGCAGCTTCGCCATCTTGGCCTTGTCCTTCTTGCCCATCGCGGCGCGAAGGATGTCGGCCTCGCTCATCGTGAATCCGGCAAGCTCGCGCGCGGCCATCATCACCTGCTCCTGGTAGATCATCACGCCGTACGTCCCGCGCAGGATCGGCTCGAGACGCTCGTGCATGTACTCGATCGGCTCGCGGCCCTGCTTGCGCGCGATGAAGGCGGGGATGTTGACCATCGGGCCAGGTCGGAACAGCGCGATCGTCGCCGAGACGTCCTCGAAGTTCTGGGGCCGCATGTCCATCACCATCCGGCGCATGCCCGCACCTTCGAGCTGGAACACGCCATGCGTGTCGCCGGTCGACAGCAGCTCGTACGTCTTCGGATCGTCGAACGGCAGTTGCTCGAGGTCGATCTCGATTCCGCGCTGCTCTTTGATGAGCCGGATGCACGTGGCGATGATGTCCAGGTTCTGCAGGCCGAGGAAGTCGATCTTCAGCAGCCCGATGTCCCCGACCGCCTTCATGTCGTACTGCGTGATCACCGCCTCGCGGCCAGGACCGAACTGGAGCGGCGTGTACCGGACCAGGGGCTCGGGCGCGATGACCACGCCTGCCGCGTGCGTGCTCACATTCCGCGATACGCCCTCGAGCGTCTTGGCGACCTCGATCAGCCGCTTTGCCTCTTCGCTCGCCTCGTAAGCCTCGCGAAACTCGGGAACCTCTTTGATGGTGTCCTCGAGCGTCTTCGATCGCCCCTGCCACACGGGCACGAGCTTGGCCAGGCGGTCCGTGTCGCGCAGCGGCACCTCGAGCACCCGACCGACATCGCGAATCGCGGCCTTCGAGGCCATCGTGGTGAAGGTGATGATCTGCGCCACGCGGTCGGCGCCGTACTTGTCCGAGACGTAGTGGATCACCTTCTCGCGACCCTCGACCGAAAAGTCGCAGTCGATGTCGGGCATCGACACGCGGTCGATGTTCAGGAACCGCTCGAAGATCAGCCCGTGTTGGAGAGGATCGAGGTTCGTTATGCCGAGGCAGTAGGAGACCAAGCTTCCGGCCGCGCTTCCACGACCCGGCCCGACCACGATCCCGCTTTGCCGCGCGAAGTTGTAGAAGTCCCACACGATCAGGAAGTACGAGGCGTAGCCCGTCTGGCCGATGACCCGGAGCTCCTCCTCGGCACGTTCCTTGACCGCGGGCGAAGGATTGACGAAGCGCCACTCCATGCCCTTGAGCACCAATTGCCGCAGGTACTGGTCGGGGGTCATGCCGTCGGGCACGTCGAAGGGCGGTAACAGCGTCGCCCCTAAGTGGAGCTTGAGGTCGCACTGGTCGGCCACCTCGACCGTGCTGACGAGAGCCTCGGGCATGTCGGCGAAGGCCTCGATCATCTCGTCCGGCGTCTTCAGGTAGTTCTCCTGGGTCGAAAACCTCCACCGATTCGGATCGTTGTAGCGCGCGCCGGTCTGCAGGCAGAGCAGCACGTCGTGCGCTTCCGAGTCGTGCCGGTGCACGTAATGCAGGTCGTTGGTCGCACAGACGCGGAGCCCGAACTCCTTGCCGAACTCCGCCAGCGTTGCGTTCACCTCGGCCTGCCTGTCGATCCCGTGGCGCTGCACCTCGAGCAGGAATCGGTCCTTGCCGAAGATGTCGCGATAGGTCGCGACGGATTCGCGCGCCCCCTCCACGTCACCGTCGACGATGCGGCTCGCCGCCTCGCCCTGAAGACACCCGGAGAGCGCGATGAGGCCCTTCGAGTGCTCGGCCAGGATCTCCTTGTCGATCCGGGGTTTGTAGTACATGCCCTCCATCTGGCCGACGGTGCAGAGCCGCATGAGGTTCACATAGCCCTCGTGGTCGGCGGCCAGGAGCGTGAGGTGGTTCGGGTCGCGGTCGACGCGGCCCTCGCGCAAGAGTCGCGACCGAGGCGCCACGTATACCTCGCAGCCGATGATCGGCTTGATCCCGGCCTCCTTGCAGGCCTTGTAGAACTGGATCGCGCCGTACATCACACCGTGGTCGGTGAGGGCGATCGCGGGCATCTCGAGCTCGGCGGCCCGCGCAACCATCGCGGGGATGCGGCTGGCACCGTCGAGCAGCGAGTACTCGGTGTGGTTGTGGAGGTGGACGAAGGTTTTTGGGGCGTGCGGCATCGTTTGGATTGGGTGTGGCGGAACCCCTCGGATAGTCTAAGCACTGCCATGGCTCGTATCTCGCTGCCTTCACTTGCGCATGGGCCCGCCGAGATGGCGCACTCGGGGATTCGCGAGATCGCCAACCAGGCGCTGCGCACGCCCGGCGCGATCCGGCTCGACGTCGGTCAGCCGGACTTCCCCACTCCTCAACACATCAAGGACGCAGGCAAGCGGGCGATCGACGAGAACAAGACCTTCTACACCCACACGCAGGGCATCCTCTCGCTGCGCGAAAAGCTCATCGACAAGCTGGCGCGAGTCAACGAAATCGAGACCTCGCCGGAAAAGATCGCGTGCGCGCCCGGTGGCGTGGGCGCGATCGCCGCGATGCTCGCCGCGGTCCTCGAGCCGGGCGACGAGGTGCTGCTCCCGGACCCAGGCTGGCCGAACTACCGGATGATGCTTCCCTGGCTCGGCGCGCGCGGGGTCTACTACCCATGCCCGCCGTCCGATGGTTTCCAACCAGACCTCGACGCGTTGCAGCACCTCATAACCGCCCGGACCAAGGTGCTCGTCGTCAACAGTCCCAACAACCCGACAGGCGCGGTCTATCCAACCTCCTCCGTCGCCGCGTTCGTCGACCTCGCCCAGCGCCACCACCTGTGGCTGCTCAGCGACGAGTGCTACGACCAGATCCTGCTCGACGGCTCGTGGACCAGCCCGGCATCGCTGGCTCCGGACGACGCGCGCATCGCGACCGCCTTCACGTTCTCCAAGACCTATTCGATGACCGGATGGCGCCTCGGGTACCTGGTCGGCTCGGCGCAGCTGATCGACACCGCGACCAAGGTCCTCGAGTCGAACTCATCGTGCGTCTCGACCATCACCCAGGTCGCGGCCGAGGCCGCGCTCACCGGGCCCCAGGACTGCGTGGCGGAAATGGTCGGCGCCTACCGCCGCCGCCGGGACACCGTTGTCGAGCTGCTCCAGGACGCCGAGCTGCTGACCGCCAAACCCACCGGGGCCTTCTACATCATGGCCGACGTGTCTCCGGCCGGAATGCCCTCGCGCGAGCTGGCATTTGCGCTCCTGCGCGAACGGGGCGTGAGCGTGGCGCCGGGGACCGCTTTCGGCGCGGTAGCTGGCCAGGCGGTCCGGATCAGCCTCGCCAGCTCGGACGCCGATCTCGAGGTGGGAGTTGGGCGGCTGGCCGAATTTGTACACGGCCGTACGTAACCTGAGCGCTTTCGTTTAATCTGCGCGGGTTGAAATCGGGCGTAACCGTCCCCGCCAACGTTCCGTTTGGCCCGACATGCAGCTTCTGAGGCCGATCCTGTCCATGGTGGCCCGCTCCCTCGGTCCGGGGCGACTTCGGCTCTCTGTGGTCAAGCTGGCTCAGAAGCTGGACCGGAGCTAAGACCGGCTAGGAGCGCTCCAGCTGAGCCACCGACTCGATGTGGTACGTCTGCGGGAACATGTCGACGATCGCCGCGCGCCTGACGCGGTAGCCTCCCCGCACCAGTCCGACGAGGTCGCGCGCGTGTGTCGACGGTTCGCACGACACGTAAACCACGCGTTCCGCGCCGAGCCTGATGAGCTCCGCCAGCGCTTCCGGCTCGCACCCGGCGCGAGGAGGATCCAGGACCACCGCCTGGTGCCGGCCTAGCCTGATCTGCTTCAGCACCGCCTCGACCTTGCCCGGGAGATATTCGACGCGCGCCGAGTTGATGCGCGCATTCAGCCTGCCAAGCTGGACGGCGTGCGGGTTTTCCTCGATCGCGGTGACCTGCGTGTCGTGCCCGGCCACAGCGACTGAGATCGTGCCGATCCCCGCGTAGAGATCGAGGACGCGCTCGCCGGGCTTCGGCTCGAGCATGTCGAGTGCGGCTCGGTACAGCACGAGCATCTGCCGGTAGTTGGTCTGGACGAAGGTGTCGCTCCGGGCGCGAAACGTGAGCCCCCAGAAGTCGAGCGAGATCGCGTCGTCGAGCAAAACGAGGTCCGGCAGGAGCTCGGCCACCCGATGCCCGAATTCCTCCCGCGGCCACCGTGGTTCCCGACCATGAAAGCGCAGCCGCCACAAAAGGCCGCGGCCCGTCGGCTCTAGTGTGAGGAGCAGATTCTGCAGCCCTTCGAGCCCGAGCTCGTTGGCCGCCTGGGCGAAGGCCGGCAGGGCGTTCTCGATGCGCAGGTCGTGGATGAGGCAGCTGTCGATCGGCAGCACTGAATGCGAGCGCATGCGATGAAAGCCGAAGCGCCAGCCGTCGCCGGTCACCACCGCCTCGAACTCGCCGCGGATGCGGTAGCGCCACGGATCGTCCATGCCGAGCACCGCCGTGTCCGGCGGCAGCCGCAACCCCGCGCGGCCCCAGGCCTCCTCGACCACCTGACGCTTGAGCGCGAGCTGGTGCTCGTAGCTCGCATGCTGCAGCTGACATCCGCCACATGCGCCGAAGTACGGGCACGGAGGATCGACGCGAAATGGTGAGGATTCGATGACACGCGTCGCCGCGGCCACCGCGACGCCGCCCTGGCGTCCGCGCGGCTCGGCCTCGACGACCTCACCGGGCAGCGCGTAGTTGACGAGCCAGACCTTCCCATCGTCCCGGGCCACGGCCGCGCCGCCGTGCGCGGGCGATGTCGGCCGAAGAATCAGCGGCGCCACAAGGACACCGGGTCTCGCGCGGGCTTGAAGCCGGCCGATTCGACCATCTGCGTGGCGACGAGAAAACCCTCCGCGACCTTGTCCGGCTGGTGGGCGTCGCTGCCGTACTGCACAGCCTGACCGCCAAGCTCGCGCCACCACCGCACCACCGTGAGATCCGGGCACAAGGTGTGGCCGCGCGTCGTGTTGACCTCGAGCACTCGTCCTGTGCGCGCGGCGGCGCGGAGGATGGCGCGGATCTCGGTCTCGTAGTCCTTCTCGCTGTAGGGCGCCTCGCCTTCGCGCCAGTAGCGCTTCGGATAGTCCAGGTGCGCCAGCGTTTCGAACGGCTGGCCGCTCTCGACCATGTCCAAGGTCTCCCTGAAGTATTCGCGGACCGCGGTTCGAAAGTCGACGTCGGGCCGGCTCCGGAACTGGCTCGCGTCGAGCATGCCGCCGTCGAGACGGATGCAGTGGATCGAGCCATGGACCTGGTCCAGCGGGCCGGCGGCGAGCAGGTCGGCGGTCTCCTTGGGAAACCAGTGCGGCTCGCCCAGCTCCACACCGGTCAGGATGCGCAGGCCGCTGTACTTCGAGCGGCACCGCTCCACAGCCTCGAGATAGCCGTCGATGTCCACCGCGTGCTGCCCCTCGTGGACGAGGGCCCAGTCGGCGTGCTCGGTGAAGGCGATCGCGGGCAGACCGATCTCGAGGGCCCGCTCGCAGCTTGCGTCCATCGATCCGCGCGGGGCGTCCCAGGACCACTCGGTGTGCACGTGGAGATCAGGGGGCAGGGGCACGCGTCAAGGCTACAATTCCGCGCCGTGGGGTACGTCGTGGAGGGGGTCGCGTACGTTGGCGGCGCGCTGCTGATCGGGGCTGGGATCTTCCTGGTGATGCGCGGCAGCTTCCCGACCGGGTGGAGCAATCGTCTGCTGTGGCCGCTGGCGAACGTCACCCCGATCGTCGCCCGCCTGCAGGGGTGGGCCGGCATCGCAGTCGGCGCCTCGATCATCGCGATCGTGTTCACCACTGTGGCTCCAGAAAAGGTGGGCGGGATCCTGGTCATCGCCGCCATCGCGGCCTACCTGGCCGGGCTGGTCCTCTTCGTGTTCAGTACCTGGTTGTCGAGGCGCCCCGTCTAGGCAAGCAGTTGCAGCAGCACCTCGGTGGCCACCTTGGGATTCGCCTGCGGCGCCCGCTTGCGCAGGTCGGCCATCAGCGCCTGCATGGCCTGCTTGCGGCCCGCCCGATAGTCGGCGGCGGCCTTCGGGTTGGCGTCGATCACCGCCTCGGCCAGCACGCGGAGCTCCGACGCGTCGCTCACCTGTGAGTAACCGTGCTCGGCCACGATCTCAGCCGGGGTGCGCCCGGTTTCGACCGCCTCGAAGTACGCCTCGCGCGCCTGGTCCCGCGTGATGCTGCCGGCCGCGAGCAGCCTCATGAGCTCGGCGAGGTTCTGAGCGTCGAGGAGCTTGCCGCTCGGCGCGACCTCGTTGACTATCCAGTTCGCCGTCGGAAGCGCTTGGGCGCCCTTCGCTACAGCGGACTCGTAGAGATCGGCCAGCTCCCGGTCGGCCCCGATGATCGCCACCTGGCCCGCCGGCAACTGATCGAGCAGCCTCGCGCGGCGCACGCTGGGCAGCTCGGGCAGGGCGCTCTTCAGCTCGTCGATCCACGCGCGGTCCAGCTCGAGCGGTGGCAGGTCCGGCTCCGGGAAGTACCGATAGTCCTCGGCGAACTCCTTGCTGCGCTGCGAGAACGTCCGCTGCTCGTCCTCCGACCAACCGCGCGTCTCCTGCACGACCTCACCACCGGACTCGAGGACCTGGCTCTGGCGGTCGACCTCATAGATGATCGCGCGATGCAGGGCGCGGAAAGAGTTGATGTTCTTGATCTCGGTTTTCACTCCGAGCTCGGACGATCCCGCACGGCGGATCGAGATGTTGGGCTCCGCCCGCAGCTGACCCTTTTCCATGTCAGCCTCTGAGGCGCCAATGGCGCGCAGCAGGGTGCGCAGCTCCATCGCGTAGTCGCGCGCCTCGTCGGCGGAGTGCAGGTCCGGCTCGCTGACGATCTCCATCAGCGGCACGCCCGCGCGGTTGAGGTCGACGTATGACTCCCACGCCTTGTGCAGCTTGTCGCCCGCGTGGACGAGCTTTCCGGTGTCCTCTTCCAAGTGCACGCGGCGGATGCGCACGCGCCGCCCGCCCACCTCCAGGTAACCGTTCTTGCTCATCGGCAGGTCGTACTGGCTGATCTGGTAGCCCTTCGGCAGGTCGGGATACATGTAGTTCTTGCGGTCGAACTTCGTGTGGCGCGGGATCTCGCAGTTCAGGGCCAGGGCGGTTTTCAAGCACGCCTCGACTGCGGCCTTGTTGATCACAGGCAGGACGCCCGGCAGGCCAAGACAGACCTCGCAGACGTGCGAGTTGGGCGGATCGTTGACGTCGCCCACCGCGCAGCCACAAAACATCTTGGTGCGCGTGCGCGGCTGGACATGGACCTCCATGCCAATCACGACATCCCAAATGTCAGGCAAGGTCCGCGACCTCCGCTCTCACGCCGCTCAACTCCTCGTAGGCGCGGGCGACGCGGAACACGACGTTCTCGCCCCACTGCGGCCCGAGGACCTGCAGCCCGACGGGCAGGCCGTCGGACGTCCCGCAGGGCACGCTGATCCCGGGCAGCCCCGCCAGGTTGCCGCCCAGCGTCAGCACGTCGCAGAGGTACATCGAAAGCGGGTCCTGCGTTTTCGAGCCAATCGGAAACGCGACGGTGGGCGAGGTCGCGCTGACGATCACGTCGCACTTCTTGAAGGCCTCGTCGAAGTCGCGCTTGATCAACGTGCGCACCTTCTGCGCCTTCAGGTAGTACGCGTCGTAGTACCCGGTCGACAGCGCGTAGGTGCCGAGCATCACCCGGCGGCGCACCTCCGTGCCAAAACCGTTGCGCCGCGTCCGCAGATACTGCTCCGTGATGTTCGGCGCGTCGACCTCCGACAATCCGAACCTGACGCCGTCGAACCGCGCCAGGTTCGACGAGCACTCGGCCGGCGCGATGATGTAGTAGGCCGCAAGCCCGTAGTCCGTGTGCGGAAGGGAGACGTCGACGAGCTCCGCGCCCGCCTTCTGCAGGATGAAGAGCGCCGCCTCGATCGCCGCCTTCACGCCCGGCTCGATGCCCTTGACCTCGAAGTACTCGCGCGGTACCCCTAGCCGCATGCCCTTCACATCAGCGCTGTAGTTGTTCAGCACGTCGAGGCCGGCGCGGTCGGCGGAGGTCGAGTCGAGCGGATCTCGCCCCGCCATCAGCGAGAGCGTGACCGCCGCATCGTCGACGCTGCGGGTGAACGGACCGATCTGGTCGAGGCTCGAGGCAAACGCGATGAGCCCGTAGCGGCTGACGCGTCCGTACGTCGGCTTCATGCCCACCACACCGCACAGTGCCGCGGGCTGCCGGATCGACCCGCCTGTGTCAGTGCCGAGCGCGACGATCGCCTCGCCCGCGGCCACCGCGGCCGCGCTGCCGCCGGAGCTGCCGCCCGGCACGCGCGTGAGATCCCACGGGTTGTGAGTCGGGAAGTAACCCGAGTTCTCGGTCGAGCTGCCCATGGCGAATTCGTCGCAGTTGGTGACGCCGATCATCACGGCGCCCTCGTCGAACAGCCGGTCCACGGCCGTGCCCGTATACGGCGGCTTGAAGCCGCGCAGGATCTTGGAGCCGGCGGTCGTCTCGACTCCGCGCACGCAAAGCACGTCCTTGACCGCGAGCGGGATGCCGGCCAGCGGTGGTGCGTCGCCTTGGCGCAGCCTTCGGTCCGCCTCCTCGGCCTGCTTCTCCCAGACCTCGGGCGTGAAGCGCAGGAACGCCTTGACCTTGTGATCGACCCGCTCGATTCGCTCGACGTGGGCCGTGACCAGCTCCGCGGCGGTGAAGGAGCCGAGGCGCAGGTGTCGGGCGGCCTCCTTGATCGTCAGCCCGGTGAGGTCGGTGAGGTCGTTCACGCCTCTTCCTGGATCGACGGCACGCGGAAGAAGCCGTCGACCGCGGCCGGCGCGTTGGCCAAAGCCTCGGCCTGGTCGAGGCCAGGCCTGGGTTCGTCGTCCCGAAGGGTGGCGGCCACCTCGACGACTTGCGCGGTGGGTGGGATCGCTTCGGTGTCGACCTGCTGCAGGCGGTCGATGTGCTCCAGGATGCCGCTCAGCTGCTCGGCGTAGAACTCCTCGTCGCCCGGCTCGAGACCGATGCGCGCGAGCATGGCGACATGACGGACCTGATCCTTGGAGAGCGGCATCGAATTAGCTTAGGTGCGGCGCACGATCAGCATCCACACGCCGACGAGTCCACCGGCGAGGCCGATCACGATCGATCCGATGCCGATCGCGACCAGAGCCGTCCGCATCCGGCCCACGGCGGACGGCTCGGCGAGGAACCCAAGCACGAACCAACCCCACAACAGAAGGACGACGGCGATGGCGACGAACGTCCACCACAGCGAGCGCCGGGCCCTCACTTCGGCAGCAAGGCTTTGAACTGCTCCTCATCGAGAATCGTCAGCTTCAGCTTCTGCGCTCGCTCGAGCTTGGAGCCCGCGCCCGGGCCCGCGACAACATAGTCGGTCTTCGCGCTCACGCTCCCGGCGGCCTTGCCCCCGAGCTTGCGCACCAGCGCCTCCGCGTCCGGGCGGCTGATCGTTTCCAGCGTGCCGGTGAAGACGAAGGTCTTGCCCGTGAACGGCCCCTCGGCCACGGCCTCGACGGCCTGCGGCTCGATCCCCGCGGCGAGCATCCTGTCGACGAGCTCGCCCCCCGGCCCCTCGAAGTACGTGTGCACCTCGCGGGCCACGTTGGGTCCGACGCCCTCGACCCGCCGCAAGTCCTCTTCACTGGCGCCGCGAAGCCTCACGACGCTCCCGAACTCGGCGGCCAGCATGTCGGCTGTCGCCTCGCCGACCTGCGGGATGCCCAGCGCGAACAGAAATCGGCCCAGGGGCGGGCGGCGGCTTTCAACAATGCGGTCGATGAGGTTCTGCGCGGACTTGTCGGCAAAACCCTCGAGCTCCATCGCCTGCTTCTTGGTGAGCTTGTACAGGTCGCTTGGGTCCTTGACCCATCCGCGCTCCATGAGCTGCTTCAGCGTCGCGTATCCCAGGCCCTCGATGTTCAGCCCGCCGCGGCTCGCGAACAGCCGCAGCCGTTCGAGGCCCTGCGCGGGGCAGAACTTGTTGGTGCAGCGGTACGCGACATACGGCTCCTCGCGGACGACGTCTCCCCCGCACACCGGGCACTTCGTCGGCATCTTCCATCCGGGTTTGGGATCCTTGACGCTCACGATCTCCGGGATGACGTCGCCGGCGCGGTGGATCACGACGCGCGCACCCACGTACACGCCCTTCTCGTTCACCTGCGCCTCGTTGTGCATCGTCACGTTGCGCACCGTGACGCCGCCCACGATCACGGGCTTGAGGTGCGCAACCGGGGTCAGCACGCCCGTGCGGCCGACGTAGCAGGCGATCTCCTCGACCACCGTCTCGGCCTCCTCCGGCGCGTACTTGAATGCGATCGCCCACCGCGGCGAGCGGGCGACGAAACCAAGCTCCTGCTGCTGTCCGAAGTCGTCGACCTTGATCACGACGCCATCGATCTCGTGGGGCAGCTCGTGGCGCCGCCGCTGCCATTCCGCGTGGTATTCGATCACCTCGTCGATGGTGCGCAGCCGCCGCCGGTGCTTGTTGACGCGGAACCCCATCTTCTCGAGCGTGCCCAGCACATCCCACTGCGAGCGGCACTGCCCGGTCGGGTCCAGCATGTACATGAAGGTCTGCAGGTCGCGGCTCGCCGTGACGTTCGGGTCGATCTGGCGGACACTGCCCGCGGCGGTGTTCCGCGGGTTGACGTAAAGCGGCCGGCCCGCCGCCTCCATCTCGCGGTTGAGCTTCTCGAACGAGGCGAGCGGAAAGTACACCTCGCCTCTCACCTCGAATGCTTCGGGAAGTCCGGGGGAGGGCGTGATCGTCATCGGCACGCTTCGAATGGTGCGGACGTTGGCCGTCACGTCCTCCCCGACGGTTCCGGTGCCGCGCGTGGCCGCACGCGTGAAGCGCCCCTTCGTGTACGTGAGGCTGATCGCGAGGCCGTCGATCTTCAGCTCGGCCGTGTAGACGACGTTGTCGCCGACCGCGGCGCGCACGCGCTTGTCGAAGGCACGGATCTCGGCCTCGTCGAACGCGTTCTGCAAGCTGAGCATTGGGGAGCTATGGCGGACCTTGGCGAACTGGTCCGAGGCCTCGCCTCCGACACGCTGGGTCGGCGAGTCGGGCGTGAGCAGCTCGGGATGCTCTTCTTCAATCCTCCGCAGGTCGAGGAACAGCGCGTCGTACTCGGCGTCCGAGACCTCGGGCTGATCGAGCACGTAGTAGGCGTGCTCATGGCGCCGGATCTCGTCGCGCAGTTCCTCGACCCGCACCGCCGGGTCGACCGTCTTTTTTCGCTTCGTCATTTGGTCAGCGGGGCCAGCATCCCGCTGAGAATTTTCATCCCGACCTTGTCGAACTTGATCACCAGCTCCTCGTCGGTGCGCGTGAGCGTGCTCTTGACGACCGTCCCGGCGCCGAAGGCTGGATGCACGACGCGGTCGCCGCTCGCGAAGCGCTGGACCGGCGGTGCAGCCGGCGCCGCCTCCACCTGCCTTTCGATGTAGCGCTCCTTGTAGCCCTGGCGGGGGGGCGCGATGGGCGCGCTTCCGCGCGCCGCCGCGAGCAGGGACTGCGGGATGTCGGTGAGGAACCTACTTGGGAACGCCGGCTGTGAGCGTCCGTAGAGGTGGCGGCGGAACGCGCAGCTGAGGTACAGCCGGTCTTTGGCCCGGGTCATGCCGACGTAGCAGAGACGCCTCTCCTCCGCCATCTCGGTCCCAGCGCCCGTCAGCGAGGGGTTCTCGTCGCGCTCGTCCAGCGCCCTCTGATGCGGAAGGAGGCCCTCCTCCATGCCGACCATGAACACGACCGGGAACTCCAGGCCTTTGACCATGTGCAGCGTGATGAGGGTGACGCCCTCGCCGTTCTCGTCGTAGGCGTCGACGTCGGAGACGAGGGCCACCTCTGCCAGCAGGTCCTCGAGACCCTGGGTCGGATCGCGGTCGTCGAAGCTCTCCGCCAGGCCGCGCAGCTCGTTGATGTTCTCGATGCGAGCCTCGCCCTGCGGCGTCCCGTCGATGTAGTGCTGGCGGAGGCCCATGACCTCGACGACGTGGTCGAGCAGCTCGCTTGGGCGCAGCACGCCGATCGTCGAGCGGACCGACTCGATCTGGGCGCGAAATCCCTGGAGCGGCGCAACCGCGGTCTTCGGGACGCCCGGCACATGCGCGGGGTCGGCCAGGATCGCGAGGATGTCCGCTTCGCTGTCTCTTGCAAAGGAGTTGACCGCGTCGACGGTCACGTTGCCGATCTTGCGCGGCGGCACCGAGACGATGCGCGAGAAGCTCAGCGCATCCCGCGGGTTGAAGCAGAAGCGCAGGTACGCGACGACGTCTTTCACCTCGCGCCGCTCCCAGAAGCGAATGCCGCCGACCAGGCGATACGGAATCCGCCGGCGGGCCAGCACGTCCTCGAACGCTCGGGACTGCGCGTTGGTGCGGTACAGGACGGCGAAATCCGAGTAGCCGCGGCTCTCCGTCTTGCGCAGGCGCTCGATCTCGTCGGCGACGAACTCCGCCTCCTCAACCTCGTTGTACGCCTGAGTGGCGACGACCTTCTCTCCTCCGGCGCGGTCCGTCCACAGGCGCTTGGGGGCGCGCTCGGGGTTGCTCCGGATCACGCTGAACGCGGTGTCGAGGATCGCCTGGCTGGAGCGGTAATTCTGCTCGAGGTGGACGACCTTCGCGTCCGGGTAGTCCTTGCGGAAATCGAGGATGTTGCGGACGTCGGCGCCCCGAAAGCGGTAGATCGACTGGTCGTCGTCCCCCACGACCGCCACGTTGCGGTGCTCCGCGGCGAGCAGGTTGACCAGGACGTACTGGGCGTGGTTCGTGTCCTGGTACTCGTCGACGAGCACGTGGCGGAAGCGGTCGCGCCACTTGGCGAGCGCCTCGGCGTCGGTGCTGTACAGCTCGACCAGCTTCATGATCAGGTCGTCGAAGTCAAGCCCGCCCGAGCGGCGGAGCACCTCCTGGTACGAGTCGTAGACGCGGCGCACTATCTCGTCCTGGTAGCTGCGGTTAGGGATGTCGTCGGGCCGCTTGAGCTCGCTCTTCGCCTGGGAGATGGCATTGCTCAATGACCCGATCGGGTAGCGCTTCGGGTCGAGGCGCAGCTCGTCCAACACGCGTTTCAGCGCCGCACGCGTGTCGTCCTCGTCGAAGATGACGAAGCTCGGCACTATGTCGATCCGCTGCGCCTCACGGCGGAGGATCTTGACCGCGGTCGAGTGAAACGTGCCCACCCACATCTTGTCGGCCCCTTCGCCGACGAGTGACTCGACCCGGCTGCGCATCTCGCGCGCGGCCTTGTTCGTGAAGGTCACGGCGAGCAGGCGGTCGGGCCAGACCCGGCGCGACGCGATGAGGTAGGCGATCCGGGCGGTCAGCACGCGCGTCTTGCCGCTGCCCGCCCCCGCGAAGATCAGGAGTGGTCCGTCACCATGCGTCACCGCCTCCTGTTGGGGCGGGTTCAGGCGAGCCAAAAGGGCGTCGATCTGGGATTGAGAGGACTCCGCTGAAAGCACGAGGAATCGAGTTTACCGATGGCTGGAATTGCCCTACCCGCCCGTTATGCTCCCTATGGCTTTGGCACACGAAGTTGATCTCGGCATGCGCGATCACCTGCTTTACGAGCTCGCCCGCGATCTCAGCTCCTCCCTCGAGCTGAACGTCGTCCTCCGCAAGGTCATGGACCGGGTCATCACCTTGATGAAGGCCTCGCGCGGGTTCATCGTTTTGGTCGACCCCCGGGACGGCAGCCTTTCGGTCCAGGAGTCGAGCGGCGAGGCCGACCCGGAGAAGACCCGTCAGTTTCTCGGGTCACGCACCGTCATCGAGCACGTGGTCACGACGGGCGACGCGGTCGTCTCGACCGACGCCAGTCTGGACGACCGGTTCAAGGGCCAGCAGTCGGTGATCATGCAGAACCTGCGCTCGATCATCGCTGTGCCGTTGATGACCAAAGGCATGGTGATCGGTGCGGTCTACGTGGACAGCCCGTTTCGCGCCGCAATCTTCGAAGAGAAGGACAAAGAGTTCCTCCAGGCGATCTCCGACCTGGCCGCGATTGCCATCGACAACGCGCGCCAGTACGAGCGCTCGGAGTTCTTGCGTCACCTGTTCGAGGCACACGTCAACAAGCAGGTCACCGACTACGTAATCGCCCGGTCGGGGCGGACTATCAAGTTCCTGGACGGCGAGCGCCGGATGGTGACCATGCTCAACTCGGACATCGCCGGCTTCTCGGCCCTGTCGCAGCAGATGGACCCGCAAGAGCTCGTCCGCTTCCTCAACGAATACTTCGCGCGAATGATCCACGTCGTGCTGACCCACGGCGGCAACATCGACAAGTTCCAGGGCGACGGGATGCTGGTCGTCTTCGGTGCTCCCAACCCGATGGAGGATCACGCCCTGCAAGCCCTCAGGGCGGCCCACGAGATGGTTAGCGAGATCGACCGCTTCAACCGCGACCTGGTCGAGGCCAACCTGCCCCCCATCTCGGTCGGCATCGGGCTGGACACAGGCGATGTGATCGCGGGGCACGTGGGGTCGCGCGACCGCATGGAGTTCACGCTGATCGGCGTACCCGTCAACAACAGCGCCTATCTGTCGAAGGTGCGGCCGGCCAGGGTCTTGATGTCAGAAGCGACGCGGGCATTCATGCCCAACGAGTTCAGCGTCACGCCGTATGAGCCGATGCTCCTGAAGGGAGCCGTTCTGCCACAGGAGATCTACCAGCTAGAGGTCGGCGTAACAGCGGACTGAGCGGGTTTCCGTCAACCAGCGTGGCCCTGGCTGCCGGGTTCATCCCGGCCGCGACTATGTCTCTAGCGCCTCCCAAACGCAACCCGTGGAAGGCTACTTAGTCAAGGCCCGACCGTATACCGGAATGGGAGCAGCGCCTGCGGCGCAGCCGCATGCGTGATGAGGGAAAACCATCAGGTTTTCCCTCATATCGTTACCCCTGACAGACCCACCTGCCGGGACCGTAATGCGAATACAGCCACGCCGCGGCGAAGGAGTTGGCCCGCGGGTCGAACGGCGACTGGCTGGCGTAGGGCGTACCCCCCCAGGTGCTGGGCAGGAATTGGAACAGGCCCGACGCGCCGCTGTCGGAGTTCACCGAGTTCGGGTGATACCGCGACTCGCACCAGGCGACGTTCATCGCCCACTGCACCGCTGCCGGTCCAAGCGGGCTGAACGCGTCGGTGATGTCCTTGGCGATCTCAGGCGGCGGAGGCGGATGGTTGCTGCGGGCGGCGATCGCGGCGGCCTGGGCCTGCGCGGCCGCCAGGGCCTCCTGCTGCGCCGCGTATGCGGCCAACCCCTGCTTCAGCTGCTCGGCCCACGACTGGGCTTGCGCGGCCTGCGCCGCCTGGATCCGCTGGTCGCGGGTCTGCCGGACGACCGAGTCGCGGTCGAACGCGCTGAGCTGGGTCACGGCGACCGTGGCCGTCTGCTGCGCGGGCGGCGCCATGCGCGGCAGGATCACCGAGGCCAGGATCACGACCCACACGAGCACCGCCCGAAAAAGCGGGAGCAACCCCTTATTCCGCTCCTTCCTTGGACTCGCCCTACCCCTGGGGCGGTGTCAGGCCTGAGCTCGGAGCGTGACGTTGAGAAGACGTGCTCAGGAACCGGGAAGGCGCCACCTTACCACACGGTCGGCAAACTTCCGTAGCCGTACGCTTCGGTATCGAAAACTCAGGCGGGGGCCGGTATTACCACCCCCGTGGTGACCCTGTAGGCGACGACCGGCGAGTCGAATCCTTTCAGGGCAACCTCCACCCGTTCGATCTGGACTCGCTGGGCGTCGAGCCATTCCTTGGCCCGCCGGTAGACCTCTTCGGTCAGGATCACCTGCCCCGCGGCGGCCTGCGCCTGGAGCCTCGACGCCAGGTTCGTGACCTCGCCCAGCACGCTCACGTTGGCCGATGTGGCCAGGCTGCCTACCACGGCGGGCCCGACGGCCACGGCTGCTCCGACCGGAAGCTCGGCGAGGGCCGCCTTGTCGATGATCGCCACCGCCGCCCGCAGGGCTTGCACCGAGTGGTCGACGCTCTGGCCGGAGACGTTGAAGGTCGCCATGATGGCGTCTCCCGCGAACTTGTCGACGATCCCGTGCCTGCGCTGCACCTCCTGGGTCGCCCAGCGCTGGAGCGACGCGATGCGCTCGGCGATGTCAGCCGGCGCGCCGTGTCCGCTGAGCTCGGTGTAGCCCCTAACGTCGGCGAACAGCACCGACACCATCCGCTCGCCGGTCGCGACCCGCGCCGCCGTCACGGTGTCCTCGGCCGCTTGCGGAGATGGTTCCATTTCCAGCCCGAGCCTGATCGCGGTGTCTCGAGCCAGCCGGGCTGCCAGCAGAGCGCCAGACAGTGTTGCTTCGGTGACGATCCCGGCCAGTCGCCTCCTGGCGCCTTCGACATCCCCCGCTCGAAACTCGGCCTCGGCAAGCGCGCGCCCGACGTGCCAGCCGTCCAGGAGAAACGCTCCACGAGCCAAATCGGCGAGTGCTTTGCCAAGCAGTGCCACGGCATCCTCGAAGCGACCTTCCATCAAGGCCAGCCGTCCCTTTGCTGCCGCAAGCCGCGGCGAGGTCAGCACTTCGCCCTGGATCGGAAGCCCGTCGATGAACTCGCGCAGCCAGGCTGGGTCGTCAGCCGCTTCCGCGACCGAATCCACCGGCGAGGCCAGCTGGCAAGCCTTCTGGGGAGCAATCCTGGCGTCCGCGAATGCGCCGGCGGCGTCGCCTGCAGCGAGCTTGAGGCGCACGCATGCGGTCGTGTGATACACGGCGTCCTGCAGCTCGACGCGACTGGACACCGGGGGCATGACCTCTGCGGCTTCGGCCGGCCGCTGGGCCTCGGCCAGAGCCTGACCGAGGATGATGAGGCAGCGCCAGACCTGTTTTTCGTGCTGCGCATCCCGGGAGCGCTGGAGCGCCGTCCGCGCCAGCGGGATCGCGTCCGAGACCCGCCCCTCGTGCAGCGCCAAGACCGCCCTCAGGTAGGGAGGTGCGGAGTCGACGTCCGAGGGTCGGATCGGACCCACCCGAGGCGACCATGCCGCGATGTGGCCAGGCGACCCGAGCTCGATGGCCGTCCAGATTGCGTTGTAGACCGCGTTCGTCGCTTGAAATCGATGGCCGCCGGCCACGGCACCCTGATAGCTGTCTTCCATGCGGGCAAAACCGCGCTCAACCTCGCCCATCTGCATCTCCGCGAGAGCCTGGAAGTTCCACGCCCACGACTTGGCCATTGCGGCGCCTGCCGCGTCGGCGGTCTGCGCGGCACGCTTGGCGTAGTCGAGAGCCTGCGCATTCTCGTTGTTGAAGATGGCAAGGCCGGCCAGGCGGATGTAGTCGATCGCGAGCGCCTCGCTCGGCCCGGTGGGCTCGAGTACGACGCGAGCTCGTTCGTACTGCTCATGGGCAAGATCTGACCGCATAAGCTCCCAAAGGCACCGGCCCAGGTCGACGCGGTACGCGGCCGCCTCGACGGTCAGCCCCGCGGCATCCAGGTCGGCGATGCCCTGCTGCAGCAGCCGCTTCGCGTTCGTCGACTCCGTGTTCTGCCAGTAGAAAGTGCCGGCACGGCAAAGCATGCGAGCGCGCTCGACAGAGTCGGCGGCATAGGGCGCGGCGCGCTCCAGCAGCTCCGCGGCGTCGCGATAGGCGTGAGCCCGAACTGCGTCCTCCGCAGCAGCCACGCACATCGCCACCGCCTCCTCGTTGCGGCCGGCCATGAAGAGATGGTTCGCGAGGTCGACTGAGGCGCGGTCGGGCCGAGCCGCCAGGACGTCCGCGATCCGCGAATGGAGCTGGCGGCGGCGAGGGACCACCAGGTCTTCGTAGATGGCCTCGCGTGTGAGAGCGTGACGGAACCGGTATCGGCCTGAGGTGCGGTCCTCCTGCTCGATCAGCTGAGCGGTGACGCTGGCTTCGAGGGCGGCCAGCGCTGTCGCCTCGTCGACCGCTGCGACGTCCGCGAGCGACGCAACGTCAAAGGACCGGCCCATCACCGACGCTGCCGCTAGAACCGCCACGTCCTCGCGCGTCAAACGCTCGAGGCGTTGCAGGATGGTGTCGCGGACCGTGGGAGGGATGCGGATCTCGGCCAGCGATTTTCGGTCCCATCCTGTCTCGGTGCGGAAGATATCCCCGCGGTCCAGGGCGTCGCGCAGCATCTCTTCGAGGACAAACGGATTGCCCTCGCTGCGGTCGCGCAGAAAGTCCCGGAACTCGTCGGTGATCGACGCCTCTTCGAAGATGGCGCACACCATCTCGGCGACCTGCGCCGCATTGAGCGAGCCCAGGTCCACCAGCTCGACCTGGCCATTGCGGCGCCAGCCCTGGATCGTGGGCAGCAGAGCGTGTTTGCGGTGCATCTCGTCGGTGCGGTAGGTGGCGATGACGAGGACGTTCGTCGAGCGCAGCCGCCGGGTCGCGTAATCGAGAAGCTCCCGTGTCGCGGGATCGGCCCACTGCAGGTCTTCAAGGATGAGCAGAAGCCCGCGACTGCGCGCTGCGTCGCGCAGCAGAAGCAACATCGATTCGAACAGCCTCATCTTGGCCTGGCTCGCATCCCCCCCGACCGCGGTGGGCCGGCCCATCTGCGGAAAGAGGTACGCGAGCTCGTCGGCCGCTGAACCAATCCGCTCGCGAAGCACGACGAGGTCGGCGGTGGCGAGGTGGTTGCCGATCGCCTCGAGGAACGGCAGGTATGGCAGCGAGAGCTCGGCCTCGCTGCATCCTCCAGAGAGGACGACGCAGCCCAGCCGTCTTGCGCGCACGGCGACCGCGTTGACGAGACGCGTCTTGCCCATCCCCGCCTCGCCGCCGACGATCACGACGCCGCCGTCGCCCCGGAGCGCCGAGAGCAGAGCGTCTTCGAGCGTCGAAAGCTCGGCGTCGCGGCCGACCAGGGTTGGGCAAAGGACTCGAGAGAGGGCCATCGTCAGAACAGGTGGGTCAGCTTATTCCTGAGCAGCTTGCGCCCGGGCGGCTCGACATACGCCGGGAGCATCTGCTTCATCGTCTGGAACGCCAGGTCGGTCAGCGCGGTGGGGTCTGCCCCGGTGGTCGGCAGCGCCTTACCGATCACCACCTTGACCGGCTTGCGCAGCCACAGGTCCTGCGTCCCCGAGAGAGCGACCGGAATCACAGGCACCCCGGCCTTGATCGCGAAGTGGGCGAAGCCCTTGTGGAACGGGCACAACTCGCCTTCCGCCGGGCCGTAGCGGCCTTCGGGAAAGATGGCCACCGCCCCACCCATGTCGAGCGCGTGATCGACGTGGTGGTAGAGCGTCTTGTCGCCATGGCGGTCCTTGACGACCGGAACGTAGCCTCCGGTCGTCCGCACCACCCACCACTGGAACTTGCGGGTGACCAGGATGGTCGGGTCGGCGAGAAAGTGCAGCCTGGGCTCGACGGGAAACAGGGCCAGGAGGGTGAACTCGTCGAGCCAGTTCAGGTGATTGGCGATGACGATGTAGTTGCCGCCGCGCGGGATGTTCTCGCGCCCCGTGACGTCGAACCGGAACAGCGCGCGAAGGAGGGGGATGGCGAACAGGCGAACCAATCGATACGGCAGATTCGCCTTGGCGCTGACAGGAAGAAGATCGGCTGGGGGAAGAGCGCTGTCGGCGGCGGCCGTTTCCACGGCCGCAGTCTATGCGTCTAGAGGGCGAGCGGCAGCCACTCGATGAATCGGTTGCGGGTTCCAAGCGCCCCCTGCACCGCGTGCACCGTCGCGCGCAGCGTGGCGGCCGTGGTCGGCGAGATCTTGCCCGCGTTCACGTAAGCCTGAACCTCGTTCAGGAAGGCGTTCAATTGGTTGTTGGCCGCGGTGGTGTCGCCGCGCGCCAGGGCGTCTGAGGCGGCGTTCAGCTTGGCGAGCAGGCTGTTCATCTGGCCCTTGTTCAATGAGGACAGACCCTGGACGTAGGTCGTGAGCTTGCCCACCGCCTGCTGCGGAGTCATCACCACGACGCTCATGGTCGTTTCGCCGGTCACGCCGTCGTCGTCCGCGACCTTCAGCCGGACGGTGTACGTGCCAGCCGACGCGTACATGTGCGAGGCGGCAAGACTGGTCGGTCCGCCGGCCGCGATGTTGGACGAGGAGACCGGCGTGCCGTCACCGAAGTCCCACGTCGCGACGTGCGAGTCCACCAGCCCGGCGTCGGCGAAGCTGCCGCTGAAGTTGAGCGCCTCTTGCGGGGCGATGACCAGCGAGGGCGCCGCGCTGACACCGGTGATCGCGGCGGTCGGCGTCACGTCGGTCCCGATCACCGTCACCGGCGTCGACGGGGGGCTGGTCAGCCCGCCGTCGTCGGTCGCCTGGAGGGTCACCGTGTACGTGCCCTCGTCGAGCATCTTGAAGCTCCACGCGGCGCCCGCGCCATTGGTGAACGGGCTCCCATCCTTCAGCACGGTCCAGGCGTAGGTGAATCCTGCGGCCTGGTCGGCCGGGTCAGGGCTGGTCGCGCCGCCGGTGAAGGGAACCAGGCTGCCCTCGGGGACCGACGGCGGGTCCGTCAGGATTGAGGCGGTCGGCTGCACGCCCATGATGTTGACGACGAAGCTCTTCGTGGTTGACAGGCCGTGGCTGTCTGTCGCCGTGATGTTCACGGTCTGCGCCGGCGACTCGTCCGCGGCGGCTTCCGTCCACGACCAGGCCCCGCTGCTCGCACCGGTGGGTGCGGTGAGGTTGCCCTTGTCGGCGGTCACGGTCACCGTGTCGCCATCCGGGTCGGCGAACGTTCCGGTCATGGCCGGAGGGGTTCCCTCGTTCGGGCTGGTCTGTGTGCTGGCTTCGGTCAGGAGCGGGGCCGAGTCAACCGCGGTCCCAACCCAGGTCTTGAACGCGAAGTCGTACGAGCCGTAGTTCACGCCGTACTGGACGTCGGTCACGAAGGGGCAGGTGCGGCAGAAGGTCAGCCACATCTTGCCGCCGGGGTATGGGTTCCCTGTTTCGTACCACCAGCTGACATAGGTGGCGTTGATGGGGACCACGATCGCGTACTTGGTCCCCGCGACGACGTTGACGGAGGGCGTGAACGTGAAGTCGTGCCACTGACCTGATGCCCCCAGTAACTGCGCGGCGCTCGTGCCAAGGGGAGCCCCGGTGGGGGCGCCGTTCGAATCCGTGTTGAGGATTTCGACCGTGATCTTGTACCCGTAGAGGGTCGCTGCAACCAGGGAAACGTGGTCGAGCTGGCCTGTTTTGCCGGCGGTGAACGTCTGTGCCACCTGGCCGGAGGTGTGCCCCATCGGCGCGGAGTAGGAAACCTGCTGCTGGTCGATGACGGCGCCGGTCGCCGCCTGGGCGGGGACTGCGAAGGAAACAGCCAGCACCGCGGCGAGGGCGATGGCCCGCGCGGTACCGACATTTGTCCGAAACGCAGTCTTCATTTGCCCGTACAGACGGGGATGAACCCGAATCCCTGCGCGAGTTCAACGAGGTATTTGTGGGAGCTCCCCGACCGGCGCCCAACCTGGTGAGGCCGGGGCCCTATCGCATACCTCTATTCGTATCGGAGGGCGGTCACCGGGTCGAGCCGGCTCGCCCGGATGGCGGGGAAGAACCCGCTCAGCGCGCTGAACATGGTCGCGAGCGCCAGCGCCCCGACGATGAGCCACCACGTCAGGCGGAAGACCGACAGGTCGAGCGGGATCCCCTGGCCTGTCGCGATGTTGTTGACGATGATGTTGCCGACCACGGCGACCAGGGCAGCCACGAAGAGTCCCACGCCGCCGCCGATCAGGCCGATCATGCCCGCCTCCGAGAGGAACATCCCCCGCACGTCGGCCGACCGAGCGCCGAGCGCCTTCATGATCCCGATCTCGCGCGTGCGCTCCAGGACCGCGGTGTACATCGTGTTGGCGATCCCGAGACAGGCGACCACCAAAGCGATGGCCGCCAGGCCGGAGAGGCCGATCTCGAGGATCGTGATGAACTGGCTGAAGCCCTTGAGAAAGTCGCTGTTCGTGGTGGCCTGGTAGCCCAGGTTCTTGACTTCCTTGGCGACCGCGTCGACGGTGCCCGACGAGTCGGCCACCAGCGTGATGCTGGTGAACTCGTCGGCCGTCCAAGTGTTCGCCTTGGCCATCCGCTCCCAGTAGCTCGTCGAGGTCGCGTAGGGCACCGCCATGAAGTAGGCCCCGCTGGTTCCGATGTTGCCCGCGTTGGAAAGCACCGCGACGATCGTGAGGTCGATGGGGAGCGAGGTCGAGGCGGCAGTCTGACCCGCACCACCGATGAAGTAGCCGGGGTACTGCCCATGGAACGTGATCTTCTTGCCCACGGCGCTCGACGGCGTGTAGCCGAGCTTCGTGGCCGTGTCGCCGCTGATGAGGACCTCGTTGGCGTTGTCGGATGTCGGAAAGTTGCCTGCCGCCAGGAACTTCGACAGGGCCTTGGGCGTCTCGGAAAGCGGCGTGAAGGAGGTGAAGTACGCGTTGGAGACATCCGACATGCCGCCGGTGAGATTCCCCTCGATGACGAGGTTCCCGTATGCGTCCTTGACATGAGGCAGCGCCGAGAGCTTGGCCATCGCGGCCGCGTCGAGAGGTTTGTGCTTCGACGGGTCGACCAGGCCGAAGTTGCTGTCGCCGACCGCCACCTGGTCGAGCTGGCCGGTGATGGCAAAGGCGTTGGTCAACGAGTCCTGGACGCCGCTGGCGAACGACACGATGATGGCCATGGCGGCGATGCCGATCGCGACGCCCGCGGAGCTGAGCGTCGTGCGCAGCTTGCGGCGGGTCACGCTGAGCGCGCCCATGCGCAGCGATTCGAGCCACGCGAGCCGGCGCACCTGACTCTTCGCCGGCACGGCCTGCACCGGCGTCGCCGGTCCGCCCGGGTCTTCCACGATGTTGCCGTTTCGCATGCGAACGATCCGGTTCGCGACGGCCGCGACGTCGGGGTCATGCGTGACCATGACGACGGTGGCGCCGAGGTCGTGCATCTCCTTGACCAGGGCGAGCACGCCCTGACCGGCCTCCTCGTCAAGGTTGCCGGTCGGCTCATCGGCCAGGAGCAGCCCTGGCCGGTTGGCGAGGGCGCGCGCGACGGAAACGCGCTGCTGCTCGCCACCCGAGAGCCTGGTCGGGCGGAAGTTGATGCGGTCCTTGAGTCCGACTTTCTCGAGCAGCCGGCGGCTCCGGTCGCGGCGCTGCGCCGGCGGGATGCCACCCAGCGTCATGGGCAGAGCGACGTTGTCGAGCGCCGACATGGTCGGGATCAGGTTGAAGCTCTGAAAGATCGTGCCGACGTGTTGCAGGCGGTAGTCGGCAAGCTGGCGGTCGCGCATCTCGTGGAGCTTGCGACCCCCGGCGACGATGGTTCCCTGCGTCGGGCGGTCGAGCCCGCCGATCAGGGAGAGCAGCGTGGACTTGCCGCATCCGGACGGGCCCATGACGGCGACGAACTCGCCGGGCGCGATCCTAAGCGAGATCCCGCGCAGCGCCGTGACCGCGACCTCGCCCATGCGGTGGACGCGGACGACGTTGTTCAGCTCGAGGCCGACCGGCTCGCCGAGCAGGTCACTAGTGAGCGGGACCTGCGGTGAGGTCGCCGGCTGCTCCTTCTCGGTGACGGCCATTGCAGGCGCCAGTCTAAAGGCGATGCGTTAAGCGGTCACTCTAATCGCGTCGCCGACGATCTCCGCCAGGGCGCCGATGAAGTCGGGCCGGGCGTTGAACGATTCGGTTCGCCTGATGGAGATGCCCTTCTCGCGCGCAAAGGCCTGCGCCTCTACGTCGAGGTCGTACAGGATCTCCAGGTGATCGGCCACGAAGCCGATGGGGCACACGAGGACGTCTCGTGCGCCGGATCGCTCGATCGCCTCCAACAGGTCCGGTCCCAGCCAGGGTTCGCCGGTGTGGCTCGCCGACTGAAACGCAAATTCCCATGCGGGCAGGTCCATGCCCGATGCAACCAGGCGGCAGCTCTCCAGCAGCTGATCGCGATAGGGATCGCCTTGCGCGATGATCCGCGCGGGAAGGCTGTGCGCCGTGAAGAAGAGCCGCTCCGGGCGCGCCGGCGCCTGCGCCTCCCGCAACAGGTCACGGACCGCATTGATGAATGCCGGGTGGGCGTGGAATCCGGGGACGAAGACGAGCTCGCCCTCCCACGCGTCCCGCAGCGTCCGCTCGTAGCTGCCCAGGCTCATCGCGGCGTAATGCGGAGCCAGGGGCAGCCCGACGAGCCGTTCGATTCCAGCGCGCCCGGCCTCGGCGGCGGCATCACCGATGAAAGGCGCGACGTGCTTCATGCCGGCGAACGCAGGCAAGCCGGTCCGATCCGAAAGCGCCGCCGCCTGGGCGCGGGTGATGTGCGTCAGCGGCGATCCGCCGATTGCCCGATAACGCTGCGTCAGCTCCTCGAGTGCCTCCGGCGATGGCGGCCGTCCGCCGCGGATGTGGGTGTAGTACGCGGCTATGTCCGCCTCGGTGGCGGGGCTGCCGTACGCCATGCACAGGATCCCGGTCGAAGGCTCAAGCGACATGCGCGGGCACCCAGGAGTGCACGGTCTCGACAAGCAGTTGGAGGTTTTCGACGCTCGTATCGGGAAGCACCCCGTGCCCGAGGTTGAAGACATGGCCCGCGCGCCCGCCTGCCCGCCGCAGCACGTCCCGGGTGCGTTGCCGGACGAGCTCGGGCGGCCCGAGGAGGACCGCGGGGTCGAGGTTGCCCTGGATGCCTCGCTCATGGCCGACCCGACGCCAGCCCTCGTCGAGCGGCACCCGCCAGTCCAGCGACACGATGTCGGGACCCGACTGCGCGATTGCCTCCAGCAGGCCCGCGGTGTTGGTCCCGAAATGGATCCGCGGCACGCCGAGCGGCGCAAGCGCCTCGAAGATTGCTCGTGTGTACTGCACGACGCGCGAGTCGTAATCGTCCGGGGCCAGCGCGCCGACCCACGAGTCGAATAATTGGACCGCCTGGACGCCCGCGGCAACCTGCGCGGTCAGATATCCGCTCATCGTCTTGGCGAGCTTGTCCAGCAGGAGGTCGAACGCCTCTGGATGGTTGTACATGAAGGTCTTCACCTTCTCGAACGCGCGTGACGGCCGCCCTTCGATCAGGTAGCTGGCAAGCGTGAACGGGGCGCCGGAGAAGCCGATGACCGGCACCGGAGAATCCGCCACGACCTGTCGCACCGCGGTGATGACCTGCGGCGCGGCCTCCTCCCCATCCGGCACGCGCAAGCGTTCGACGTCCTCGCGGCTGGTGATGGGATGAGCGATGACCGGGCCCACGTTTTCCACGAGCTCGAAGTCCACGCCCATGCCGCGCAGCGGCAGCATGATGTCCGCGAACATCACCGCGGCGTCGACGCCGAGCCTGCGCACCGGCTGGAGCGTCACCTCCGCGCAGAGCTCCGGCTGGGCGACGATCTCGGCCAGCGTCCACCGCTCGCGGAGCGCGCGGTACTCGGGCAGCGAGCGGCCGGCCTGACGCATGAGCCACACCGGCGTTACATCCACCGGATTGTGCCGCGCCGCGTCGAGGAAGCGGCTCATGTCGCCGCCGCCTCCACGGTGGCGTCGATGACCGCGTCGTCGTGCGCGGCGGAAACGAACCACGCCTCGTACTGCGATGGCGGTAGGAGGACTCCCGCGTCCAGCATCGCATGGAAGAATCGTGCGAAGGCTCGAGTATCCGAGGTCTTCGCTTCGCGGAAATTTCGGGGCGGCCGCTCGCGGAAAAACAGCGTGAGCAGCGAACCAACCCTGGCCACGCTCGAACCTTTCACGCGAAGCCCGGCCTCGAGTCGCGTTGACCGCGTCTCGATGCGGGCGTAGACCTCTGGCGTGAGATACCTGAGCGTCGCCTCTCCCGCCGCCATCACCACCGGGTGACCGGACAGCGTGCCCGCCTGGTAAACCGGACCCGCCGGCGCGACGAGGTCCATCAGGTCCGCGCGGCCGCCGTATGCGCCGACCGGAAGACCGCCGCCGATGATCTTGCCCAGGACGGTGAGGTCCGGCCGGACGCCGAAGAGCTGCTGCGCTCCGCCCGGCGCGACGCGAAAGCCCGTGATGACCTCGTCGAAGATCAGCAGCGCGCCGGCTTGCTCGGTCAACGCGCGCAGCCCTTCGAGGAATCCAGGGTCGGGCGCGACGACGCCCATGTTGGCGGCGACCGGTTCGACGATCACCGCGGCGACCTGGCGGGGGTGGGACTCGAACAAGGATGCGACCGAGGCGAGATCGTTGTAAGCGGCGACCAGGGTTTGGGCCGCGACCGGCCCAGGGACGCCCGCGCTCCCCGGTATGGAAAGCGTGGCCGCTCCAGATCCTGCTTCGACGAGCAGCGAGTCGGCATGTCCGTGATAGCCGCCATCGAACTTGATCACGAGGTCGCGCTCCGTCGCCGCGCGCGCGACGCGCAGCGCGCTCATCGCCGCTTCCGTGCCGCTGTTGACGAACCTGATCCGCTCGATCGACGGCATCCGCGCGCGAATCAGCTCCGCGAGGCGAACCTCACCCGGGCTCGTGACGCCAAACGAACCGCCGGCCTCGGCGGCGGTTTTGATCGCTTCGACGACCGCGGCATGCGCGTGACCGAGCACGAGCGGGCCGAACGCCCCCACATAGTCGATGTAGCGGCTGCCGGCTTCGTCCCACACGAACGCACCGGCACCGCGCACCAGGACCGGCGGTTCACCGCCGACGGCTCGGTACGCGCGAACGGGACTGTTGACCCCGCCTGGAAAGGGACTTGCGGCGATGGTCACTCAGCGCCCAGCAGACGGGTTATCTCGTCGATTGGCCTGTGAATACCGGTGAGGATCGGCGTGTCGCGCACGGTTGAGCGGCGGCTCTCGGTCCCGCGCAGCTCGCGGACCAGCTCGCCGAACGCGGGAAGGTCGTCTGTTTCGTAGGCGACGAGGAAATCCATGTCATCGACGCCGAACGAGTAGGCGAGCAGCTGACGCACCTGCTGATAGCGGTGCCCGACCTTCATGTGCTCGTTCATCACCTTCTGGCGTTCCTCCTGCGTGAGCAGGTACCACTCGGTGCTCTTGGTGAACGGATAGACGATGAGGTAGGCTGAGCGTTCTCCGCTGAACAGGGACTGCTCCTGAGGTGTCGGCCGCTTGACGTACTGCGACGGCCTGATGATCCCGAGAAAGCTGTGACGAGCCGTCAGCCACGCGCCCATGCCCGCCCGCAGGACGCCGGCGGTCTTCTGCTCCAGCGCATCGAGCGATGGCGAAAGGCTCCACAGCAGCAGGTCCACGCCCGCCCTGAGGCCGATCATCGAGTAGGTGAACGTGGTGACCTCCGATTGCGCTGTCACGGCGGCGCAGAATTCCTCGGCGCCGCGGCAGCGCTCGTCTCGAGTCAGTCGCCGCCAGGCCGGATCCAACCCCAGCGCAAGCGCGTGCACGAAGAGGCTTTGGCTCATCTGTCCTCGCGCAGCCACGTCGCGGTGTCGGCCGCGAAATACGTGATGACGATGCCGGCGCCGGCCCGCGCGATCGCCATGAGCGACTCGAGGACCGCGCCTCGACGGTTCACCCAACCGCGCTCAGCCGCCGCCTCGATCATGGCCGCCTCGCCGCTGACCTGGTAGGCGGCGAGCGAAAGGTCGAAGCGGTTGCGCGCTTGCGCGAGCAGGTCGAGGGAGGTGATCGCGGGTTTGACCATCAGAATGTCGGCGCCTTCGGCGGCGTCAAGCTCCATCTCGCGCATGGCCTCGCGCCCGTTGGCCGGATCCATCTGATACGACTTGCGGTCGCCAAAGCTCGGGGTCGATCCGGCGGCGTCCCGGAATGGACCATAGAAGCTGGAGGCTTGCTTGGACGCGTAGGCCATGACGGCGGTGTCGGAGAACCCCGCACCATCGAGCCCTGAGCGCAGGGCCGCGACCTGTCCGTCCATCATCGCGCTCGGTCCGACGATGTCGGCGCCGGCTTCCGCGTACACGATGGCGGCGGCGGCCAATCGGGGCAAGGAGGCGTCGTTGTCCACCTTCTCCCCATCCAGTACTCCGCAGTGGCCATGCGACGTGTACTCACACAGGCAAACGTCTGCGATGAGCGCGATGGGCAGACCTTCGCGCCGGAGCAGCCGCAGCGTCTCGGGCACGGGACCGCGGGGATCTTCAGCGCCCGAGCCCTCGGGATCTTTGGAGTCGGGGATGCCGAACAGCAGCACGCCACCGATGCCGAGCTCCGCGAGACGGTGAGCTTCACGCAGCGCGAGGTCGGGCGTGATTCGGTGATGCCCCTTCAGCGAGGGGATCTCGTGGCGCTCATCGTGTCCGCTGATCACAAAGAGCGGAGCGACCAATTGCGACGGGTCGAGCCGAGTTTCGCGGACGAGCGCGCGAAGGGCGGAGTTCGCCCGGAGGCGCCGCGGGCGCTCACTTCCCGGCAACGTGATCTTTGGCCCGCCAATCAACTCACGCATCTCTTCCCACCTCAATTGGAATCGCTCGTGCGACCGCGGCCGCCAGCTCACGCACGCTCTGCCCCGCGGCTTCGGCGACGACGGTGAATCCCGAGCCTTTCGCGACAGCGCTCGTGCGCGGGCCGATGGTGATCGCGGGAATGCTGGTCGGGCCTCCGAGCTTGATGAATCCGCGCACCGCCGAGCCGGAGGCGAAGACGACCGCCGCGATGTCGCCGGGCTCCAGTGCCTGGCGCAGCGCTTCCATCGAGTCGGCAGGACCTTCGACCGTCTCGTATGCCGTCAACTCTTCGACCAGCGCGCCGCGGCGGCGAAGCATGGCCGGAAGGTCCGGGCCGGCCGCCGAAGCCCTGACCAGCAGCACGCGCGCGCCCGCAGGGTTGGGCAGGGCGTCGGCGATGGCCGCGCCGTTCGCCTCGGGCGGAACGAGGTCGGCTGCCCCACCTCGCGCGCGCAGCTCCCTAGCTGTCGACTCGCCCACGGCGGCCCAACGAGGCCCTGACGGAACATCGGGCAAGGCGGCCACGCCCGCGGCGCTCGTGACCACGACCCAGTCGTACAGGGCAAGGTTGGGCCAATCCGCCGCGATTGCTCGAGTGCCCACCGCCGGCACGGCGCGCACGCGATAGCCGCGAGACTCGAGCTCGGCGACCAGCGGATCACCGGCACCCGCCGGCCTCGTCACCAGGACGGCGGTCATCGCAGCGTCACCGCGCCGGCCACCTTTCGACCCGCCGCGTCCGCAAGCGACATCGCTTCCGCGCGCTTGCCTTGAACCGACTCGACGTGGAGGTCGGAGCCGTCGCTGTTGACGCCGCCCACGACCATCGAGAAGCGCTCGCCATTCACCGAGGCCAGGGCGCCAACCGGCGCGCGGCAGGTGCCGCCGGTCGCGGACAGGACGCGGCGTTCCGCCTCCACGGCGAGCCGGATGTCCGGCTCATCGTGACCGGCGAGCAGCTCGACTAACCACCTGTCCGACCTGCGGGTCTGGATCGCGAGCGCGCCCTGTGCGGGCGCCGGAGTGACGAGCTTTGGGTCGATGCGCTGGTCGATCCGATCGCCGCGGCCGAGACGGTCGAGTCCGGCGGCGGCGATGACGAGGGCGTCCACCTCACCCGCGTCGAGGCGTCGCAAACGCGTGTCGACGTTGCCGTGCAGCGGCAGGATGCGCAAGTCCGCTCGCGCGGAGCGCATGAACCCCGCACGGCGGGGGCTGTCGGTGCCCACCGTCGCGGTGGCGGGAAGACTTGCGATCGACTGGCCTCCCGACCTCGTGACCAGGGCGTCGCGCGGGTCGGCCCGCTCGGGATAGGCCGCGATCACAAGCTCCGGGCGTTCTTCCAACGGGACGTCTTTGGCGCTGTGCACCGCGACGTCGATCTCGCCACGGACGAGGGCGCGCTCGATCGCGACTACGAAGATGCCCTCGCCGGGTTGCGTGTCGGCCGGGCGAACGTCGCCCTCAGTGACTATTCGCACGACCTCGACGTCGTGGCCGCGAGCGCGGAGGCGCTGCGCGAACCACTCGCTCTGGGCGAGCGCCAGCATCGATCGCCTCGTACCAAGGCGCAGCTTCACCCCGCGCGCTCCAGCCACGATGCCAATTCGGCGGTACCGGCGGCGACCAGGCGTTCCGTGGCCTCTATGTAGGCGCCCGGCAGCGGTTCGCTGCGACGGTAGAGGTCGTCGATGCCGAGAAAGTTGCCGTTCATCTGCCGCCGCACCACGTCACTAACCGCCTGCGGCGCCGATATGTCGGCGATCGGCGGGAGGTGAGGGCCGGCCATCGCCTCGAGCTCGGTCCATGGCCCTCCAAGAGCCACCGCAACCGCTGTCGCACGACCGGCCAGCTCCGCACCCGCGCGTAGGTCGACCCCGCGCCCTGAGTACAGCCGCGCGAGCCGGGCCGCCTTGTCGACGTTGCGACTCGAGATGACGACCTCCGCGCCTGAGGCTCCAACCGAATGCGCGAGGGCCGCGCCCATGCGTCCCGCTCCGGCGACGACGACCAGCCCGCCGGAAAGATCCGCGCGGCTTCGCAGCCATGCCACCGCGCTCTGGGCGAGGTTGCCGCTCGACTCGGTCCTGCGCGAACGCGCCCGCCGTCCCGTCGCGATCGCGGTTTCGAATAGGCGCTGCAGCCTGCGGTCGACTCTCTGGTTCACACGAGCGCGTGTGAGCGCTTCGCGGACCTGGTGAAGCACCTCGTCCTCGCCGACGATGACACTTTCGAGTCCGGACGCCACGCGCAGGAGGTGTGCGACCGCGTGGTGGCCGGACAGGACGCGAACGGCTCGCAGCGCGGGCGCCGCACCGAAGCCATAGAGCTCGGCGCGGTGGCAGGTCAGCAGCGCGACGCCGCGGCCTCCCTCGGTGAGCCACTCGTCCATCTCGCGCGCGATCCGGTCCCGCTCGGCTGCGTCTACCTCGCCGGCCGCTGCGGTGAGCGCCCAGAGCTCGGTCATGCGGGCCTACCGCCGGCGTGACCGACCATCACCGCGACGAGCATGCGATCGAGCGCGGACTCGGCGTCGGCGAGCAGAGCCGTCGCCTCGCGGGTGTCGAGCCGCCGGTGCCGGGCCAGAACAGCAAGCTCGTCGACGAAGGGCTTGCGAAAGCGGAGGAATCCCTCGACTGTGTCGCTCAGCGACGCACCCAGCCGCGCCGCCTGGGCGCCGTACTCGGTCGCGTGCCGTTCCGCGGCCGCAATCAGCGTGGGTGGACCGTCACGCTCCCCATCGAGATGGCCGAGGAGATCGCTGACCAGCTGCATGCCGCGTTCGCGGAAGGCCAGGCGTTCGGCATCGGAGAGGCCGGCCAGCCAATTGGCGGATTCGTGGGCCCGGGCCTGGGGCCGCGCCCGCCGGTACGCGCGGGCCATCCGATCGGAGGACGCGCCCATGCTCGTCAGCGCGGGACGGCGCAGGCGGCCGGCGGGAACCAGCGCCTGGACCGCGGCGACGGGGAAGCGGCGATGGCCACCCGGCGTGGTGAACGATGGGATCTGGCCGCGATCCGCCCACCGGCGCAGCGTGTTGGGCGTCACGCCGAGGGTGCGGCTGGCCTCTCCGAGGGTGAGCCAGCGATCGTTCCTCCCCAAAACTAACTAAATCTACTCCCGCCCGAGAGCGCGCATGAGTTTGAGATCGCGGCGGGTAGACTCCCGCAACAGTGGACCGCAACCAGGCGGAAAAGATCGTTCGCCGAGACCTGCCCGGCGTCATCCGAGGGATGCTGAAGGGCCTACCGTTCCGGCCCCCGCGCGAGCTCGAGCAGCAGATCTATGACTCCAGCTTCGAAGCGATGGTCACCTGCCTTCTCGATGGTTCGGTCCCGCTAGGCCCCGACGGCCGTCTCACCGCCCAGCTGGCCGAGTCGAGCGGCGCGGTCACGTTCAAGCTTCGCGACTCGGCAGGCAACGTGACGAATCTGCCCAAGACCTGAAGACCGGGTTGGTGCCGGTCTGAAACTGACGGTGTTCCGTGACACTTGGGCCTCCAAGAACAGTGGAGGAGGACCGCCAGGTGACCGAACGAGAACTATCTAGGGGAGCAGCTCGGCGACTCGCCATCATCCAGCACGTTGAGGAGGTTACCGGCAACGTCGCGATGACATGCCGGTACTTCGGAATCTCGCGGCACACGTACTACCGCTGGCTGCGCCGATATGAGG
>Ga0207416_1000930_pt1 | contig 43699 bp, 36 predicted proteins | sample PaiPotPPM11metaG_FD_184107 | JGI IMG/M metagenome (GOLD analysis project Ga0207416, IMG submission 184107) | Iron sulfur acid spring bacterial and archeal communities from Banff, Canada, to study Microbial Dark Matter (Phase II) - Paint Pots PPM... ...
CCCGAAACTTCTGCATCCTGCGGTCCTGTAGCCACGCTGTCCGGTTCATCCCCGTGCCTCCTCGCAGAGACACAAAACCGGACAACTCGTGTGCTACCTAACCCGGACAACTCATGTGCTTACGACACTGGAACGCAAGCGGCTGGCGGGAACGGCCGGAATTTGCAATACTTGGGTCAATCGGGCGAAAAATCCAGAAATATTCGAGTGGGGAAGGAAGATTGACTGACGCAGCCGCGGGTCCGACCCAGCAACAGATTTATAAAGTTGCGCTCGCCAGCATCGTCGGCTCGGTGATCGAGCAATACGATTTTCTGGTCACCGGCGTGATCGCGGCGACCGTCTGGGGCGGTATCTTCTTCAAACTCCCCGGCCTTGCGGCCGTTGCCGCGGCGATCGGCGTTTATGGCCTCGGCATCATCATCCGCTCGGTCGGCGCGTTCATTTTCGGCCACATCGCCGACCGCCAAGGACGCAAGGACGCGATGGTCTATGCGCTGGTGCTCATGGGCGTCAGCACGCTGCTGATAGGGCTGACGCCGACCTACGGCAGTATCGGCGCGATCGCGCCGGCGCTGCTCATCCTGTTCCGGCTGCTGCAGGGGATCAGTTTCGGCGCCGAGTTCGGCACCGCTTCGACTTGGGTGGTCGAACAGGCGGCGCGATCGAAGCATCGCGCCTTTTGGGGCGCTTGGGTCGGGTTCGCCATACCGATCGGGCTTTTGCTCGGCTTCGGCTCGGTGATCTTCGTCAAATCGCTGATGACCGCGGAGAGTTTCACTGCCTGGGGCTGGCGCATCTTCTTCGTCATCGGCTTCCTGGTGGCGATCGTCGGCCTCGTCATCCGCACGCGCACCATGGACAGCTTCGTGTTCGAACAGCACAAGGCGCAGATCGCGATTCTCAAATATCCTTCGAGTCAGGTCTGGCGCGAAATGCCGCTGACCATCCTGCGCACCTCGCTGGTCAACGCCATGTTCGGCGGCGCGTTTTTTCTCTACTTCGTGTTCGGCATCGGCTACATGAAGGCCGCCGGCTTTCCCGGCAACCAACCCGAGACGATCGGCCTGATCGCCGCGGCCTTCATGCTCGTGTTCATGATCATCGGTTCGCTGCTCGCCGACCTCATCAACCGGCGGACGATCCTGTTGATCGCCGCGATCGTGTTCCTGATCTTTGCCGTCCCGTATTTCTATCTGGTCAATACGGGTAGCTTCATACTGGCCACCATCGCCGAGATCGTCGGCTTTGGCTTCGTATTCGGCTACGGCGCGATCCCGACCTTCTATACGGAGAATTTTCCGACCCGCTATCGCGCGTCCGGCGCCAGCGCGGCTTACCAAATCTCGCAGGTCTATGGCGGCGGGCTCATCCCGATCGTTGCCGGGCTGATGCTGAGCAGATACGGCATCCACACCGCCTATATCTACATCGGGCTTCTGGTGATGGTGTACGCGGTGGCGGCGATTGTCGCGATTTTGCGCACGCCGGAAACCGAGGGCAAAAGTCTCGAAGGGTGATTTCGCGCGGCCTTGCCGGACGGCGGGTTTTGGTGGAAACCTGCGCATATCACCGAAAGCGATGGAGGACGTCCATGGATATCGTCCCGCTGGGTCCGGGGTTCGCCGCCGAATTGCTCGGCGCGACGCTTGCCGAGGTCGCGGCAAACGACGCTGCATACAGGCAGGTGCGCGCAGCCTTCGAGGAGCATTCGGTCCTCGTTTTTCGCGGCCAGGACGTGACCGACGAGGTGCAGATTGCCTATTCGCGCCGCTTCGGCCCGCTGGAGGTGACCAAGGTCGGTTCAGAGGGTATGGGTACCAACTTGGTGATCCTCAAAACGCTCGACGAGAACGGCAATGTCGTGCCGGAGGACCATCGGCTGGCGCTGCGCAATAAAGCCAACCAGCTTTGGCATACCGACAGCCCGTTCAAGCGCCTACCGGCGCTCGCCTCGGTGCTGTCGTCGCGAATCATCCCCGGGCGCGGCGGCGAAACAGAATTCGTCTCGACGCGTCTCGCCTTCGAGCGGCTCGATCCGGCGCTGCGCCAGCGGTTGCAAAATTCCTTCGCTTGGCACGACTACGCCTATTCGCGCGGCAAAATCGCGCCCGGTCTTGCCAGTCCCGAAGAACGCGCGGCGCTGCCGCCGCAATGCTGGCGGCTGGTTTGGAGGAACCCGGTCAATGGCCGCTATGCGCTCTACATCGCCTCGCACACCTGTGCGATCGAGGGCATGGAGCGCAACGCGGCGCAAAAGCTGCTCGGCGAGCTGATGGATGCCGCGACCGCGCCGGGGCGGAGCTACGTGCACACGTGGCATAAAGGCGACGTCGTCATGTGGGACAACCGGGCGACCATGCATCGCGGCCGGCAGTGGCCCGTGCATGAGCCGCGCTACATGGTGCGAACGACGATCTCAGCCAGCGCAGCGGACGGGCTGGAGTCCATGCGCGCGCCGCCGCGTCAGGCGGCGGAATAGAAGTGCCCCCCGCAGCGCGGAACATGACCGCCTGGCTTGACGACGCGCCGTTGCCGGCCCGGTTCGACGGACCCGATGCGCTCGATGAGTTTCTGACGCGGCCAAGCAAGGCGCTTGCCGCCGACCTTGCCGCCATCGAGGGCGATATCATGGTGCTCGGCGTCGGCGGCAAAATGGGTCCGACGCTGGCGCGGCTGGCGCGCAACGCGGCGCCGGACAGACGCGTGATCGGTGTCGCGCGCTTCAGCGAAGCCGGCCTGCGCGAAAAGTTGAATGCGTGCCGGGTTGAGACGATCGCCTGCGATCTGTTGGACCGCGCCGCCGTGCAAAAACTGCCGCAGACCCGGAACGTTATCTTCATGGCCGGGCGTAAATTCGGCGCGCAGGACAACCCGGCGCTGACCTGGGCGATGAACGTGCATGTGCCGGCGATCGTCGCCGAGCATTTTCGCGCTTCGCGCATCGTCGCCTTCTCGACCGGCTGCGTCTATCCGTTCGTCGCCGTCGGCAGCCGGGGCGCGGCCGAAGACACGCCGCTGTTGGGGCCCGGCGAATACGCCAATTCGTGCATCGGACGCGAGCGGATGTTCGAGTATTTTTCGCAAAGTTACGCAACGCCCGGCCGCCTGTTTCGTCTGAACTACGCGATCGACATGCGTTACGGCGTGCTGTTCGACGTTGCCTGCAAGGTTCGCGACAAGCAACCGATCGATGTCACGACGGGCCACGTCAACGTTATCTGGCAGGGCGATGCGAACGCGCAGGCGCTGCGCTGTTTGCGTCATGCGACGACGCCGACCTCGCCGATCAATGTATCGGGGCCGGAGACGATTTCGGTGCGTGGGCTCGCCAGCGAATTCGCCGATCGGCTTGGCGAAAAGCCGCGAATCGTTGGCGAGGAATCGCCGACGGCGTGGCTCGCCAACACGGCGCAAGCCGTGCGTCTCTTCGGCATTCCGCGCGTGCCGCTGGGGAAGATGATCGACTGGGTTGCAGATTGGGTTGGCAACGATCGTCCGAGTTTTCACAAGCCGACCCATTTCGAGGTCCGCGATGGAGTCTACTGACGCCCTGCAGCTCGGTGCGCTGGCGGAAAGCGATATCGGCGGCTGTATGGCGCTTTCGGCCGAGGCCGGCTGGAACCAGACGCCGGACGATTGGGCTTTGTTCGTGCGGCACGGCACCGTGTTCGGACTGCCGTATGCAGACGGCCATCCCGTCGCCACCGGCGCGATCCTTCCCTATCCGCGAAATTTTGCTTGGGTCAGCATGGTGCTGGTCACCGCAAGCCGGTGCCGAAAACGCATCGGCACCCGCATCCTGCAAACATGCTGCGACGAGCTTTCGCGGCGCGGCTTGGTGGCGGTCCTCGATGCCACGCCGGCCGGCGAGCGCGTCTACCGTCCGCTCGGCTTCGAGCGGATGTTCAATTTGTCGCGCTGGCAATGCGAGGGACACGGCGGCAGGGGTGCGGAATTGCCTACCGGCATCCGTCCGATGACGGAAGGCGACATTCCCGCCGTTGCTGCGATCGACGCCGCAGCCTTCGGCGCGCAACGGACGTTTTTGCTCGAAAACTTTTTTCGCCGCGCGCCGCAACTGGCTTTCGTGACGGAAGGCGTCACTGGCTTCGCGCTGGCACGGCCGGGCCGTATCGCCACGCAGATTGGGCCGCTGGTGGCGGCCGACGAAGACGCCGCCGCAACGTTGCTCGACGCTGCGCTCGGTTCAGCCAGCGGCCCGGTATTCCTCGATCTCGCCGATCGCTGGGAGAACCTTGCGCGGCAGCTGCAGCGGCGGGAATTTACGGTGCAGCGGCCATTCCTGCGGATGGGACTCCGTCGTAGCGTCCCATTTGCCGACGCCGAGCGCACCTTCGTCGTTGCCGGTCCCGAATTCGGCTGAGCGCAAAATAAAACATTGCCAAGACGGGCCGACACTCATGGCGCTCCATCATTCCGATCTTCCGCCCGAGATTGTGGCCATCGTTCGCGCCGGTGCGGTAATTCCGGCCCATATGCTGGCGCTCGATTCCAACCGGCGCCTCGACCGCCGCAGACAGAGGGCGCTCACTCGCTATTACATCGACTGCGGCGTCGGCGGCCTTGCGGTCGGCGTGCACGCGACTCAATTCGCCATCCGCGATGTTGGACTTTACGAGCCGGTGCTTGCCGCGGCGATCGACGATAGCTGGGCGTGGGGCAACAATCGGCCGCTGGCGATGATCGCCGGCGTCTGCGGCCGCACCGAGCAGGCGATCGAGGAAGCGCGCGTCGCCGTGCGGCTTGGTTACCACGCTGGCCTCCTCAGTCTCGCCTCATTCAAGGGCGTCGGCGCCGCGACGATCGTCGCTCATTGCCGCCGCGTCGCCGAGGAAATCCCGCTCGTGGGCTTCTACCTCCAGCCGGCGGTCGGCGGGCTGCCGCTCGATGCGTCGTTCTGGCGGGAATTTGCCGCGATCGACAACGTCATCGCCATCAAAGTCGCGCCGTTCAATCGCTATCGCACGCTCGATGTCGTGCGCGGCGTCGTCGCGGCGCGCGCCGAGAAAAAAGTGACGCTCTATACCGGCAACGACGACCACATCGTGCTGGATTTGATCGCGCCGTTTACTGCGATGCGCGACGGGCAGGCCGTAACGGTGCGCTTTCGCGGCGGTCTGCTCGGCCACTGGTCGGTTTGGACGTCGACCGCGGTGCGCCTCCTAAAGCGGCTGCAGGACGCCGCCACCGGGCCAATTCCGCCCGAGCTTCTGGCGCTCGACTCGCGCATCACCGACTGCAATTCCGCCTTCTTCGATGTGGCGCACGACTTCCGCGGCTGCATCGCCGGCTGCCACGAGGTGCTGCGGCGGCAAGGCTTGCTCGCCGGCATTTGGTGCATCGATCCGAACGAAGGACTGAGCGCGGGCCAGGTCGAGGCGATCGATCGCGTCACCCGCGAGCATGCCGACCTTTCCGACGATGCCTTCGTCGCCGCTAATCTGGATCGCTGGCTGTCATGACTGCTGCGGCGTCGGTAGCGCGTTGGCCGTTGCGACGGCCATCAGCGGCGGTAAATCGCGACCAGCGTTGCTTCGGCAAGGCTGTGTTTGCGCGCTTCGGTTTCCACGTTGCGACAGGACGCTCCGGCCGGCAGCGACAGCTTTTCCACGGAGAGCGCCAATAAACGAAAATGATAGTGATGCGGCGCGCCCGGAGGCGGACAGGGTCCGCCATAGCCGGGCTTTCGGAAATCGTTGATCGCCTGCTTGAAACCGAGCTTGGCCGCGTCGTTGCCGGCATTGGGAGGCAGCGCAGTTTGAGTTCCTGCAACGTCGTAGGCCGCCCAGTGATGCCATGTCCCGCCGGGCGCATCGGGGTCGTCGCAGAGCAGGGCGTAGCTGCGCGTGCCGGCCGGGACATCGCTCCAATCGAGCGGCGGCGAGATATTTTCGCCATCGCAGGTGAAACGGCGGGGAATTGCCGATCCGTCGGCAAAGGCGCTCGATCGCAAACGCATGATTTGCCTCCCTTGCGGCGCATCCGTGAAGGCGCCTTGGCCCGGCAAGGACGAAACGCGCGGTTAATGTAGCGTGACCGACTTTTTATTTCGCTTTTGATCGCGGCACGCGCGCCATTCTTCTCTACATCGAGTCGATCGGGGACGCGCGCAAGTTCATGTCGGCGGCGCGCGCCGCCTCCCGCGCCAAGCCGGTTCTGGCGCTCAAATCCGGACGCAACGCGCAGGGCGCCAAGGCGGCGTTGACGCATACCGGGGCGCTTGCCGGCTCGGACGCGGTCTATGACGCCGCGTTCCGCCGCGCCGGGCTCTTGCGCGTGCTCGATCTCGACGAGCTGTTCGCCGCCGCGGAGACGCTGGGACACTTGACGAAACTATCGGGCAAGAGACTCGCCATCCTGACCAACGGCGGCGGCGTCGGCGTGCTCGCGGTGGACCGCCTTGCCGACTTCGGCGGCGAGCTTGCCGCTATTTCGCCGGCGACGATGAAAAAACTCGACGCCGCGTTGCCGCCGATCTGGTCGCGCGCCAACCCGGTCGATATCGCCGGCGATGCCGACGACGCGCGCTATGCCGTGGCGTTCGAGCATTTGCTCGCCGACGAGGAAAACGACGCGGTCCTGGTCATGAACGTGCCGACCGCGCTTGCCTCGCCGCTCGACGCGGCAAAGTCGGTCATTGCCGCCGCCGAGAAGCATCGCAAGGAGCGTGTTCCAGTAAAGCCGGTATTTGCAGTCTGGATCGGCGGCGGCACGGCCGAAGCGGCGTTCGATGCCGCCGACATTCCGAGCTACGCCACGGAAGCGGACGCCGTCGGCGGCTTCATGCATCTGGTGCGCTACCGGGAATCGCGCGAACTGCTGATGGCGACGCCGCCCAATCTGCCGCAGGATTTCGCGCCGGACGCGGCCGCGGTGCGGCCGGTGATCGAGGGCGTATTGCGCGAGCGGCGCACCTGGCTCGATCCGATGGAGATGACCCGTGCTTTTTCGGCCTATGGAATTCCGATTACGCCGGCCGCCTTGGCCCGCGATGCCGACGAAGCCGTGGCGGCGGCAAAGCCTTTCCTTGCGGAGGGAACGCCGGTCGTTCTCAAGATCCAGTCGCCCGACATCGTGCACAAGTCGGAAGTCGGCGGCGTGCGGCTCGATCTCGGCAATGAGCGCGCCGTGCGCGAGGCCGCGGCGGACATTTTGCGCCGGGCGCGCGCAGTCAAGCCGCGGGCGCGGATCGATGGCGTGAGCGTCTTCCCCATGATCGTACGCCCCAAGGCGCGCGAGCTGATCGTCGGCATCGCCGACGATCCCACGTTCGGTCCGGTCATCGTTTTCGGTCAAGGCGGCACCGCCGTCGAAGCGATCGACGACAAGGCGCTGGCGCTGCCGCCGCTCGACCTTGCACTCGCCCGTCGGCTGATAGCGCGCACGCGGGTCTCGCGCATTCTCAAGGCCTATCGCAACGTGCCGGCGGCGGACGAACGCGCCATCGAGCTCCTGCTGGTCAAGCTGGCGCAGCTCGCGGCCGATTTTCCGGAAATTCGCGAGATCGATCTTAATCCGGTTCTCGCCGACGAGACCGGAATCATCGCCGTCGACGCCCGGGTTTCGATCGCGCCGGTCGAGCGGCCTCTTCATGCGCCGTCCGGCCATCCGCGCTTCGCGATAAAGCCCTATCCGAAGGAGTGGGAGAGGCATCTGAAATTGCTCGACGGAACGGCCGTTCTGGTCCGTCCCGTCCGGCCGGAAGATGAGGAATTGTATCAGCGGTTCTTTGCCGGCGTGACCCAAGAGGACTTGCGGCTGCGTTTCTTCGCGCCGCTCAGGGAATTCAGCCATTCGTTCATCGCGCGGCTTACCCAAATCGATTACGCTCGCGCCATGGCGTTCATCGCCATCGACGAGGCAAGCGGAGAAATGCTCGGAGGCGTGCGTCTGCACGCGAACTCCGATTACGACAAGGGCGAATACGCCATCCTCGTCCGTTCCGATCTCAAGGGTCACGGCCTCGGCAGGGTGCTCATGCAGTTGTTGATCGAATATGCCCGCGCCGAAGGTATCCGCACGATCGAAGGCCAAGTTCTGTCCGAGAATACTGCGATGCTCAATATGTGCAGGGAACTGGGTTTTGAGATCGCCCACGATCCCGGCGATCCGGCTCTCTGCGACGCGAAGCTTTCGCTTTAGATCACGTCAAGAGCCTTCGGCGCCCTCGCGCGCTTCGTCCTCGGAGGAGGGAAACGCCATGCCGGACATCGGCTCGACCCAGACCAGATGATCGTGCACCTGCTTGACGCCGGCGACGTTCTCGACCGCGACGATGCAAGCTTGCCGCTCGCGTTCGTCCATGATCGTTCCCCACACTTCGGCAACGCCGTTCTTGACCACGACATTGACCGCGAACGCCCAGCGCTGTTTGGCCAAAGCCGGTATAATGCGGTCGCGGATCGCCGCATCGTCGCCGGCCGCAGCCGGCGTCTCGCGGGCGAGGCTGGCGAGCGCGTACATCAGGTTGGCGCGGCTGACGACGCCGACCAGTTGCCCATCGCGCAACACCGGAAGCCGCTTGATGCGGTGCTTTTCCATCAGCTTGACGACCGCTTCCAGCGTATCGTCCTCGCCGACGGTGTAGGGTTCCGGCGTCATGACTTCGGCGACTTTTCGCCCCGAGGCATGCACGTATTCGTCCGCCATCCGGCCGGGCCCGATTACGAATTCGAGCCATTTCGGCCGCTGCCGCGTGGTGCCGATCTCGCTGCGGCGGAGAAAATCTCCCTCGGTGACCACGCCGACCAGCACACCGCTGGCATCGACCACCGGCAGACCGCTGATCCGGTTCTGCAGCATCAATCGCGCGGCAGTCAGAATCGGTTCTTCGGCTTTCACGGAAATGACGTTCCGTGTCATCACGTCGCGGACTTGCATGGCCCTCTCCGTCGCGTTTGATCGCGTTAACGTTCGCACGCGCCCGGCGGAATGCGGCCTAGCCGTTCAACCGGCTCAGCGCGGTGCGGTTGCGCAACACGATTCGCCGCGAGGTCGGCAGTTCGATCGCCGCGGCGCTTTCCAACGACGTGAGCGTCCGCGAAACGGTCTCGATCGTCAAGCCGAGATAATCGGCGATGTCCTGGCGCGACATCGGCAGCTCGATCGAATTGCCGGCTGGCGCGCGCTCGGCCATTTCCAACAAGAAGCTGGCGACGCGCTCCTGCGCGCTCTTGATGAGCAAGAGGATGCGCTCCTGCACTCGCCGCAACTCGCGGCCGGTGAGCGCATAAAGCTCGCGGCCGATTGCGGCGTCGCGCCCCGCCAGCGCGGCGAGCGCGCGACGCTTGATCACCAGCACCTTGGCGTCGGCGATCGCCTCGGCCGAGAGCGTATGCTCGTCGGCGAATTCGAGCCCGAAAATATCGCCGGGCAGATAGAATCCGCCGATCTGGCGGCGGCCGTCGCTGAGAATCTTGTAGGTGCGCACCGTACCGCTGACGACCTTGTAGAGAAAATCGGCGGGTTCGTTTTCGCCGAAAATTTCCGTATTGCGCGGATACGACATGGTGGCGCCCATGAGCTGCATTTGCTGCGCAAGCGAGTGGGCTGCGGACGTGCCGTCGAATGCCCGGTGCGCCATCGGCGGGACGGTTCGCGTCGGCATCGACGGGTGGCGGATGGCATCGCTGCGGATTGCGGTTTGTGCGGGCATGGCTCTTTACCTCCGGGAGCTTCGGGAGGTATGGGTAACCCTCGGGCGACAGGCGGAAAATTCAGATAATGCCCCTAAGAGGTTTCCCGGAGGGCGAACGATCCCGCGGGTCTCGTCGACGGTCCAGACGGGCCGGCGATGCTTACTAAATCCGATTTCGACATCGATATTTCGACATGGATGAAGGCAGGCTCAATTCGCAAGCTGCCGCGCCGATGTGGGGGGCGCACGCGAGGGCGCTCTATAAGGCTCTCGGCCCCTATGGCGTCGCCTTGGCCGCCACTGCGGTAGCGGTGGCTCTGCATCTTGCGCTGGCACCTATCCTTGACGGTCAGGCCACCTATTTGTTCTTCGTGCCGCCTATCCTGATCGGATCGGCCTTTGGCGGACTTGGGCCAGGCGCTTTTGCCACACTTCTTGGGCTTGCGAGCGGTCTGATCTTCGTCGCCGCGGTTCGCTCGCCATCGGCGGTGGACGTCGTCGATTCGGTCGCATTCACTCTGGTCGGCTTCGGCGCTTCCTGGCGGGGCGAATTGCTGCGCCGTGCGCGGTTATCGGCTTTGGCGAACGCCGAGGCTGCGCGCGCGCGCGAGGCGCATCTGCAATCGATTCTCGACACTATTCCCGAAGCCATGATCGTCATCGACGAGCACGGCATCATCCAATCGTTCAGCTTGGCGGCGGAACGGCTGTTCGGCTATGGCGCCGCGGCGATTGCGGGAAAAAACGTCAAGCTGTTGATGCCGATGCCTTACCGGGAAGGGCACGACGGCTATCTTCATCGCTACATGCGCACGGGCGAACGGCGCATCATCGGCATCGGCCGCGTCGTGGTCGGGCAGCGCAAGGACGGCTCGACGTTTCCCATGGAGCTTGCCGTCGGCGAGATGCGAACCGGCACGCAGCATTTTTTCACCGGCTTCATCCGCGACCTCACCGAGCGCCAGCAGACCGAGGCGCGGCTGCAGGAGCTGCAGGCCGAGCTGGTCCACGTGTCGCGGCTCACCGCCATGGGCGAAATGGCCTCGGCGCTGGCGCATGAGCTCAATCAGCCGCTCTCCGCGATCGCCAATTACATGAAAGGCTCGCGGCGGCTCCTGGAGAGCAATACGGACGCGCGCGCCGGTCAGGTGCGCGACGCCATGGACAAGGCGGCCGATCAGGCGCTCCGCGCGGGCCAGATTATTCGCCGATTGCGCGATTTCGTCGCCCGCGGCGAGAGCGAGCGGCGCGTCGAAGACGTGAAGAAGCTCGTCGAGGAGGCGAGCGCGCTGGCTTTGGTCGGCGCCAAGGACAAGGGCGTGCGCGTGCGTTTCGAGTTCGCCCCGCGCGTCGATTTCGTGCTCGCCGACAAAGTGCAGATCCAGCAGGTTCTGCTCAATCTGATGCGCAACGCCATCGAGGCGATGGAAGGCGGCGACAAGCGCGAGCTGGTGCTTTCTACGGCGGCGACGCCGGACAACATGGTCGAGATCGGCGTCGCCGATACCGGCAGCGGAATCGCGCATGAGATCGGGGCGCAGCTCTTCCAGCCATTCGTCACCACCAAAGCGCAGGGCATGGGCGTCGGACTATCGATTTCGCGCACCATTATCGAGGCGCATGGCGGCTCGATCGCGCCGCGCCCGAATGCCGGAGGAGGCACGGTGTTTTCGTTCACGCTGCCCGCCGTGGCCAAGGAGGAGGTCGGCGATGCCGTCTGAGAACGCGATCGTTCACGTCATCGACGACGACGAGGCGAGCCGCGAATCGCTGGCGTTTCTGCTGCAGACGGCGCGGATCGAGGTGCAGACCTACGCATCCGCCGCGATTTTCCTCGACCTCGTTCCCGACGTGGGCTCAAGCTGCGTCATCACCGATGTGCGCATGCCGGGCATGAGCGGCATCGACCTGCTGCGGCGATTGAAGGAACTCAAGGTTGAGGTGCCGGTGATCGTCATCACCGGGCACGGCGACGTTCCGCTGGCGGTCGAAGCGATGAAGATCGGGGCGGCCGATTTTCTGGAAAAACCGTTCGACGACGAGGTGCTGCTGGCGAGCGTCCGTGCGGCGCTGCTGCAAGGCGAGGGGGAGAAGAGGCGGCACACGGAACGCGCCGAGATCGATGCCCGGCTGGCGGCGCTGTCGAACCGCGAACGCGACGTGCTTTCCGGGCTGGTGGCCGGCCGCGCCAACAAGCAGATCGCCTACGACCTCGGCATCAGCCCGCGCACGGTGGAAATCTACCGCGCCAACCTCATGAACAAGATGCAGGCGGGCAGCCTGTCCGAACTCGTACGCATGGCGCTCATCGCCGGAATGCTGGGATCGGACTGACGGATTTTCCTTTCATAGCGGCTGCCGTCCCGAATTGAGCCATATCAATGCGGCGGCGGCGATCCCTGTCATCGTTCCCAAAGATTGCCAGCGAAGGGCAAAGGCGAAGATGATGACGCCGCAGGCCGCGTCGAAGGTTCAGCCGCCCGTTGTCGCCGTCGTCGACGGCGATCCGGCGGTTTGCAATTCGCTGAAATTTTCCCTCGAAGTCGAAGGATTTAGGGTCCGTACCTATGGCGGCGGCACCGAGTTGCTGCGCGCCGACCTCGACGGTTGCGCCTGCTTCGTGGTCGACCAGAAGATGCCGGGCATGAGCGGGCTGGAGCTGATCGCGAAATTGCGCGAGCGGGCCATTTCAGCGCCGGCAATCCTGATCGTCAGCCAGCCCAGCGTCATCTTGAGCGCCCGCGCCGCCACCGCGAAAGTTCCCATTGTCGAGAAGCCGTTTCTCGGCAATGCGCTTGTCGACCGGATTCGCGAAGCCTGCGAGCGCGGTTGATAGCAGCGAACGAGAGGCGGGTGTCACGGAGAATGTCGCTCTGATGTGACGTGGCGCTGCCGCCATCATGGGCCTTCATTGGATTGTGGCCGGGAAACCGCAGGGGCGGCCACGAGGACCGCTCCATCGAAATAACGGCGTCATACCCCGAGATAGCGGTGCTGGATGTCGGCCGAGCCGGCCAAATCCGCCGAAGTGCCGCTCCACACCACGCGGCCGCGTTCGATGATGGTGTGGCGGTCGGCGATGCGCGTGAGCGCCTCGACGTTTTTGTCGATGAGCAGGATGGATTGGCCGGCGGCGCGCAGGTTCTGCAGACAGCACCAGATCTCGTCGCGAATAAGCGGGGCGAGCCCTTCGGTCGCTTCGTCGAGGATAAGCAGGCGCGGGTTGGTCATCAGCGCGCGGCCGATGGCGAGCATCTGCTGCTCGCCGCCGGAGAGGAGGTTCGCCATGCTGCCGGCGCGCTCGGCGAGCCGCGGGAACAGCGCTAAAACCTTCTCCAGCGTCCACGGATCGGGCGCGCCGTTACGGTTGGCGGACGTGGCGACGAGATTCTCGCGCGCGGTAAGATTGGGAAACACCTGCCGGCCCTCGGGAACGAGGCCGATGCCGAGCTTGGCGACACGGTAGGCCGGCAGATCGCGAATTTCCTGGCCGGCGAAGCGGATCGAGCCCGCGCTCGCCCGCGTCAGTCCCATGATCGAGCGCACCGTCGTGGTCTTGCCCATGCCGTTCCTGCCCATGAGCGAGACCATTTCGCCCTGCGCGATGTTGAGCGAAATGCCGAACAGCACACGGCTCAAACCGTAGCTCGTCTCGATGCCGGACACTTCGAGCAGATTGTTTTGGCCGGCGTTTTTTTGCTCAGTCGTTTCTTGCTCAACCATTTCGCTCAATCATTTTTGCTCAATCATGGGCGCGCGCCTCTTGCTCGCCCAGATAGGCTTCGCGCACGGCCGGATCGGTCCTGATCGCCGCCGGATCGCCGGAGGCGATGACGCGGCCGTAGACCAATACGGTGACGCGATCGGCCAGCGCGAACACGGTCTCCATGTCGTGCTCGATCAACAGGACGGTGATGGCGCCTTTAAGCTTGCGCAGCATCCCCACCATGCGCGCGGATTCTTCCGGTCCCAGGCCCGCCATCGGCTCGTCGAGAAGGAGCAGCCGCGGCCGGGTGGCGAGCGCGATGGCGATTTCGAGCTGGCGATGCTCGCCATGGCTGAGCCGGTCGACGCGGATTTGGGCGCGTGCCCCAAGCCCGACGTCGGCGAGCGCGGCGCGCGCCGGCTCGCGCAAAACCGCGTCGCGCCGCGCGTCCTTCCAGAAACGGAACGAGTGGCCGCAATGCGCCTGCACGGCGAGCGCGACATTGTCGAGCGCGCTGAAATCGGAAAACAGCGAGGTGATCTGGAACGAGCGCGCGATCCCGAGCCGGCTGCGGCGGTCGACGCGCAGGCGTGTGATGTCGCTTCCGTCGAAGCGGATGCTGCCGGCGTGCGGGGGGATTTCTCCGGCAAGAAGTCCGATCAGGGTGGTCTTGCCGGCACCGTTCGGGCCGATGACGGCGTGAAATTCGCCGCGCGCTAGCTCGAGCGCGACGGCGTCGGCCGCCACTACGCCGCCGAAGCGCTTGGTCAGACCCTCGACCCGCAGGAGCGGCTCAGTCACGGCGAGCTCCGGCAAAAAGTCCTTCGATTCCGCCACGCAGGTAAATTGCCACCAACAGCAATGCGGGGCCGATAATCAGGCCGGAATATTCGGTGACGCGGGAGAGCGCTTCTTCGAGCAACAGATACGTCACCGCGCCGATCACCGGGCCGAACAGCGATCCCAGACCGCCCAATATCACCATGACCATGAGATCGCCCGATCGCGTCCAGTACATGAGCGCGGGGCTGATGAAATTGGTATGGTTGGCGAGGAGCGCGCCGGCAAGCCCGCAAAGTGCACCGGCGATGACGAAACAGACGAGCTTATAGCGAAACGTCGGAAAACCGATGGCGCGCATGCGCCGCTCGTTGGAACGGCCGCCCTGGATGACCAGGCCGAAGCGCGAATTGACGATGCGCGAGACCAGATAGACGCTGCCCAGCAGCAACGCGAAGCACAGATAGTAGAACAGCGTATTGTTGTCGATGTCGAGGATGCCGGCAAAGCTGCTGCGGTTGCCGATGGTCAGGCCGTCGTCGCCGCCGTAACGGTCGAGCCCTTGCGCCACGTAATAGACCATCTGCGCGAACGCGAGCGTGATCATGATGAAATAGACGCCGCGCGTGCGCAGGCTCAACGCGCCGATCACCAGCGCGAATAGGGCCGATACCGCAATCGCGACCGGCCATTGCACGAAGCCGGAGGTAAATCCCTCTTTCCACAAAATGCCGACGGCGTAGCCGCCGATCCCCAGATAGGCGGCATGGCCGAAGCTCACCATGCCGCCATAGCCCATGATCAGGTTGAGGCTCACCGCGGCGATCGCCAGAATCAGCATGCGGGTGAACAGCGTCAGCGCGAACGGATCGCCGGTTACCGCCGCATAGAGCGGCACGAGCGCAAGGATCGCCAGCACGGCCGCGGTAAAACCCGTGCGCGGATTAAGCCAGGAAGCAGGAATATTTTTCCGAAAAAATTCGGGCGCGGCGTTCATTTGCTCGCCGCCGGGAATAGACCTTCCGGCCGGATGACCAGGACCGCCGCCATCAGCATGTAGATCGACATCGACGAGAGCGCGGGCGCCAGCGTCAACGCGGCGTTGGTGCTCAGCACCGCGTGCAAGAGGTCTGGCAAGAATGCGCGGCCCAGCGTATCGATGAGGCCGACGATGATCGAGGCGACGAAAGCGCCGCGGATCGAGCCGATGCCGCCGATGACGATCACGACGAAGGCGAGGATCAGAATGTTCTCGCCCATGCCGATCTGTACGGTGAGGATCGGCGCCTGCATCAGGCCGGCAAAGCCGGCGAGTGTGGCGCCGAGCCCGAACACCAGCGTGTAAAGGAGCTTGATGTTGACGCCGAGCGCGCCCACCATCTCGCGATTTGAGGCGCCGGCGCGGATCAACATGCCGAGCCGCGTGCGCATCACCAGTATGTAGAGCAGCGCCGCGACCGCAAGCGTCACCAGGATAATAACGAGGCGATAGATCGGATAATAGATGCCGGGGACGATCTGCACGGCGCTCAGCATCTCGCTCGGCAGCGACAGCGTCATGCCGGCGGGACCCCAGATGAGCCGCACCAGTTCGTTGAAGAACAGCAACAGGCCGAAGGTGCCGAGCACGTGATCGAGATGGCTGCGGCCGTATAACGGCCGAATGGCGATCACTTCCAGCACCATGCCTGCCGCGGCGGTGGCGATGAGCGCCAAAATGGCGCCGAACACGAAACTGCCGGTCATGCCCGCGAAAGTGGCGGCAAAATAGGCGCCGAGCATGTAGAGCGAGCCGTGCGCCAGGTTGACCAGATCCATGATGCCGAAGATCAGCGTCAGCCCCGCGGCGAGCAGAAACAGCAGCATCCCGAGCTGCACGCCGTTGAGGCACTGCTCGATGAAATACAGCATTGATCGCCTTACCGCCTGAAGATGTGAGCCAAGGCCTTTCACTGTCATCATCCGCGAACGCGGATGATGACAGAAATCACGAAAGGTTTGGTATCACGCTGCGATGCAATCCTACAGGCCCGGCGATTACTGGATGCCCCGCCTGCGCGGGGCATGACAATGCGCTCACTTCATCGGGCATTGATTGTGGAACTTATCCTGATCGTTGGCGACGATGAGCGAGACGGTGTGCAGCGAGAAGCTGCCGTCGGGATTCTTGGCCGCATCCTGCAGATAGAAGTTCTGGATCGGAATGTGGTTGTTGCCGTATTTGAACGGGCCGCGCACCGACTGGAAGTCGGCCCGCTCCATTTCCTTGCGCATGCCCTCCTTGTTGGTGAGGTCGCCGTGCACGGCGGTGACGGCGGAGTTGAGCAACGCCACCGCGTCATAGGTCTGCGCGCCGTAGAACGAGGGCGTCGTGTGGTATTTCGCCCGGTAATCGGCGACGAATTTCTTGTTGGCGGCGTTGTTGAAATCCGCGACCCATTCCTGCGCACCGGGAATACCGACGGCGAGGTCCTTCAACCGCGGCAGCGACAGATCGTCGATGGTGAACGCGGTGTAGAGCGGGATCTGCCCCTTCAGCCCGCTTTGCGCATATTGGGTGACGAACTGAATGCCGGCGCCGCCGGGATAGAAGGCGAAGATCGCGTCGGGCTTGGCCTCGCGCGCCTTGGAGAGCTCGGCGGAGAAATCGAGCTGGTTGGGCCAGCGCGTGAGTTCCTGGCCGACGATCTTTCCTTTGAAGGTGGTCTGCACGCCGTGCAGCATGTCCTTGCCGGCGATGTAGTTGGGACCCATCAGGAAGGCGGATTTCACTGCCTTTTGGTTCATGTAGGTGCCGATCGCCGCCGGCGTCTGGTCGTTTTGCCACGACGTCGAAAACACGTAGGGCGAGCACAATTCGCCGGCGAGCTGCGAGGCGCCGGCATTGGTCACGATGGTCATGGTCTTTGAGTCGACCAGCGGCTTGAGCGAGGCGACCAGCACGTTCGACCAGATATAGCCGACGACGAAGTCGACTTTGTCGGATTGGATCAGCTCTTGCGTCTTCTGTACGCCGACTTCCGGCTTGAGCTGGTCGTCGTCGTAGATCACTTCGACCGGGAGGCCGCCGAGCTTGCGGCCGACATGATCGAGCCCGAGCTCGAACGAATTGCGCATGTCGTTGCCGATCGCGGCGGCCGGGCCGCTGAACGTCGAGATGAAGCCGATCTTGATCGTTTTCTGCTGCGCCATGGCCGGACCTGTGGCCGGCCCAGCGACGAGCACAACCGCGACCGTGCCCAAAATCCATGATTTGATGATCGAACGCATCCTGTCCTCCCGCTGTAAACCGGTTCCGTCACGTCATTTGTAGAAACAAGCGCCGCACAGTGCAACATCGATCGTCGCGGCTTTGCCGCCGCCGCCGCGTGGTCGTGAGATCGGGTTCCGCAAATTCCCGGCCCGGAGCCTGCATCTCGGCTGGGTCGAGGAGGATGCCATCCGCTGCGTCTATCACGGCTGGGAGTTCGATTGCTCGGGGCAGTGCGTCGATCAGCCGGCCGAGGCGGGGCAGGGACGCATCGAGGGTCGCGGCCGCGAGCGGCTCGGGCGCGCCGACGCCGGCATCCTCCTGTGGCGCAAGATTCTCGCCCGCGAACTGCGCGCCATCCCGAGGGGCGGTCGGCCAAGAGATGGAAAACGCCGCCCGCCGATGTGGCTCCGACGCTGGGATTCTAAGAGTTAATCCTCCGCGGTCGCTCGCAAGTATTCGGCGAGACCGGGGCCGATATTGGCAACGAATAGCTCTTCGACCCTCATCTTGCGGCGCGTGAGTTTTTGCTCGTCGAGATGGCGTACCAGCGTGTCGAGCGTCGGCCGGCTGCCTTCGATCGAATAATCCCAGATTTTCGGCCCGAAGATTTTTCGCGTCGTCTCCACTTCGTCGATCACCCACGGCAGGCCGACGGTCAATGCGTCGGTGTCGTACATCCAGCGATAGGCGATGTCGCGCGCCCGGCAGAAGGCGCGATAGAAGCTTATCGCCAGCCACGGGTTCTCCTCGTAGAGCCGCCTCTTCAGCACGAACGTGTGCATGATCGGGAAAATGCGCGTCCTCTCATAGTATTCGCGCTCGACCTTGCGCGGGTCGGGGAACAGGCGGCGCACCGTCGTTCCGAGCGATGGGGGAATCATCACCGAGGCGAGGGCATCGATCTCGCCGCGCTCGAGCATCGATTCAAGCGTCGTCTCAGGTTTCATGAATTCGCAGCGGATGCCTTCGGGCGGCTTGATGGTGCGGACCGGCCTGCCGATCACCCAGGTGACGTCTTCGGGCCGCACCCCGTAATCGTCCATGAGAAACCCGCGCACCCAAACGGCCGCCGTCATCTGATAGTCGGCGACGCCGACGCGCTTGCCCTTGAGGTCTTGCGGCTTCTCGATTGTGCTGTCGGCGCGCAGATAGACCGCCGAATGGCGGAACACCCGGGATGGAAAGATCGGGATCGCGATGAACCGCGTGTCGCCCTCCGAACGCAGGATCGTATAGGACGACAGCGACATTTCGGAGACGTCGAATTCGCCGTGATTGAGCATGCGCCAGAACGTCTCGCCCGGCCGCAGCGGCAGGAACGTCAGATCGACGCCTTCGGGCACCACGCGGCCGTCGATCAACGGCTGGGTGCGGTCATAGCGGCCGCAAGCGAGCGTGAGTTTGAGGTTGGTCATGGAAACACTATGGCAGGAAGCGCAAGGTGCATCCGCCCCCGCGGAGCGAAGCGTAGCGGGGGAGGAGGACCACGCGAAGCGTGGTGGAGGGGGCGTGTAGCGCGGAAGCTTACGTCATCATCGACGCCCCTTCCACCGCGGTGCTCCCGCAGCGCGGTCCCCCTTCACCGCTTCGCGGGGCAGGATAGGTTACAGAATAATACTCGGATTGCGGATGCATTGATCGCAATCGATCAAGTTGACCTGCTTGGCCTGGATTTTCCAGCCGCCGCCGCCGCGCACGACGCGGTGGCCGGCCCAGCCTGTGAGCACGCGGGTTTCGTCGCCCCAGAATTCGCTGATCAAAAAATTCGAGCGCAGCATGCGCACGTCGTCGCTTCCGGCGGAAAAGACTTCGACATTGGTGATGAGGCGCACTGTTCGTGACGCTGGCGCCTGCGACCAGGCGAATCCGGTGCGCAGCCGATAGACGCGGTCCTCGAGCCGGCGGCGGTCGTCGAACATGACTGAAATCTCGCGCCGCGGATCGCCGGCCTTTGGCGTCGACGGCACCCAATAGATGCACTCGGGTGCGTACATTTTGAGCCAATCCTCGTAGCGCAGCTGATCGAGAAGCCGCGCCTCGCGCTCCAACAGAAGGCGGAATTCGTCGCGCGCGGCGACATCGGTGACGGCGCGCGCGTCGTCCTGCCAATCGGAGAAATTCGCCATCAGCTCGCGATAGAGCACATCGTTGACGTAGTGCGAGCTGCGCGACGGATCGGCGTTCGGCATCGGCGCGTTCATGTCACGGCTCCCGCGTGATGGCGAGGTTTTGCGGTGTCTTCATCAGGCGTTTCCACTCCTCGAAATGCTCGCGCATGAAGGCCTCGTCGGTCGCCGGCGCGGTGATCGAGCCGTCCTCATGCTTTTGGATGCGGCCGGGAATGCCGAGGCCGCGGTGCATGTAGACCCACTCGTCCTCGATGGCCATCAGCCCGCGCTGGATTTGCTCGAAATTGGCAATGTCGTCGACTTCGCCGAAATTCGGAAATCCCTCCTGCGTGCGCATGCGCAGCGCGTTGATGTCGGTGACGGCTTCTTCGCCCAGCTTGCCGTCTGCATCGACGATCATGGTGCCGTACCAGATGGCGTTGGTCTCGGAGACGCCGATCGGCTCGAACACCTGGATGTGATTTCCGAGCAGGGAAAAATTCGGAAACACGTTGATGTTGACCGGCTCGGAGCCGGCGAGGTCGAGGAGCGCGAAGGCGCGGTCGCCGTAGCGGCGCAAAAATTCCGCTTCGTAATGCTCCATGCCGGGATGCGCGCTTTCCAGCGCCCATAAGCCGCCCGGTCGCTTTTCCAGATTCGGCCGCTTATCCTTGAAATGATTGCCGTGGCCGGTGTAGCGCATGTACATCGGCTGCGTGTCGGGCGAGTTGCGATAGTAGGCCATGCCCTTGGCGTTCTCGCCGGCGAATCGGTTCTCGGTCTCCAACAGCGAGCGGTGCGAATAGGCGACGTGATAACCGTCGCAGGAATTGTCGTAGGCGAGCTTCCAGTTTCCTTTGAAGGCAAAGCGGTTGGCCTCGCAGACCACGACCTTGCCGCCGGGATTGCGGTCGAGCCACTCGTCGATGATTTTCGCGATCGGCCCGAGATGCTCGGTAAGCGGCAGCGCGTCGAGATTGAGCGTGCCGAAGATGAAGCCGCGATAGGATTCGACGCGCGGCACCTGCGCGAGATTGTATTTGGGGACGCGCATGTCCTCGGCGTAGCCATCGGGCCACGGCACGCCGCGCAGTTTTCCGGTGTTGAGAAAATTCCAGCCGTGATACGGGCATTGGAACGACTTCGTGTTGCCCTTGTCCCAGCGGCACAACGTGGTGCCGCGATGGGTGCAGCGGTTATAGAGCGCGCGGATTCTTTTCTCGCCGTCGCGAAGGACGATGAGCGGCCGCAGGCCCATGCGCCTTGTGATGAAATCGTTTTCTTTCGGAATTTCGCTCTCGTGCGCCAGATAAGTCCAGGTGCCGCCGAAAATCTGCATCATCTCGGCTTCGAAGATTGCAGGATCGGTGTAGATCAGCCGATGGGCGCGGTCCTCCTGCACCAGATAATCCCAATCGTACAGCGCTGTCCCGCCCAACCGGCCTTGCGGCGAATTTATCTTTTCGAGAGCCGTCATGAGGATCTCCTTACCGGCGGTATTGGTTCCATCAGAAGAAATCGAAATACTCGTTCTGCTCCCACTCGCTCGGTTCCTCGCTTGACGCAACGCCGGCGTCCTTGAGCGACTGCCGGTACCTGCCGGCCTCCGTCCGCTTGAGCTTGATAAAGTAGTCGATGAACGTATCGCCGAGTTCGCGGCGGAACAACGGCTCCTTGTCGAGCGCGTCGAGCGCCTCGGGCAGGCTTTTCGGCAGCAGCGGCCGTTCGGCCGCGTACGGCGCGTCGTCCGGCGCCGGCGGCTGAAGCCGCTCGGTGATCCCGTTAAGCCCGGCGACGACTTGCGAGAGGATGTAGAGATACGGGTTGGCCGCCGGTTCCCCCGTTCGATTTTCCAAGCGCGTCGCCGCATCGCCCGGCCCGCCGAGCACGCGGATCATGGCGCCGCGGTTGTCGCAGGCCCAGCCGGCGCGGTCGGGAGCGAGCGAATTGGGGCGAAAACGCCGATAGCCGTTGACGGTCGGCGTGGCGAAGACGGTGGCGGGCAGCGCGTATTGCAGAAGGCCCGCGACATAGCAATAGCCGAGCGGCGACAGCACCGCGCCTGGCTTTTCCGGAACAAACAAATTTTTGCCGCTGCCCGACGCATCGATCAGCGACTGATGCAGGTGCCAGCCGCTGGCATATAAACCCTTGAGCGCCGGCCTGCACATGAAGGTGGCGAAATAGCCGAGCCGCCGGCAGATTTGCCGCGTCGCGGTGCGGAACAAGAGCACCTCGTCGGCGGCCTGCAATGCCGGGCGCGGGGCAAAGGTGCACTCCACTTGGCCGGGACCCCACTCGTTTTCGATCGAGCGCAGCCCAAGTCCGAGGCTATCGAACGCGCCGCCGAGCGCATCGAAAACGCCCTGCATCAAATCCATGTTGGATTCGGAGTGGTAGTGGTAACCGGGCTCCACCGGAAAGGTGCGGATGGGGCGTCCGCGCATGCCGGGCGCGCCGATATTGTCGTCGCTCAAATGATCGTCGGCGATGCGCAGCAGATACCATTCGATCTCGGCGCCGACGATGCCGGCGTAGCCGCGATCGGCGAGCTTTTGCAGCGCCTTGCGCAGGAGCTGGCGGGGCGAAAAATGAAATGGCCGCCCGTCGTTGAAATACTCGTCGCACAATATCCAGCCGACGCCCGGCGCCCACGGCAGCGTGCGGAAAGTCTTTGGGTCGGCGACGATTGTGAGATTGGGCGAGCCGGTCATCTCGTCGAGCCCCATGCCGCCGCCGCGGGTGAACGAGGCAAACACCCGCGCGCCGGCGGAATCGAGCGTCGTTGTGGCGACGCCGATATTGTAGCCTTCCGTCAGAGCCGCAACGAAAGCCGGCACGGTGAGCGTCTTCGCCCGCGAATAGCCGTGGGTGTCGCCCCAGGCGAGCCGCACGTAGCGCGGCTTTTCGGCGGCAAGCCGGCGCTTGATCTCCTCGGCCTGCCGGCGCTCTTCATCGGTCCACAGGCCGTGCTTTTCGATGAAGGTCGGCTCTTTGCTCATGGTCGATCAATGGAAGGAAGCGATTGGGGATCGTTCCCGAACACGGATTTTGACCGCTACCACGGTTCGCGCCACGATTCTATTGCGATAAGGTGTGCCCCCCACCATCATGCGAGCGGCCGCGCCGTGTGGTTGAAAAGCTTAGAATTGCAGGCAAGCGAAATGGCGAACAAGAAACACCAGGACACCAAGCAGCAGCTCATCCTGGCCGGCAAGGTGCTGGTCGCCGAAGGTCAGGACGACTTCACCCGCGGCCACATTTCGATGCGGCTGCCCGACGATCCGAAGCTGTTTTTCATGAAGCCGCACAGCATGGGGCTGGACGAAATCACCATGCAGAATATCCTGACCGTCGATCTCGAAGGCAACGTCGTCGCCGGATCGGCGCGCCGCCACAGCGAGGTTTTTATCCATTCGGAAATCTTCAAGGTGCGCGCGGACGTCAATTGCGTGATTCACACCCATCCGCCTTATTCGGTGGCGCTGTCGGCGACCGGGCGGCCGATGAAATGCTACAATCAGCCGGCGGCGCTATTTTACCAAAGCCTCGGCGTGTACACCGACACGATCAACCTTATTCGCAGCCACGCGATGGGCGCCGGCGTCGCCACGGCGCTCGGTCCGCACCGCGCGGTGCTCCTTAAGAATCACGGCGTCGTCGTGACCGGAAAGGACATCGCCGAGGCGGTCGTCGGCACGATCATGCTGGAGAACGCGGCGATGGTGCAGATGATCGTCGAGGCGGCCGGCGATCCGGCGCCGGAATTCTTGCGCGCCGACATCGAGAAGCTCAAGCGCGACATCGGCCAGCCCGAGCAGTTCAAGGTGAATTTCGATTATCTGGTGCGGCGGGTGAAACGCCGGGTGAAATAGGCAAGCCTGCTGCGCTACAATTGCCTGCAAAAGGAGGAAACAATCATGGCGGCGCTGACGCGGAGCTACGTCCACGGCGCGAGCGACAAGCCGCTCCTCGGTGAGACAATCGGGCAGTTCTTCGACGCGGCGTGCGCCAGATGGGCGGCGCGGCCCGCGCTCGTCGTGCGTCACCAGAAGGTGCGCATGAGCTACGGCGAACTGAAGGAGGCCGTCGACCGGCTCGCCGCCGGGCTGCTGACGCTTGGGCTTGATCCCGGCGATCGCATCGGTATCTGGTCGCCCAACAACTCGGAATGGGTGCTCACTCAGTTCGCCAGCGCCAAGGCCGGGCTTATTCTCGTCAACATCAATCCGGCCTATCGCACGGCCGAACTCGAATACGCGCTCAACAAGGTCGGTTGCAAGGCGCTGATCCTCGCCGAGCGCTTCAAGACCTCGGACTATGTCGGCATGCTGCGCGAGCTTGCGCCCGAACTCGGCCACGCGACGCCCGGCAAGCTTGAATCTGCGCGCTTACCGGCGCTGCGCGCGGTCGCGGTCCTCGGCGAGGCAAACCATCCCGGCTGCTTGCGCTTTTCCGAAATCCTGACGCGTGGCGACGCGGGCCAAGCAAAACGCATCGCCGAGCTGGCGCCGAGCCTGCAATTCGACGAGCCGATCAACATCCAGTTCACTTCGGGCACCACGGGCTTTCCCAAGGGCGCGACGCTGTCGCATCATAACATCCTCAACAACGGCTTCTTCATCGGCGAGGCGATTCGGCTTTCGCCGGAAGACCGGTTGTGCATCCCGGTGCCGCTCTATCACTGCTTCGGCATGGTCTTGGGCAATCTTGCCGCGCTCACCCACGGCGCCTGCATGGTTTTCCCCGGCGAGGGTTTCGATCCGCTCGCCACGCTCGAAACCGTGGCCGAGGAACGCTGCACCGCGCTGCACGGCGTGCCGACCATGTTCATCGCGCAGCTCGATCATGCGGAATTTTCCCGCTTCGATCTCACCTGCCTGCGCACCGGCATCATGGCCGGCTCGCCATGCCCGATCGAGGTGATGAAGCGCGCGGTCGACAAAATGCACCTTTCAGAGATCACCATCGCCTACGGCATGACCGAAACCAGCCCGGTCAGCTTCCAAAGCTCGACCGACGATCCGCTCGAGCGCCGCGTGTCGACGGTCGGGCGCATCCAGCCGCATCTGGAAGTCAAGATCGTCGATTCGCAGGGCCGCATTGTGCCGCCCGGAACGCCCGGCGAGCTGTTGACGCGCGGCTATTCGGTGATGCTCGGCTATTGGGGCGACGACGAGCGCACGCGCGAGGCGGTCGATGCCGCGCGCTGGATGCACACCGGCGACCTCGCCACCATCGACTCCGAGGGCTATTGCAACATCGTCGGCCGCATCAAGGACATGGTGATCCGCGGCGGCGAGAACGTGTATCCGCGCGAGATCGAGGAGTTCCTCTACCGGCATCCGAAGATTCAGGACGTGCAGGTCATCGGCGTGCCCGACGACCGCTACGGCGAGGAAATCTGCGCCTGGGTCAGGCTGCGGCCGGGCACGAGCGCGAACGAGGAGGAGATCAAAGCCTTCTGCCGCGACCAGATCGCCCACTACAAGGTGCCGCGCTACGTCAAATTCGTCGACGAGTTCCCGATGACGGTCACCGGCAAGATCCAGAAATACATCATGCGCGAGCGCATGATCGCCGAACTCGGGCTCAAAGTGGTGAAGACGGCGTGAGCCTCGATCCGTCATCCTGAGGAGATGCGCGTCGCAGCTGCATCTCGAAGGATGCGGCCCGGACGTTGCGGCCGTCGCCCTTTGAATCTCGGCGCTGCGCGCCGAGCACCTCAGGGCGACGATGGAGTCAGCACGGCGGCGGCGGTGCGTCCACCAGTTTTGGATTGATCGCCGTGAGGCCGTCGGTCCAGGTCAGCTTCGTAAAGTCGATTTTGCCGTCGGTTTGTTTCTCGCTTTGCGCCCAACGGCTCAAGCTGCAGAAGTCGTTGTAGTAAACGGTGTCTATCGCCATCGGCCGATTGTTGGTATCCCATTGGTCCTTGGTTGCTTTTTCGCTCAGGCCGAACTTGGCGGCAGCATAGGCCGCGACATCCTTGAAGTCCTTCGCGGCAACATCGCGGCCTTTGACGGTTGCACGCAGCCAACGGGTGGCGATGTCCTTGCCCTGCGCCGTCGCCAGCCATTCCGGCCGCGCGCCGGCGACGAGATAGCCCTGGATATAGCCGGTGGCATCGGTGAGATAATGCGCCTTGTCCGGGCAGATTTCGAGGGTGCGCGATCCGACAGGCTGCCAGATGAAGAACGCGGCGATCTGGCCGCCGCACAACGCCGCAGGCAGCACCTGGGTATCGAGGTTGATCACCTTCACCGTCTTTGGATCGACGTGGTTCTTGGTGAGGTATTCGGAGATGAACCAGGAGCCGGTGGAACCGACGCGGGTGGCGATCGTCTTGCCGGCGAGGTCTTGCGGCGTCTTGATGCCCTTTCCGGCGACGGCGACGTAGCCTTTGCTGTCGCGCTCGATCACCGCGATGGTGCGATAATCGCCCTTGACACGGAAGAAATACTGCACGCTTGGCAAATCGCCGGTCATGACGATGTCGCCCTGGCCGTTCTGGAACGCTTGGAACGCGGTAGTGCCCGAGGGAAACAGACGATAGGTGACGTCGAGCCCCTCCTGTTTGTAGAAACCCTTCTCGATCGCCATCCAGATCGAATCGTTGTTTACCGAGGGCTGCCCGAACAAGGTCATTTTCAGCGGCATTTGCTGCGCTTGCGCGGCAGATAGGCCGAATACGAGCGCGCCGCCGGCGGCCGCAAGACTCAGCGATTGCATGATGTGACGCATGGTTCTCTCTTCTCCTTGCTGTCAAGTTTGTGAAACGAACGACATGTAGCGGGCCAGTACCCTGTCGACGAGAAAACGGAAAATCCGATCGACGGTGAAGCCGAGGATGCAGATCGTGAGGAGGGCCACGAAGATGCGGTCGGTCTGCAACAACATCGACGACTGCTGCAGCAGGTAGCCGATGCCCGAATCGGCGGCGAGGATTTCCGCCGGAATGATGCTCATGAACGACGATGCCATCGCCACGCGCATTCCGATTACGATGTAGGGCACCGCGGAGGGAACGACGACGAGCACGAAAATTTGCAGCCGGCTAGCACCGAGGCAGGCCGCCGCGCGCTGCCGCGCAACCGGCGCCCGCCATACGCCGGCGGTGGTATTGATGAGGACGATGAATAACGTGCCCCAGAAGATCAGAAAATATTTCGACATCTCGCCGATGCCGAACCAGATCACCGCGATCGGGATCATGGCCGTCGGCGAAAGGTAGCGAAGGAGTTCGATGATCGGGTCGAGAAGATCGTGTAACAGCCGGATGCGGCCGAGCAGCACGCCGAGCACAACGCCGGCAAGCGAGCCGGTCGTGAATCCGACCAGAACGCGGACCATGCTGATGGAAACGTCGGAAAGGATCTCTCCGCTCTGCAGCATCGGAATCGCCACGCGGAACACTTCGAGCGGCGGCGGGATGAGAAACGGGTTAAAGACAAAGGTCGACAGGAACTGCCACGCACAGAACGCGATCAACAGCGATGCGGCCGTGAGCGACAGCGTGCGAAAGGCCGGAGACGAGAGCCAGCCGCGCCGCCCGGGCACCGATGCCGGCGTAACCGCACGCGCCTGTGCGACACTTGCCCCGCGCGCGCCCACCTCTGCAACGGGACCGGATTGTTGGCCGTAGACGGTGCTCACTGGCTTTCCAACTGCTCGTCCGAGCGTATCAGGTCGGGCGTCAGCAATTCCTCAATTTCGCCGAACAAGCGGGCTACCTTTGGATTGGTGAGGTCGCGGGGCCGCGGCAGATCGACTTCGATCAGCTCGGTGATGACGGAGCGCGGGCCGACAGACATCACGGCGATCCGGTCGGCAAGCGAGATCGCCTCGGCGATGTCGTGGGTCACGAAAACGATGGTCTTGCCGATGCGCTGCCAGATGTCCAGCAGAACCACATGCATGCGCCGGCGCGTGAGCGCATCGAGCGCGGCGAACGGCTCGTCCATGAGCAGCACGTTGGGCTCGACCGCTAGCCCGCGTGCGATCTGCAGCCGCTGCCGCATTCCGCCCGACAGTTCCGCGGGAAACTTGCCGCGGTGCGCGTCAAGCCCGGCCATCGCCAGATATCTATCGATGATAGCCGGCCAGTCGGCTTTCGGTATCTTGCGCACGCGCAGTGCGAAGCGGACGTTTTCCTCCGTGGAGAGCCAGGGCAGCAGCGCCGATCCGGCGTCCTGGAAAAACATCATCCGTTCGCGCCCCGCGCCGGTGACGGGCGTGTCGCCGAACATCACCGTGCCGGCGCTCACCGGCTCGAAACCGGCAAGAATATTGAGCAAGGTCGATTTGCCGCAGCCCGAGGGGCCGAGCAGGCAGATGAATTCGCCGTCGTTGACGGTGAGAGAAACGCCATCGAGCGCGACATAGCTTCCGCGCGCCGATTCGAAAACCTTGCGGACGTTGCTGACACGTAACAAGCCTGCCTCCGCAGCGTGCAGGAAAGTGTCGCCGGCGTTTGAACGTTAGATTTGAGTGATCCTCAAGTCAAACGTGCGCGCTCGCGGGTGTCGTCATGCGCACACGTTGCAGCATCTCATTGACGGTCCGCGCACGTTCGGCGTGCAGCCGCACATGCTGGACAGTTAAATCGCCGTTTGCAATGAACGGCAGTTCGACAAGAGTTCAAGCTCGAATTAATCCGGAGGATGTGCATGCCCGACGTGAAACCGATCGCACCCGTTCGTATCGGCCAAACCGATATCATCTACGCGCAAGGGATCAGGGCCGGGTCTTGGCTGTTCTTTACCGGGCATGAAGCGACGGACTTCGAGACCGGCATCGCCGCCGCGGTTGCCGGCGTCCCCGGACTGCCGCTCGGTGGCGCTCCGCGCTATTTGCGCGAGGGCAAATTCATTTTCGACCGGTTTGCGAGATTAATCGCCGCCGAGGGCGGCGATCTGCGCCATATCCTGCGCGTCGATCAATACTATCCGCGCGCCGAGTGCGTAAATCCGTATCAGCGCGCGCGCAAGGCGCTGCTCAAGGAATACGTGCCGCCGAGCACGTCGGTGCTGATGGACGAATTGTTGGTCGAGGGCGCGAACATGAACGTTTCGCTGCTGGCGGTGTTGCCGGGCGGCGGCCGCGAGCCGAAGGCGGCTCGTCCCGAAGGTGTACCGGTGCCGCAGCATTCCGGCTTTATCGCTTCGCTCGTTTGTGGCGATTACGTCTTCGTCGCCGGGCAGATGCCGAACAATGAGGCCATGACCGGCCTCGATCCCAAGGCCTATCGGCCGCCCAATGCCGTGTGGAACGGCACCGATATCCGGCTGCAGACCGAGTTTCTGGTCACGCGATTGAAATCCGGCCTCGATGCGGGCGGAAGTTCGCTGAAAAATGCGATCAAGGCGCAGGTGTATCTCACCAACATCAACGATCTTCCCGAGTTTCTGGATGTCTGGAACGGCCATTTTGCCGATAGTCCGTGCGCGCTCACCGTGGTGAAAACGAAGGGCCTCGCGCTCACCGAATCGATCATCGAGATCAACATTTTCGGCGTCCGCGACGAGGGAAAAATCAAGAAGCAGGTGATCGAGCATAGGCCTTCGTCGGCGATGCGGCTGGGCCCGGCCGCAGTGGCTGCGGGCGATCTTGTTTGTCTTTCGGCGCTCTATGCGGCCGACGAGAACGGCGCAATTGCACCGGTACAAAAATCCGCCGGCCTGCATTATCTGGGCGCGCCGGCGCAGCAGCAGATGCGGGCGATCCTGAGCGCGGCCGAGGAAATCTGCCGCGTCGCCGGCACATCACTTGGCAATGTCGTGCGCGCGCACCATTTCGTGGGTGATCTCAACACCGTTTATCCTGCGCTGCGCATCTGGCAAGACAAGCTCGACGGCGGCCCGATTCCATTCGGCGCCGTGCGCACGTCGCTGCCAATCCCGGGCTGCGACATCGTCATCGATATGTGGGCCTATCGACCCGGCGGGTAACCGGCGTCTACACCCCCAAATGCCGGTGCAGCAAATCGGGCTGATCGCGCACCGCCTGCGCGGTCAGCGATTCGACGATGATGCCGTTGTTGATGATATAGAGGCGGTCGGCGAGCATCATTGCGGCGGAGATGTTCTGTTCCACCAACAGGATGGTTTGGCCGGCGTCGGCCAGCGCCCGGCAGGTGGCGAGCAGGTCGCGCACGATGATCGGCGCCAGCCCCTCGAACGGCTCGTCGAGCAGCAAAATTTTCGGCTCGCGAACGAGCGCGCGCGCGATCGCCAGCATCTGCTGTTCGCCGCCGGAGAGATCGGTGCCGCGGCTGCCGCGCCGCTCCTTGAGCCGCGGAAACATCGCGTAGACGCGATCGAGCGGCCAGCGGTTTGGCGCCGTCAGTCCGGCGAGGATGATGTTTTCCTCGACGTTGAGGCTGCCGAAGATACGGCGGTCCTCGTGGACGAGCTGCATGCCGGCTTGCGCGATGGCGTGGCTCTTGCGGCCCGCGATCTCGGCGCCGTCGAAAACGATCGAGCCGGTGCGCGGCGTCACCACGCCCATCAGGCTCTTTAGCGTCGTGCTTTTGCCGGCGCCGTTCCTGCCAAGGAGAGCAACTACCTCGTTGCGCTCCACTTTAAGCGAAACGTCGAAGAGGATGTGGGAATCCCCGTAATAGGAGTTCAATCCGTTGACTTCGAGCAGGCTCATGCCGCGACCACCCCGCCGAGATAGGCTTCCTGCACGGCCTTATTGCCTTTGATCTCTTCCGGCGTGCCTTCGACGAGCACCCGGCCTTCCTGCAGCACGGTGATGCGCTCGACCAGTTCGAACAGCGAGCCCATGTCATGATCGATGATGATCATGGTGCGGCCTTGGCCGATCGATTTGATGAGCTTGACCATTTCGACGCGCTCGCGCGGGCTCATGCCGGCGAGCGGCTCGTCGAGCAGGAGCAGGCTCGGCAAACTCGCCAGCGCCAGCCCCACTTCGAGACGGCGCTTCTCGCCGTAGGCCAGCGCCGCCACCGGCCGGTCGGCGCGTTCCGTCAGATTGACCAGCGCCAGGGTGCGTTCGACCTGCTCGGTCAAGCCCGCAATTTTTGGCAGCCGGCGAAACATATCGAGCCTGAATTTGCCGCGCAGCTCGGCGAGCGCTGCGATGGTCAGGTTCTCGCGAACGGTGAGCCGCGTGAACAGCTGGTTGACCTGATAACTCTTGGTCAGCCCGAGCTGGCACACGTCGGTCACGCTCATGCCGGTGATGTCGCGGCCGTCGAACACGATGCGGCCGGATGTCGGCGCGATCTCGCAGGTCAGCATCTTGAAGAATGTGGTTTTGCCAGCGCCGTTCGGCCCGATGATGCCGCGTCGCTCGCCATGCTGGACGGAAAAATCGATATCGCTGTTGGCAAGCAGGCCGCCGTAGCGCTTGGTCAGCCGCGTCGCTTCAATGATCGGGCCGGAGAATTTACCGCCTTGGCGATGGACCGCCGGCAACGGCGCCGGGGCCGGCTCTTTGGCCATCGCGGCAGCCACGGCCTTGCGCTCCTCTTCCGCCGTCATGGCGGGGAGACGAGGTGCTTCTTCCGGCTCGGCTTTTCTCGCCGCTTGCCGAGCAAGAAGCGCGTACAAGTCTTTGATGCCGCCGACGAGCCCGTGGCGCAGGAAGCAGACCAGCAGCACGAACACGACGCCGAGCACGAGCTTCCAGGTGGCGCCGAGATGGAGCGTGGTCTGCAGGAAATCGCTGAGATAGAGCCAGACGGTGGCGCCGACCAGCGGCCCGAACAGCGTGCCGGCGCCGCCGATCGCCGTCTGCATCACCAGTTGCCCGGACGTGTCGAACGTGAATGCGTCGGGCGGCATGAAGCCTTGCATGATGCCGAGCAGGCCGCCGGCAAAGCCGGCATAGGCGGCGGCAACGACAAAGGCGGTCAGCTTGTAGCTCTGGATATTATGGCCCACGGCGGCCGCGCGAAGCGGATTGTCGCGGATGGCGCGCAGCACGGCGCCCACGGGCGAGCGCACGATGCGCAGCGCGATCACCATGCCGACGAAATACCAGAACGCCAGGAAGATGTAGAGCGAGGAGTCGCTGTCGAAGTGAATCGTGGCAAAGCCGAGGTAGATTATCGGCGTCGGTACGCCCGGCAACCCGTTCTCGCCGCCGGTATAGGCCGAGAGCGGATTGAATTCGACGAAGAAAAACACTTCCGCGATCGCCACCGTGATCATGGCGAAATAGATGCCGGTGCGCCGCAGCGCGATCAGTCCGACCAGAAATCCGACGATCGCGGTCGCGATCATGCCGATGAACAACGCCGTCATCACGTCCGGAAAATTCTCGACCGTCAGCAGGTAGGCGGCGACCATGCCGCCGGTGCCGAAAAAGGCGGACTGGCCGAATGAGAGCAGGCCGGTGAAGCCGAACAGGATGTCGAAGCCGATGCCGAACAGGCCCCAGACCAGGACGCGGTTGACCGTGGTGGGTGTGAATCCGAGGTAAGGCAGGATGAACGGCGCGGCGATCAGCCCGGCGGCCGTCAGTGCCTCGATAATGAAGGGACGTTGCCTGAGCATAAGCTGGCCGCGCTCAATCGCGGCCGGCGGTGCCGAGCAGTCCGTAGGGACGCAGCACCAGCACCAGCGTCATGGCGACGAAAAGCATGACGTAGGAATAACCCGGATTGAACATGGAGGTAATGCTGATGATCTCGCCGGCGATCAAGCCGCCGAGAACCGCTCCCGGAAACGAACCGACGCCGCCGATGACGACCACCACGAATGTCTGCACCAGGATCGCCTCGCCCACGTCGGGGGCGATCGAGACCACCGGCGCGTTGACGATGCCGGCGAAGCCCGCCGCCATGGCGCCGATGCCGAACACCACCATGAAGACGCGATAGACGTCGATGCCGAGCGAATCCACCATCATGGAATCCTCGATGCCGGCGCGCACGATCATGCCGATGCGAGTGCGATAGAGCACGATGTAGAGCGCCAGCAGCGCCACCGCGACGATGGCGAGCAGCGCCAGCCGATAGGTCGGATAGAACATGAAGCCGATCGGCGTGATCCCCGCCAGCCCGGGCGGGGCCGGCACCGCTTTCGACAGGCTGCCGAAGAGGAACCGTACCGCCTCGACGAAGACGATGCCGAGCCCGAAGGTGACGAGCAGCTGGTCTTCGTGCGGTCGACTATAGAAGTAGCGGATAACCACCCGCTCCATCACCACACCGACGATCATGACGAAGAGCGACCCGCCGACGACTCCGGCGATGAACGAGCCGGTGTAGCTGTAGGTCAGCCAGCCGGCATAGCCGCCGAGCATGAACATGGCGCCGTGCGCGAGGTTGAGGACGCCGAGCGTGCCGTAGATGATCGTCAGCCCGGACGAGATGAGCGCGAGCAACGCGCCGAGCACGAGGCCGTTGAAGCACTGCGAGATAAAATTAGCCCAGTTGACCACGCGGCAATCCGCAATTCCTGTCGTCTCGCGTTTGCGTCAGGTGATGCCCGGCGTTGCACCGGGCATGCACGCGTTTTCTACGGCAGACGACCCGTTGGAGGTCGCGCTCGCCGCCCGTCCCTCCACGATAGGAGAGGCCTTCTTCGCACTGCTGCGAAGAAGGCGTTACGGCGGCCGTCAGGTGTAGTCGCCGAGACTGCAGCCGAAGGCGTCGGGCTTCTGCATCACCGACTCGCCCGGCACGACTTCGGTCACCTCCCAGTAGTCCTCCTTGTTCTTCATCTGTTTTGGCGACTTGCCGCGCACGATGATGACGGGACGAACCAACTGATGATCCTCCGGGCGGAAATGCACGTCGCCGACGGTGGAGGGGAACGTCTCGCCCTTCTCATAGGTCTTGATGACATCCGGCGGATAGAAGGTGCCGGCCTCCGAGACCATGCGCGCCCAGATGGCAAACGACATGTAGGAGTTGTTGGCGCCCCATTCCGGCCGGTAGCCGTATTTCTTGTTGAACGCCTCGACGAACATCTTGGCCAGGGGATACTTGTCCTCCAGCGTCCACCAGAAATCGGTCGCCGCATACACGCCTTCGGTGAGCTCCGGCCCGACTTCCTTGGCGATGAACGGAATCTGGTAGGGAATGACCAGCTTCATCTTCGGCAGGATGCCGAACTGCTTCGCCTGCTGGATCGACAGCACCGCGTCGCGTCCCCAGTTTACGTTGAGCAGGATTTCTGCGCCGGAGTTGGCGATGTTGGTGAGGTACTGGCTGAAGTCCTGCGTACCGAGCGGCGAGACCTGGTTGGTCACCATGGTCCAGCCGCCGTTTTTGGTCAGATAGTCGTTCATCGACTTGGTCACGGTGTGGCCGTAGGTGTAATCCGGCGTCATGAACGCGGACTTGCGGTTCTTGCCAAACGCCTTGAGCAGCACCGGGCCGATGGCGTTGGCCGCGGTCTCGCCGTAGAAGTTCTGGCGGAAGCCGTAGCGCACGCAGTCCTTGCCGGTGGTGTCGTTCGAGCCCGAGATGCCGGTGACGTAGAGCACCTTCTCGCGCTGGGCGAACTTGTTGAGCGCGACGGCGACCGCGCTCGAGGTCGATCCGGTCATCAGCACGATCTTGTTCTGGTTGATGAAGGTCTGCTCCTCCTGCACCGCATCATTCGGCTTGGCGGCGCTGTCACCGACGAGCAGGCTGAGCTTCTTGCCGAGGATACCCTTGGTCACCTTCGGGGCGATCTTTTTCAGCAGTGGATCGCCGTTGTTGATGTGCTCGACCGCGAGTTGCCAGCCCTTGAGCTCATCCTCTCCCTGGACCGCATAAGGGCCGGTGCGCGGCGTGGACGCGCCGATATAGACGGTGTCGCCCTGCGAGCCGGCCGGCCAGGTGCCGATCGGCGGCTTGTCATCGGCGAAGGCCGCAGGAATGAGCCCGAAGCGCTGCCCGCCGAGGGAAAAGACGCCGAGACCCGCTCCGGATGCGACCGCTTGCCGCAGCAGCCGGCGGCGTGAAAGTCCGTTGGACGAAGGCGTTTTGCCAGTGGCCATGTCTAACCTCCCTTGCTCACTGTTGTGCTGACACTGCGTTTAACCCCCGTTGGGCCGGGGCTAGCTTTCGCAGTGCCTATTGGCCCAGATTACACCTATGAGCGAGCGGTAAAATCAAGTTGGACTAAAGTCGTTGTCCGGCAGTCCCCCACCCAAGGCGCATCAAAAAGACCGGCTTGCGAGCAATCCGGCCTTTGGCAGCCGTAAGCTGAAACTGGGCACGTTTCAGACCAATCTCGACTCCGGCTGCGTCATGTCGGACCTCGACGGGCGGCTCCAAATCACCTGGCCCAATACGGTGACGCTGGCGCAGCTCGGCGACGAGATGGATTTCGAGGCTTTGGTGCCGGTCGCGCGCTGGCGCGGGTTCGGCGGGGCGACCGACCCGCAGGGGCCGGGCTTCGAGACCTATACCTGGGCCGCCGGTGTCGCCGGGGCGACGCGCCATTCCGGGGTGGTGTCGACCTCGCACGTCGCGCTCAACCACCCGATCATCGCCGCCAAGCAATCGACCGTGATCGATCACATTTCCCAGGGGCGCTACACGCTCAACGTGGTCAACGGCTGGAATTTTCCCGAAATGGAAATGTTCGGCGTGTCGCTCATGGAGCACGAGGATCGCTACGCCTGCGCCGAGGAATGGCTCGGCATCGTCAAGCGGCTATGGACGCAGGACGAGCGATTCGACCACGAAGGCAAATTTTATCGGATCAGCGGCGGCTATTTGCAACCGAAGCCGATTCAGCATCCGTATCCGGCGATCATGAACGCCGGCTCCTCGGAACGCGGCCGGCATTTTGCCTGCAAGCACTGCGATCTCGTCTTCACCAACATCCGCAGCCACGACATTGCGACCAATACGGCGCACGTTGCGGCCTACCATCGGCTCGCCCGCGAGGAATACGGCCGCGACGTGCGGGTATGGAGCAACGCCACCATCGTACAGGCCGAGACCGAGAAGGAGGCGCGCGAGTTCTACCGTTATTATGTGCATGAGAAAGGCGATTGGGTCGCCGCCCGCCGCGTCATCGACACGATGGGAGCGGAAATCAACCGGCGCGATTATCCGGAAGCGCGGCGCAAGGCCATGGCCGAGATGATGATCTCCGGCTGGGGCGGATTTCCGCTGATCGGCACCAAGGAGCAGATCGTAGATGGTTTGATGACATTGTCGAAGATCGGCTTGGACGGCGTGCTGCTCTCCTGGCCGCGCTATATCGAGGGCATGCGCGAATTCCGCGACGTGACCTATCCGCTGCTCAAGCAGACCGGCTTGCGCGAATAGCGCGCAGGTTTGTTTTGCGCCCGCGGCGCGAATGCCGGCTCGGGCTGACGGTCTCGCAACGCAATATGGGGCTGATGCTGGCGGCGACCGCAGGCGCCTTGCCGGCAACGACGTGGCTTTATTTCGCGCTCTGCCAGTTTCCGATCTATATCACGCCGTAATTGTTGCGGCCGATTGCGCGGACGATGGCAGCTTAGATCAGTTCTTGATGCCGTCGTGCTTATTCCGCTCGCTGGCCGCTGATGTGACCGATGACGCGGATATCGAACGTGCAGAGCGGGTTCCTCCGGGATTCTATCCACCTTGCACAACGGGCAACAGTGGTTAATATGTGGTAAACGTCGCGCCTGTGCTTTTGGCGGAATTTACTAATGGCGGCGGTGCCGGGGAATAGCTCGCGCAAAGAACTCCGGACGGCGGGGCATAATTTCTTCCGGCCGCGCCATGCTAGTGCGACAACGCACCTTCTGAGCGCCAATTTGATCGATAGCAATGAGGTCGATACTTATTGCCGCGCCGCCGAATCCTTCGAGGCGGGCGAAACGCGGACACCGGGTTCTGTCGGCAAGACGGTTGCGCTTCTTTTTTTTCAAGCCAGCACACGTACGCGGATCGGCTTCGAAGCAGCTGCCGTCGCCCTTGGCGCTGCAGCAATAGGCGTCGACGACATGTCGGCGTCGCGCTCGAACGCAAGATCAGGGGAAACACTGGAGGATTGCGCGGCGGTTGTCTCCCGGTTCAGCGACGCCATCGTCGTTCGCCATCATGAAAGTGGCGCGGCCGCTCGCATGGCCGCCAAATCGGTGAAGCCTGTGATAAATGCCGGCGATGGCTGGAACGAGCATCCGACCCAGGCGCTCGTCGATATCTTTGCGCTCCGACGCGGCCTCGGCACCATTCGAGACAAGAGTATCGCGTTTGGCGGTGATCCACGCGGCCGGACGGTGCGTTCGTTGGCGTACCTGCTGCGTTACGAGGCGCCACGCGAAATCGTATTTTGCCCACCATCGTATTACGACATTCCGCGCGATGTCCTGGCTATATTCGGCGAGAGTCAAATTCGCTGCCGCATGGTGAGCGACATCACTTCTGCGCTGGCCGATTGCGATGCGATCATGATGGCTCCTTACGACATGTCGGATATCGGAGAAGCTGCGGATTCGGATTATATTTCACCAAAAACGACACCCGAAAGCCACATGATAACGCCTGATAAGATTGAACGGGTCGGATCGAGGGCCTTGCTCTATCACCCGCTCCCGCGACATGAAGAGATACATCCATCATGTGACGACATGCCGAACGCGATGTATTTCGAGCAGGTTCGTCTCTCGAAATTCATCCGCATGGCGGTGCTCGACAGATTTCTTTCCGCGAACTGACGGCTCAATCAGCCGAACTCAAGAAGCAGCCTTGCGCTGCTGGGCAATCGCAGCCCGGCGGTAAATATTGTGGCGCTCGGCGGAACCCGAAAGTATCGGGGCGCTGATCGCCGCTCGAAGTTCATCTGCAGGCACCGGGCGGCAAAACAGGTAGCCCTGCATCGCGTTTATTCCGAAGCGGCGTATACTTTGCAACTGATTTTCCGTCTCGATTCCTTCGGCGACCAGCTCGATGTGCAGATCGCGCGTTGTCTTGGCAATGCCGCCAATGATGGCGGCAGTGCGCGGCGACGAGTCGATGCCCTGAGAAAACTTGCGGTCGATCTTTATCTTCGAAAATGGAAAGTCATTAAGATACGCCAGCGAAGCAAACCCGGTTCCGAAATCGTCCAGGGAAATGCCGATGCCGAGGTCGCGCAGATCTTCGAGGATGGCGAGCGCAGCGGACGAATCCTCGATGAGGACGGATTCCGTGATTTCCAATTCAAGCCGTCGCGCGGCCAGACCGGTCCTCGCTAGCGCGCCAACGACCGTCTGAACAAGCTGCGTACCGCGCCGGAACTGGACTGGAGACAAATTCACCGCAACGCTGATGTCGGTTGGCCATTTTGTGGCCTCCATGCATGCCGTGGCAAGGACCCACGCCCCGATCGGAACGATCAGCCCGGTCGTCTCGGCGATCGGAATGAATTCGGTGGGACTGATCTGCCCCAGGGTTGGATGGCGCCAACGAAGCAGGGCTTCGCAGCAAATTGCGCGGCCGGATCGTGGATCAACGATCGGCTGATAAGCCAAGTCCATCTCGTCGTTTTGCAGTGCAAATTGCAAGTCGTGTTCGAGTTGCACGCGCCGGTCGTAACGATCGGTTATCGCGGCAGTATGGCGAACTGTTTGCGCACGTCCGGCCTGCTTCGCCTCATAAAGAGCAAGGTCGGCATTCCGAAACAACTGCTCAAGCGTCGAACCGTCCCTCGGCGCGATGGCGTATCCGATGCTGGCGGCACAAAAATACTGGTTGATGCCGATCGTGAAAGCATTCGAAAATGTCGCGGAGATTTTCTGGGCCGTAATGCGGGCTTCGTCTTCGTCGGCACCGACAACCATCATCACGAATTCATCGCCACCAATTCTAGCGACTTCGTCGCCCGGACGCGCAACGGATTTTATCCGATCTCCTACCTCTTTTAGCACAATATCGCCAATCTGATGGCCGAATGTATCATTAACATCCTTGAAGCGATCGAGATCGATCAAGATGAACGCAACGATCTCACCGGAATTGGCCACGCGCAAAAGGCGCTTTTCCAGCAATTCGATCAAAGCCGTGCGATTCCACAGATTTGTCAACGTATCCCGGCGTGCAATTAGCTCTATCTTGCGAAAGGCATTATGACGGGAAACGATGTTATCAAACACCGATCGGCATATTACGATTATGCTGAGATAGAGAACGGCAATAAAGATGGCGAGGACGACGTGGACCAGGCCTCCGCGCGCAAGAAGCGCAATCGTGAACGGCAAAGCTGTGAATGAGACTTGGCCGATAGTTATGATCGGCCGGCTGGCGTTACGCGATGAGATGCCGGCTATGTAGCCCATCACACACGAATTGACGAGAAGCTCGATATCGCTGTGCGGATGAACGGCTACACTATATGCGCCAGTAAGGCCGACAAGGCAGGCAAACGCCCATGCACCCAACAACGCGCAGCGCTCCCACCGCACGGTCGCGGCCCTGTCTTCGACATCGTGGTTCGAACGGCGATACAGGGAGATCGCTCCGGTGCGGGCAATCCCGACGGCCAGAAAGCTTACGAAGGTCCATGCGTAAGTGTAATCGCCGCTTACTCTGAACGTTATCGCCACAACCGACAACGCCGCTATCGTTGCGGCAATTATCGATTTCGGCGTGCTGTAAAGCGCATCGACGAGTTCGAAGCGCAATTTCTGATCGGGCATCGAGACGAGCCAGCTAACGTTTGCCGCTTTTGAGAAATGACTTTCCATGTCCCGCACCCGGTAGCGTGTGACTCCGCGGACGCCAGTAACAAACCTAGCACTGCGCAATTATCGTTGGCGTTTGCTAACAACCGGACTCACACAAATGGTAAAATATTTACTTACACAGTCGGTAAAGAATTGATAATCCGCGATCCCGCGCCTGCGTTCGCCACACGTCGCCTGGCGCCAGAGCGCTGGTCACGCGCCCTGACTGTGGTGGACCGTCAACGCTGCGAGGCTGATCGCGGCAGCAAACATCAGGTAGAAGCTTGGCGCCACATTGCTGCCTGTCGCGTCGATCAGCCACGCATTGATGAATGGCGCAAATCCGCCGAAAATTGCCACACAGAAGGAATAACTGGTCGCTAGGCCGGTCGTCCGCATTCGGGTCGGGAAAATCTCCGACATCAGCGCAGCAAGCGGGCCCATATACGCGGCGGCAAGCACGCCCATGATTGCCTGGACGATCAATAGGGTTCCCAGGTTCGGTGTTGAAGCTAACCACGCGAATGCTGGGTAGCTTATCAGCAGAACGCCGGTAGCTGCGCCGACCATGCTGGGCAACCGCCCGCGCGTATCGGAAATCGCGCCGAAGACCGGCACCAGGATTATTTGGATCGCGCCGGTGAGCAGAACAGCCAAGAAGCTTCCGGCTTGCGGTAATCCAAGCTGGCGGGTCGCATAGCTCGGCATGAATAGCGTCGTATACATGATGACTGTGGAGAGAACGACCGCCCCCATGGAGACGAGCAATCCTTTCTTGGCCCCCGACAGAGCTTCTTGGAGCGGTGTCCCGCGGTGTTGCAACGATCGAAACTCCACGGTTTCGTCGACGTGGCGTCGCAAATAATAGGCGACGGGTCCGATAAGTAGCCCAAAAATGAAGGGAACACGCCAGCCCCATTGATCGATTTGTTCACTGGTCAGCGTGCTGGTCAGGATAACGCCGGTCGCGGCCGCGATAACAGTTGTCAAGCCTTGGCTTGCGAATTGCCAGCTTGCAAAGAATCCCCGTCGTTTCGCATCCTGTTCGGCAAGGAGTGCCGTGGCGCTGCCGAACCCTCCTCCGGCGGAGAGGCCCTGAATGAGGCGGGCGATAACGATCACTATCGGGGCCAGGGGGCCGATCACTGAATAGGTCGGAAGTACGGCAATGATGGCCGTGCCAAACATCATCAAGGCAATCGTCAACGACAAGGCCGCCTTGCGGCCATGTCGATCCGCGTAAGCTCCAAGAACAATTGCGCCGAGCGGCCGTATGAAGAATGTTATGCCGAACGTGGCCAGCGAGATAAGAAGCGATTCTACGTCATTTTTTGACGGGAAAAACAGCTTTGCTATTGTCGTTGCGAAATAGCCGTAAATGACGAAGTCGAACCACTCAAGCGCGTTGCCAGCCGAGGCTGCGGCGACTGCGCGCCAGCGTCCGGACTGATCCGCCGATTCTATCGTCGCGGTGACAGTCATCGCGCGATGATACCTGGAAGCATCTCTCTCAACGCATTCGGATCGCCGAGGCGGTATGTTAACAGTGAGGCGTGAACAGGACCTTTATCGGCTTCCTCTGGAAATCTGGGCTCATTTCGCATCCCACGGAAGGCCCTTTGATCGATGAGAAAACGCGGGAAGGTAGCGGGATGGTTGAGTTGAAGATCGGTTGCATCTATGGAGCGAGCGGCCAACTTGTCCGCAGGCGAGACGACTGGACACTTCTTCGATGCCGTCTGCGAAAATTGGGCGGCGCTGTCGCGCTCGTCATGCGCCACCAGCAGAGATGCGGCTCAGCTGCGGTGGTGTGCGCCAAGCCACAGGCTCGCCGCCGGGATCTTGACACTCGCCTCGATCCTGACGGCTAAATCGGCAACAGGTCGCCAAACAGCCGCGAAGGTGCTGACGCGATTCGCGGCCGCGAAGGCCGGGCCTATTCTCGTCAACATCAATCCCGCCTGTCGCACGGCGACGCAAACAAGAGATGAAAAGGTCTGCAGCTTTCAGGCTGCTGTGCGTCAATTTTCATTGTGCTAGAGGTGATGAGGCGCGCAAAGCCGCGCTGTGTTATAGGTTCCCGGCTGAGGACTTCGAACAATCTCCGCTCATTCCCGCGGAAGAGCCTGTGAAGAAATAGAACCATGTTCACGGTCCGATTCTGGTTTGTACATGCCGCGATTCCGAATTGTACCGGTTTTGCGGGTAATTTCCTCACACGCTCTTCCGCGGGGAGGAACGCAGCCTGAAGCGATCATGCAATTTGCGTATAACGCGAACACAATCACAGGAGGGAGGCAGCAGCAACAATGCAAAGAATGAAAGGCGCCGAGCTGATCGTCGAATATCTGATCGCAAACGACATTCCCTATGTGTTCGGCATTTGCGGGCACGGCAATGTCGGCATGCTCGATCCGCTCTACCAGGCGCGCGACCGCATCGCTTTGATCTCGCCGCGCCACGAGCAGGTCGCCGCTCATATGGCGGACGCCTATTTCCGCGTGCGCCACAAGCCGGTGGCGACGCTCACGTCCTGCGGGCCGGGCTCCTGCAACATCATCATGCCGCTTGCCTGCGCGCTCACCGATTCGTCGGCGCTCCTTGCCATCACCGCGAACGTGCCGACGCAGCAATTCAACAGGAGCCCGTTTCAGGAAATCAACCGGCACTTCCAGGCTGATTTCGTCAACATCGTACGCCCCGTGGTCAAGCGCAGCTTCCAGCCGACGCGGGTCGATATGCTGCCGCTCGCCTTGCGCCAGGCGATGACCGCGATGCTGTCCGGCCGGCCAGGGCCGGTCAACGTCGATGTGCCGTTCAACGTTTTTCAGGAGGAAGACGAGGTCGAAATGCCGCCGCCGGCGCCGCCGCTCAACGCGCAGCGGGGCGGCGCCTCGCCGGAGGACGTGTCGCGCGCGCTCGATTTAATTCTCGGTGCGCGGCGGCCGGTCATTTTCATCGGTCACGGCGTCACGCTCTCGGAAGCGAGCCGCGAACTCACCGAATTCGCCAAGAAACTGGCAATCCCGGTGATCTCCTCGCCCAACGGCATGGGCTGTCTCGACATGACCGATCCGCTGTCGCTCGGCTTCATCGGGAGGAACGGCGCGTTTCCCGCCAACGAAGCTGGCCGCCGCGCCGATGTGGTCATCGCCATCGGTGCGCGCTTCGACGACCGCTCGGCCTCGTCTTGGCTCCCCGGTTTTTCCTGGAATTTTCCCCACACCAAACTCATCCATGTCGATGTCGATGCGGACGAGTTGGGCCGTAATTACCCGCCGGATATCGGCATTCTGGCCGACGCGCGCACGTTTCTGCGTCAACTGCTCGGCGAACTCGACCGGCGTGGGACGAGCCCCCACTTTAACCCTCCCTCGCAAGCGGGGGAGGGAAGGGAGGGGGAATGGCTCGCCGATATCGGCAAGTGGCGTGCCGAATGGGAAAAATTCACCCGGCCGAATTTCGAGATGCACTCGTCCCCGATGCGCCCCGAGCGCGTCGTCGCGGATTGCCAGGCGGTGTTGCCGGACGACGGCATTATCTGCTGCGACGTCGGGGTGAGCCACAATTGGTACATGCAGTTCTGGAACGCGCGCAAGCCGCAATGCATGCTCAACTCGTGGGGATTTTCCGGCATGGGTTTCGGCGCCGCCGGCGCGCTCGGCGCCAAGCTCGCCGCGCCCGAGCGGCCGGTGGTCGCGGTCACCGGCGACGGCTGCTTCACCATGGTGCCGCACGTGCTGTGCACCGCGGTCGAATACGACATTCCGGTGGTGTGGGTGATTTGGAACAATTTCGGCTGGGTCTCGATCCGCGACATTCAGCTCGGCCTGTTCGGCGGCCGCGAGCACGGCACCATGTTTCATCAGGGCGGCGGCAACAAAAAACCGTACAATCCGGATTTCGCCGCCTGGGCCAAGGCCGCCGGCGTCGATGCGTTGACCGTGACCCGCTCGCAGGATTTTCGCGGCGCGCTCGAACACGCGGTAAAGTCCAACAAGCCGTTTTTGCTCGACGTGCACGTCGACGCCGAAGTACGCCCGCCCTCGACCGGCGCCTGGCAATTGCCGCCGACCCCTTACAAGGAGCCGGCGTTCGGCCAGCGCTTTCTTCCCGACACGGCGCCGATGAAGTGACCGCTATGCTCCGCGAACGCGGAGCATCCGGCATTCACATCCGGTAGAGCAGAATCGCAAACTATTGCGATTAGCGGACTGCCGCCTGGAACAAATAAGGGCAGCGCCAATCGGTCGGTCCCGCCGGGACGAAGGCTGCCAACGCAGGCCCCGTCCACAAAAGTTGCCGAGAATTAATCTGGCCTACACGTCCGTGTAATTTGGCTTTCCCATTTGTATCGCAACGGCGGGCGCCCAGCCGGTCGTTTTCATCGATGGAGATTGTCATGACTGGAATGAATCCTACGGATCCCAAGAAATCCGGGGGGCTCAGCGCCCGCCGTCTCGCGCTACTGGCTTCGGTCGCCGGGTTAGGCGCCTTCGCGCTGCTCGCAGGTCCGGGCTTCTATCGGCCGGCAGGGCTCGATTTCGGCGCGCCGCCGGCCGATAGAAGCC